>Ga0209048_10001423_pt1 | contig 24645 bp, 21 predicted proteins | sample FrelakmetCRP12CR_FD_187146 | JGI IMG/M metagenome (GOLD analysis project Ga0209048, IMG submission 187146) | Freshwater lake sediment microbial communities from the University of Notre Dame, USA, for methane emissions studies - CRP12 CR (SPAdes)... | ecosystem: Environmental > Aquatic >... | reverse complement strand
CTATTCGCCTTGCAGAATAATACCCGCGTAGTCATTTCGACCAATACAATCAACCTTCAAGACCAGTTAATCAAAAAGGATATCCCTGACCTATGTAAAGCCCTGGGCTTGGACCTGCGAGCTGCAGTGCTAAAAGGACGCTCGAACTACCTTTGCCCGCGCCGCCTAGAACTCTTGCGCCATCGGGGACCAGCTAATATAGAAGAGATGCGAGTATTGGCAAAAGTGCTGGTTTGGCTGCTGGAAAACTCCAGCGGTGACCGAACAGAGATCAATTTAACCGGTCCCTCCGAGCGCGATGTGTGGGTTCACTTGTCGGCTGAGGACGATGCCTGTACAAGCGAGACTTGCCTGGAACGTACCGGCGGCACCTGCCCATTCTTCATGGCCAAGCGGGCTTCGCTAAACGCACATATTCTGATAGTAAACCACGCTTTGTTGCTGACCGATGTAGCTGTCGGTAATCGCGTTTTACCTGAATATGATCACGTTATCATAGATGAAGGACATCACCTGGAAACTGCCACTACTGATGCCCTTTCATTCCGCCTCACTCAATTTGATTTTGAACGCTTGCTCCGTGAAGCCGGCGGTTCCAGTTCAGGTATTTTGGGTCATTTCCTAATCACCACGAAGAACCAAATCCGCCCGTCGGATTTTGCGTCGTTAAATCAAAAAGTTGAGCGCGCCACCGATTTAATCTATCGTATTCAAGAACAAACAAAAATCTTCTTTGTTGCTCTGGCGGAATTCATCACCATCCAGCGCGAAGGTCAACCAACCAGTTCTTACAGCTACCAGGAGCGAATCCTTCCTTCTACGCGAACCCAGCCAGGCTGGGACGCCGTTGAAATTTCGTGGGGTGCCACAAGCGAAACTCTCGCACTGCTTATCGCCATCCTTGGTGAAATTCAAAAAAACGCTGCAGAACTTTTTTCAGATGGCGTTGAGTCGCTTGAAGACGCGATCAGCAATCTAGGTAACCTCTACCGGAGATTGAATGACTCAGAAAGCATGGTCGGCTCAATGATTTTCAATCCAGATGCCGATTATGTTTATTGGGTAGAAGTCAATCCCAACAACAACCGGATGGCTTTAAATGCGGCCCCCATCCGTGTTGGCACATTAGTGGAAAAATACCTCTGGCATGAGAAACGTTGCGTTATCCTCACTTCTGCAACATTGACTACCCATGGCGATTTTGGCTACCTTCGCAACACTCTTTCTGCCGACGAAGCAAACGAAGTTGCCCTTGGTTCCCCTTTTGATTACGAGAACGCAGCTTTGCTTTACATTGCCAATGATATTGCAGAACCGAACGCTCCGGATTACCAGCGCCAACTAGACCGGACACTCGTCCAACTCTGCAAGGCCAGTGGCGGCCGAACCCTGATCCTATTTACTTCATATGCTCAACTAAAGCGCACCTCAAAAAATATTAGTGGTCCATTATCGCTTAGTGAAATTACCGTCTACGAACAGGGGGAAGGCGCATCACCAAATGCTTTACTCGAATCCTTCAAAAGCGCTGAACGTGCTGTTCTGCTTGGGACGCGTTCCTTCTGGGAAGGGGTGGACATTCCCGGCGAAGCACTCTCGGTGCTGGTCATCGTAAAACTTCCATTTGCTGTTCCATCTGATCCTCTGGTGGCGGCGCGCTCTGAAACCTTTGAGGATCCTTTCAACGAATATCATCTCCCGGAGGCTATTTTGCGATTTCGGCAAGGTTTTGGACGTCTCATCCGCACCCAATCAGACCGCGGCGTTGTCGCCATTCTCGACCGACGTGTACTAACCAAGGCCTATGGCAAAATGTTCATCGAGTCCTTACCTCAGTGCACGCTGAGAGTGGGCGCGCTGGCGGAGTTACCGCTCGCTACAGCCAAATGGCTTGGAATATAATAAGACAGGAGATATAAAGATGGACCAATTAACATATGAAAAACTTGCGGAAGTTAACGGTCGCTGGGAGGCTGAAATGATCGAAAGTCTGCTTGAAGCCGAAGGTATTGATGTTGAACTTGTCCAGGAATCTATCGGACATACAAGCTTCTCAGTTACAGTTGATGGGCTGGGACGCGTCCAGATTTTTGTTCCCAAAACCAAGGTTCATGAGGCGCGCGAGTGGCTGAAAGCATATCAGGATGGCATTCAGGAGGATTAGTTGATGTTCCCTAACGACACTATCCTTGTTGTAACGAGCTACGGTATGGGGAAAGGACCCGAGGAATTGCAACTTCTGTTAATGAGCAAATACCTACAGTTACTGGATCAAGGTGAAAATTACCCCGCTGCCATCTGTTTCTATACCGAAGGAGTTAAAATGGTTATAGACGGTTCGCCAGTATTGGAACAATTGCATGCTCTTGAAAAGAAAGGCGTCCGCCTGATCGTCTGTTCAACTTGTATAAATTACTTTGGATTGGCAGACAAGGTAAAAATAGGCATTGTCGGTGATATGGCAGACATTCTTGAAGCACAATTTCGTGCCGGTAAAGTCATTACTCTATAGGCGCAGAAAATTCCCCCATATTATTACGAAAGTATCGGTTATATTAACAACCGGTACTTATTTTAACAATTATTTCTTGCGGTCGATATAGAACTTGTAGCCGAAGAAGGCAGCAATGCAAAGAACTGCGACCACGACAAAAATCGGCCAACCAGCAGCTACCGCTTGCCCGATGGCAACTAATGCAGATGCACCTGCATTGAACAAAGGTACCCAGAGCACAGCCATCACAATCGCAAAAATTGTGGCGAAGATAGCTACTGTCCAGGTGGCCATTTTCCTAAGCTTCTTCGAATTATCAGTCATGATAACCTCCTAATCATAGGGCATCGGGAAAATTGTAACATCATATCTATAAAAAGCGACTACATTTCCCTTACACTTTCGGAACAAATCCAAACATTGTCTTCATCATAGATAACCTGCACATGAGAATATTGGTTTGCTAAGAGACTGGCAATTTTCTCTGCAGGGAGAAAGTGGCTGCGCATAAATAACATTTTTTCTCCGAGGGCAATCAATTTAACAACAAACTTGTGGATATCTGGCTCAATGATCACTATCCTCCCGCCAGGAGCGAGGACGCGCCAGAATTCACTTATTGTTTGTGACTGGTCAAATACGTGGTGCAACGCATCCACCATGATTATCCGGTCGAAGGTACCAGAAGCAAATGGAAGATGCTCCGCCGGGGCACAGGTTGTCGCCAGGTCTTTTTCCGCCGCATGGCGTAACATACCACGTGACAAATCCGCGACTACCACCAGTCGCACCATACTATGCAAAGCTTCTGCAACACGCCCCGTCCCACCTCCCGAATCAAGCATCAAACCACTGCCTTGCAAATCAAGCAATTTAAGTAATTGTGCAGGTGCGGAGAACTGCGCTGTCCGGTTATAAAGACCTGCGATAAGGTCAAAGTGGTCAAATGGCATATTTCAAGGTTCTACCGTGATGTAATCTTTAATTCGTTCATATGTTGCAGGTCCGATACCTGGCACATTTTGTATGTCCTGGATAAACTGAAATGAGCCATGCTGCAGGCGATAATCCACAATCGCTTGAGCAGTCGTTAAACCGATACCGGGCAATGCGTCCAACTCCGAAACCGTAGCTATATTAATATTCACCCTCCCAGCATTGATGTGGCTTGTGCTAATAATTCCAGGCACGTCTATTTGTTGCCCGTCTTCCAGCAAAGCTGCAAGGTTAATGTGCTCAGGTTCCGCGCCTGGGACAAACCCACCCGCAGCCTTGATCGCAACATCCACACGGCTGCCGTCTGGTAGCGAATACACACCCGGTGTCGCAACTGCACCGCTAACGTAAACCGTAAGCATACCTTGAGTAGAAGTGGGCAATAAAGTTACCGGGATACCGCGCGGAGGGGAGGCAGCCAACCAGATGACACCTGCAGCCATTAAGCCAATAAGAACCCCAATGACAAGGTATAAAAATGTTTTCATGCTTTAGCTCTCAATCTAAACACATCACCAGTAACCGGTTGTCTGGCGGTGTATTCGAGTTAAATATCCGTTCAGCGCGGCTGATTCGTCTAAAGTAGGGTGGCATTTCCTCCAGCTTAATGGCATGAAACCCGAATTTAGCATAAAACAGGTTTAATCGGGCGCGACACATTAAATACAAAGGTCGTTCAGGTTCAAGCATAAGGAGTGCCTTGATAATATACCGAGCTATACCTTGACCTCGGACATGTTCTTGGACCGCAATGGATGCCATCTCACTCGACCCGTCAGCGTGCGGCTTTATCTGTCCACATCCAAGCAGATTGCCTTGAGGCGTTACTGCCACAAGGAATCGCCTCCAAACCAGCCCAATGGGATTGATATGGACGGCATGGATCAAGGAACGGATCGCCGGAAAATCTTCCCGGTCAGCCGGGCGAACAGTAAACTCAGCCAAGTATACCTGCTGCAACAATGATAGTAAATGTGGCAACGAACCAGTGGATGAGCAATGGATAAACAAATGACTTCGTCCGCCACGCCACCCAGCCAAAGGCAAAACCGCCGAAAATTGTTGAGAGTGTTTCCAATTCTGGCTTACCCATATGAGCCAGCGCAAAAGGGACAGCTTGCAGCCAGATACCCTCCGTTCCGAATTTGCGGGTGTAGCCGAAAAGCAGCCATCCGCGGAAAAGGAATTCCCAACCGAACAGATCTAATAAAGTGCTCCATGGCAAGCCTACAATCATTGGTTTGTAATAATTCTGCATCGAAGCATCGCCCCGCTCCACCAGCCACAGGACTGGCGCAAGAATAACTATTGCTCCAAGTGTGATAACAATCCCAGCCTTCCAGTCGCCAACTGTAAACCCAAAGTTTTTTGGGTTTTCTCGAAATACCACCAGAATGATAAACATGGGTATGATGAAATAAAGCAAGGTCCGGTCAAGTACCTTCATCGAGAGACCGGTAGCATCCCAGTTGGAAAACCACCTCGACCAAGGCAAGACCGGGAAGTGATAATAGTCTATTATCAGCAGTAGAGTGCTTACGGTGGTAATAAAGGCAATTTTCCAATCCAAATGAAGGTTTTCGCCGAATAATTTACGCATGCTGCCTCAGTAAGAGAAATAAGTTTGATTTCCATTCGGGCCAAAGAGCATGGCTAATTTGTCAGTGTCCCGCCACAGCTCCAATCCCCAGTTTGCCATCAGGAGCAAGATCGCTATTGAGGCCAAAATGAGGGCTACCTTCCCAGTTTTCGACCCAGCCCAATGTTGGCGAAAAGAAAGCCGACTTCCGACCCAAAATTGAGAGGCGAGAATCGCAAGGAATGGCACAGTTACTAAATGGAAACGGTCTTCGGAAATTATAACTAAATGCGGGGTTATATACCCGGCAAAGAAAAACACCATCAACCAGATCTCTTTGCGCCAGTTAGTAAGCACCAAACCGGCCACCCCTGAGGTACTTATAATAGTGAATGGCAGGCAAAATAAGGCAAAGACACATCCCAATGCTAAAGGTGGAATGTGACCGAAAAAATCATTGGAATAGAAATAAGTCAGTGCCCGGCGTTCCAGACCAAAGAAATATTCTGTCCGACGTATGAACAGGTAAAATACCCGACTTGGGTCGGCTTTGATAAATTCAAGAGCTTTTTGAATACCAACCTTGTCGCGTTCTGCATCGTTCAGTATCCTCATCAGGTCAAGTGACTGTGGATATTGAAATGTTCCAGTTCCGCGTGGGTTATAACCTAGATAAAGATCATATCCTAAAGCTGACTCTATTCCCGTAAATTTTGAGTATAAAAGCGAATTGCGTATGACCCAAGGAGCCACGATAATACCCGACATCAACAGTACTACCAAAGCCATTTTACGTTCTTTCAGAAAGAAAAAAATCCATGCCGCCGCGAAGACAGTAAAAATCTGTGCGACTGACCGCGTAAGGCAAGTCAATCCGAGCAGGATGCCTGACAGAATAAACCAGCGGGAGTTAACCACAAAGGATACAAATTTATCCTTTTTCGAAAACGGGAAACTAAGGCTTTCCTTTGCTTTTAGTAATGCAAGCATCGAACTTAATACCAGCACAAAAAACAAATTCTCGGTTGCCAGAGAGAGAGGATAGATGACCAGCATCGGGTAAAGGGTGATTATCCAGGCAGAAATGCGCGCAGCAGGTTCCCGGTCCGGAAAGAGGTGGCGTGCCAGAGCATACGTCAGGGGAGCCATCGAAGCTGCCAATACAGTTTGAGAAAGCCTGGCAATAAAAAACCGCTTCGCCCCTGCCCCAAATACAAGATATATTAACGCAAGGAATGTGGGATAAAGTGGTGGTCGGAAAGAGGTTAGTACACCACGCGGATCATAGTTTATTGAAGTCAGGTCGAGTTGCAAGTAAGGTAAAACTGTCGGTAAATCTGTTTCAGCGTACCAGCGATAGCCGTTGCCAGCTGCCATCGAACGCGCCAACATATCATACTGGTACATATCGTCCAGTCCGATGCCCATATCGTGCATGACCAAAACAGGCACCAACCTTAGAACCAGCGCAATCAGGAAAATTCGCAAAGGGAAAGTATTAGGCGATTTCCACCAGTTCATAGATTCATTCTACTATAACAATAATCTTTGCATCCAGATAAAACTATTATGAATCTAAACAATCATGACTGCACATCAGCAACAATTCTGGATGGCAAAGGTTCTTTCGATAGCCACCGCAACTGTAATTAATCGTAGGCTTGTTTGACAGCCGCACGAAAGCTTGTATGCGCCGTCAGCATATCGGAGACTGTGAAGTCGATTCGCAATCCATCCACCCGTTTTGCTCCGGGAATGCGCACCGCCCGGTCTGCGGACTCTGGTTGGCGAAATTCAATGGTTACGTTCACCGGAATTTGAACAATAAATGGCTGAGGGGCAGTCCCATCTTTCAAACGCATAACCGCCCGTCGAGCAGTCTCATTAATCATTTTTAAAGTGACTTTTGGAACCAGGCATGCAGCAGAAAAGTAACCTGAAGCCTGCTTGACCACGACCGTCTCCAATGGCCCGAGCAATTCTACGGCCTGGGCGCAAGCGGTCTGGTCGCCGGAGATCATCAGCACCGGAACATCGAATTGACCAGCCAAGGCTGCATTTAAGCCGTATTCACCTACCAAAACCCCATTCAGCCAGACATTGGCTATCCGTCCGCTGGACCATGTATGAGCCAGGACCGCGTTCTGTGATCCTGCGCGAGCATGGTACCCGATGAAAATCACACCCGAAGTTTCCCGATCCAGACCCTGCATCATGGATAATGGCGATGCTCCTCCAGAATTCAGCTCGGCCCGGGAGTCGAGTTCCTCAATTAGAATATTGGTCCCTTCGCCGTGACCGTCTACAACAACAAATTCTTCCGCTCCAGCATCTGAGGCACCGGAAATCGCCGCATTGACTTCGTCTGTCATGATTTTTCGAAAACGAGAATATTCTTTTTGGGCAGGATCTGTCTCCTCCCAGCGCGTTACACCAGTGACCCCTTCCATATCGGCAGCTATAAGGATTTTCATCTTTTCTCCAAGAATGCTATGAATAACCTGAGTATATGCGAATTTCTTTAAAAAACAAGTCAAGTTGGGATGTCATTCTCAATGTTTATACTATGCGCAGTATTTATTATTCCTTTCAACTGCTGAGGGACATCCAATGCAGAAATAAATCAGACATGCTATAATCTCGTGAAAGAAATCTCTTTTTATCTGCAGTCGGAAGCAATTCTACTTGTGCATGTATTTTCTAGACCTTTTGTTCTGACATTTTCACCTTTCCGTCCATTGAGATGAAATATCATTACCCTTTCGAAGAATTAATTCAAGTCCGTCACCCGAGTTTTTTTGTTGGGGGAAGAATCGTATAATGTTCAGCATATCATATAATGAATTCAGGGACATTTTCCATGCCTCAAATGAATTTCGCAAATAAAATTCTTTCTTTTATGCAGGAATTAAAAAAGCGCAAATCGTTTGTCGCTACCTTGGAAATTTTGCTCATTGTAATTTGGGCATTATGGGTGGGACGCAACTATCTCAACCTTAATCCTCATCTTATGCTTGGAAAAGGTAACAATGACGATTTTCCATTATCAATTTATTCATATTTCCCCTTGGCCAAACTATTCACTTGCGGTGATTGTGTGATGTGGAATGGGTTGCTAAATGGAGGATCCCCTGCATTTGGTGATACGATCGGTGCCTTATTTCACCCCGTCATGGCTCCTCTTATATTGATCTTCGGTGTTGTAAATGGCATCAAAATTGCAATGCTTGCAGCTTTAATCATGATCGGAATGGCCCTGTGGTGGTTGGCAAAGGTTTTGAAATTGGGTATCCTTCCGCGATTATGGATTGCAATGTTGGGAGTGGTTGGAGGAAATCTCGCTGGGCCAATGTATTCTGGCACAGTTGGAATTGTTTTTTCGGTAGCCGCGACCAGCCTGATTATCGCGCCAGGATTGACTCTTGCTCTTTATGCCCGCAGACGAGACGCTGTTATTTTTGGTTTGATCGTTGCACAGGCCCTTCTTTCCGGTCAAGGTTACCTCCAACTTGTGCTTTATATTTTCTTTATCCCTGTGTCACTATTCTTCTTGCTTGATAAACATTTCAAATTGAAACTCATCTGGAAGGAATTTGTTATTGCTGGCGTAATTGCTCTCCTTGTATCGGCAGTATTCTGGCTGCCATCGTTATCCCTGGTTTCGAAAATTTCAAAGCCACCACAATCACAAATTAATCAACCTCTTGAATATTTACCAATCAATCTAGTAGTGCGCGATATGAATTTCTTTTCATCTACCGTTTTGCAAAAGCTTGCATATCCCAATCTATATACTAATTATATTGGATGGATTCCGATCATTTTCGCTGTTCTCGCTTGGCGGCTGATCCCCCGTAAATCAATCAGGATATATGCCTTTTTTATTATTGGGATTTTCCTTATCTATTTAATGGGAAGTACTCTATTTCCTGTAAAATTGGGAAATTGGTTGGATAGCCTAACAACAAATCCGGTTAATCCTATCTTCTGGATAGGATTGGCAGTTACCCTGGTTCTTGGGCTTGGTGCCTGGGGGTTGGACTTAATTCTAAAATTAAAATGGCCATCCTTTGAATTAATTTCGAAATCTACCAAAATACTCTCCAGATTGGATACACGAATAATTCTTATTCCATTGCTCATTTGGTCTATCGATTCTGTTTATCATTTTAACGAACAATTCCGGTCTACAGCTCCCATGGCAAGTAACATCGTTACCGCTGCAGAATCAATATCCCCGAATCCCGCAGGTTGGGTAAGCCCGATCAGTGATGACTGGACATTTGTTATCGCTGCACTCAATCATAGTATCAAACTAACCGGCGTTTATCGGATTTGGGGGGTTGTGGATTATCCTAATCCAACCGCGTCATTGGTCGTCAGCCTTGATCCGGAAATGAAAACTGACACGCATTATTCTAAGTCAGTAGGTGAAGTAAATTTCGCGGAATATCCAGAAAACCCTTATGCTTATATTGACACTGGCTCTGAAAAAGTTCAGTGCCCCGCAACTGCAAATGGCGGTCATATCGATGTGATCTGCCAATCGGATCAATCCGGGACACTAATTGTCCAAGAGAATTCCCTTTCGGGATGGAACGCGTGGCTTGACAGTAGAAAGGTTAGAATAATACCAGGACAATGGCTGTCTGTGTCTGCAATCCCAGGAAAACATGCCTATAAATTTCGGTATGAACCCTGGGATGTTCCCCTAAGTATCCTGATTTCCATGCTTGGTGTAGGATTGGCGATTTGGCACTGGTTTACGCCGCGTCAAAAGCAGGCCCAGGGTTCCTGAATAAATAAGGATATCCATCGTATGGCGAATATCATTCAAAAATTATACAATTCAGGATTGAAATGGAGGTTCATTCTTCTTGAATGGGTAATTATTCTGCTCGTTGCCTATGGATATAGTGCCAAGACATTATTAGATTTCAATCCGCGCCAATTACAACAAACCGGCGAGCAAAACAATAACGCGATTGGTCCGTTACTTGTCGAAATTGGTGTCACTCGATATGGTCAGATTCCTTTATGGAATCCTTTTATGCAAACTGGCTATCCTTACATTGGGGACCTTTTGGGTCATTTCTGGTCGCCTCTTGCAACAATTCCAGCCATGATCTGGGGCGGCATAAATGGGATGAAGGTCGCAGTATTTATTGCATTTATTCTGGCTGGTCTGGGGCAATGGTACCTTGGCCAGGTGCTTGGATTACGTGGTATTTTCAGATTGTGGTCAAGTCTTACATTCATGCTTTCCGGCGGATTGGCTCTCTTGTGGCGACTGGGTTGGTTTGAATTGCTAGTTGGGGCAGTCTGGTTCCCATGGGCTTTTGCGAGTTTTTGGTCCGCCCTGCACCTTAAAAACCGTTCTTCATTAGTTTATTGTGCTATCAGTGTTGTGATGATCCTTTTCGCGGGGGGCGGATACTACCCATTTTATCTTTTAGGTTCTTCTTCTATCCTATTACTAGTCGCTTATCTGACGTCTAAACGCGATATGCGAAAACATATGTTGCCACGTGCAATCGTAATTGCTTTATTGGTAGTTGGGTTGGCCGCTGTGATGTTGCTGCCAATTTACAATAATTATCGCTTGACCGTGCGTTTGGCGGGTCCCGATGCCGCGCAAACTGGATCACAACCTATTCTCTATGCTTTAATGAATTACTTGATTGCGGTGCCCGAATGGCTCAATGCAAATATCCTGGGCACTGCCAATGGCTGGAACTGGTTTTATCTTGGTCCACTATCCATCGTGGCTTTAATATTTCTTGTTCCAGCATTCCGGCACCGTCGCTATCGCCCAGCCCTTCTAGCTATGGTTTCCCTGACCACATTTCTTCTTCTTTGGATGGCCAATCGCTATCCACCTGTAAAGTATATTTATAATTGGATTGATTTCCTCTACAACTTGAGATTTCCGCAACGCCTGTTGATAATCGCCTCCAGTTCACTATTGGTGGTATGTGGACTTTCTATACAACTTATCTATTATGATATCCGCAAAAGGTCAAAACAATATTCGATTAGCTTAAAGAGTCAAAATAATGAATTCTCCCCGATCCTGAGTATGAATGGAATCGTTACTTTCGCTTTTTTTCTAAGCTTATTATTTTCTGTCAACGATACCTACAGGGTTAACAAGGGCGTTGCCTTTGGAGCTCATTCCCTTGACCTAGTTTCATTCGAGGCGCTATCCTGGCTTAAGAAATATGATCCCAGTCTTTACTATACTGATCTCGGTGGGGGCTTGTATTTTTGGAGTTGGGACCCCGCTGCCTACGAACTTGAAATGCCAATAATCAACGATAATGATCAAGTAGAACGCCTTGCAAGCACATATCAACAATCGTCCGATGATTCTCCTTTTATTGCAACACCCAAATACCAGTTTCTTCAATCGGACCAACCTCCCGGCCCTGGCGCACAATTAGTGAACGATATTGAAGGATATCAGTTATGGTATTATCCGGATGCATTGCCCTTTGCTTTTATTGTTTCGAATGACGCAATTATCGCGGGTGTAAAAATGGATCATTCCAAAGCCATACCCGAACAAGTATCTTATGATGGTCCAAATAGGGTAAATGTTGTAGCAGAATCTGACAGCAAATCGGACCAGTTGGTAGTGCTTGTAAGCAATTTCCCGGGATGGAAGCTTTTAATAGATGGCAAGCCCGCGATATTGACCCCTGTAAATTATTATCTTGGAGCCAAACCGCTTCCTGGCAAGCATACATATACATTCATTTTTGATTCTCCACTTTACCACCTTGGTTTACTGATCACGTTGTACTCTATCTATATTGCCTCGCTTGTCGTCCTTTCCGAATTCTTGCCTCTTCGCATGGCACTGCTCACGTTATTTAAAAAGCGAAATTCGACTAATCAAAACTAGATGGGTCGACCCTTTGGTGTAATCTCCTTAGCATTAATTGTGATTATCGTTGCAATTGGCAATGGTTTGCGCCTATGCGAAGCAGTCTTTTTTTGGAAAGTATTGGAAGAATACCACGCACATCCGCTATATATTGCCATAAGCGGCGGATTTTGGCTGTTTGCCGCAATATTCATCGTCATTGGAATCTGGCAGGGAAAAACCTGGGCTTGGGCAGGGACGATCGCCAGTGCTACTTGTTATGGGTCCTGGTATTGGATCGACAGGTTGGTCTTGCAGGTTCCACATGGCAATTGGCCTTTTGCACTAGTGCTCACCATTCTGATTACAGGATTACTGGCACAAATATTACTAAGCAAAAAAACGCGTTTCTATTTCAATTCGAATGAGAAGAGTCGTAATTAACCTTTATATTCGCTCCTATCTGGAGAGGTGAATGAGCAATTCCGATAAAATTCAAAATCTGCGTAACCGTAAAGCTGAATCTGGACTGGGTGGCGGCCCGGACCGGATCGCGAGTCAACACAAGAAGGGTAAACTGACCGCTCGCGAACGCCTGGACTTGCTCCTCGACAAAGGGTCTTTCCATGAGACTGACGCGTTCGTAGTACATCGAACTCACGATTTTGGCCTGGAAGAATCCAAGTATTCAGGAGATGGCGTGGTGACAGGCTGGGGGACCATCGAAGGGCGATTGGTATATGTTTATTCGCAGGATTTTACCGTCCTGGGTGGCAGCCTGGGTGAAGCACACGCTGGAAAAATATGCAAAATATTAGAACTGGCGATTAATAACGGAGCGCCTGTTATTGGTATAAATGATTCGGGTGGGGCACGCATCCAGGAAGGTGTTGTGTCACTTGTAGGATATGCAGATATTTTCCTTTTAAATACATTGGCATCAGGCGTTATCCCTCAAATTTCTGCAATTCTTGGGCCATGTGCAGGTGGCGCAGTTTATTCACCGGCGCTGACTGATTTTGTATTTATGGCTCGCGGTACGTCAAACATGTTCGTGACCGGTCCAGATGTAGTCAAAGCAGTTACTCATGAGGATGTAACATTTGAGGAATTGGGGGGAGCCGCTGTGCACGCTGAAAAATCCGGAGTGTGCCACGTGGCCGCTGAAAGCGAAGCTGATACGTTATATCTCATTCGCAAACTCCTTTCCTTCCTACCTCAAAACAATCTAGAAGACCCACCGTTCTTACCTAATGGTGATGACTCCCTGCGAACGGATGAGACACTTGATTCAATTATCCCTGACGATCCAGGAAAGCCTTACGACGTTAAAGAAATCATCCGGCGCGTAGTCGATAGCGGTCAATTCTACGAAATCCATGAAACTTTTGCCCAGAATATCATTGTGGGTTTCTCCCGCATGGGGGGTCACTCTGTTGGGATTGTTGCAAACCAACCGCAGGTACTGGCAGGTGTGCTCGATATTGATGCTAGCGAAAAAGCTGCCCGCTTTGTCCGCTTCTGCGATGCATTCAATATACCCATTGTCACCCTAGTGGACGTGCCTGGCTTTATGCCCGGCCCGACACAAGAACATGGCGGTATTATCCGTTCTGGTGCAAAACTGCTTTTTGCTTACTGTGAAGCCACTGTTCCAAAAGTTACCATAATTTTGCGCAAAGCTTATGGCGGCGCCTACATAGTCATGTCCAGCAAGCACTTGCGTGGCGATATAAACCTGGCCTGGCCAAGCGCTGAGATTGCTGTTATGGGACCAGATGGAGCCGCCAGCATCGTCTTTCGGAAAGAAATAGAAAATAACAAGAACCCAACTCAGCACAAAGCAGACTTGGTCAATGAGTACCGAAATAAATTCGCCAATCCATACATCGCTGCCGAGCGGGGTTACCTGGACGACATCATTGAACCGAGTGAAACCCGCCCGCGCTTGATCAACGCCCTGGAAATGCTTCAGAATAAGCGCGACTCCAACCCCTCGAAAAAACATGGAAATATTCCTCTCTAACTCGCAGCATTATATACTCACAACGTCTTGGTTACTCTCGGATTGGTCATGATAATCACGCCTGTCGTTTTTCCACCATAAATCATAGAATATCCATTTGGAAGGGATATAATCTCTGGATAGCGGTACTACAAGTTGCTTTATAGATTTGATTGGTTCCCTACTTATTTACATCAACCTTGATACAGCCTTCATAAATATCCTTTGGAAAGAAAATGCATGACTACCGAACTCAATTCCCGTTTGCAGAAAATTTCCGAATTTGTCCAGACTTACTTGAATAAAAGCTATCAAAACCGCTCGGAGGCTGACAAAGCCAACTTTGACCGTTATCTTTCCAACGCGGAGTATCGTTGGAAACACACACTTCGCGTAGCGCAGTTTGGGAAGGTTATTGCTGAAAATGAGGCTGCGGACGTGGAATTGATCGTTGCCGCCTGCCTGCTTCATGACATTGCCTGGTTCGATACCAACGCAGATAACAGCCGCGAACATGGACGGATCGGTGCAGAGAAAGCGCGACCTGTTTTAAAGGATCTTGGTTACAAACAAACACAGATCGAAGATATCTGTTACGCAATTGCCACCCATGTCGACGAAGAAAATCCTGATACATTGGAAGCGAAAATCCTAAGTGATGCCGATAATATAGATCGTTTTGGACCGTACCGCATTCTACAATGGTGCTTCGCTGATATCGAAGATTATGATAAGTTAGCAGCTAAACTTAATGAGCGCATTCCTCGGCTAGAGCACTATCGCAAAGAGAATCCGCTCTTCACACCGACTGGGCAGCAGTTGTTCGGCGAACAACTAAGCCTGCAAATTCGCTTCTTCAGTGAATTCGTCGGTGAAAAAGAGCTAAGTGTAATGCCCCGAATTTAAACATGTTCAAGAAAATTTTGATCGCGAACCGCGGTGAGATAGCTGTACGCATCTTACGCGCCTGCCGGGAACTTGGCATCAAGACTGTCGCTGTTTTCTCTGAAGCTGATCGACAGGCACTCCACGTCCGCTATGCGGACGAGGCCTACCTGCTTGGACCATCCCCGGCGCGAGATTCTTATTTGCGTGGCGACAAAATTATTGATATTGCCCTCAACTGCGCAGCAGATGCCATTCATCCTGGTTATGGGTTCTTAGCTGAACGGGCTGATTTCGCTGCTACTTGCGCAGACGCCGGGCTGGTATTTATCGGTCCCAAAGCCTCATCAATCGCTGCAATGGGTGACAAAGCCGTCGCCCGGGCTACAGTTGCCAAGGCTGGGGTCACGGTTGTCCCTGGTACAGAAGGCGAAGGATCACTCCGGGACGATGAACTACTAGCTTTCGCTCCTAAAATTGGTTTCCCGCTGATTATTAAGGCCGTCTCTGGCGGTGGCGGAAAAGGTATGCGGGATGTCCTGAATTTGGAAGAGATGCCTGATCTGATACAATCAGCGCGACGTGAAGCAGAATCGTCCTTCGGAGATGGAAACGTATATTTGGAGAAATTGGTCAAGGGGGCTCGTCACATAGAATTCCAGATTATGGCTGACCAATTTGGTAATGTCATACACCTTGGAGAGCGGGAGTGTTCCATCCAGCGCCGTCATCAAAAACTTATAGAAGAATCCCCCTCTCCCTTCTTGAACGATGACGAGTCCTTACGCCAACGGATGGGAGCGGTGGCAGTACAGGCTGCCCGTGCGGTAGATTATGCAAATGCTGGAACGATTGAATTCCTAGTGGATAATGACAGGAATTTCTATTTCCTGGAAATGAACACCCGCTTGCAAGTAGAGCACCCTGTAACCGAGGTTGTCACGGGCATGGATATCGTTGCAGAGCAAATCCGGGTCGCCTTCGGCTGGCAATTGAGTCGCAAACAAGAAGACATTCATTGGCGGGGGGCAGCCATCGAATGTCGAATCAATGCCGAGGATCCATATAATGCTTTTCTTCCATCCTCAGGACAAATAACTCTCACACAACCTCCGACCGGACCAGGGGTACGAATAGACACAGGTGTTTATGCTGGTTTTGAGATTTCCCCATACTACGACCCTCTTATTTCGAAAATGATAGTCTGGGGGGAGACGCGTCCACAAGCTGTTATCCGCATGCGGCGTGCATTGGAAGAGTATAAAATTGTCGGCGTGCGCACAAATATCCCTTTCCATCAAACCATGATGGACTCCTACCCATTTATTACTGGTAAATATGATACCCGTTTCGTCGAAGAACAATTTTCCATGCTGGATGCAGCAGAGAATCGGGAATTGTATCTAGATATTGCCGCGCTGATGGCAACATTGGTTGCACATGTACAAATGGAGCATCGCACCCAAGTCTACGGAAAGCCCGGACAAAAATCAAACTGGAAATGGACCGGCCGCGAAAAGAGGCCAAACCGATGAAATACATCGCCGATATTGATGGCCTGGAATTCCCCGTTGAAATTCTTGATGAACATCGCATCCGCTTTGGTAAGGAAATCCTCGAAGTGGATTTAGCTGCTGTTAGCGGACAACCGCTCTATTCATTGATCGTGAACGGTGAATCTTTCGAGGGATACGTTTATCCTGACGAACAGAGTTGGCAAGTTTTACTGATGGGGCGGTCTTATTCGGTCAACATTCAAGACGAGCGTGAGAAGAGGCTTCGTTCTTCGGAGACTGGTCCTGGCCCAGGCCGAGAATTCACCTTGAAGGCTCCGATGCCTGGACTGGCAGTTACGGTTCCTATCAAAGAAGGCCAACACGTTGAAAAAGGTCAGATTCTCGTTATCCTGGAATCCATGAAGATGCAAAATGAACTTAGAGCTCCATATTCAGGTACCGTGGCACGGCTGCGGATTAAAGCCGGAGAAAGCGTGCAGCAAAAAGAAATCCTACTAAACATTGTGGCTACAATCTTAAACCCTCTTTCAAATGGTGATCAACGAGTTGGTTAAACCAAATCGTTCCTTATTTTGATTTTTTCATTATCCCAGAAGACCTTCCGGACATTGCCAATTTCGTCGAATAGTCTAGGAAGCAATGCATTAAACCGAGTGGCATCACCGCTTGTAAAATAAATTGAGGTTTCGGGCTCCGACCATGCAGCCCTAATTCCAGCTGAATCCAGGAGCCGAACAACCTGACGAGACACCGCGGGTGCTGGGTCAATTACACGTACTTCTGGTCCGACAATATCCTGTATTATCGGGATTACGAAGGGATAGTGGGTACAACCCAAAACCACAGTGTCAATTCCCCGGTCAAGCATGGGGCGCAGCGCAGATTCTAAAATGGCGCGGGTCTCACTTCCGTCCAAAGAGCCAAGCTCGATCTGCTGCACCAACCCAGGACAGGTATTCTGGAGCAAAATCACATTTCCGGCAAAGCGTTCCGCAACTGATGCGTACAACGCTCCCTGGAAGGTTGCGGGGGTAGCCAGCACACCGACAACACCTGTGCGGGTGTTCTCTGCTGCTGGCTTGATGGCTGGTTCCATACCAACAAAGGAAATGTCAGTAAATTTGTTCCGCAAGGATTGGAGCGCAACTGCAGAAGCCGTGTTACAGGCCACCACGATTAATTTCGCTCCTAGGCCTAATAAAAAGCGGGTAATCTCGAAGGAAAACCCCCGTATTTCTTCCATTGGTCTCGTCCCATATGGGACATGCCCTTGATCACCAAAATAGAGTAAGGACTCTTTTGGCAATTGCTGGCGAATGGCTCGTAAAACCGAAAGCCCACCCACTCCGGAATCAAAAACGCCAATCGGACGTGTATCACCGGTTTTTTTCATAGGTGACCACTGGCGGCTCCAACAAATGCCCGAAATAACCGACGCGATACTGGCTGATTAGTCAGCCACTCTGGGTGCCACTGGACGGCAAGTCCGAATGGATGATTTGGAAGTTCAACCGCTTCAACCAAACCGTCTGGAGCGAAAGCCACGGGTTTGAGTGTTGCAGGAATGACTTTCGCACCTTGATGGTGCAGGCTGTTTACAGATAAATCTGTTTCTCCAAGGATATTTGCCAGCTGTGATCCGCCATTAACTGTAACCTTATGGGCCAGGTGTGTGCGTGGGAATTGGGGATAATAATCATGTTTAAGAGCCCCAGGCATTTGGTCTTCAATATGCGTATATAACGTTCCCCCAAACCCCACAATGATAACTTGAAAACCTCTGCAAATTCCTAGGAATGGTTTGCCATCATGGACAAGATTATCAAGGAGTGCCAATTCAATTGAATCGCGTTCTGCATCAACGCCATCCAAGCTTGGATGGGATTCGCCATTAAACCAGTCGAGTGAAATGTCTCCTCCGCCAGTAAATAGGATTCCATCCAGTCGTCTGCAGATTACCTTACGGCTTTTATCAGATATGCTGGATGGAATCAAGATTGGTACGCCTCCGGCCAGCACCAGTGCATCTACGTAAGCACGCAAAAGCGCCACGATAGGAAAGCCTGCGGCGTTTTTTCCTTGATAGGTTGTTACTCCAATAATAGGATAGGGCATACCTCTCCCTAAATAATATAGAAGGGCGCAGAACACGCCTGCACCCTTTTATTGTAAGCGATTTATAAATTATTCGAACTTCTGCTTAAGGTGAGCCTTTTTCCCCGTCAACTCTCGCAGGAAATACAACTGCGCCCGGCGAACGTGGGTGTGGCGGTCTACTACAACCTTGTCAATTCGTGGGGATAATAGGAGGAAGGTGCGTTCTACACCAATGCCATTGGATGCAGTGCGGCGGACTGTGAAGTTGGCATTATTGCCACCCTTGCGCATGCGGATTACCGTGCCTTTGAACTCCTGAATGCGCTCGCGATCACCTTCCTTGATGCGAACATGCACGCTTACCTGATCCCCAGACTTTAAATCGGGGATGTTCGGGTTCTTTGTGGTGTTGAAATTTTGATTCAAATCAATCATTTGAAATCTTCCTTAACAAAAGTATATTACCTATGTTGTGCGGGGCGAGATTATAACATGCGTCCCGAAATGGAACAAGGTTCAAATTCGAGTATAATTTCAATGCCTGCCCCCGTAGCTCAATGGATAGAGTAATGGACTTCGAATCCAGTGGTTGAGAGTTCGAGCCTCTCCGGGGGCGCTACTAAACAGGAGACGAGTTAAAGGGTCTCCTGTGGCTGTTTAACAGGCAACCAGACTGAAAATACCGCCCCATGCTCACCTACGCCATTCTCAACTTCGATTCGCCCATGATGGTGCTCAACCACCTGTTTGACAATTGCCAGCCCAAGACCCGTCCCCGGTGCTCCTGAATCATGACCAGCCTTACCTCGGTAGAACCGTTCGAACAGGTGAGGTAAATCTTCGCTATCAATTCCTCGACCCGTATCCTGTATACGAAAACATACCCAAGGTTCACTATCCTGTAACCTCGTCATTGTCGCCACCAAAACTTCTCCTCCGCGAGGGGTATAGTTCATGGCATTCGTCAGGAGATTCGATACTGCTTGAGAAATCATTGGTTCGTCCAACCAAACCAACCCAAGGTCTCCTTGAAGGCTTGATTTTAATGTTAGGCCGCGTTCTTCCGCCAAAGAGCGACGATCATTAATTAAAGTCTGGATTAATCCATTTAAATCGCAATTAACAGGTCGAAGCGTTACCTGTCCAAGGTCAAACCGAGACAAATTGAGTAATTCTTCAATTAAACTCCGCAATCGTTGGAGTTCGTGTCCAATCACATTTAAGCGTTCCTCGGATTTGACGGTGGGCTGTGTACGCAGCATCTGATAGTAAAGAACCAGGTTGGTTAAAGGGGTGCGCAATTCGTGGTTAACATTAATAATAAATTCTGATTTCAACCTATCTGCGGCTAGCGATTTCTGTAACGCGGATTGTAATTCTGCTGTTCGTTCGGTAACACGAGCTTCGAGTTCGGCGGAATGCTGCAGCATCTGCTCATTCAAGCGTGTACGATGTATGGCATTACCAGCAATCTCTGTTAATGTAACCAGCAAATGAGCATTTTCGATTGTGAATTCATGCGGTAATGGAGTGGAGGCCAACAAAACTCCTATTGGTTCTTGTTCACTATGGATCGGAAGGCATATGGCACTCCAGCCTCGTGGTACCAGGTCCTTCATTGCCGGGGAAGTCAGCGAATCTTGAGCCATATCGTGAGAGAAGTATATATCACCTGTGGTAAAGACTTTCCCAAACAAGCTTTCATTGCGATCTAATTCCAGTTGGGCCATTTGTGTACACCAACCTCGTCCAATCATTTGACACAATTTACCTCGTTCCGTGTTAAACAACCAAATGCCGCCTGCATCAACACCCAATACTTTGAGAGTTTCATCCATCAGTTGAGGTAGCATTTCTTGCAAAGTTTGGGCTCGTCGAAGAGATTTTGATATTTTATTGACTGCTTCAAGTTCATCGAGACGAACTGTCGTCTCCTCGAATAATTTAGCACGCTCTGCAGCCGAACCAACTTCCCGTCCAATGGCTTCCACCAAGGCTATTTCTTCAGTTGTCCAATGGTGCGCGTCGGGAGAAGCAATAGCCATTCCCCCAATCCGATTATCCTTCGACAACAACGGCACAACAATTGTTGAATATATTCCCTCTAAAACAAACAGGTCTGAGAATTTGCGCTTAATTATTCGCCAATCGTCCACAACAAGTGTCCGCGTTTGTGAATTACCAGAAGTAAGGGCTGAGTTTGTCAACACTGTATTTATAGTCTGTGGAATGTTTTTTGAGGCTATTTTTTGTACACCGCCAGTAGACCAAGATAACCAGATAGCTCCCAAATCCAAACCCACTGCTTCCAACGCTTGCTCCAAAGTTGTATTAAGAATTTCGGCTGGATCGGTTCCGGCGCGCGCTGAAACTGTAATAATCGCATTCAACGCGGCTTGGCGAATTGCTTGGCGACGCGTTTCTTCAAATAAGCGCGCATTTTCAATTGCGACAGCTGCCTGATTTGCCAAGGTGGTAAGCAAGCGCTCATCATGTTCGCTAAAAGCATTCAGGATTTCATTCTCGACATTAATACAACCTATCGTCTTACCCCCAACCTTGAGCGGGACACATAGCTCGGAATTTGTTTTTTCATTTGTAACAATATAATGTGGTTTTTTTCTGACATTTCCATTGCAAATTGTTATTCCACGCTTGCAAACTTGGCCTATTACTCCATCATTCAGAGATGATATGAGATTATCGATTCTATTTAATTCATTTATTAGCATCTCCCCGGTAAGCCCCATTGTACAATGGGCTAATAAAACAGGTTTATGATTTTCAACAAGCCAGATAGAACTATTCCATTTTAACAATTTTTCAATTGCGTCAACAATCTGTTGAGCGACCGCTCGAAGGCTGTGGATTTGGGCTGCTGCCAAACTGACCTGAGACAGCAATTCCAACTCAGTCAAGCGTTTGTGAGTTTCTTCAAATAAGCGTGCATTTTCGATAGCAGCTCCAGCGTGCGCGGCTAGCATTTCCAGAAGCACTTCATCATCGCTCGTGTAAATATTAGGTTGATAGCTCTGGGCTGAAATCATTCCGATAATTCTTTCCCCTGCCCGCATTGGAACGGCAAGCACCGAACGTGTCTTCCTCCCATCGCTGAATGTAAAGGGGGCGGTGCCTTGACTTGAATTTTGAAAATCTGAAATTAAAATAGATTTCCCAGAGTTAATTACATCGCCGGATATCCCTTGTCCAACATGAAAAACATAGGATGGGTGGCGCTCTCCACTAGCGATTAAATAAACACCATTGATTTCTTGCTTAGCCTCATCAAATAATGTAATCGCAAATGCATCTGCAGGCATTAATTGAGTGGCTGCTTTGTGAACAGCAGAATAAACTTGTTCAGGATCCTGGCTAGTGCGGGCAATCTCCTTACTGGCTTGATGCAGTATAGAACGGCGTTCCGCAGCGCGTAAGGCCTCTTGATAAAGGTTAGCATTATTAATAGCGCTAACTGCTTGCGCTGCGAGAGTAGACAAAATACGCTCATCATGTTTACTGAATGCATTCGGTTCACAACTTTCAACATTAATGCATCCAATAACCTTTCCGCCAATATTAAGCGGTACACATAATTCTGATACGGTACCAATATTTGCATCAATATATCCCGGAATCGTTCTCACATCCCCAGCGAGCACTGTTTGACCCGATGAACACACTAATCCCACAATTCCCTGATTCATATCGGTTATTAAGGAGATGACTTGGTCTACCTCGGATTGTAAAGCCTTATTCGATAATCCCAGTCGGCTATACGCTAATAACATAGGTCTATTTTCCACAAAGTCAATCAACCAGATCGAGTTGCTTTGCCAATTCATAAACTGACCGAGAGTCTCGACAATACTCTGTGATACGGCACGGACACTATTAATTTGAGTTGCTGCCAGACTGGTTTGGTAAAGAACTTCGAGTTCTAGAAGCCGTTGTCGGGTTTCATCAAATAGGCGGGTATTATGTACAGCCACAGCTGCTGTACCGGCAAATACAGCGAGGAGGTCTACATCTGCTTGGGAATATACTCTTTTCTGAGTATTATCCCCTTTGTCTATTTCATAGACTGTCAATACTCCTATCAGCTCATTACTAAATACCATCGGCACTTCGGCAACTGCTATTGCTTGCAAATTTGCAAATTTCGGAGATCGGTCGATCCATTCACGATGATCATCGATAACCATCGGTTTCAGAGTTTGCGCTACCTTTCCGGCAATGCCTTCACCCAATTGCAAATGAACTCCTATCATTCCGGGCAAGCCTCGCGAAATAACTGCTTCTAAATCATTGCTCTCTTTATCGTATAAATATATCGTGCAACCAGGAGATCTTAGCAAAGTAGTAACGCGGTCAGCTACTGTATTGAGCAAGGTTATTAAATCCCGTTGTGTAGCGAGATCCCGCGCCGTTTCATATAAAGCAGCTAATTCGTCAGCCCGGCGATGGTATCGTTCCTCACTTTCTCTCACTGCATCTTCGGAACGTTTACGGTTAATCACCATGGCCACTTGTGAGGATACAAACTCGAGAATGCGTTTTTCCCTTTCACCATATACCATTGGATCGGAGTAATGCTGTACCACCATTGCACCAATAACTTCCCTATCAACAATTAAAGGCACACCTAGCCAGATTGGAGAGGGGACGCCCACCAGTTCAATTTCACCCAGCTTGCATAATTCGTCGTGTAAGGCCAAATCAACTAAAAGAGATTTTCCAGTGCGCAAGACATATTCTGTTAATCCCCTGCCTGGGATACCAGGTTGGGGTGGCGTGTCCATTTTATCGACAAAATATGGAAAACTTAGCATATTCCTGTCGTTATCATAAATTGCAAAGTAAAAATTCTCGGCATTCATCACTTCTGCAATGATTGCGTGAACAGCTGAAAATAGATCTTCAAGCCCTTTTGATCGATCTGCTGCCTGGGCAATTCGATAAACGGCGTCCTGTAAGACTTCCGCCCGTTTGTGCTCGGTGATATCAAAAGCAGTCCCAATTGCTGCGTTCTTTTCGTTATATATAGTTGTGGCTGTAGTGAGATCAATCCACCGATCTTCCCCGCTTTTAGTGATTATCCTGAATTCACCATGCAAGGAAAGGGTTTCACCTCGCTGTACCCGCATCCCCCAATTACGCATACCTTTTTTTTCATTCTCAGAGAATAGCTCATTGAACTTCATTTCCAATAATTCTTCCCTTGAAAACCCAGTCAAGGATTCGGTAGCAGGATTTACATATTTAAATCGCATCCCTTCATAAATAAAAATTGCCGAGGTGGTCAGTTCTGCCAAGACGGAAAACTTAGCATCTCTTTCCCGTAGCGTATCCTCAGCTTTCTTTTTAGGTGGAACATCTCTTGAAACTTTCGCCATAGACTCTCTTATGCGATGAATTGGTCTTCAGTATTAAGTATAGCACGAGAAATAAACACCCGTGAGTTGCGATTACGAAAAAAACTAAATTAAGTTCGATAAGTGCAAACCTCCCTTGTAGGACGCAGGAATACCCGCTATTAATCTACTGGGCAACCAACGAAGGTGTAAATTTCCAGAGTAATTACTGTAGTATTACGTTGGGTCTTTCCAAGTTTCCGATATATTTTTAGCATCGCAGGAAATCATGACGTGGATATTTCTTATTATCAAAATCATTTTTTATCTGCCTACTTGAATTTGTAACTGCTTCTCGATCCAATATTAGCAGCATGCCCCTCCTGGAAAGAGAAGCAGCAATCCACCTAGAAAGCGCTTATAATACATACTAGGTTAAACAATATTCCATTGAAACTGAAAAGAAAGTTATAAAATGCCTGAAGAACAACTCTCTTCATTATCCAGACATAAAATCGCAATCCTGATAGACGGCGATAATGCCCAGGCCAATCTCCTGCCGCAAACTTTAGTTGAGGCGGGGAAATACGGTCTGGTTACCGTACGCCGAATCTACGGGGACTGGACTACCTCCAGCATGAACTCCTGGAAAGACGTGCTGAACTTCCACGCCGTCCAACCCATCCAGCAGTTCCGTTATACTATTGGCAAGAATGCAACCGACAGTGCCATGATCATTGATGCAATGGATCTGCTCCATTCCGGAGTTGTTGATGGCTTCTGCCTGGTATCCAGCGACAGCGACTACACACGAATGGAGCAGATCCATTGCATCAATGATCATGGCACTGTC
>Ga0209048_10001422_pt1 | contig 24655 bp, 22 predicted proteins | sample FrelakmetCRP12CR_FD_187146 | JGI IMG/M metagenome (GOLD analysis project Ga0209048, IMG submission 187146) | Freshwater lake sediment microbial communities from the University of Notre Dame, USA, for methane emissions studies - CRP12 CR (SPAdes)... | ecosystem: Environmental > Aquatic >... | reverse complement strand
GTCAACCACCCTGAAGACGAGACCTTCGACGCCGGGCGTGGCTCGTTTCTCAACTCGGACGGCCGGGTACAACTTGATGCCCTGATGATGGACGGGGCCACCCTGCGCGCCGGCGGCGTCGGCTGCGTGGAGCACATCCGCAATCCCATTCGCGTCGCCAGAAAAATTCTCGCCGAGAGCCCGCACGTCTACTTCGTCGGGACGGGCGCCGAGCGCTTTGCCCAGTTGCATGGCATCGATCTCTGCGCCAACCAAGAGCTGGTCATCGAGCGCGAAGTTGAGCGCCTCCGCGAGGCCAAGAAGCAGGCTTATCTGCAAATGCCCGACGAGTTCGGCCCTACGCGCTCCAGCGATACCGTCGGTGCGGTCGCCCTCGACTGCGAGGGCAACATTGCCGGCGCTACTTCCACCGGAGGCACGCTGAACAAGGCGCCGGGCCGGGTGGGCGATTCGTCGCTCATCGGCTGCGGCTGCTACGCCGACAATCGCAGCGCCGCGGTGTCCACCACCGGCTGGGGCGAACCCATGATGAAGCTGGTGCTCAGCAAGTGGGCCGCCGACCGCGTAGAAGATGGCCTGCCTCCTCAGGAGGTGGCGCAGCGCGCGCTCTATTACCTGAAAACCCGCTTGAACGGCCACGGTGGAGTCATCATCGTGGACGCCCAGGGACGCATTGGACTCGCCCACAACACGCCCAGAATGGCGTGGGCGCTACACACCTCGACTGGGACAACCTCCGGGATCGAATTCAAGACCACGGACGCGTAACCGCCGCTTGCGCCCAGCTCGAAGCCCCCGGCTCGTTCGGCAGTGGGCCAGTCTGATTTCCACAGCAAAAGCAGAGGGACAAATCCGCCGCAACCGGCTGGGGCAACGCTGTGGGCGGAGATTTCTCTTGAAATGGCACTCCCGCTCGGCCTAGCCTGAAACAGCTGGGCGAGACGCCGCACGGCCGCTCCGCCGTTCTTTGATCTGGCGTTTATACTCGGTGGAAGAGCGAGGGTGTCGAATGCCGAAAGATGGAAAGCAAAGGCAGATAAGTGCATACGGGTCTATTATTTACGTATAAGTTATTTATAATCAAACGCTTGCAGCACAAGTACTCGGGTAAGTCATTGAAAACCTGGGAGTCTCTGGGTAGGGTGTGCGAGAGCCAATCGTGGCTAGCTGCTGAGGCGCTAAGCGAGATCAGGTGAAATCCCCCAAGGCAAAATCAGCCGACGCCACCCGCTGCGTTCACTCCGGCGAGGACCGCCACGGCCAGTTCGCGCCCCTCACTACACCCATTGCCCAGACTTCGGTCTTCGTCGTCCCGAATGTTGACGCTCTGCGTCGCTATGCCAAGGGCGAGAGCGACCTATATCTTTACACCCGATACGGCAATCCGACCATCACCGCAGCGGAAGAGAAGATTGCGGCGCTGGAAGGCGCGGAAGCTGCCGTGGTCACCTCCAGTGGCATGGCGGCCGAGCTCATCGCGGCGCTGGTGACCTGCCAGGCGGGCGACGAGATTGTATCCATGCTCGACGTCTACGGCGGGACCGTGAAGCTCTTCGAACAGGTACTGCCGCGCTGCGGCATCAAGACGCGGTTCATCCCCTACCACGACATCGCAAACGCCGGGCGCTACTTCAGCCGCAAGACGAAGATGTTGTTCCTGGAGACTCCCACCAATCCCACGCTGCGCTGCGTTGACATCGCCGCGCTGGCCGCCATCGGCCACAAGCACAAGGTCTGCGTCGTGGTAGACAACACTTTCGCCACTCCCGTTTTGCAGAAACCGCTGGAGCTGGGCGCTGACATCGTGATTCACTCGGCGACCAAGTATCTGGGCGGCCATAGCGATCTGACGGCAGGCGCCCTTGCGGGCCCGAAAAAATGGATGGATGCCGCCCGCGACATGAGGACGTACACCGGCGGCGTGGTTGATCCGGGCTGCGCCTACTTGCTCTTGCGTGGGCTGAAAACGCTCGATGTGCGGGTGGAGCGGGCCTGCCAGAACGCAGCCGAGATAGCCGTAGCTCTACAGCGGCATCCCAAGGTCGCACGGGTGTACTATCCCGGACTCGCCGACGCGGCGTCACTTGACCTCGTAGGGCGGCAGATGACGGACTATGGGATGATGGTGTCGTTCGACATTCGCGGCGGCAAACGTGCCGCCGAACGCTTCATTGACGGCCTGGAGCTCTGGTACCTGGCCGCCAGCCTGGGAGGCGTGGAGTCCACCGTGTCTTATCCGGTGCTGACCTCACACATCGGGCTGAGCGCCCGCCAGATGAAGTTGCTGGGGGTCTCGCCGGCGACCATCCGGTTGTCGGTGGGGATTGAGGACGCGGGAGACCTGATTGCTGATTTGGAGCAGGCGCTGGAGCGCGCATGAGCGAACCAAAGGCGCCGCTGCTCCGTCCAACTCATACGTGCGCAAACGTTGCGTGCTCGGTTCGCTCATTGACCGTGAAAAAATTGCCGTAGTACCATCACCGTGTCCTGCTGAGAGCCCTTAAGCCGAAGGCTATTGTTGCCGTAATGAGATCTTTTCTTTCTGTTGTTCTTCCGATAGCTTTCCTGGCGACCCTGTGTACCGTGGGCTGCGAGACTTCGCAGCCCAAGAAGTCCTCGCTGTTGCCGCCTAAGGCGACAGCGCCGGAAGTTTCCGCCCCGGTCGAGCAGAAGGCCGATCCGCCCGCGCCCAAGGTCCAGCCGCCGCCCGCCGTACCCAAACCTGACGCCGCGGCGGCCCTGATCGCGCAAGCCGAGAAGCTGTATGGTTCCGGTAGGGAAAACTATGCGGCCGGCCATCTCGAGGCCGCCAAGAAGGACTTTGACCAGGCCTTCAACACTTTGCTCTCCAGCAACTTGGACCTCCACGGCGACCAGCGGCTGGAAGACGAATTCGACAAGATCGTGCAGGCCGTCCACGAACTGGAAGTCGCGGCCCTGCAAAAGGGTGATGGCTTCACCGAGCAGAAGTCCGAGCCGGCGCCCATCGACGAGGCCAACGACATCACTTTCCCGGTTGACCCCAACGTCACTGCCAAGGCCGAAGCCGAGATCAAGACCACCAAGTCCGACCTGCCGCTCGTGATGAATGACCAGGTGGCGATGTTCGTGAACTACTTCTCCAGCCCGCGCGGCAAGGCCACGCTGGAGCACGCCTGGGCGCGTTCTGGCCGCTACCGCGACATGGTGCTGGAAACCCTTAAGAACGAAGGCGTTCCGCAGGACCTTATCTACCTGGCGCAGGCCGAATCCGGCTTCCAGCCTCTGGCGGTCTCGCGCGCCGGCGCGCGCGGCATGTGGCAGTTCATGGCCCAATCCGGCGCTTTGTACGGGTTACAGCGGAACTGGTGGGTGGACGAACGCCAGGACCCGCAGAAGTCCACGATCGCCGCGGCCCGCCACTTGAAGGACCTCTACAAGCAGTTCGGCGACTGGTACCTGGCAATGGCGGCCTACAACACCGGCGCCAGCAATGTGCAGCATGCGGTGGAACGTACCGGCTACGCCGACTTCTGGGAACTCTACCGGCGGGGCGTTCTGCCAAAGGAAACCCGCAATTACGTCCCGATCATCGTGGCCGTCACCATCATTGCCAAAAACCCGGAGCAGTACGGGCTTCAGCACGTGGCGCCCGAGCCGCCGGAAAAGCTTGACCAGGTCACCATCACGTATCCCGTGGACTTGCGGCTGGTGGCCGAATGCGTGGACACCCCGTTGGAGAACCTGCAGGCCATCAACCCCAGCCTGCTGCGGCTGACCACCCCGAAAGATCAGAGCTTCACCCTGAATCTCCCGGCCGGCTCACGGGAGAAATACGAAACCGCCATCGCCGCCATACCAACGGACATGCGCACCTGGTGGCGCTATCACCGCGTGGAATATGGCGATACCCTGGCGTCGGTTGCCCGCAAGTACCATACGTCGTTTTCGTCCATCGCCGAGGCCAACAATCTGCCTGGTGACGAAGTTAGAGTAGGTGCCAAGCTCATCATTCCCATCGCGCCCGGCAAGCAGGGTGGCGAGACGGTTGCTTATTCCCATAAAGCCACTCGCTACAAAGTCCGCAAGGGAGACACGGTTGACTCGGTGGCCGACGACTTTGAGGTTCCAGCGGATAAACTACGTAAATGGAACCACTTACGAGGTAATTCGCTGGCGGTCGGGCGCATCCTGAGCATCTACAAGCCCACCGGTTCCGGCGCCTCCGAAGTGGCCTCTATGCGTCGCAGTGCTCCGACCAAATCCGGCCATAAGCCGTCCAAAACATCCGACGCAGCCAAGTATCACAAGGTGAAGAAGGGCGAGACGCTCAGCAGCATTGCCGAGTCGTACAACATTTCGGTGGCCACGCTGAAACATGACAATCCCAGACTTTCGGCCAACCTGCGGGCCGGCGACGTCCTGGTGATCCACAAATGACCGCGTTCGCGCGGTGATTTGCGATACGTTCGTCAATTTTCATTTGTGCTCTTCCCTTCCCGCGGTGTGTTCTGTTACAAAGGGCGCGGCGCAAGTTTTTGTGGCCGCGCGTCACTGCGGAGCCCCGAGAGGGCCATGCTATAATCGCGCGCCTGTCGAGCACTATTTACTTTTTGATTGCAACCAAATTTTTGCCTTGCGAGCTGCCTCCGTTCAGTAATGCGGAGTCCGGCACATCCAGGAGGACAAGCACATGACATTCGATGAAACTCTCTATGGCCGCCGCGATGACGAAATGGACGATTACGGAGACGGAGCCTTCGGCGACGCTCTGGAAGACGAAGAATACGAGGAAGAAGAGGAAGAAGACGAGGAGCCGGAAACCGTCGCCATCGTAGTGGACGAGGTGGAAGAAGTCGAGCCGGAGGTCACTACCGAAAGCCGCGCGCCTGCACCGCCTCCACCCGTCAAGCGTGCCGCTCCCAAGAAAGCTGCGAAGAAAGCGGCGGCCAAGAAGCCGGCTACGAAAGCAGCAAAAAAGAAGGCCGCAAAGAAGCCTGCCAAGAAGAAAGCGGCCAAAAAGCCTGTCAAGAAGGCCGCAAAGAAACCTGCCAAGAAGAAAGCGGCCAAAAAGCCTGCGAAGAAAGTGGCAAGGAAGGCGGCGAAGAAGCCTGCCAAGAAGGCAGCAAAGAAGAAGATGTTCAGGCGTCGCTAGCCGGTTTTCACTCCCGGACTTCGCTCCACGAAAAGCCGCGGTTTCAGGCCGCGGCTTTCCTGTTTGTCACTTTTGCACCGCACATCGTGGTGCGACATGGAACACATCCTCTGGTGCACTAACGCACGTACATGCGTGACGTACATCGCTGCGCTTGCCGCGGGCAACGGCTACGATAGTGGTGTTCGGACATCGTCGCGCCGTTCCCCTGTCAGGTGATTCAGACCCCCTGTTCCTCCGGCAGTCAACGGCGCGATGTTTGTTAGGCGCCATAGCGGCCCGCTACAACCATCCCTTCGTTCTCGCGATGCGCGCGGCCTCCACGCGATTGGCGGCGCCCAGCTTGCTGATGGCTTCCGACAGGTAGTTCCGCACGGTGCCTTCGGAAAGGCTCAACTGGTTGGCAATGTCGAGACTCGCCACGCCTTCCCCTGCGAGCCGCAAAACCTGGCGCTCTCGTTCGGTGAGCGGATCAGGCTCGTCCGTCCAGGCTTCGGCGGCAAGCTGCGGATCGATGACCCGCAGCCCGTGATGCACCCGGCGCACCGCTTCGGCCAATTGTTCAGCCGGCATGTCTTTCAGCAGATATCCGGAAGCTCCGGCGTCGAGGGCGCGGCGCAGATATCCGGCGCGCGCGAAGGTGGTCAGGATGACCACGCGGACCGCAACGTTGCGGCGCTTCAGTTCAGCGGCAACTTCCAGTCCGCTGAGAGTCGGCATCTCGATGTCGGTGATGAAGACGTCAGGCCGATGTTGCAGGACGGCTTGCAGGGCCTCGTCGCCTGAACGCGCCCGCGCGACGACCTCGATGTCGTCCTCCATCTCCAGCAGAGCGGCGAGCGCTCCCAAGACCATGGCCTGGTCTTCGGCGATGACGACCCGGATCTTGTCGCGTCTGGCTCCTGACACTCCCTCAGTTTCGCAGAGCCGAGGCCGCCGGCGCGAGAGGCAAATGAATAACGAGGCGGGTTCCTGCCGCGGTCTGCCGCTGCAGCGACCCGCCAATGGCCTCCAGGCGTTCGCGCATGCCGCGCAGCCCGTTGCCTTCGGGAGCGTCCAAGCCGCGGCCGTCGTCCGCGATCTCCAGCGTGCAGCGTTGCTGGTCGCCGCTCAGGCGGACGCTGCAGCGTTGCGCCCCCGCATGGCGCACCACATTGGTCACGGCTTCGCGCAGCGCCAGTGCCAGCACCGATTCCTGTGCCGGAGTGAGCGGGATTTCCGCCGCCTCGCAATCCACCGTAATGCCAGCGGTCTCCAGCGCCTTGCGCGCCCGCAGCAGCTCGGCACCAATTCCTTCGCCGCGATATCCGCGGATGGCTTCGCGCACATCGGCCAGCGCCGCTCGCGAAGTATGCTCCACGTCCTGCATCTCCTGCTTGGCGCGTTGCGGGTCGCGGTCTACCAGCTTGCGGGCCAGTTCGGCCTTCAGGGTAATCAGTGAGAGCGTATGGCCGAGCACGTCATGCATGTCGCGCGCGATGCGTTCGCGCTCGGCGACCTTCGCCAGGTGCTCGATCTCGTCTTGGGCCAGCTGCAGCTTCTGGGCAGCGCAGTGGCTGAGTGCGCTGTAGTGGTTGCCGAACCCAATCAGGACCATCAGCAGGAACATCGAGCCCCAGAAGGCGACCGGCAAATCAAGCCGGTACACGCAGTACGCCAGGACCGCAACGTCCAACCCAACCAGTACGGATACGCGGCGCAAGCTGGCATGAAAACCGCCGGCCGCCGCTGAGTAGATAAGGAATCCAACCGCTCCACCATTGAGCGGAATAAGGACCGCACCCATGGCGGTCATCGCCAGGATGCTCAACAAGCGATACGGGTCACGACGCGAAAAGGCCTGCAGGTAAAGCCAGATGAACAGCAGTCCAAGGACAGTGTTGACGGTCCAGCCCAACGCGCCGGCATGCTTCGACATCGGATCCACGAAGAACCACACCATGAAAGGCAGCCAGATGAGCGGCATCCAGCGATGCTTGTCATCGTTCGGGTAGATCTTCCACCAGATTGCCTTCAGTGTCTTCATCGCGTTCCCGGGTTGCTGGGTCATGTCCTCATTATTGCCTTATTGTCGTCCCGAATGTGCTACCGGCACAATGCCATACCACAAGAGAGCGACCGCGGTAATGGCCACTCCCAGCAGCCGGGTGTGGCCGCTAACGGTCAAAGCCAGGAATATCGCCATTGCGATCGTCCACAGAATCCATTGTGTGGCTGTGTTCTTCATAGCAATCTCCAATCAGCGACCAGTTCGAACGACGCGACTAAGTAACGGCCCGATTCACCCGTACAGCTTTCCTTCGTCCCGCCAATAACCCCACGCCGCGATGCCGAGGAAGAGCAACGTGAAAGCGATCAATGCTTCGATGTGTCCCCAGGCCGGAGTCGGATTCATCCCCATTCCGATGCTGTTCAGCGCTAACTGGCTGAGATGGAACGGCGGCAGCACCTTGGCGAAGGTCCGCAGGCCATGAGGAAGCATGAACAGAGGGATCCAAAGTCCGGAGCAGAACGCCATGGGCAGGTAAATGAGATTCACCAGCCCGGGCGCCGAGTTCGGCCTGGCGAAGTACCCGATCGCCATGCCCATCGCACTGAAGGGAAGCGCCCCCGCGACTAGGATGGCCATCAGTTTCGCAGCCATCACCACTGGCATGCGTACGCCGCCGAAAGCGACGCCCACCGTCATCAGCAGCGCGACAACCACCGTACTGAATACGACCGCAGAGACCAGCTTGCCCGCGAAATATGCCGCCACCGGCATGGGAGACGCGCGCTTCACCTGCAGCCAGCCTTGTCCGCGCTCCATGGCGAGGCTCACGCCGAACCCAAACAACGACACCGCGATCACGCCGAAGCAGCCCATCGTGGCCAGCATGTAGGTTGCGCCTTCTCGGCGGGCCGCCGGATTACTGGAATTGAGAACGATGCCGAAGAGCACGTAGAACATCAGGGGAAACGCCACGGTGGAGATGGCATACACCGGAATGCGCACGTTCTTGATCAGCTCGTACTTCGCTTCCTTGGCGTAGAGCGCCATCGTCCTGGCCAGCGAACGCCGGGGCGCGGCGACAACAACTGGAAAAGTGGTCGTAGCCATGTCAGTTGCTCCTCTTCTTCGAATCTTGGCTTGTGTTGTTCTGCGTGAGCGCCAGGAACGCTTCTTCCAGTCCGGCATTGGTGACTTCCAGGTCGGCCAGCCAGGAATCGCGCTGCAAGAGCTCACGTACCACCGGTTCGGCTGCGTTCACTTGAATCTCGAATGCGTTGCGGTCGGCGTTGGCGCTGAGCACGCCGGGGATCTGCCGGACCTCTTCGATGGCCAGCCGGCTGGTGCAGCGGATCTGCTTGCCCGAGGCGCGCGTCTTGATTTCGGCAGGCGTGCCCTCGGCGACGATAGCTCCCTTGTCGAGCACCAGGATGCGATCGGCCAGCGCGTCGGCTTCGTTCAGGTAGTGCGTGGTGAGCAGCACGGTCTTGCCGCGCGAAATCAGGGTGCGAATCTGCGACCACATCAGGCGGCGCGCCTCCACGTCGAGACCCACGGTCGGCTCATCCAGGAACAGCAGGTCGGGATTGCCGCAGATTGCAATCGCGAACAGCACGCGCTGCCTCTGTCCACCGGAAAGCTCGCCGAAAGGACGGTCCTTGATCTCCTCGAGCCCGGCGATCTTCAGGGTCTCGGCAATCGGCAGCGGCGCCGGGTAGTACGACGAGAACAAGTCGATGTGCTCGCGGACGCGCAGGGTCTCCGGTACCCGGCCCACCTGGAGCATGGCACCCACGCGAGTCTGGATATGCCCTTGATGTGGGTTCGCTCCGAAGACGGAAACGCTGCCCGAGTCGGGCCGCGCCAGCCCGAGCAGCATGCGCACCAGCGTGGTCTTGCCCGCACCGTTCGGCCCCAGCAGGGCCAGCAACTCGCCCGCCCGCACCTCAAGGTTCACATCGTGCAGCGCGACGATTTCGCCGTAAGTCTTCTTCAGGTTGCGCGTTCGGGCGACACTGACCGGCGACGCTGCCGGCGGGTTGTAGGGTAATTCAGAAATCGCGGTTGACATCGTTCGCTCCTGTGCGGCCTTGTTCCTTCCTGCACTTGAGCGATGATCGTCGATGTGAGAAGCGGTCAGTAGTGTGGATTGTCAGCGAGTGAGGATGACAAATGTCATGGCCGGCGAAGGGTGGCCGCGAGAAGATTCGCCCTTCAGGATTCCGACGCTGCGCGGCTTGGTTTGGCGCGGGTTCGACGCTGGAACGAATTGACAGCAGGGTTTGCAGATGTGCAGGCTACTTGCTGACCTGTAGTTTGGCCTTGGCTTTTTCCTGTCGGGCTTTCAGCCACTCCATCCAGCGGTCCAGGCCTTCGCCCGTGGTGCTGGAGACGTCGATGATCTCCATGTCGGGATGGATACGCCGGGCATTCTCCCGCGCCACCTCGGCCTTGAACGGAACATACGGCAGCAGGTCGATCTTGGTCAGCAGCATCAGTTCCGACTTGAAGAAGATGGAGGGATACTTCAGCGGCTTGTCTTCGCCTTCGGTGGTGCTGAGCAGCACAATCTTCGCGTCCTCGCCCAGGTCGTAGCTGGATGGGCAAACCAGGTTGCCGACGTTCTCCACGATCAGCAGGTCGAGGTCTTCCAGCTTCCAGTCTTCCAGGTGGCGACCAATCATTTTGGCGTCGAGGTGGCAGGTGCCGCCGGTCGTAATCTGCTTCACCGGAAATCCAAACTTGGCCAGCCGGATGGCGTCGTTCTCCGTCTGCAAGTCCCCGGTAAGCACCGCGACGCGGGTACTCTTGTCCATGCGCTCCAGCGTGCGTTCCAGCAGCGCGGTCTTGCCCGAGCCCGGCGCGCTGATGAGGTTCACGCACAGCACCCCGTTCTGCCGGTAGCGCTCGCGCAGTGCCTCGGCCAGGATCTGGTTCTCGTTCAGGACTTTCTTCTCGACGGCGATGCGATTCATTCTTCCACTTCCATGTAGGCAATATCGAGTTCTTCTCCGCTGATGCACCGGGTGGAGAAGTCGCCGCACAGCGGGCAGCTCGGGTCGAACTCGGTCATGCGGAAATCGTACGCGCACTTCGAGCAGCGCTGCATGCGAGGAACATACTCCAATTCCAGCGCCAGCGGCTCCCACTCGGTGTCCTTCACCAGGACTTCGAAGCCGAACTGCAGGGCGTCGCAGTCCACCGCCGCCAGTTCTCCAATCTTGACCCCCACTTTGGTGATGCGATTGTTGGGACGCTTCGCGGCTTCCGCCTGTACACATTCCAGAATCGAGGATGCAATGCCCAGTTCGTGCATAACGATGCGGCCTGTTGGCTATTGTCGCACGTCATGTGCGGCCCGTTTGCCGATTCTGACCGGCTCGGTTCTGGTTCGGTGTTCAAGCCAGTGTCTCAAAATGGACACTCCGGCAGCTCACCGTTTTGCTTTTCACTTTTAGGAAACATTTGGCAACGAATTTCGTCTATCACTCCGTAGGTGCAGCTCGTCTTCGTTTCCTGGGGTTTCACGCGGATTGGGTAGCTCACCATGCTGAAACAGTGGGGCCGTGTTTGGGCCGTCGGCTTTGTTGTGTGGACCGTGCTCGCGTTGCTGAGCGCGACCGGAGCACACGTGTATACGTCGTCGATGGGAAGCCCCGAAAGCTGGGCCCAGCTACTCGCCTGGTACCTGCTGGTGTCGTTCGTCTGGTCGCTGCTGACCCCGCCCATTTACGAACTTGCTCGCCGCTTCACCATTGACCGCAACAGTTGGGAAACAGCCGTACCTCTGCACGTGGCAGCCTGCATCGGCCTGACCTTCGTCGGAGCGGTCATTATCGTGTTGAGCGCGCCGCTGGTCACTTGGACGCCGGAGAAACAAGCACCCTTCTTCCCACACGTTGTCTCCCGCGCGCTGATGGATTTCCAGCGCTACTGGTACATCGTGTTCGTCACCCAGGCCATCCTCTATTACCGCAAATATCGCGAGCGCGATATCCAGTCGTCGCAACTGGAAGCGCAGTTGGCACAAGCCCAGCTTGAAGCGCTGAAGATCCAACTGGAACCACACTTCCTGTTCAACACACTCAACTCCATCGCGTCCCTGGCGCGCAACGACGGCATTGCCGCCGAGAACATGACGCTGCAGCTCGCCGACCTGCTGCGCTTCTCGCTGGACGCGGTCGGGGTGCACGAGGTCCCGCTCAGCCGCGAGTTGACCGTCCTGCAGAAGTACATCGACATCCAGCAGGCGCGCTTCCAGGACCGACTGCAGGTGGAGATGGACATCCAGCCGCACACGCTGTCGGCGCTGGTGCCCAACCTCATCCTGCAACCGCTGGTGGAAAACGCCATCCGTCACGGCATCGGCCCGCGCCGCGCGCCGGGCTGTATTCGCATCATGACGCGCCAGGTGTTTGACGAGCTTTGGATGGAGATCATCGACAACGGACAGGGCCTGGGCCGCCATCGTGGGGGCGCTCCACCCGAAGGCGTGGGGCTGCGCAATACGCGAGCCCGCCTGAAACAGCTCTACAACGGCGATCACCGCATCACTCTCGAGGACGTGCCCGAGGGCGGTTGCGTGGTCAAAATCCATATTCCATTCCGCAGATGTTCTGAGGAGGTCAGTACCAGCGATGCCCATACGAGTGTTGCTTAGCGACGATGAAGCCCTGGCGCGTGAGCGCCTGCGCCGGCTCCTGGACGACGAAGCCGACCTGGAGATAGTGGCCGAGTGCGGCGATGGAAAGTCGGCCATCGCCATGATCAAGCGGGAGAAGCCCGACCTGGTGTTCCTCGACATTCAAATGCCGGAGGTGGACGGCTTCGGCGTGGTTGCGGCGCTGAAGGAGCAGATGCCGCTCACCATCTTCGTGACCGCCTACGACCGCTACGCCATGAAGGCGTTCGAGGTGCACGCGCTCGACTACCTGCTGAAGCCGGTGGGTAAAGAGCGGCTGGCGGAAGCTCTGGGCCACGCGCGCAAGCAGTTGCAGCATCCATCGGAAGGGACGTTCCAGCGCCGCGTGCTCGACATGCTGGACGATCTCGACTCGCGGCAGCACGCGCCGCAGCGCATCGTCATCAAGGCCGATGGCGAGATTGTGTGCCTGAAGCCGAACGAGATTGACTGGGCGGAGTCGGCGGGCAATTACGTCTGCCTGCACGTCGGGGCCAACACCCACATCCTGCGCGAGACCATCACCTCGCTGGAGGGGCGGCTGGGACCGCGCCAGTTTCTGCGGGTGCACCGCTCGACCCTGGTGAACGTGGACCGCATCAAGACCTTGCGACCTTCGCTCTATGGCGACTACGCCATCCTGCTGCGCGATGGGACGAAGCTGACCCTCAGCCGGGGCTTCCGCGAGACCGTGCTGAAGAGGCTAGGGACGGCGTAGGGATACGGGCGTGGCTGTGCCCTTTTCGAGTTCTTGAGCGGCTCGCTGAGTTCTACCGCGCGCGCTCCCAGATCAAGGTGCGCTTCTGGATCGCGGGATCGGAAAGACCACGCGTCGCCGTGATAATCAGCCGGTTGCCTTCCAGTCGAAACGGACGTGGCTGGGTCGAGCCGACGTACGATGGCGTCCAGGCGACTTCAGGATAATGCGTCACGCTCGAGGTTGCGCCGTCGAGCCGGTAGCTCCCGCAATAAGCGATAAAGGTGTCGTAGTAAGAAATTTTCTCCGCGTCGGTGGCATGGCCCGGGTCTTTCCAAGCGGTGCGGTCACCGTTCACGATGCTGGCGCACATGTATCCATCCGGTTCGTACATGATGAAACCATGCGGGTGCGGCCCGAATTGTGTGGAGGGCTGCACCTTGCCGTCCTTCATGGTGTCAGCGATGGACACCAGTTTCCACGTGCCTATGAGCTGCGCGACCGTGGGAGCAGGGACGGCGGTTTGTGCAACTGAACACGCGCTTAACACCAGGGTGGTCAATAAAGCTCTCATCGCGATCCTCCATAGAAACACCTGATTGATAAGAGCGTCGGGGGCAATTCCACGACGCTTACTTCCCATGGTTGAAACGGTGGGCTTTCCTATCCCGTCTCGCTGCGCGGGACTGATTCCTTGCGCTTTTCATGACCACTGGCGCCTACCTTCACCTTCCCGCCGGCTGCTTCGATTCCTTCCGCGAATTCGGTGGCGCTTGCTGGGCGGTTTGCGTCGAGGGCGGCTGGCCTTCGGCTTGTTCCAATTGCTGCGCGAGAGAGTCCACCAGGCTGGCCTCTTTCATCAGGATCTGACCAACGGTGACCGAGCCCTGGTCGGCATCCTGCCACTTGCCCTCTTCCATCGCCTCGCGGACCGCAGGGATGGTCTTCACGCCATATCCGGTGTAGGCGCCGGGCGCATAAATCTGGTGCTTAAACCACGGACGCTCCTTCAGGCCCTGCGTCGTCGTGAAGGTCCGCTCCAATTGCAGCAGCTTGGCGTTGATTTCCGGCAACGCGGATGACTGCCACGCGGCGCCGGCGTTTTCGTTCAGCTTCGTCACCGCCTGGCGATAGCGTTGCGCGGCGCGAGCATAGGCCTCGACGCCATTGTCCAGCGGCGCAAAGTTCAGATACGGCGGAACCGGCTGCTTCGATGGCGGAAGATACTGCTTGTCAGGATCGGCGGTCGCGGTGAACACGCCCTCCTCCACTTCGCGATTCCGCTCGCGCACTTCGTCCTGCTTCTGCTTCAGCTCCTTCTTCAACTCCGCGACGTAGCGCTTGATGGTGTCGGCCGAGCCGGCAGGGTCGAAGGGCAACAGGTCGGCGTCAGCGAAGCGCATGACGGTGGTGCCGCCCATCTGCGCCAGCGCGCGTTCGTAAACGAACTTCGTGTCGCCGAAATGGGTGTACCAGTAGAAGTCGTCGTAGATGGAGTGGTAGACGCCGCCCGGGCTCTCGCCGCCGAAGCCCATGTTCAGCGCGGCCACGCCTGCGTAGTCAAGAAACGGGGCATAGTCAGAGCCGTCGCCCAGCGCACCGATGCGCAGCTCGGAGCGGTCGCGCAACTCTTGGCGGTCGTCGGCGCTTGCCGCGCGCGCGACGTTGCGCAGGTACGAGCGCTTCCACACCGACATGTGTTTCTCCGGGTCCTGGATGTCGCGCTCGACTTGATTGACTGCTCTTTCCAGCGTGTGCGATCCGCCGATACTGAGATACCCGCGCCCGTTGGAATCCGAGTTCAGGTACATCACGGCGTGTTGGCGCAACTCGTCCTGGTGCTCCTCGACCCACTCGGTGGAGCCCAGCAGTCCGGGTTCTTCGCCGTCCCACGCGCAATAAATGATGGTGCGCTTGGGACGCCAGCCCTGTTTCATCAGCTCGCCCAGCACGCGAGCTTCTTCCAACACCACCGACATACCAGAGATGGGATCGCTGGCTCCGTTGACCCAGGCATCGTGATGGTTGCCGCGAATCACCCACTGGTCGGGAGTTTCGCTGCCGGGAATTCTCGCGATCACGTCGTAGATGGTCTTCAGGTCCCAGTTCGACTTGACGACCAGACGGACCTTCGCCGGGCCCGGGCCGATGCGGTAGGTGATAGGCAGCGCACCACGCCAAGTATCGGGCGCGACCGGTCCCGCGATGGCCGCCAGCAGTGGCTGCGAATCGGCGTAGGAAATGGGCAGAACCGGAATCTTGGTGATGACCTTCGCTTCTGTCAGCGAGAGCCGCTTGGCATTCTTGGTCGCACCCACGCCCGGCGTCAGCGGATCACCCGGGTAGTCAGTGTCCATCACGCTGCCGCGTTGCACGCCGTCCGGCGGACGATACGGGCCGACGGGGTAATTCTGGCCTTCGAAGTAGCCGTCGTCACGCGGATCGGAGTAGATAATGCAGCCGACAGCGCCGTGCTCAGCCGCGACCTTCGGCTTGATACCTCGCCATCCCCCGCCATAACGCGCGATGACGATTGCGCCCTTCACGGAAACGCCCAGCCGTTCAAGCTGCTCGTAGTCCTCGCGCATGCCGTAGTTCACGTACACCAACGGGCCGGTCACGTCGCCGTCGATGGAGTACGCGTTGTAAGTCGGCAGCTGTTCCGACGTTTGCTGCGAGGTTGGATCCACGCTCACTGGAGGCTCCTGCAGCTTGGCGACGAAGTGCGTGGGCGCGAGCAGCTCGACATGACGCTCCTTCGGGGTGGGAAAAAGAACGTCGAAGGTCTCGATGTGAGCCTCGAAGCCGAATTCCTTGAACTTGGCCAACATCCACTCGGCATTGTCCTTGTCGTAGGGTGAGCCGACGTTGTGCGGCCGCGCGCTCAAGTGCTGCATGAAGTTGCGCATCCCGTCGGGATCAGGAAGGTTGCGGAACTTCGTCTCCCACTCGCGCTCGACGGCGGTGTGGGCCGGCGAATAACCATCCATGGTTTCGGGAGCGCCGGCGGCATTGCCCAACTGCAGCAACGCAAGGACGAGAACCATCACGGCTATACGGTTCGACACTTATCTACCTCTGGGCCACCTCACCGGGTGGGCAACGCGGCAACAGTCACGAAGTCGAAAATTATACGCTGGCCAGTGCCCGGCGAGGGACACGCTATTGCGATTCCTTGGTCACGGGTTTGCGTTGCCTCGGCGGCGCTTTCGGGTGCGCTTTGCGCTCCGCCTCAATGCCGATTAGCCGGATGATGGCTCCCGCAAACGAATCCGATACCCCTGGGGTGAAACTGCGTGCCATACGGGCGCCGAGTGTATGACGGAGCCGCGCAATTTGTCACACAAAGTATCGGAGAGAAGCCGGGCGCTCCATGGCGGCCGGCAACAGCAACTACAGCATGCCACCGGTCCGGGTCGTCAGGAGGCTAAGCGCCATCTCGAGTTTGGCGATCGCTTCTTCCAGGTCAGGGTGACGGTCAAGCTGCTGCCGTAATCCGTTCAGAATCCGGTGAGCTTCAGCGACGTGTTCCGCCGCGCGGGGGTCGGGTTGCGGGTTGGAGGTAGTGCCTGGTGTGTCGGGAGCCATGTCCCACATCTTAGACCGTCAGCCGCACAGTTGGAAAACCCGCAGGGAGTGAGCCGTCAGGGCAAAGCCTTAAAGGCAGCGCGCTTCCACCTCGCGTTCAGGCCCAAATGCCCACGTGTCGCTGCTCTGGCCACCCCCGCTACGCTTTCCCTGCCATACCTGGCAGCAAAACCCGCCCGCTTCATTTATCGTAGGAGCAGTCCCGGCACGCTAAAGTGGTTTCGGCCTCGGTCGTTAACCCTCTTGGGGCCGTGCACACATCCATGAGCGAAAAGGTCGTCATCGCTAATCTCGGTTCCTGTACGGTGCCTTCCCCGCTACGAATCGATTCCCACCGCTCCCTCGAGAGCAACCTCGTTCACGACGAGATGTACTATCGCCACCCGGTCGAGGTCGGCCCCGGAATGGACGAGGCCACGCATTTCTTCGAAATGGCCGGCGCGCGCGAAAAGCTCTACTTCGAGCCGGCGACGACCAAGGTCGCAATCGTCACTTGCGGCGGCCTGTGCCCCGGGATGAACAACGTCATACGCTCCGTCTATCTGCAGTTGCACTATCACTATGGAGTGCCGGCGGTGCTCGGCATCCGCTATGGCTACTCAGGCTTCTCCCCCGAAGGCGCCGCGCCCATGTGGCTGAACTCGGAGATGGTGAACGACATCCATCAGCGCGGGGGAACGCTGCTGGGCACCTCGCGCGGGCCGGTCAGCGCGGACATCATTGTCGATTTCCTCGAGCGGCGCGGTATCAACATCCTGCTGACCGTCGGCGGCGATGGCACGCAGCGCGGCGCGCACGGCGTGGTGGAAGAGATCCAACGCCGCAAACTGCAGATTTCCGTCGTTGGCATCCCCAAGACCATCGACGATGACGTGCATTTCGTCAACCGCTCGTTCGGCTACTTCACCGCCATCGAGAAAGCCAAGGTCGTCATCGACTCGGCGCACGTCGAGGCGCATTGCGTGCACAACGGCATCAGCATCGTGAAGGTGATGGGACGCGACTCCGGCTTCATCGCCGCCGGCGCAAGCCTGGCCAGCCAGGAAGTGAACTTCACCCTGGTGCCGGAAATCCCGTTCGAGTTGGAGGGAGACTGTGGACTTCTCGCAGCGCTACATCGCCGCCTGCTGCACCGGCACCATGCCGTGATCGTCGTGGCCGAGGGCGCCGGCCAGCACCTGTTGCCTCCGGCCGAGGAGCGCGACGCTTCCGGCAACCTGCTGCACCGCGACATTGGACAGTTCCTGCGCGACAAAATCAAGCAACACTTCGCTGCGCAACGCCTGCCGGTGGTGATGCGCTATCTCGACCCCAGCTACTACATTCGCAGCGTGCCGGCCTCGACCGTCGATTCCGTGCTGTGCGATTCCTTTGCGCGTCACGCGGTGCATGCCGCCATGGCCGGCAAAACCGACATGCTCATCGGCCTGCAGCACGGTGTGTTCATCCACGTGCCGATCCCACTGGCGACGAAGCAGCGCAAGCGCCTGTCGAACGCGGAATGGGCGGCGGTGGTCACCGCCACCGGGCAATCTGACCTGAGATAGGTGGATTCAGCTCCTTCGAGGGGCGGACCCGGCTGAACGCCGGACCTCGCAATGGCCCGCTTCAGTCGATCGCGGTATCCATCGGCACATTCGCCGACACCAGATGCTGCTTCGCCTTCTCCTGGAGCGCCCCAGTCATGGGCACGCTCTTGCCGGTTTCCAGGCTAGCCTGCACGGCGACCGAGTCGCAAGTCGCCACCAGGTTGCCGGTCTCGTAGTTGTACATCTGGTGAAGAAAGCGGAAATATTTTTCGCCGACGGTGAGGAAGCCGCTCTTGATCTCCACCAGCTCGCCGCCGCGCAGCTCGGCGAGAAACTGGTAGTTCTGCCGGACGATGGCGATGCGCTGGTTCTTCTGCTTCATCGACGCCGGCGTGACCCCGATGGCGTGCAGCAGAAACCACGTCGCCTGGTCGAAACGCGAAACGTACATGCGCGAGTTCATGTGGCTGGCAAAATCGTATTCCGACGCCAGCACCGCGCCCTTGAATGTGTGTACCCAGTCAGACATGGTCAGCATCTCCGTCGTTTATCGCAATTCGCCTTTCGCAATTCACTTCTCGCTCCTCGCTTCCCGCAGTTCGCTATTCGCTCGATGACTCGTCACTCTTTTGAGTTGTCATCCCGAGCGAGGACTTCAGTCCGAGTCGAGGGACCCGCATTATCCGCCTCTACCGCGCGCACAAACTCTACCATCCGCCGCAACGTCGTCTCCGCCTGATCGCGATGCGGCGAGTGCTTGCAGTTCGGCAGCAGCACAACTGCCGCTAACGGCACGCGCGCCGCGATCGCCCGCACTTGCGCGGGCGTCCCGTACTCATCGTCCTCGCCCTGGATGCACAGGAGGGGACCGTGGATCGCCGGCAAATACGATTCGATGTTCCACGCGCGAAACCGCGGGTCGAGCCAGATGTCGTTCCATCCCCAGAACGCCTCGTCCACGTGCTTGTGATAGCGGGCCAGCTTGGCGCGAAAATCGGTCCCCTGGAATTGCTCCTTGGCCAACGCGATGCTGGCAACGCTCAGGTCCTCAACAAAGACGTGCGGCGCTTCCAGCATCAGTGCCCGCGGCCGCTCGGGATATTTGCCGGCGAAGATGAGCGCGATCGACCCGCCATCGCTGTGGCCCAGCAGGACGGGCTGGCGGATGTCCAGCTTGTCCAGCAGTTCCGGTAACACCACTTCGGCTTCGCGATGCATGAACTCCACCGGCCGCTTCTCCAGCAGCTTGTCGGAGCCACCGTGCCCATAGCGCGAATACACCAGCACGCCGCAACCCGTCGCCGACGCCAGCTTCTGCGGGAAGTCCTTCCACAGCTCGATCGAGCCGAGTCCCTCATGCAGCATCACGATCGTGGGTGCTGCCGGTTGCTGCGCCGCGATCCACAGCGTCTCCAGTCGCTTGCCGTCGACCACCACTTCGCCGCGTTGGCCGGAGTGCAAGGTCATTCCGCGCGCGGGTCCGCCGCTTGTGCCACCAGCGCCAACAACGTTGCCGTCGAGCCCTGCACTGCGGTCCGCTGGTGGTAGAACCACAGTCCGTTGAGGCCGCCCAGTTCTTCGCCGCCGCCGGCGCGTCCCGGGCCGCCATGCATGAGCGACGGCATCACGATGCCGTGGCCGGTATGACTGTCGCCGACCGACGGATCGACCAGCAGAATGCGTCCGTGCGTAGTCCCCAACTCCTTTGCCGCCTCGGCCAGAAACGCGCCGTCGCTGCTGAACACCGACGCGGCCAGCGATCCTCCGCCGCGCCGCGCCAGCGCGAAGGCGCCCTGCTTGTCGCGATACGGCACCACCGTCGCCACCGGCCCGAAGACCTCCATCTCGTGGATGATTTCATGGTCCATGCCGCTGCGCGCCTTCAGCAGCGTGGGAGGAACGAACGCGCCCGCCTCGGCGTCGGCGTCCACCGGCGCGAAAGTCTCGGGGTGGTAGGCGATCTCCGTCTGCTCCATCAGCCGGCGAATGCCTTCTTCCACCGACTTGCGCTGCGCCATGTTCACCACCGGCCCCATGGTTACCGCCGAGTTCGCCGGATTGCCCACAACCACCTTGTTCAACCATGCGGCGATTGCCGCGGTGACGGCCGCCGCATGTTCCGACGGCACCAGCACGCGCCGGATGGCGGTGCATTTCTGCCCGGTCTTCAGGGTCATCTCGCGTACGACTTCGCGCACGAAGAAGTCGAATGCCGGAGTTCCCGGCGTCGCGTCCGGTCCCAGCAGCGCGGCGTTCAAACTGTCTGCTTCGATGTTGACGCGAATGTTGTGCTGGCGCACACGCGGGTGCTGGCGGATTCCCTCGCCCGTGTCGGCTGAACCGGTGAAGGCGACCACGTCGCCGAGCTGCAGATGATCGAGCAGATCGTTGGGCGAGCCGCACAGGATCGACAGGCTGCCCGACGGAAGAATGCCCGCCTCGACCACCGCGCTGACCATCTCCTGCGCCAGCCACGCGGTCGAAGTGGCCGGCTTGGCCAGCACGGGAACGCCCGCCAGCAGGCTGACCGCGGCCTTCTCCCACAATCCCCACGCCGGAAAGTTGAAGGCATTGATGTGTACCGCGACGCCGTCCAGCGGCCCGCCGAGGTGCATGCCCTGGAAGTTGGCATCGCGCGCCAGCCGCATGGGACCGCCATCGCGCAGCAGGTGGGCGTCGCCCAGCTTGCCGCCGAGCTTAGCGAAAAACTTTACCGTGCCGATTGCGCCGTCCACATCAATCGCGGCGTCAGCTTTCGTGTTGCCGGAATTCTTGCGCGAAATCTCGAACCACTCGTCGCGGCGCGCCGCCAGCGCGTCAGCAATCTTGCCCAGCAACTCGGCGCGCTGCGCATACGAAAGCTTGCGCAATGCCGGGCCTCCCACACTGCGGGAATACTCCAGCGCAGCCTTTAAGTCCAGGCCTTTCGAGCTTGCCCCCGCAAGCACAGTCCCGTCACACGGATTGACTAGGGCCGCACCTTCACCCTCGCCGCTTTGCCACTTGCCGCCGAGGTAGCTCTGCAGGACCTTGGCTTCCGATGCAATCTGATTTTCCACTGCGGTTGGCATGGTTATGCAATCTCCGATGATGAAGATGATGATGTCAGGTGCTGTTCCGCCCAGGGCACAACCCACTGCGCCGCCACTTCTTCCGGCAGGGTGCCCGAGCTGGCGTCATGGGTCAGGATGTCGCCGGCGCGCCGGGCGCCGAGCTCGGTCAGCAGCTTGTCGAAGCGGATGCCGCCGTGGCAGAACGTGTCTTTGTAGGTGCGGTCGCCCAGCGCGATGACGCCGTAGGTCACGCCGCTGAGGTTGGGTTTCTCGCCCTCCAGGCTGTTGAACAGCGACTGGGCATTGTCGGGCACGTCGCCCTGCCCATAGGTGGACGTGCAGATGAGGAAGTTGCCGCCGCCCTGGAAGACGCTGGCATCCAGGCCATCCATCACCCGGATGGTCGCCTGGTGCCCCGCCGCTTCCAGCGCCGTTAGCACCTCTTGCGCTACCATTTCGGCCGTCCCGGTCATGGTTCCGACCAGGATTGTGATGCCGACCCCCATCCTTGCCTCCTCACGCGCCACTATTAACTATAATTGATGTATCGAGCGGGGATTTGAGGACATCGGCGCCGCCCTGAGGAGCTTCCAACTGACATGCCCACTGTGAACGAGAAAGAATTGGTCACCTTCGACGTGGCTGCGGGGGAGTACCGCCATTGGCGGCTGACCCTCGAGGGCCGCATGGCTACGCTGGCCATGAACGTGAACGAGGACTACGGCCTCAGACCGGGCTACAAGCTCAAGCTCAACTCCTACGACCTCGGGGTGGACATCGAGCTGTACAACATTCTGCAGAGCATCCGCTTCGAGCATCCCGAAGTTGCCTGCGTGGTTTTGACCAGCGCGCGCGAGCGCATGTTCTGCGCCGGCGCCAACATCTACATGCTGGGCACCTCGTCGCACGCGTGGAAGGTGAACTTCTGCAAGTTCACCAACGAGACGCGCAACGGCATGGAGGATTCCAGCCGCCACGATGGCCTGAAGTTCCTGGCCGCCATCAATGGCACCTGCGCCGGCGGGGGCTACGAGCTGGCGCTGGCCTGCGACGAAATCCTGCTGATTGACGACCGCTCCAGCGCCGTCAGCCTGCCGGAAGTTCCGCTGCTGGGCGTGCTGCCGGGTACAGGTGGCCTGACCCGCGTGGTGGACAAGCGCAATGTACGCCGCGATCTCGCCGACCTGTTCTGCACCAATCCCGACGGCGTGAAGGCCGACCGCGCCAGGGAATGGGGTCTGGTGGACGACATCGCCGTGCCCGCAAAATTTCCAGGCTTGGTCAGCACGCACGCGCAAGCCTTGGTCAACGACTCGACGCGGCCCGCGGCCGCCAAGGGCATCACGCTGCATCCGCTCGACCGCAAGGTCGATGACGACGGTTATCGCTACAAACATGTTGACGTGACGTTCGACCGCGGGGCACGGACTGCGACGCTCACGGTGAAGGCCCCCGAAGGCGATCAGCCGGGAACGGTTGAAGCGATCCACGCGGCAGGCGACCAGTGGTGGCCACTAGCGATGGCGCGCGAGCTCGACGACGCCATCCTCATGCTGCGCACGAACGAACTCGAGCTTGGGCTGCTGCTGCTGAAGACGACGGGCAGCGCGCAAGCCGTGCTGATGTCCGACGAGGTAATGCTGGAGAATCAAAGCGACTGGCTGGTGCGCGAAACCATCGGTATGTTGCGCCGCACCCTGGCGCGGCTCGACGTCTCATCGCGCAGCCTGTACGCCGTCATCGAGCCCGGGTCGTGCTTCGCCGGCGTGCTGTTCGAGCTGGCGCTGGCTGCCGACCGCAGCTACATGCTGGCGCTGCCTCCGGAAGAAGGCGACGCGCCGAAGGTTGCGCTGGATGAGATGAGCTTCGGACTACTGCCCGCGGTCAATGGCCGCAGCCGTATCGAGACCCGGTTCGCTGGCAATGCTCATGCGATGGCCGCGGCAGTCGAGGCCAAGGGCAAACTGCTGGCGCCGGAAGAGGCGCTGTCGGCGGGATTAATCACGGTCGCGCCCGACGATCTGGACTGGGAAGACGAAGTGCGCGTCGCCATCGAAGAGCGGGTATCGCTCTCGCCCGATGCGCTGACCGGGCTGGAAGCCAGCCTGCGCTTCCCCGGAGCGGAAACCTTGGAGACCAAAGTTTTCGGCCGGCTCTCGGCGTGGCAGAATTGGGTGTTTATCCGCCCCAACTCCACCGGCGAGCACGGCGCGCTCAAGCTCTTCGGTACGGGGTCGAAGGCGCGCTTCACGTGGGAGAGGGTGTAGGGCGAGCATGGTGACAGGTTCCGCATGAGAATTCGGGATTGTCATTACGAGCGCCTTGGTTTGGCGTGCGGAATCTGCTGTTTGGGTGATTGAGAAAAAACAGATGCCTCGCTTCGCTCGTGATGACAACTTCTCCAGACACCGGCTAAGCGCTCTCGTGGCAACAATGCAAAATGGGTGTGAGGGTGAAACGCAATCATGGCAATCAATTATCAGGACCGCATTCCGAACAACGTTGATCTCGGCTCCAACCGCACGCTGCAACGCGCGCTGGAGCACTGGCAGCCCGAATTCTTGAACTGGTGGCAGGAGCTGGGCCCGCGCGACTTCCAGGTCGCCGACGTGTACCTGCGCACCGCGACCTCGGTGGACGCCAAGGGCTGGGCCACGTATGGCTTCGTGCGCATGCCCGATTATCGCTGGGGCATCTTCCTCGCCGACCGCGACGCCGAGCGCAAGATCGGTTTCGGCGACTTTTATGGGCAGGAGGTCTGGCAGCAGATCCCGGGCGAATACCGTTCCATCCTGCGGCGACTGATCGTCACCCAGGGCGATACCGAGCCGGCCTCGGTCGAGCAGCAGCGCATGCTTGGACACACCGCGCCCTCGCTTTACGACCTGCGCAACTTGTTCCAGGTGAATGTGGAGGAGGGCCGCCATCTGTGGGCGATGGTGTATCTGCTGCACGCCTACTTCGGACGTGACGGCCGCGAGGAGGCGGAAGAGCTGCTGGAGCGCCATTCCGGCGACGCCAACAAGCCGCGCATCCTGGGCACGTTCAACGAGCCGATTCGCGACTGGCTCAGCTTCTTCATGTTCACCTACTTCACCGATCGCGATGGCAAGTTCCAGTTGAAGTCGCTGGCCGAGTCGAGCTTCGACCCGCTGGCCCGCACCTGCTCGTTCATGCTGACCGAGGAGGCGCACCACATGTTCGTCGGCGACACCGGCATCAACCGCGTGGTGCGGCGCTCGCTCGAAGTGATGAAGGAGCTGGGCACGGAAGACCCGATGGCGGTGCGCAATGCCGGCGCCGTCGATTTGCCGACGGTGCAGAAGTATCTGAACTTCTGGTTCAGCTCGTCGCTGGACCTGTTTGGCTCGGAGACTTCGTCGAACGCGGCATCGTATTTCGCCAACGGACTGAAGGGCCGCCCCGACGAGACGCATTATGAAGACCACATCGCCAAGGAGCAGTCGTACACGCTGGAACTGCCCGACGGCGCCGGCGGCGTCAAGAGCGAAGCGATCCCAATGCGCAACGCCATGAACGAAGTCACGCGCGGCTCGTACGTCACGGACTGCGACCTGGGCGTGAAGCGCTGGAACCGCGTCATCGAGAAGGCCGGCTACTCGTTCCGGCTGTCGCTGCCCAGCACGCGCTTCCGCCGCAACATCGGAATCTGGGCTGGCGTACCCACCGATCCCACCGGGCGTCCGATTACGCGCGAGGAATTTGACGCGCGTATTGGCGACTGGCTGCCCAGCGACGGCGACCGGGCGCACATCATGAGCCTGATGCAGGGCGTGCACGAGCAGGGAAAGATGGCGGCTTGGATCGCGCCTCCTGACCGCGGGATCAACAACAATCCCGTGGACTACGAGTACGTAAAACTGCACTGATGCGGCACATCGCCATCATCGGCAGCGGGCCCGCGGGATGCTACCTGGCGGACCACCTGTTGCGGCTGCTGCCCGATGCATCGGGCAGCAGCC
>Ga0209048_10001421_pt1 | contig 24671 bp, 24 predicted proteins | sample FrelakmetCRP12CR_FD_187146 | JGI IMG/M metagenome (GOLD analysis project Ga0209048, IMG submission 187146) | Freshwater lake sediment microbial communities from the University of Notre Dame, USA, for methane emissions studies - CRP12 CR (SPAdes)... | ecosystem: Environmental > Aquatic >... | reverse complement strand
GGCGCCGTCGGCATGACGGGCATCTCGTGGGGCGGCTTCAACAGCCTCCAGCTGGCGGCGCGCCGGCCGCCGGCCCTGAAGGCGATCATCACGCTCATGAGCACCGACGACCGCTACGCCGACGACGTGCACTACAAGGGCGGCTGCCTGATGGGCACCGACCTTCTGCACTGGAGCTCGTGCATGCTCCACTGGCAGTGCCGGCCGCCGCACGAGGTCGCGGTCGGCGCAGGCTGGCGCGATCTCTGGCGGCTCCGCCTGGAGAACAACGCGCCCTGGATCCACACCTGGCTCGCGCACCAGCGCCGCGACGCCTACTGGAAACACGGCTCCGTCTGTGAGGACTACGCCGCCATCGCGGTGCCGGTCTACGCGGTCGGGGGCTGGGCCGACGGCTACACCAACGCGGTGCTGCGGCTCCTCGAAGGCCTCAGCGGACCGCGCAAGGGCCTCATCGGCCCGTGGGGACATGGCTTTCCGCACTACGCGGCGCCGGGACCGGCCATCGGCTTCCTGCAGGAGTCCCTGCGCTGGTGGGACCACTGGCTCAAGGGCCGCGACACCGGCGTCATGGAAGAGCCCATGCTACGCGTGTGGATGCAGGAGTCCACGACGCCCAGCGGGCGCGTGGCCGACAAGCCCGGCCGCTGGGTGGCCGAGGACCGCTGGCCGTCGCCACTCGTGGAGCCGCGACGCTGGCGCATGGACGCGGACGGCGTGCTGCGCGACGCCGTAGGCGCTTCGCGCGTCGACCCCGAGGCGGCCGCCGCCCACGGGGCGGACGGCGCCGGCCGCCTGCGCATCCGCGGCTCCCAGATGTGCGGCGTCGACGCCGGCGCGTGGTGCGCCGAGGGCCAGCCCAGCGACACGGCCCCCGACCAGAGAGCGGCCGAGGGGCAATCGCTGTGCTTCACCTCGGCGCCGCTCGCCGATAGGCTGGAGATCCTCGGCCACCCCGTCGTCACGCTGGGCGTCGCGGCCGACCGGCCCCTGGCCCTGGTCGCCGCGCGGCTCGACGACGTCTCCCCGGACGGCGTCTCCACGCTGGTCGCCCAGCAGGTCTTCAACCTGACGCACCGCGACGGCCACGAGTGCCCCCAGGCGCTCGAGCCCGGGCGCGAGTACACCGTCGCGGTGCGGCTCGACGCCATCGCGCACGCCTTTCCGGCCGGGCACCGCCTGCGCGTCGCGGTCTCCCCCACCTACTGGCCGTTGGCTTGGCCGTCGCCCGAGGCGGTCGAGCTGACGCTGGCCGGCGGCGCGTGCCGGCTCGAGCTGCCCATGAGGCCGCCGCGCCCCGAGGATGAGGAGCTGCCGGCCTTCGAGGCTCCGCTGGTGCCAGCGGGCCTCGACGCGCGGACCGTCGGCGGTGGGCCCGGCGACCGCCGCTACTTGCGCGACCTCGCCGACGACAGCGTCTCGTGGACGTACCGCTACGTCGACGGCGGCAACGTCGTCATGCCCAACGCCTGGGAGAGCGAGGAGTGGAACACGGTGACGTACGACGTGCGCGAAGGCGACCCGCTGTCCGCCGCAGTCAGCGTGCGCGTGGAGAGCGTCCTGCGGCGGGGGGACCAGGGCCGTTTCCACATCGTCACCCTGGGGCAGATGACCTGCGACGCGACGACGTTCTTCGTTGAAGACGAGGTGCGCGTCAGCGAAGGCGAAGACGGGGACGAGCGGGAGGTCTTTGCCAAGACCTGGCGCCACGAGGCGCCACGGGAGTTCGTCTGAAGCGCGGCGCCCGCACGGCAGCGTGCGACGAAGTGAGGAGAGGTGCATGTACATCGGCGCGCACGTGAAGTCGTCGGGCGGCGTCTGGAATGCCATCGGGAACGGCGTGCAGATCGGCTGCGAAGCGGTCCAGTTCTTCGCCGGCAGCCCTCGAACCTGGGCGCCGACGCTGTACAAGGACACCGACGCGGCGAAGTTCCGCGAAGCGCGCGCCGAGTCTCCCATCCGCTTCGTCGTCATCCACACGATCTTCCTGATCAACCTGGCGAGCGCCAACGAGGACTTCTACGAGAAGTCCGTGACGTCGTTGCTGGGTGCGGTGGCCGCTGCCGACCAGCTCGGCGCCGACGCCATCGTCACCCACGTCGGTTCGCACCAGGGCGCGGGCTTCGGCGTCGGCCTGGCGCGCGTGCAGGCCGCCCTTCGGCGAGCCTTGGCCGAGAGCGAAGGCTCGCCGGTGCGCATCCTGCTCGAGAACACGGCCGGCGCCGGCGGTACCATGGGCGTCGACTTCGACGAGCTCGGAGTCATGATCCGAGCCGCCGACGAACACCCACGACTGGGCCTCTGCCTCGACACCGCGCACGTGTTCGAAGCCGGGTTCGACCTGCGCACGGCCGCGGGTCTGGACGAGGCGCTGACGCGCCTCGACTCTGCCTGCGGCCGCGACCGCCTCGTGATGCTCCACCTCAACGACTCCAAGACGCCCTTCGGCTCGAACCGCGACCGCCACGAGAACATCGGCGACGGCGAGATCGGGCCAGAGGGCTTCCGCGCGATCGTCAACCATCCGGCCTTCGCCACTGTGCCCGGTATCCTCGAGGTGCCGGGCTTTGATGGCGAGGGCCCGGACGCGCGTAACGTCCAGATCCTGCGCGAGCTGATGGAGGGAAGGGCATGAACGAGCGCATCGTCACCGTGGCGTCGACCGTCGACATCGTCGTCGCCACGATGTGGCGCGAGCTCCTCGCCGCCGAGGGCATCCATGCCGAGCTCGGCGGCACCAACATGGCGACGAGCGTCTACGCCATGATGCCCCAGCTGGGCGCTATCGACCTGTTCGTCAGAGAGGCCGACGCCGTCCGCGCCCGCGAGCTCATCGATGAAGCCGAGAGAGAGGACCCGGACGCGCCGGGAGAGCCGGATCCGCCGGCGGCGCGCTGACGGGACTCGGCGCCGCGGGTATACTTCCGGTGCGCCGCGCCGCGACGCCCCCGACCCACATTGCGAGGTGACGCCGTGGAACTGGTGCCCGTGATGACCGTCGGCGATGCAGTCCTCGCCAATATCGTCAAGGGAGTCCTCGAGCAGGCCGGCATCGAGGGCATGATCGACGGGGGCGGCGCCGCGGGCGCGTACCCAACGCCGACGGCGAACCCCTATCACATCCTCGTGCGCGAGGAGGACGCGGACCGCGCCCGCGAAGTGCTCGCGCAGTACGACGCCATGCCGGACGGCGAGGACGACGAGGAGTAGTCCGGCGGTTCTGCTATCATACGCCTGCTTGCAGCACTTTTCCGGCCCCGCGGGGCTGCACTCACACGGGAGTGAGACGATGTTTGGACGCATGTTCGGCCACGGCAAGGACGAGCGAGATCAGGCAGTCTGCGCCGAGTGCGGTCGCACCCTCCTCGCCGGCGAATGGACCCAGAAGGTGGTCGACGCCGACGGCGAGGAACGGCTCATCTGTTCGCTCTGCGGGCAGACCCACGCCCGGAGCGGGGCGGAGCCTGTAGCCGCGAGTCCCACGCCGGCCGACTACGGGCACGTCCGCGAGTCGCGCGAGGAGGCGAGGGAGCCGCGCGCCGAGGCGCGCGCTTCGCGCACCGACAGCAACGCCTTCTGGAAGGCCCTCAAAGACAAGGACGCCGAGATCGAGCGCCTGCAGGCGCGACTCGTGCAGCTCGAAGCGGAGAAGCAGGATCTCGCCGGCCGGCTGGCGCGCGCGCAGGGCGCGCCCTTGCCGGCCGAGCCGCTCATCCCATCCGCCGCAGGTCCCGAGATCGCCGCGTCGGGCAGCGCCTCACCACCGGCCGGCGATGCCTCCGAGCCCGGCGAGCGCACTTGGGGCGAGACACCCGCCGAGTTCGCCACCGAGGTGGCGACCTTGCCGGCCGACGTCTCGCCGGTCGAGCCGCCCCAGCCCGAGGCGCCGGCCGTGGTGTTCGAAGACACCCAGCCGATCCCGGCGATCACCGAAGAGCAGCCGGCTGAGGTCGCGGCCGCGCCCGCCGAGGCCGCTATCTCGTCGATCGCCGCGGAGACGGCGGCGCTGGCCGCCCAGACCCCCGAGACGCCAGACGCCGGCGGACCACTCGAACCGCCCGACGTGGCCACCGAACCCACAGCCGGCGAGCTTGCGACTGCGGCCGCTTCACTCACCCTCTTGCAGCGCGGCGTCGACCTTCTCAACGTCAGCCGCGTCCCACACAAGATAGTGGAGACCAATGAACAACTCGGCCTACCATCCGTGCACGTCGGTTCAGACGGCCACACCACGGCCGTCACGTTCATGTGGTCGATGGGCTGGTACCGGTTCCACGTAGATTCCGAGAGCGACGACATACGCATGGTCGACCGCGGCTACGACGAGCTCACCGACTTGCGTCCCAATGCCGGCGTGCGCGCCGACGGCACGGTCCAGCTCGACCCGGCGCAGATCAGCCGCGCCGCGGCGCAGCGACTGCAGCCCGAACCGCAGCCTGTGCCTCAGTCCGCTGCCCCTGAGGCAGCTCCCGTGCCGGCCGAGCCGGAGCCGCCCAGCGCGGCGGCGCAGAAGCCGCCCGAGATCCTCAGCAAGTCGCTGCTCGGGCAGCGCAGCGACGACGAGGCCGCTTCCTGGGAGCAGACGCAAGCCCGCGACTTCGACTGGGACCGCTGAGAGACCGGTACGCAGCGGCCTGTCACACCATCGTCAGAAGCTCAGCCCGGAGCCGCTGCCGCCCATCAGACCGCCGAACATCTGGTTCATGAGCTCGTTGAAGGGCAGCGCGTTGGCGGGCGGTGTCACCGTCACCGGTTTGTCGAAGCCGGACATCGTGACGGTCATCCTAAGGCCCATCCTGTCGACTCCTGCCATGCCCTTCTGGCCCTTTGTCGCAAGCTCGGCGGCGAACTCCGCCTTGCGCATCAGCATGTCGTCGACGCCGACCCAGTAGTTGACGGTGACGTTGGCCAAGCTCTTCTTGAGCGCCTCGATCTGCTTCTTGCTCTGCGCCAGGCCCTGCTCGAGCTGCTTGGCGGTGCCGGCGCCGCCCAGCTTCTTCGCGAGGCCCGGATCGTTCATCGCCTTGGTAAGATCCTCGGCGAGCTTCGTGGGGTCAGCCGTGGCCTTGATGTGGTAGACCTGCGTACCGCCCATGTCCTCGGTGCCCACCATCTGGTAGCTGGTGCCCCAGGCGGAAGGATCGAGTCCCAGGCTCTTGAGCTGCTCCGTCGGGGCGGCGCCGATCTGCGCCTGGTCGTTCAGGCGCTTCGAGTTCTTCGCGTCGACCGCGTACCATTTGCCCTGGTACTCCACCCACGACTTGTCGCCCTGGGCCATCATTCCGAGGTCGAGGTTCTGGCCGGCGATGCCGACGCTCATCTTCATGTCCGAGGCCAGCGGATCGCTGGCGCTCTTGCCCTCCACGTGAAGCGTGATGCCCTGCGAGAGCATCGCCTTCTGCGTGGGATCGGTCATCCTGCTCGGATCGCCCTTGACCTCGAGGCCCATGTCGGCGGTGAAGGACGCGCTCTTCACCTGGGCCATCTTGGCTTCGCTGTCTTTGATGACCTGGTCGGCGGACACGCCCACCGCGGCGGCCGTGGCGCCCGCAGAGCTCCTCGACGACGACTTGTCTGCCCCGCAGCCGGCCGCCGCGAGCAGGGTCAGTGCGAGCACCAGGACCAGCCACGTTGACAATGACCTGCGACGCATGGGTTTGCCTCCCTCCGGCGTGATCGGACCCCGGCGCCCGCCCCGCGGCGGCGCGCCACGTTCTTCTATCGACGCGATCGGGCCCCTCCTTAAGGAAGGATGCCCGCGGCCGTCACCCGGGCGGCCGTTTGGGAGAAACGACCACCGCCCGGAAAGGTTCGTTGCCCTCCGAGACGGTCTCGACGCGAGGATGATCCTTGAGGTGCAGATGGATGACCTTGCGTTCGGCCGCCGTCATGGGCTGGAGGGCGACGGCGGCGCCCTCCCGCACGACTTGCTGCGCCGTGCGCTCGGCCAGCGAAGAGAGCGCGACCTCGCGGCGCTCGCGATAGCCCTCGGCGTCGACGATCACCGGGCGCCGCTCGCGACGGGCGCCGTTGACGACGATGGCGGCGATGTACTGCAAGGCATCGATGGTAGCGCCGTGGCGCCCGATGAGGAGGCCGAGATCGTCGCCACCGATGTCGGCCTTCAGCGCGTCACCGACCTCGCTGGCGCCCACATGAGCCTCGATGCCCATGAGCTCTACGGTAGTCTGCACGAACTCACGCAGCACCTCGGCGTCCGGCGGGAGGTCGCCGGCGACGCGTTCTTCCGCCGGCCGCAGGCGCGCCTCGACCCGGGCTTCGCTCTTGCCGCGCCCGAAAAGGCCGCCCTTGCTGCCCTCTTCCATGACTTCGAAATCGACGTCGGCCTCGTTGACGTAGGGGACGACCTTGCGCAGCTGGTCCAGCGCCTTGCGCTTGGCCTCCTGGATGGTGGCCGCGCCGGCGATGGTCGCGAACTCCGTGTCGTCGTCTTCGTCGTCGACAGGCTGTAGGTCGTCAGGCTCGGTCATCGCTGCCTCCGCTCCCCGAGGGAGTGACGACGGCCCGGCGGGCGGCTGTGCTCAGCCGCCCGCCGGGCCGCTCTTGCTCGTTCCCCGATCCGCCGCCGGATTCTGCTTGCGCTTGCCCTTGCCGGGCGGGGCCTTGCGGGCGCCCTTCTTGGCCGCCGGCTGGCCGGCGGCCTGCTTGGCGCCCCCCGGCTTCGCCCTCTCGGCCTTCTGCTTGGCGATGAGATCCTCGCGCGTCTGCATCCGGTCGCCCTGCGCCGCCGTGATCGCCTCCATGAGGCGGCTGCGCTTGGCGGGCTTGGCGCTCATCGTCGCCAGGTCCTTGGGCTTCATCATCTTGCGAATGAGGAGCTGCTGGCCGATGGTCCAGATGTTCGTGGTCACCCAGTAGACGAACAGGCCGGCCGGGAACCTGTACAGGAAGAACACGAACATGATGGGCATCGCTCGCATGATCATCTTCTGCGACTTGTCGGTCTGCGCGCTCAGCATGAGCTCGGTGGAGATCAGCTGAGAGACGACATACAGGATGAGCAGAATGAAGTACGGGTCTGGCTTCCCGAGCTGGGGGATCCACAGGAAGCTGGCGTGGTTGAGCGCCCACACAGAGGGCTGATAGACAGGGGCGCTGAGGGGCCCGAGGCCCTTGATGGCCGCGTACAGGCTGATGAAGACGGGCAGCTGAAGGAGAAGCGGCAGGCAGGAGGCGAACGGGTTGACCCGATGCTCCTGGTAGAGCTTCATCGTCTCCTGCTGGAGCTTGCCGCGGTCGCCCTTGTACTTCTTCTGGAGCTCTTTGAGCTGCGGCTGGATGACCTGCATGGACTGCGCCGAGCTGAACTGCTTCCAGGTGAGCGGGAAGAGCACGAGACGGACGATGATGGTGAGGCCGATGATGGCGAGGCCCCAGGTCCAGTTCGGGCCCAGCCCCAGCGAAGCCAGAGCGCCGTTGATCGTGACGAGGATCCAGTGCAGCAGCAGGACCAGCTGCTTGAGGATGGGCAAGTTATACACGAGAGCTCACCTTCGGCTCGCCGTGTTCATGCTCGCATTCTTTGTGGCGCGGCGGGACGGGATCGTAGCCACCGTTGCTGAAGGGATTGCAGCGCAGAATGCGCCACGTGGCCAGACCGAGGCCGCGCACGGCGCCATGCTCGCGCAGGGCCGCGACGGCGTAGTTGGAGCACGAAGGGTAGTACCTGCAGCGCGGCCCCAGCATCGGCGAGAGCGTGTACTGGTAGACCTTGATGCAGGCGATGAGGATCTTGTTCACGGGCCCTCGACCTCGTCGAGGACGCCGGCGCGGACGAGAAGCTCGCGCACGGCCGCGCCCACGACGCCTTTCTCCCCGGCGCTCTCGCGAGCAACGAGTTCGAGCAGGTGTGGGCGCGCGATCACCACGAGATCGTACTCCTCGGCCAGATGCCCCGCGCAGCCCTGAAAGGCCTCGCGCAGCAGACGCTTGACGCGGTTGCGGACGACGGCTCCGCCCAGTTTCTTCGAGACCGACAGCCCCAGCCTCGGCCCCTCGGCGCCCGCCTCAGCCGGGCGCTTGAACGAGTACAGCACGAGGAACCGGGAGGCCGTCGAGCTCCCCTGCCTGTAGATACGCTGGAAGTCGGAAGAACGCGAGAGGCGGGGGCGCTTGGTGGCCATACGCCGGGCGGCTAAGCCGAGAGGCGCTTGCGCCCCTTCTGCCGCCGCTTCTTGATGACCATCTGACCGCCGCGCGTGCTCATCCGCTTGCGAAAGCCGTGGGTCTTGCTGCGCTTGCGGGTGTTCGGTTGATAGGTCCTCTTCACAGCTTCCTCGTTCGATCGCCGATACTCAGAACGTGCAGTATAGCCGTGCGGCGAAGGCCGGGTCAATTTGGCCGGGCCGGCCTTTCGCCGCCCGGTCCGCCCTGCCGCCGTCTAAGCTTTCCCCTGCATACTGCCGATACGCCGAATGGAAGACGAAAGCCGGCAGAGACAAGGCGATGCTACTCCAGGGATCGATCCACAGGTTCAATCTGGCGGGCGTCCTGCAGTTCCTCGCGCAGAACGCCGCCACCGGCGTGCTCGAGGTCCGCGATTTCGAGGAGTACGGGTTCATCTATCTGGTCGCCGGCAGCGTGGAGGGGATCTCCCTGCCGATCACCGACGAGAAACTGGGGACGCGCCTCCTCAGGGCCGGTTGCCTCAGCGAGCAGCAGTTGGCCGAGGCCCTCATCGAGGATTCGGAGCTCACCCACGACCAGAGGAAGCTGAAGCCGCTGGGGCAGCGCCTCATCGAAAAGGGCTTCACGAGTGAAGACAGGGTCCGCGAGGTCATGGGCCGGCAGACCATGGATCAGGTGTTCGAGCTGGCCCACTGGCAGAACGGCGTGTTCATCTACGACGAGCCGGAGCAGATGCCCAGGTTCCAGATCGCCATCCAGGGCCACGTCCAGAAGCTCCTGCTCGATGCCTACCGGCGCATCGACGAGGGCGAGCACTCGCGTAAGACCGTGAACGTCGTGGAGAACGAGGTGTGCTACGCCTGCCCGCTCGACGACGAGTGCACCCCGGCGATCCAAGCCAAGCATCTCAAGAAGGATGTCTGCCTGTGGCGCGAGATGGGCGCCGTACTGGACGACGAGTACGAGAGGCTACGCGACGCGCGCCAGCTCTACCGCTCCAAGGAGGACGACGCGGGGGCGGTGCTCGACGCCTCGCTCGACGCGGAGTAGCCTTGCCGCAGGCGATGCGAGGAGCGAGGACGAGCGACGACCACTCCACCTCCGGCGGCGAGTTGCGCCGCAACCGCGTGAACGGCAAGCTGACGATCGTCGCGCCGGGGCGCGCGACACGGCCCAGCGACCTGCACGCCGCGGCAGCCGCCGCCGCGTCAGGCCCATGCCCCTTCTGTGCCGGCAACGAAAGGCTCACGCCGCCGGAGGTCGATGCCGTGCGGTCCGGCGGCGGCGCCCCCGACACCCCCGGCTGGCGGATCCGCGTCGTGCCCAACAAGTACCCTGCCCTGGCCGGCATGCACGAGGTGATCGTGCACTCACCGGATCACGAAGCGGAGCTGGAGGACCTGGGCGACGAAGGTCTGCTCGAGGTCCTCGAGGTCTGGCGCCGGCGCATCGCCGCGCAGCTGGACGCCGGGGCGGCCGCCGCGACGCTGATCGTCAACCGCGGCCCGCACGCCGGTGCCTCGCTCGCGCACCCTCACGCGCAACTGTTCGGCACCCCCGTGGTGCCGCCGCTTCTGCTCGACGAGCTCCTCGAGTTCGAGCGCTTCCGCAACCGCTACGGCAGCTGCGTGCTCTGCGCCGAGATCGACGACGCCGGCGACCGCCTCGTGCACGCCGGCGACATCGCGGCCTGGGTGCCGGCGGCGACGCGCTTTCCCGGGGAGCTGTGGCTCGCCGCGCAGACGCACGAGCCCGACGTGCGGCGCGCCGACCTGCGGCCGTTTGCCGGCACCCTGCGGCGCGCACTTGTCGCGGTGGACGCCGCGACCGGCGGTGCGCCGCTCAATCTCTGGCTGCACACGGCGCCGGCGGAGCTTCGCGGTGCCTACCACTGGCATGTAGAGCTGGCGCCGCGCCTCTCGAGCATCGCCGGACTGGAGCTCGGCGCCGACATCGCGCTGGTGACCGTCGACCCCGAGGCCGCCGCGCAGGCGCTACGCGCCGCGTGGCCTCAGGGCTGAGAGGCCGCCTCGTGGCGGCGCAGCGCCAGCTGTCCGCAGGCCGCCTCGATCTCCGCCCCCGGCGAGCGTCTCACCGTGCAGCTGACGCCCGCGGCTTCGAGCCGGGCCTGCAGGGCGGCGAGCTGGTCCGCCCGTGGGCGGACGAACTCGCCGCCCGTCTCGTTGTAGGCGATCAGATTGAGGTGATAGTGCGGCGGGCGCACCCGCGCCGCCAGCATCTGCGCCTGCTCGTCGGTGTCGTTCACCCCCCGCAAGACCACGTACTCGAACATGACTTTGCGGTGGGTACGCCGCACGTACCGCGCACACGCCGCGAACACCTCGTCCAAAGGATACGTGCGGTTGAGCGGCACCAGGCGGTCGCGTACCTCGTCGGTGGCGGCGTGGAGGCTCACCGCCAGGTTGAGCTGCAGCGGCTCCTCGGCGAAGCGATCGATGCCGGGCACCACGCCCACCGTCGACACCGAGATGGACCGCGCCGCCAGATTGAAGCCGGACTCGTCGTTGAGAAGACGGCAGGCGCGCAACGTCTCGTCGTAGTTGTGAAAAGGCTCGCCCATGCCCATGAAGACGACATTGGTCACGCGGCGCCCGTCGTCGCGCAGCGACCGCGCGAAGTGGAACACCTGGTCGACCATCTCCTCAGCCGTGAGATCGCGGCGCAGACCCAGACGCCCGGAGGCGCAGAAAGCGCACCCGACCGCGCAGCCGACCTGGGTAGACACGCACACGGTGGCGCGCCTCGCGTACGTCATGAGCACGGCCTCTACGGCGTGACCGTCGGGAGTCGCGAACAGGGTCTTGCGGGCGGCGCCGCGCGGCGCGGCGCGCGTCTCGATATCCTCGAGCGAGAGCGGCTGAAGGCGCTCCGCCAGCGCCCGCCGCAGCGCCGCAGGAAGGCTGGTCATGCCGTCGAAATCGACGGCGAGGCCCCGCGCGAGGGCCTCGTAGACCTGGCGCGCCCGGTACGACGGCTCGCCCAGCTCCGTCATGACGGCGGCGACGGTGTGCGGATCGATCACACGCCTATTGTACCGCCGCGCCCGGCAAGGATTGGCGCTTGCCCGGGCGAACAACTACGCTACAAGGCACAGACGACCGGCAGGAGGACGCAGATCACATGACCACCGTGCAGATCGTGGGCATCGTCGTCGCGGCGGCGATAGTCCTCCTGCTCATCATCGCGCTGCTGGTGACGCGGCGTCGGGGCTCCACGAGCGAGGAGCCGCCGGCAGAGACGTCACACGCCTCATTCCTGGACGACGCGCCGCAGGACACTCTCTCCGGCCTTGGCAAAGCCGAGCATCCCGTGGAGGACGTCACCATCGACCCGGACAGGCCTCGCTGGGACCGGTCCACAGGCGAGGACGCCGTGCTCGCACCTCCGGTCGCCGCGGGCGCGGAAGTGCCCGAGGGTAACCGTCTGGCTCTGGGCGGAGGACCTTCGGGCGACGTCCAGGCAGCCGACGCGATCGCGGCAGCGGCCGGCGCCGCCGCCTCACCGGCCGCGCCGGCGCACGACGAGACCACCGATGAACTGCCGGCCGCACGCACGCCGGCGACCACTACGACGACACCAAGCCCTGCCACGGAGAGCGGCGGCTTTGCGGACGACCGGGTGCCTGCGCGGCCTGCTGAGGGCGGGTCCGCCGCCTCGAAAGAGGCGGCCCCGGAGTCCGGCGCCGGCGGCCGCAGGGTGCCGCTCTCCGACATCATCGTCACGACGAGCAACAAGATGGTCGACCTGCAGGACCCGGAGGTCCGCCGCATGCTCACGGATCTCGTCAAGGACGAGCTCGACCAGGCGACGCACTACCGGCAGCAGGGCCAGACCATCGACGCGGTGCTGCAGCTCACCGAAGCCGAGAAGATCTCGCGGGCGCTCGACATGCGCGGGTCGGCCGCGGCCATCCACAAGATGCTGCAGGACCTGCAGGACCAGGCCTGAGCCGTCCCGCTAGTTCGTAAGACTCTGGAGCGGGGCGGGACTAATCGGCGTAGCGCTATTGAGCCGTCCCGCTAGTTCGTAAGACTCTGGAGCGGGGCGGGAATACGCCCGCCGCGCTCCACGAACGCGTCGTTGCCGGCGCTGCTCACGGCCATCACCGGCGCCTCACCGAAGAGCCCGCCCAGCGTGACCCAGTCGCCGACGTTCTTGCCATAGGCGGGGATGAGGCGAGCCCCCGTGGTCTTCGCGTTGATCATGCCGATGGCCATGACGTCGGCGATCACGCCCGCGAGGGCGTTGCGAGAGATGTCGCCGGGCACGACGATCATGTCGAGGCCGAGCGAGCAGACCGCGGTCATGGCTTCGAGCTTCTCGATGCTGAGCACGCCATCGGCGGCGGCCCTGGCCATGGCGGCGTCCTCACTCACCGGGATGAAAGCGCCCGAAAGGCCGCCGGTGGAGGACGTCGCCATGATGCCGCCCTTCTTGACCGCGTCGTTGAGCAGCGCCAGCGCGGCCGTAGTACCGGGGGCGCCCACCTGGCCCAGACCCATGCTCTCGAGGATCTCGGCGATGGAGTCGCCCACGGCGGGGGAGGGCGCCAGCGAGAGATCGATGATGCCCATCTGCGCCCCCAGCATCTGCGAGGCCTCGCGGGCCACGAGCTCGCCCACGCGGGTGATCTTGAAGGCGGTGCGCTTGATGAGGTCCGCGAGCTCGATGAGCGAGGCCTCGGGGTGGCTCGCGACGGCGCCGCGCACCACGCCGGGGCCGGAGATGGCCACGTTGACGCTCAAGTCCGGTTCGCCGCTGCCGTGCAGGGCGCCGGCCATGAACGGGTTGTCCTCGGGCACGTTGCAGAACACGACGATCTTGGCGCAGCCGATGCAGTCCTGCGCGGCGGTCTTCTTGGAGACCGACTTGAGCACGTCGGCCATGCGCACCACCGCGTCCATGTTGATGCCGGCGCGCGTGGAAGCGACGTTGACCGACGAGCACACGCGCTGCGTGCCGCTGATCGCCTCGGGGATAGCCTCGACAAGGGCGCTATCGGCGTGCGTGAACCCCTTCTGCACGAGGCAGCTGAAGCCGCCGACGAAATCGATCCCGATCTGCTCGGCGGCGGCGTCGAGCGCGTGCGCTACCTCGACGTAGGCGGCGGGGTCATCGCTGCCCAGCACGTGGGCGATCGGCGTCAGCGAGACGCGCTTGTTGACGATGGGGATGCCGTACTTGTGCTCGATCTCGTGGGCCACGGCGACCAGGCGGCCGGCGTGCCTGACGATCTTGGCGTGCACTCTCTCGGCGACCTCGTGCGGGTCGCGTCCGGCGCAGTCGGTCAGCGAGATGCCCATCGTGACGGCGCGCACGTCGAGGTTCTCGGAGCGGATCATGCTCACGGTCTCGAGGATCTCCTGAGCGGTGATGAAGACCACGGGGCGGCTCCTGGCGAAGGCGGGCGCCGCTAGATGCGGTGCATGAACTTGAAGATGTTCTCGTGCTGCACGTTGATCTGCAGGCCGACGCGCTCAGCGGTCGCCTCGAGCGCATCCTTGAGCGCGGCCATCGTCGTCTCGGTCTCGTCGAACGACACGAACATGATCATCGTGAACAGGCCGTTCGCGACGGTCTGGCTCACGTCGTCGATGTTGGCGTTCTGCTCTGCCACGACGGTGGCCACGCTGGCCAGGAGGCCGTGGCCGTCGGCGCCGAGCGCTGTGACGATGACCGATGTGCGCATGAGGGTCGTTCCCTCGGAGGCGAGTGGGCGGAGACAGACGGATAGTATACTAGCGGCGATTCCCATGCCCTCCGCCCCCGGCTCCACAGACGCCTTGCCGCCGACCCTCCCCGGCCGCCTCGACCGCCTCGACCGCGAGCTCTCGCGGCGTGCGGCCATCGGCTGGCCGCACCCGCGCTGGTTCGCGCTCCCGCTCGGCGCCATCTCCTTGACGGCCAACTACGGCGTCCTCTGGTACGTCGTCTCACTTCTGCCCTTGCTCTTCGGCGAGCCGCGGCCCCTGGCCCGGGCCCTCTACGTCGCCGTTCCGGTCACGGCGGTGGAGGCGACGGGCTTCTTCATCAAGCACTTCGTGGCACGGCCGCGACCACCCATCGCCGACCCCAGCCAGCCCAGGCAGATCCCGCTACCCCTCAGCAAGGCGTTCCCTTCGTCGCACGCGAGCATGGCCGTGGTCGGCACCTTCACCGTGGGCACCTTGTACCCCGCCGCGCTGCCTGCCCTCATCGCGCTCACCGTCATGCTCTGCTTCAGTCGCGTGTATCTCGGGGTCCACTACCTCGGCGACGTCCTCGGCGGGCTGGCTTTCGGGCTCGTCGTCGGCGCCCTCTGGATCCTTCTGGTCCCGGCGCCGCTCTGAGATGACGGCGCTGCGCACCCGTGGGGGCCTGCTCGCGGTCGCGGTGGCGGCAGCCCTCGTCGTCGCCATAGGTCTGGCGGCAGCCGGCGCCTTCGGCGGCTGCCACCAGACCGCAACGAAGGCGGGCCGCCCCTCCGCCGCCGTGTCGTCCACCGCCCACGGCGCGGTGGCCTACGCGCTGGCCAAGACGTTGGCCACGACCGCGCGCGCGCGCGCCGCCGACACCTGGGGCGAGATCAGGGCGCGCGAGTTCGTCTTCAACGCGTTCCAGCAGTACAGTTACTTCCCGCGCACCGAGGAGTTCATCGCGAGCTCTCCGCGGGGTCGCGTCCACTCCGCCAACATCATCGCCGTCAAGGAGGGGGCGTCGGCCAAGCGGCTGATCGTCGGCGCCCACTACGACTCGGCGCCCGTCGGCGAAGGGTACTCCGACAACGCGACGGGCATTGGGCTCCTTCTGGAGACCGCGGCGCGCATCAAGTCCCTGGACACGCCGTACACCATCGTTTTCGTCGCCTTCGGCGCCGAAGAGAAAGGTCTCCTGGGCTCACGCTACTACGTGCGCGCCATGAGAGGCCTGGAACGGCGCGCGACCATCGGCATGATCGATCTCGACGCCGTGGCCGGCGGCACCGCGCTCTCGGTGACCAGCCGTTTCGGCGGTCCGACCTGGCTGCGCGACGACGCGCTCACGGCCGCCAAGAGCTTGGGCATCCCGCTGGGCACCAGCCCGCCGGGGAAGGCTCGTCCCGCCGGCGTCTCGATGGCGCCCAGTGACGACGCGCCCTTCGCCCTCGAGGACATCGCCACGGCGGCGTTCACCGCCACGGACTGGACAGCGGACGACACCGGCCTGGCGGCCACGGGCGAGGGCGGCCGCCTGTGGCACAGCCGCCAGGACACCGTGGCGTACCTCGACAGCGCCTACCCGGGACGCGTCAAGAGGCAGCTCGCCGATCTCTCGCGCCTCCTCGAGACCCTGCTCACCAGCAAACTGGAGAAACGCCCGTGAAACTCGGCATCGTCGGCCTGCCCAACGTTGGCAAGACGACCCTGTTCAACGCCCTCACCCACGCCGCTGCGGCGGCCACCGCCTATGCCTACACGTCGGCCGAGTCCAACATCGGCGTGGTCGCGGTGCCCGACCCGCGGCTGGACCGCCTCGACGAGGTGCTCCAGACTCCCCGCAAGGTCAACGCGACCATCGACGTCGTCGACATCGCCGGCCTGGCCGAAGGCGCCAGCCGCGGCGAGGGTCTCGGCAACCGCTTTCTCGCCGACATCCGCGGGGTCGACGCCGTCGCGCACGTGATCCGCTTGTTCGCCAATCCGGAGGTCGCCCACGCGCGCGAGACGGTCGACCCCAGGGCCGACGTGGACCTCGTCGAGACGGAGCTCATCCTCGGCGACCTGGAGCTCGTCGAGCGCCGCATCGAGAAGACTCGCAAGGCGGCGCGCAGTGGCGACAAAGCAGCCCGTCGCGAGCTGGCGACGCTCGAAGACCTGCTCGCCGCCCTCCAGCAGGGCCGGCTGGCGCGCAGCGTGGCGCGCCATCCCGACGACGCGCCCCTGTTCCGCGAGCTGGCGCTGGTCAGCGACCGGCCGGTCCTCTTCGTCTTCAACACCGACGACGACGTGGGCGCGGCGCCGGCGCTGGCCGCGCACGCCGCGTTCATCGAGTGGGCGCGCGGCCGCGGCGACCAGGTGGTCGCCGTCGCCGCGCGCCTCGAAGCCGAGCTCGCGGATCTCGACCCCGAAGACGCCGCCGAGTTCCGCGCCGAGCTCGGCGCCGACGAGGCGGGGGCCATCGGCGTGTTCCTGCGCGCGGCCTACGAGGTGCTCGGCTACATCACGTTCTTCACCGGCGACTTCCGCAGCAGCGAGTCGCGCGCCTGGCAGCTGCCCCGCGGCTGGACGGCCAAGCAGGCCGCGGGTCGCATCCACAGCGACATCGAGCACGGCTTCGTGCGCGCCCAGGTCGTGAACATCGACGACCTCATCGAGCTGCGCTCGTTCCACGCCGCCCGCGAGAAGGCGCGGCTGCGCACCGAGGGCAAGGAGTACGTCGTCCATGACGGCGACGTGATCAACTTCATGCACACGGGGTGAATCGCGGCGGCGAGGGTCAGTCGCCGGCGGAGCCGGTGGCCACGACCCGGTCGCGGCCAAGCCGCTTGGCGACGTGGAGCGCCCGGTCGGCGGCCTCGAGCAGACGTTCCTTGGTCTCGGCCGTCTCCGGATAGGTGGCCACGCCGATGCTGATGGTCAGGCCTCCGTCGTCGCGATGGTGCTCGGCCACGGCGGCGCGGATGCGCCCGGCGATCTCCACTGCCTCGGGCTCGGCCGCCCCGGGCAGCACGACCACGAACTCCTCGCCGCCGTAGCGCGCGACCAGGTCGGCGCGGCGCGTACAGCTCTCGATGATGCGCGCCGTGGCCCGCAGCGCGGTGTCGCCGGCGGCGTGCCCCAGGCGGTCGTTGTACTCCTTGAACAAGTCGAGATCGCAGAAGAGGAGCGCCACGCCCTGACTCTCGTGGCGCGCCCGGCTCAACTCCTCGGTCAGGTGCTCGTGCAGGTAGCGGTGATTGTAGAGACCAGTCAGACCGTCGGTCATCGCCTCGATCTCGGCGCGGCTCAGACGGACGGCCGCCTCCTGCAGCGCCGAGACCGGGGTCTCCGTGATCATAGCCGCGAAACCTCTGCCTCCGCTCGAGCTCAGGGCGGGCGCGTCGGCCACCACGGCCGCCAGGATCTCGCCATCCTTGCCCATCAGCGGCGTGAGGCCGTTGACCCACACCCCGAAGTTGTCGACGAAGAGCACGTTGGAGACGATAGGACGCCCCGAGAGCACCTGGGCGATGGCGTCGTCCGCCATCACATCTTCGCCCAGTGGCGAGCGGCCGGGTGCGTCCGCTTCCTCGGCGTCAACGACGATCACGTAGCGTCCGTCGAGGCGCGCCTCGGTGGTCATGAAGCGCACCTCGGGATACGCATCGCGCACTTCGCGCAGCGCCTCATGGACCTTGGCGTACTCGGCGCTGCTTTCGTCCTCGGGGGCACGGAGCGCCGCATGTCGCAACGGGTCGATGCGCAGCGCCGCCTCGGCGGCGGCGCGGCGCGACACATCGCGCAGCCTCGCCAGTCTGTCCAGGACCCGCACGAACGCGTCTGTCATGCCGGGGTCGAACTGCGTGCCGCGGCATCGCTGCAGTTCGGCGAGACACTCCTCGTAGGTGCGCGCGGCGCGATAGGGGCGCTGCAGCGACATGGCGTCGTACGAGTCCACGACGCACATCGCCCGCGCCAGTTCGGGGATCTCCTCGCCCGCCAGCCCGTCGGGGTAGCCCTTGCCATCGTACCGCTCGTGGTGGTGCCGCACGGCGGCCACGAGATCGGCGGAGAAGAGCGGCTCGATGATCTCCGCGCTCACGGCGGGGTGCTGCCGCATGAGCTCCCACTCCTCGGCGTTCAGCGGACCCTGCTTCACAAGGACCCTGTCGGAGACGCCGATCTTGCCGATGTCGTGGAGGTAGGCGGCCTCGCGGACCTGCTCGGTCCACTCCGACTCCCAGCCAAGCTCCTCGCCTAGCAGGACCGTGTAAGCCGCCACGCGCGCGCCATGCCGTAAGGTGTAGTAATCCTTGGCGTTGAGCGCTGTGGAAAGCCCTTTCAGGTTGCTCAGGTGGAGGGTCTTGATCTCCTGGTAGAGCCTGGCGTTGTTGGCGGCCAGGGAGAGATGCACGCCTACCCGTTCGAGGATGGTCGCGTCGACCGCCGAGAACGCCCCAGGGGAAACGCCCCCCAGCATGAGCACGCCGACCAAGATGTGCTGGTCGAACAGGCCGATGGCGGCGCTCGAGAGGTTGCCGACCATCTCGGAATGACCGTTGGGCACAGGCCCTCCGTCCACGCTGTCGAGGATGACCACGCGCTCGCGGCGCAGTCGCTCGAGCAGGTCGCCGAGAGCGTCGCCGGTCGCCGCCGTGGAGCGCGGACGCTGGGGCGGCCCGGAACCGTGCACCTGGATGAACTCGCCGTGCTCCACCAGGGTCAGACTGTAGCTCGCGATAGGGGCCAGATGGCCGAGGCCGGCGACCGTGGCCTCTACGATCTCGCCGAGATCAAGGCTGGCCGTCGTGCGTCGTGCGATCTCGTTGAGCAGTTCCGCCTCGCGATTGCGGCGCTCGAGATCGCCGATCAGGAGCGCCTTGTCCATGGCCAGACCGGCGACGCGGCACACGGCCTCCACGAGGCCGATCTCGTCGCCGGTGAACACGCGCTCCCAGCGGGTCTCCGTCAGTTCCAGGGTGCCGGCGACCGCGCCCTTGGCGATGATCGGCACCACGAGGTAGCTCCTGACGTCGTGCGCCGCGAGCCACGTCCGGCTGCTCGCGTCGATGCGCGGGTCGTCCAGCGACGTGACGGCCGCCGTGCTCTGGGTCTCGAGCACGAGACGCGTCACCGGCCAGCGCTCCAGACCGACGAACACGCCGGGCACGGTCCCCTCGGTCGGTTCGCCCAGCGACGCCGTGGCCACGCACTCGAGCCGGTCGTCGCCGGCGACCAGGAAGGCGCTGCACTCGCTCACGTCGCTGACGGCGCGCACACGCTCGGCCACCATCTCGAGAAGCTGGCGCGTGTCGAGCGCCCCCGACAGCTCGGCGCTGACCTCGTTGAGCAGCGACGCGCGCCGGGCGCTGCGGTCGAGCTCACCGTACAAGCGCGCGTTGACGATCGCCTGCCCCGCGACCTGGCTGAGCCCGCGGAGCAGGTCCACCTGCCCGAAAGATCGCGCCTGGCTGTCGTACAGCGCCGTCGCACCCACGATCTGGGCGCCGCTGATGAGAGGGACGATGACGCCCGAGCGATAGCCGTACTGCGCCCAGCGCTGCCGCTCCAAGGGGCTCGCGCGGACATCCTCGACGACATCTTCGACGGCGACCGGACGACCGGTCCTCAGCGCCCGCCCGGTCAGAGGGTGGTCGGCCACCAAGAACTCCAGGCCGGCGAAGTCCTGGTCGACCGCGTCTTCTTCGTCCACTGCGACCAAAGCGCGCAGCGACTCCCCGTCCAAGGTGTAGATGTCGCAGGCTGCCGCCCTCGTGGCCCTGCGCATCCTGCGGGCGATGGAGAGGAGCACGCGCTCTACATCGAGCGTCGAGCCGAACTCGAGGCCGCCTTCCACGAGCGTGCTGAGGTCCCGGTTGCGGTCTTCCAGGGCGGCCAGCAGCAGCGCCTTCTCGAGAGCGCCGGCCACGACGTGTGCGGCGCCGCGCGCATACTCGAGCGCCGAGGCGAACGCTCGGGGGCGGTCGCCGTACAGCTCGACCACGCCGACGACCCGGTCCTGCACCAGCAGCGGGATGCACAGTTCGCTGGCGAAACCGTACATGTCGTAGACCTCGAGATCCGCGTCACTGAGGCGCGGGTCGTGGCGGTCCTCCACGTGGACCACGATGCCGTCGGCGAACGCTTCGCGAACGACCGCCCAGACGGGAGTGCGCAGCACGGCGCCTACGGCCTCTTCGTCGGGGCCGCCGCGATCCAGGCTGACCAGACAGCGGAACACGCCTTCGTCCTCGAGCCTGTAGATGTCGCAGGTGGCCGCGCCGGTCGCCGCCAGCATGAGGCCGGCCGCACCGCGCAGCAGTTCGTCGGTGTCGCGCCAGCGGCTTGCGGCCTCCCCGAGATCGGCGAGCGCCCTGAGGACTGCTCGCTCGCCGGCTGCTCCGTCGCGACCGTTACGCAGCAGGCAGTCCCGCGTCAAGCCCTTGAGGGCGACCCGCTCGAAGCGCCGGTGGCCGCCCGGGCTGCGCCGGCAGGCCATCACCCCGGCGTCGCAGGCGCGGCGCACGGTCGCCGGGCTCACGCCCAGCTCAGCCGCAGCCTCGGCCACGCTGAGAAGCCCGGATGTCGAAAGTCGTCGTGTCAAGATCGCCCGCCGCCTCGCAGGGGTGTATCGGCAGCAGCGCACCAGAACTTAGGCAAATCTCTCCGGCAGGCGCGAGCGCAGCCCCTCGGCGGCTTCAGGGATCGTGCCTGAGGACCAGCGCAGGTTCAGAGGTCAGACAGTACCTCGACGTCGGCGGCGAGCGCCTGGACCGGGTACGACTCGGCCACGGGCCCCGTGAAGCGCACGGCGACCCGGAGGCCGTCGTGGAGGTCGCCGGAGGCCAGTCTGTGACTGCCTTCACCTTGCGGCGCCCAGATGAACGTATCCGCCGTCGTACGGACCATCGCGCGGTCGTAGGCCCCGGAGGTGCTCGGATCGGCCACCACGAGAAAGGATACGGTGCCGGCGAGATCACCGGCGAACGACAACTGCGAGAGGCGGCCGATGATGTCGGCGGCGCCGGCGGGCGGCGGCGACTTGCCGCCGCCCGGATCGCCGCCGCTCCCCCCGCACGCCCCGACGGCGACGAGCGACAGCGCCACTAGAGCGACCGCAGCCGCAAGCGCCAGACCCGTGTGTCTCATCGGCGCTCCCTTCCCGGGCGCTGTCGCACCCGTCGACGTCAATGCGGGGAGACGCGCGGCCGCGGAAGCAGGTTCGTCGTGCGATCCGCCGGGCGCGCGGCGGCGGCGAAGTGCTCGGCGCGCGATCCGGCCGGCTCCGCCGTGCCCCGGCCGCGTGCCGTCGCCACGAGCCTCCGAGCGCGAGATAGAATCGGGAAGTTCGCGCAACGACGTGAGGATCGACGTGACATCTTGGACCACCTCGGGCTCACTTCCAACCGGCTATCGCCTGCGGCGGCCGACCGCCGCCGATGCCCCGGCCGTCGCCGAGTTGAAGCGGGCCGTGGAGCTTGCGCGACATGGCGAGAGCGACGTGACGCCCGCCCAGATCGTGGAGGAATGGGCCCTGCCACGCCTCGCGCCGGACGAGGACCTCTGGCTGATCGAGACCTGCTGCGGAGAGGTCGCCGGCTACGCGTTCCTTTGGATGGAGGATCCGGCCAACGTGTTCGTTGCCGAGCAGACCGTCCACCCCGGCCACCGCGGCCACGGTCTCAGCGAGTTCCTGCTGAAGCTGTGCGAGGCGCGGGCGGCCTGCGCAGCAGTGCGCGCGACCGGCCGGGCACCGGCGAACCTCGGCGTCTGGACCCACGAGGACGACCTCGAGCGGCGCGCCCTCTACGAGCGCCACGGCTTTCGCTCCGTGCGTTCCTTCCTGCGCCTCGAGGTCGACCTCGCCGAGCCGGCGGCGGCGCCGGTCTGGCCGCCGGGCATCGCGGTGCGCCGCTTCCGCCGGCGCCGCGACGAGGCGGCCGTGTACGCCGCTACCGAGGAAGCCTTTCGGGATCATTGGCGACCCCACAGCATGGACCTGGACGAGTGGCTCGCCTTCCGCTTCGCGCACCCTGACCTTGACCTGGACCTGTGGTGGGTCGCCTGGGACGGCGAGGAGGTCGCCGGCAGCCTGCTGGCCCTCGAGACGCCGCTCGGCGGCTACATCGACTCCCTCTCTGTGCGCCGGCCTTGGCGTGGGCGAGGCCTGGGCCGTGCGCTGCTGCGGGAGGCCTTCGCCGAACTGCGCCGGCGCGGCCTCCCCCGCGCCTACCTCGGCGTGGACAGCGAGAACCCGACCGGGGCCATGGGCCTCTACGAGTCCGTGGGCATGCGCCCGAAGCGAGGCGCTCACCTCGTCTTCGAGAAGGACCTGCCGGGCGACTGAGCTGCCGCCGGCAACGGTCATGCGCCGCTGTCATCGCGGCGCGGCGGGCCGCGCCGCGCGGGCCAGGCGCCGCAAGCGGCCGGCCGCCAGCAGCAGCACGCCGCCGAACACCATACCGAACAGGCCGATCGCCCAGACGACCTCCAGCGGGTCGTCCTTCGGCACGGCAATGAGCGCGATGCCCACCAGCAACGAGAGGCCGCCGGCAAGGAACAGGAACGCGTCGCTGCCGGCCAGACGTCGCAGCCGCACGCCGGCCTCGATCTCGAAGACGCCGGTCACGATCGCCCAGGCGGCCAGCAGCGAGAGCAGGCCGAGGCCGCCGATCCCCGGCCACGCCAGCGCCACGAGGCCGACCGCCACACCGACGACGCCCTCGACGAGCACGACCCACCACTGCTCGAGCACGTCGCGCCCGACGACGGCCACGGCGCCCAGCACCAGGCCGTCGACGAGTGCGAACACGCCGAACGCGACCGCGACGACGGCAGCGCTGGGGTCTTGCCACAGGAGCACCGAGAGACCGAAGACGAGAGCGACTGCGCCGCGCACGGCGGTCATCCACCACTTCTCACAGAAACCGATCAAGACTGCGCTATCGTCAACCGCCGGCGCCCGCGACGCAAGCGGAGGGCGGAACCTCGGCTGAGCGGCCGACCCGGGGCGCCGGCGGCGCAGAGGCTGCCGGCGCCTTTCCTTGACTCCCCCGGCGCCCCGGCATCTAATGGGTGCCCACGAGCACCTGTCCGGTGGTGCGGGGAGGAGACGCGCACGTGGGGCACACGTTCGTCGGCTGTCAGCGTTTGCGACGGCATGCCGCCTGTAGGCCGCACCGCGCCGGGGCGTGCGCTTCCGGCCACCTCTTCTGCCGATCCCATGCGAGCCGCTACTTCGGCGGTTTCTGGTTCAAGCTTCTCTGCGAACGCGGACCCTGCTGACACCCCTCGCCCGTTAGGCCGCCGGCGGGGGCGCGCAGCGCACCACCCCGACGGCGGATCGCCTCTTCAACCACTTTCGGAGGTCACTTGCGAAGGACCATTCCATGACTCACGCCACGCTCCGCGTCTGGGACGAACGCGCCTGCCGCCGCGTCCACGCGGCCTCGCTGCAGCTGCTCGCCGGTACCGGCGTCGACATGAAGCACGAACGCGCCCGCGAGCTTTGCGCCGGCGCGGGCGCAGCCGTGGACGGACGCCGCGTGCGCCTCCCAGCGGAGCTCGTCGAACAGGCGCTCGCCGGCGCCCCGCGAAGCTGGCAGCTGCGTCCCCGCGGTGGCGACACGGCACCGCTGGAGCTCGCTCCCGGCAACACCTACTTTGGCACCGGGCCGGACTGTCTGTACGTCACGGATCCGCGCACCGGCATCCGCCGCCGCGCGCACCTGTCCGACGTGCCCGCTGCCGCCATCGTCGTGGACCGGCTGCCCAACCTCGACTTCGCGATGTCGATGGGCCTGCCCGACGACGTCGCCAACGAGGTCGTGGACGTGGCGCAGTTCGCAGCCATGCTCAAGGGCACACGCAAGCCGCTCGTCGTCTCGAGCCCGTTCGGCGGCGCCTCGCTGTACGCCATGCGCGAGATGGCGGCGGCCTGCGGCGAGGCCGGCAGCTTCGCCTGCCTCGCCATGTCCTCGCCGCCCCTCATGCTCGACGACGTCTGCTGCGACAAGGCGATCGCCTGCGCCGACCTCGAAGTGCCGCTGGTGCTCGCCGGTTCCGTGTCGGTGGGCTCGCAGGGCCCGGCCTCCCTCGCCGCCTGCGTCGCGGTCGTCAACGCCGAGGCGCTCGCCGCCCTCGTCGTCCACCAGCTCGCCCGGCCGGGAGCGCCGTTCGTGTTTGGCGCCGGCACCGGCGTACTGAACATGGGCACCGCCGTCGACGTCTACAACGCGCCCGAGGTCTTCCTCGCGAATCAGGCGCATCTGGACCTCATCCACGGGGTGTACGGCCTGCCCAGCTGGTCCTACGCCGGTCACTCCGACAGCAAGCTGCTCGACGAGCAGTGGTCGCTGGAGCTCGGTATCGCCACCATCCTCGGCAAGCTGTCCCGCGCGACGCTCCTGCACGACGTGGGCTACCTCGAGAGCGGCCTGCAGAGCGCGCTCGAGGGCGTCGTGCTCGGCGACGAGATCGCCGGGTACGCCCGCGCCCTGATGAGCGAGGTACCGGTGGACGACGAGGCGCTGGCCCTCGCCGAGATCGAGGCCGCCGGACCCGGCGGCAACCATCTCGGCAGCAAGATGACGCGCACGCGACACCGGCGCTTCTGGCGCCCCGACCTGATCGACCAGAACACCCACGAGCGCTGGCTCTCCCACGGCGGAGGCACGCTGCTGGAGCGCGTCCGCCGGCGTCTGCAGGGGCTGCTGGAGGCCGGCCCCGCCTTCACCCTCGACCCCGACGTGACGTCCGTCATCGACGATCTCGCTGGCCACCCACGAAAGGAGCAAGGATGAGTCGCCTCAGTTCACGGGGGCCCACGACGGCAGGAGGCTCTTC
>Ga0209048_10001420_pt1 | contig 24673 bp, 19 predicted proteins | sample FrelakmetCRP12CR_FD_187146 | JGI IMG/M metagenome (GOLD analysis project Ga0209048, IMG submission 187146) | Freshwater lake sediment microbial communities from the University of Notre Dame, USA, for methane emissions studies - CRP12 CR (SPAdes)... | ecosystem: Environmental > Aquatic >... | reverse complement strand
CTGCTCGGGGCGAGACGGCGACACCGGGCAGAGCCGCAGCCCCACTTGCGTGGCGCATTCGTCTAGGGGCCTAGGACGCCGCCCTCTCACGGCGGTAACACGGGTTCGAATCCCGTATGCGCTACCACCTCGCTGCGAGCATGGATGCAGGCGTAGTGCGCCCGCGGGGTTCAGGCGGGCGCGCCCGGACGGAGATCAGGGAAGGGGAGAGAAGATGGCTGGCGAGGAAGGACTCGAACCTTCAATCCCCTGATCCAGAGTCAGGTGCCTTGCCAATTAGGCCACTCGCCAGCGATGCCCGCGGGGCAGCCAGAGTCTACCGCGCGACGGCACCCTCCTCAACCGTGGCGCCGGATGGGAGTCAGGCCGTGTCGTGCCGTCCCTGCGCCTGCAGTTTCGCCCAAGTGTCCCTGAGGCTGAGCGTGCGGTTGAACACGAGCGCACCGGGCGCCGAGTCGGGATCGGGGCAGAAGTAGCCGAGCCGCTCGAATTGCACGGTCTCGCCGGCCGGCAGGCCGGCGAGCGACGGCTCCACGTGGCAGCCCCGGAGCACGGTCTCGGAGTCCGGGTTCAGGTCCTCGAAGAGGTCGCGACCGCCGGCCCCGGGGTGCGGGCTCCGGAAGAGGTGGTCATAGAGCCGGACCTCCGCGGGCACCGCGTGAGCGGCCGACACCCAGTGGAGGGTCGCCTTCGGGCGGCGGCCGTCGGGAGCGCCCCCGCCGCGCGTGGCGGGGTCGTACGTGCAGCGCAGCGCCACGACCCGGCCTGCCGCGTCCTTGACGACCTCCCGGCAGGTGACGAAGTACGCGGACCGCAGCCGCACCTCGCGGCCGGGGGCCAGGCGGAAGAACTTCCGCACGGGCTCCTGCATGAAGTCGTCGCGCTCGATCCAGAGCTCCCGCGCGAAGGGCACGCGGCGGGTCCCGGCGGACAGGTCCTCCGGGTTGTTGGGGACCTCCATCTCGTCGACCTGCCCCTCGGGGTAGTTCTCGATGACGATCTTGAGGGGGTCCAACACAGCGAAGCGGCGGGGCGCCCTGCGGTTGAGGACGTCGCGCACCGCGTGCTCCAGCATGCCCACCTCGACGACGTTGTCGGCCTTTGCCACCCCAATGATCGTCGCGAAGTCGCGGATCCCCTCAGCGGGGAAGCCCCGCCGGCGGAGGCCCGAGATGGTGGGCATCCGGGGATCGTCCCAGCCGCGCACGTGGCCCTCGTTGACGAGGCGCAGGAGGACGCGCTTCGAGAGGACGGTGTGGGTGACATTGAGCCGGGCGAACTCGTACTGGCGCGGGCGCGAGGGCACCGGCAGGTTGTCGATGAGCCAGTCGTAGAGCGGCCGGTGGTCCTCGAACTCCAGAGTGCAGATAGAATGCGTGACGCCCTCGATCGCGTCGGACTGGCCGTGGGCGAAGTCGTAGGTCGGGTAGACACACCACGCGTCGCCCGTCCGCGGATGCTCCGCGTGGAGGATCCGGTACAGGACCGGGTCGCGCATGTTGAAGTTCCCGGAGGCCATGTCGATGCGCGCGCGCAGCACCCTAGCTCCGCTCGCGAACTCGCCGGCGCGCATGCGCTCGAAGAGGTCGAGGCTCTCCTCCGCCGGCCGGTCCCGCCAAGGGCTCTCCCGGCCGGGCTCGGTGAACGTGCCGCGGTGCTCGCGGATCTCGTCGGCGGTGAGGTCGTCCACGTAGGCGTTGCCGGTCCGCACGAGGTGGACGGCCCATTCGTAGAGCTGCTCGAAGTAGTCCGACGCATGGTAGAGGTGCTCGCCCCAATCGAACCCCAGCCAGCGGACGTCGGCCTCGATGGCATCGATGTACTCCTGCTCTTCCCTGGTGGGGTTCGTGTCGTCGAAGCGCAGGTGGCAGCGGCCCCCGAACTCCCGCGCGATACCGAAGTTGAGGCAGATCGACTTCGCGTGGCCGATGTGGAGGTAACCGTTCGGCTCAGGGGGGAAGCGGGTGACGACGGTCTGGTGCCGGCCCTCGCGAAGGTCGCCGGCGACGATCTCGCGGATGAAGTCGCCGCGCTCGGGCGAGGATGGTGTCTGGATGCTCACGGGGGCCGAGGATAGCACAGGGCAAGGCCGGGGCCTCAGCGGGCGAGCCGGGTCATCGCGTTGACGATCACTTCGTGATCAGCCGCCGATGAAGCCCGGCCGCAGCGTCGCGGCGATCTCCTCCGGCGTGATGAAGATGAGCTCACCGCCCAGCTGCTTCTGCAGGAAGAAGTCGTCTGTACGGTAGTCGGGCTTGAAGGCCGAACGGGCGATGATGCGCAGCGTGACGGCATGACCCGCTGAGCCTGCGGCGAGCGGCCCGCCCCCGAGCGTGAAGTTGAACGCCGACAGACCCTCCCGCTCGTACCAGGCGAGGACCTTGGAGAGGCCGGCGGCGAGAGCCGCGACCTGCTCGCCGCCCAGCCCCGCGATGCGCCCGCAGCCGGGCAGCACGGCCATGACCTCGCGGCCGCCGGTGGGCGCGAACGGCGCCAGCCACGTGCAGCCGGCCTTGGCGGCGATGAAGCGCTCGCCGCGCTCGGTCTCTTCGTCCACGAGCGCGCCCCAGTAGGGCACCCCGTGCTCGGCCTGGAACGCCGCGGCGCGCTCCCAGATCAAGCGCAGCAGCCACGGCACGGCGGGGCCGCCGAACATCTGGAAGTGGGGGTGCACGAGGCTCGCACCGGCCGGCAGCATGTGGTTGCAGCAGAGCTCGAGGTGTTCGAGACCCTCGTAGGCGCGCTCGGCGCGGGCGGCGAAATCGACCGCCGCGCCGAGCCCTTCCTCGAGCAGGTCCGGCGTGAACTGCGAGGGACGCAGAAAGTGCAGCTCCGGATACGTGACCACCGCGTGCAGCGCCGCCAGGGGGAACAGGTTCGGGAACAAGAGCGCGCGCCCGCGCTGAAGACGCCCGCCCGTCACGACGTGCTCGGGGTACCGCGGCGTCGTCTCCATCACCTTCTCCGGGCAGAAGAAGCAGCCCTCGCGCGACGTCCGCGCGAGCTCGCCGGCGTGACCCCAGTCAGTCTTGCCGTAGAACGTCTCCTCCTTGGTGGCGAGCTCGGAGGAGGCGATGGCCGTCATGCCGGTCAGCGGGTCGCGCCGCACCTCGATGGTCTGCTCGGCGAACTCCATGCCGGCCAGGGGGCTGAAGAAGGCCGCCTTCTCGACGCTGCGTTCGAACCTGATGCGCTCCATGCGGCCCTCCACGGCTGAGTGTGTGTCCTGCCGCGATGGTACGGCGAGCGGAGCGGGACGGCAACGGCGGCTGCCCGGCGGGAGGCCGGCAGCCATGTCGCCCCCCGCGCCGCCTCTCAGCCCTCGGGCGTCTGCCAGCGCTCCAGCCAGCGCGCGACGGAACGGTTGAGCTCGTGCGTGAAGCCCGCGGCGTACTTGCGCGTGTAGACGTCCTGGCCGACGTTCTCGATGCCCTGCCGAAAGCCGCGCGGCGCGTGGAGCTGCGCGAGCTCGTCAGAGGCTTCGCGCAGCTCTCCCGCACTCAGGCGGTGGTAGCGGTCCTTGTGCACCACGTGTTTCTCGTAGTGCGGCGTGGGGCGGCGAGGCTTCGCCGGCCGCCCGAAGCACAGCATCGCGATGGGCAGTGTATGGTTGGGCAGGCCGAGCAGCTCCGCGTGTTCCTCGGCCTGCTCGAGCACGTCGCCGATGTAGCAGGAACCGATGCCCAGGGACTCGGCCGCGACGACCGCGTTCTGCGCGGCGATCAGAGCATCCGAACAGGCGAGCAGCAGGTCGCCGGGGCCGGGCGCGCCGCGGTGCCTGAGTCCCGGCAGCCGATCCACGCCCGAGACGGCGAACAGGTCGATCCATTTCTGGTAGTCGGCCACGAACACGAGCACCCACGGCGCCTTGGCGATGAACGGCTGGTGGTCGCAGGTCACGGCCAGCCGGTCTTTGAGCGCCTGGTCCTCGATCTCGATGATCGAGTACAACATCAGGTTGCCGGCGGTGGGCGCACGCATCGTCGTGTGCAGGATCGCCTGCTTCTCCTCGTCGCTCAGCGGCGCCGGGTCGTAGGCACGCGTCGAACTGCGCGCGTTCATCAACTCTATGGTCGGGTTCACCTGGTCTCCGCAGTCCTCTCAGTCGGTTGACTTGAGCAGCCGCCGCAGCGCCGTCTTTGGATCGTCGACGAGGGGCGCGCCGTGGTCGAAGCACAAGATGCCGAAAGGCAGCCCCAGCAGTTTGTGCACGCTGCGGCGCGTTTCGGCGGGGTCCTCGTGGAACTCGGGCGGGACGAAGCGCAGCGCTCCGTCGCCGGCGTGCATCACCAGGTCCGAGCAGAACACCACGCCCGGGTCGCCCTCGAGCAGCAGCGAGTAGTGCGGCCACTCGGGGCCGGGCGTGCGCACGGCGACAAGGCCGCCGGGAAGCTCGTCGCCGTCCGCGTAGCGGCGGTCGGGCTCCTCGTCGGCGGCCGAGGCATCCTCCGGCAGCCACACCTCGACGCCGAGCTCGCGGCGGTAGCGCCAGGCGGCCCGCTGGTGGCACTTGGCGGTCAGAACGACAGCCGTCGGGAGCGGCAACGACGCCATGGCGTCCTCCGCCAGCCGTACCGGGTCGATGAGCACGCAGCCGTCGTCGGTCGCGAGCGCGTGCGAGCTCGATAGGTTGCCGCCGATGCTGCTGTTTTGGATGCGCCAGTGGTAGAGGCCCTCCGCCACCTCTTCGACCACTTCGGCCGTCTCCCGTGGTTCACTCATCTCTCCCCCTCTCCGCGCCTGCGGTGTGCTCACCAGAGTCCAGCCTGAGCCTCTACCCACAGGCGGGTCAAGCGTTTCTTGCCCGCACCGGCGATTCCAGCGTGAACGGCGAGGGTGGTTCGGGAGAGGGCATGTCGAAGCAGAGAGGCTCGGCGGCTGAGCGCGCCCCGCCGGCGGCTCAGTCGCGACATCCGGCCGGCCACGCCAACGGCGGCCTCCATCTGGCGCTCGCCCAGTGCTATCCTCCCTTGATGGGACGACAGCGAATGGAGGGATGATGGCGTTCGTGCTCCAGCAGTTCAGGGTGGCGGACTACGCGACTTTCAAGCGTGTATATCTCGATGATCTGGAGCGCCGCCGCCGGCTCGGATCTCGCGGCGGGCGCGTGCTCCACGCGGTCGGCGACGAGCACGAGATCACCGTCCTCATCGAGTATGACAGCGCTGCCAACGCGCACCAGTTCGCCCAATCCATCGAGCTTCAGGAGGCCGTCAAGTGGGCCAAGAGCGACGTGGTCCCGCAGAAGACCGTCGTGCTCGAGGAGTCGCTCCGGTCTGAGGCCTGAGGCAGGCGGCCGACGCGCCTCTGCACGCTACTCGATCGGCAGGGTGAAGAAGTCCTTGGGCGTCTGGTAGCAGACCTCGTCGATGGTCCCCTTGTCCAGACCCATCAGGCGCATCGCCAGCATGACGCGAGGCACCATGAAGTAGTCGTTGCCTTGGCCGCCGAGCTCGGAGTTAATCATGAGCCGGTCGCGCCAGTCGGGGTGCTCGATGACGATGCGCGCGGCCACCTCTGGCGGCATCTTGTCCCAGCAGATCGAGAGGCCCACCATGCCGCCGGTGGTCATGCGGAACTCCATGGTCTCCTCGCCGGCGTGATCGAAGACGCACTTCTCGACCGGGAAACCCTCCTCCTGGATGATCTCAAGGACGCGCGGCGTGACGGTGGGGCCCTGAGGCGCCAGACGGATGGGGGTGTGCAGGATCACGGGCACGTCGTGGGCTTTGGCCAAGCGCAGATGCTCGCGGAACAGGTCTTCCTCGAACCGCGTGGCGCAGTCCAACCCGATCTCGCCCATGGCGACGACGCGGTCGTTCGCGAGGAACTCGGGCAGCCGCTCGAGGCACTTCTCGGCGTCCCTCTGATTCACGCCGAAGAACGGGACCGAGAGCGAACAGAACGCCTCGAAGCCGAGCGTGCGCGCCGTGTTGGCCTCCAGGGTGAGGAAGCGCTCCCAGAGCAGGAGCACCGCGTCGGCGTCGTGGCTGCCCAGGAACATGTGCGGGCTGGGGATGACCGCCGCCTCCATACCCATCATCACCAGCTTCTGGAGCTGGACGTCCTCGATCATGTCGGTGTGCAGATGGGCGTCGACGAATCTCATGTCCGCGGATCTCCTTCGTCACTGCGGGAAGGGTGGGTGGCTGCGGGCATTCTCTCGCTCGGGCTCGGCCACATCAATGCGCGGGAGCCGCGCTCGAGGTGCGCTCGCGCGCGCCGAAGGCCCACAGCGCGAGCGCGGCCAGCGCGATGGCCACCCCGAGCGCGCAGACGCCGTCCCAGCTCCAGCGTTCGTAGACGAAGGCGGCCACAGCGGAGCCGGCGGCCGCCCCCACGAAACACGACGTCATGTAGTAGGCGTTGACGCGGCTGCGCGCCTCCGGCTGCAGCCGGTAGATCTCGCTCTGGTTGGTGATGTGCACGCCGTTCGATCCGATGTCGAGGATCACGACCCCGGCGAGCACGGCGGCGAGCGACGAGCCGCCCAGCCAGAGCAGCCCGTAGCCCACGAGCAGAAGCAGGGCCGACACGCCGGTGAGCCGGCGCGACCAGCCGCGGTCCGTGAAGCGCCCGACCACCGAGGCAGTGAGTGCGCCGGCCGCCCCCACCAGACCGAACAGTCCGATCGTGCCCTCGCCGTAGCCGTAGGGCGGGCCAGAGAGCAGAAAGGCGAGCGTCGTCCACAGGACGCTGAAGGCGCCGAACGACAGCGCCCCGAAGAGCGCGCGCCGGCGCAGCACCGGCTCGGCGCGCGCGATCTTCAGCACCGAGCGCAGGAGGCGAGGATAGGTGAGGCCCACGTGCTGGCGGTACGTCGGCAGCTTGACCCAGAGCAGCACGGCCTGCACGAGCATGAGGACGGCCGCGGCCCAGTAGACCGTGCGCCATCCGGCCACCTGGGCGACGAGGCCCGAGACCGTGCGCGCCAGCAGGATGCCGAGGAGCAGCCCGCTCATGATGGTGCCCACCACGCGGCCGCGCTCGGCATCGGTTGAGAGGGTGGCGGCGAACGGCACGAGGATCTGGGCCATCACGGACGTGAGGCCCACCAGACCGGCCGCGGCCATGAAGAACCCCGCGGACGGGGCGAGGGCGGCGGCGGCCAACCCTGCCGCCGTGATAAGGGCGAGGACGGTGATCAGGCGCCGCCGCTCGAAGAGGTCGCCGAGCGGCAAGAGCAGGATGAGCCCAGCGGCGTAGCCGGCCTGGGCCGTGGTCACGATCAGGCCGGCGACGCCGCTGCTCACGTGGAGCTCGTGGCTGATCGTGTGGAGCAGGGGCTGGGCGAGATAGTTGCTGGCCACGGCCTGCCCGGTGGCGACCGCGAACAGGACGACCAGCCGTCGGCTCATGCCCAGCGGCCGCGGCGGCGTGTCGCCGGGGATGCTCACCCCGCGACCGGGGGAGAGGACGAGGGGAGGCAGACCGGCGACACCCGCGCTAGCCGTCCACGATGCGGTACGACGTGGCGATCGGCGTCCCGCCCCTGAGCATGGCCCACACCGGGCACACCTGCTCCTCGGAGATCGCGAGCGCCTTCTCCACGGCGACCGGCCGTCTCATCTTGCGCAGCAACACCGCCAGCGAGTTGCCGCTGCAGGCGGCGAGGCCGGCGAGCAGCATGCGCAACGGCGTGAGGCCGGCGAGCTCCTCACTCCCGGCCCCGGGCGTGGGGTAGTCCATCGTGACCGTGTGACGTCCGTCGCCCGCGGTCACGACCATGCCGCCGCGGTTGACGGCGTGGATGACCAGCTCGGTCGGCATGCCGCTCTCCTTGTCGTGAGAGGTCGGGGGACGGGCGGGGCGACGGACGCCGCGAGAACCTCGGCGACGAGGCGCGGCGACCCCGCCCCGCTCCCCGAAGCTAGACGACCGTCGACTCTGCAGCCGGAGCCGCGGCCGGCGCCTTGTCGATGGCCGGCCCTTCAGCCGGCGCTGCATCCTTGAGCCGCGACATGGCGATAGCTCCCACGATCAGCAGCCCGGAGGCCAGCACCAGCGACATCGTGAACGAACCGTCGGCGGTTCGCAGGGCCGCCATGATGTAGACGAAGACCACGGACACCTGCCCGAAGAGCTGGATGAGCCCGTTGGACGTGCCCTCCGGGGTGGGGTAGGTCACTTCGGCCGCGTACTGCATGCCGATCGGCATGACGGGCACCAGGAAGAACCCGAGCAGGAAGGCCGCAGCGTAGAGCAGCCACGGGGTGGAGAAGAACGCGACGCCGAGCAGCCCGGGCACCGCGAGCACCAGGCCGAGCACGAGGAACCGGACGCGCTTCTGCTGCCAGTCGGAGAGCGCCGACACCACCACCGCTCCGATCAGACCGCCGCCAAGCATGAGCGCTCCGATGAGCCCGGCGTCGGTGGCACTGAAGCCGCGCGGATGGACGATCTGTTCCACCCACGTGGTGACCCCGTTGTACACTCCCATGCCCACGAACACCACGGCGAGATAGACGAGGAACGGTTTGACCCTGAACGCGTGCTTGAGGCCATCGAGCATGAGGGCGCGCTCCGCCATGCCCGGCGGGCAGGGCGGCGTGACGGGGCGCTCGCGCGCCAGCGCAAGAAAGGTGACCGCGGACGCCGCCGCCACGACGCCGTAGACGACCTGCACGGCGGCGATCGACATGGTGTTGACCAGGAGAGGCGTCAGGACCATACCGATGGCCGTGCCGACCAGGTTGGCGAGGGTGATGAGACCCACCGCGGTGGCTCGCTGCCCCGCTGGGAACCAGTTGGCCGACACCGTGGTCCACGAGTTGAGCAGGAACGGCTGGCCCACGGCGATCCCGATCGTACTCAGCAGCACCAGCGCGTAGTTAGACCCCGCCAGGCCGCGGGCGATGCCGAAGACGCCCATGAGCACCACGCCAAGACCGACCGCGGTGCGGAAGCCTCGCGTGTCGATCAGCCACGAAGCCGGCAGGGAGAGCGGGATGAAGGCGATCATGAACGACATCGCCAGCAGGCCGATCCACAGCTCGGAGACGCCGTAGTAGGTCGAAGCCATGCTGGTGATAGGGGCGTAGGCGATCCACAGCATCTGCATGGTGAGGTTGACGAGCATGAACACCGCCAGCACCACCCAGCGGTAGCCGTACACGCGGTACTGGCCGCTCGCCTGCTCGCTCACGTCGCCCCCTTGTTGATGCGCCGAAAGAGAGGGCGCATTCGCTTGTGGATCTCGAGGAAGGTCCGGTAGCGCTCATCGTACACCGCGCGGTTGACCGCTTGTGGCTCGAAGACGTGCTCGAACTCGACCAGCTCGGGCACATCGGCAAAGCCGATCTCGCCGAGCCCCGCGGCGGCGATCCAGGCGGCGCCGCGGACGTTGCCCTGGATGGGGTCCTTAACCTGGCGGAGCTCGACCCCGAGCACGTCGGCGAAGATCTGGCACCAGACGGCCGAGCTCCCGCCGCCGCCCACCAGATTGATGGTCTCTACCGGCCGGCGGAGGAACTTCTGCACCGGCCCCATCAGCCAGCGCGTGTTGAGGGCGACGCCCTCAAAGAACGCGCGCACGATGTCCTCGCGCGTGCTCTCGAGCGAGAGGTTGTAGAGGCCGGCGCGCAAAGCGCGGTCCTCGACCGGCGCGCGCTCCCCCCAGATCCACGGCGTGTAGAGCACGCCGTTGCTGCCGGGCGGCACGCGCGCCGCGATCCGGTCGAAGATCTTGAACACATCCGGCTGTTTCTCCTCGGCCAGCAGCTCGTCCTCGTGGTACAGGATGTTGTCGCGCAGAAAGGTGAGGTTGCCGCCGGCCGTCGCCTGGAGGGCGGTGAGCAGCCAGCGGCCGGGGACGGCGCAGGGCACCGAGGCCAGGCTGCGGAGGATGTCGGTGCGCTTGAAGGGCACATGCGCGCATACCCACGACGACGTGCCCACGTACAGGTGCGCCGCGTAGTCCGCCACCGCGCCGGCGCCCACGGCGGCGGCGGTGTTGTCGATGGCGCCGGCGACGACCTGCGTCCCCGGCGCCAGCCCGAGTACCTCCGCCGCCGCAGGCGTCAGCGCGCCGAGCACTTCCGTGCACTTGACGATCTCGGGCAGCTTGTCGGCGTCGATGCCGCAGTCGTTGACGAGGGCGGCGTCGTACTTGACGTCGTCTGCGTCGCGGTTGTCCGTCACCCAGCTCGTGAGGATCGAGTCGAAAGTGGCCACGAAACGGCCGGTAAGGCGCAGGTTCAGGTAGTCGAGCACGTTGAGGAACTTGTACGTGCGCTCGTACACCTCGGGGAAGGCGTCGCGCACCAGGAGCATGTGCGCCGCCGGGTCCTTGCCGGTAGGCGACGGCATGCCGCCGGTGAGGCGGATCCAGCGGCGCATGCGCGGCAGGCTCATGCCCTTCAGGTTCGCGAGTCCGCCGAACTGCCGCCGCAGGTGCGGGGCGCCGCGCATGTCCATCCAGAGGATGCAGTCCATGAGGGCGCGCCCCTCGCGGTCGACCGGCACGGTGCCCTCACCCTGCGTGCTGCAGCAGACGGCGGCGATGTCGCTGGCCGGGCCGGCGTGGCGGGCGAGCAGTCGCCGCGTCGCGGCGACCAGCGCCCGCCACCACTCGTCCGGCGCCTGTTCCGCGCCGCCGCCCGGCAGCACGCGCAGCTCGACCGGTTCGGCCTCCCAAGCCGCGACGCGGCCGTCGACGCTGATCAGCGCGACCTTGGCGCCCGAGGTGCCCAGGTCGACGGCCAGGATGTAGTTGGCGGGCATCAGGCGACGGCGAACGCCTGCGTGAGGTCGGCGATCAGGTCGCCGGCGTCCTCGATGCCCACCGAGTACCGGATCAGCCCCTCGGGGATGCCCATCGCCTCGCGCTCCGCGGCGGTGCACTCGACGTGACTCGTGGTCGCCGGCACGCCGACGAGCGTCTCGACGGCGCCGAGATTGGCCGCCAGGTGAGCGAGGCGCAGCCGCGGCAAGACCCGCTTGACCGCCGCGAAGCCGCCCTCGAGCATGAAGCTCAGCATGCCGCCGTAGCCGCGCATCTGCCGAGCCGCGACGTCGTGATGCAGGTGCGTCTCAAGGCCCGGGTAGTAGACGGCCGCCACAGCCGGCTGCTCCTCGAGCCAGCGCGCGATCGTGAGCGCGCTCTCGTTCTGCTGGCGGACGCGCAGGGCCAGGGTCTTCATGCCGCGGATGAGCAGGTAAGCGGCCATCGCGTCGAGCGAGGCGCCGGTGATCTCGCGGTAGTGGTACGCCTTGGCGATCAGCTCTGGGGCGCCGCAGAGCACGCCGCCGAGCACATCGGCGTGACCACCGAGGAACTTGGTGGCGCTGTGCAGCACCAGGTCGGCACCCAGCGCCAGCGGGTTCTGGTTGATCGGCGTGGCGAAGGTGTTGTCGGCGACGACGATGGCGCCCGCCTCGTGCGCCGCCGCCGACAACCGGGCGATGTCCATCACCTTGAGCGTCGGGTTGGTCGGCGTCTCGAGATAGACAAGGCGGCAGCCCTGGGCGATGGCCGCCTCGATCTGCTCGTGGTCGCTGGTGTCGCAGAGCTCGACCTCGACGCCGAGCCGCGGCAGGAAGTCGACGAACAGCTGATTGGTGCCGCCATAGGTATCCTTGACCGAGACGACGCGCTCGCCCGGCGCGAGCAGCGCGAACAGCGTGTTGCTCACGGCGGCCATGCCCGTGGAGAAGCTCGTAGCGGCCTCGGCGCCTTCGAGGATGCGCACCTTCTCCTCGAAGGCGTGCACGGTCGGGTTGGTGTTGCGGCTATAGATGTGGCCGGGCCTGCGCCCGAGAGCTACGTCGAGCCACGACTCCACGTCGGGGTAGCCGTAGGCAGCGCTGTACACGATGGGCACATGCGTGCCGCCGTGGGCGAGCGCTGCTTCCTCGCCTGCCCACACGGAGAGGGTGGCGAGTGAGAGGTCGGTGTCGGCCATCAAGAGACTCCTTGCGTCTGTCGAGCGGGGGCACTCCTCGGCCGGACTCCCGGCCGTGGCGGCAGCATAGCACCGCCTCTTCAACGCGCGGGTGAGGTAGGCTGGACCACAGGAACGCAAGCGGCTCGGCAAGGAGGATCACGTGGACGTGTTCGAGGCGATCAGATCCCGCTACAGCGTGCGGGGCTACAAGCCGGACCCGGTGAGCGACGAAACGCTGCGACAGGTGCTCGAGGCGGCGCGGCAGGCGCCGACCGCCGCCAACAGGCAGCCCTTCCGCATCGTCGTGGTCCACACCAAAGGCCGCGAGGAGGAGCTGTCGCGAGTCTACGGGCGCCCGTGGCTGCTTCAGGCGCCGCTGGTGCTCGCCGTCATCGCCGTGCCCGGCGAGGCTTGGCGGCGCTCGGACGACAAGCCCTACGACGAGGTCGACGCGACGATCGCCATGGACCATCTGGTGCTGGCCGCGACCGCCCTGGGACTCGGCACCTGCTGGATCGCCGCCTTCGACCCGGTCGCCGTGCGCGAAGTGCTTGCCCTCCCCGACGACGTCGCGCCCATCGCGCTGACGCCGCTCGGGTATCCCGACAAGGGCAGGGCCGCCACAGGCCGGCGGCCGCTCGACGATCTCGTCAAGTACGAGCGCTGGTGAGCGCGGCGCGCGGCGCGCTCACACTCCCTCGACGCTCGACAGCACGCGCTCGAAGCGCTCGAGCGCCTCGTCGATGACCTCGTCGGTGTCGGCCATCGAGGTGTACATGCGCGAGCCGGCGAGGGTGATCAGGCCGCTCGCCGTGTAGGCCGCGCCCATCTCCTCCATCATGTGCTTGCGCGGCTTGAGCTCCTTGGCCAGGCGCAGCGGGTGCTTGAGATCGAGGAGCATCACGCCCGCGGTCTCGAGGTGGACGATCGAGCCCTGGTTGTAGGCCACGAACGGCAGGCGGTAGCGGCGGATGATGTCGCAGAGGCCGGCGGTTAGACGGTCGCCGGCCCGGCCGGCGATCACCGGCGCGTTGGTGCGCTCCATCTCGGTGATCGCGAAGTAGCCGGCGGCGCAGCTCAGCGGGTTGGCGCTCAGCGTTCCGCCGATATAGGCGCGCTCGCCGCTTTTGCCGCCGATGCCCGAGGCGAAGCTCAGCATCACGTCACGGCGGCCGCCGACGCCCCCGGCCATCGGGTAGCCGCCGGTGATGCACTTGCCGAAGACGGTCAGGTCGGGGCGCACACCGAAGTACCCTTGCGCCCCTCCCAGCCCCAGCCGGAACCCCGTCACGACCTCGTCGAAGATGAGCAGCGCACCGAACTCGTCGCAGAGCTCGCGCACGCGGGCGTTGAACGTGAACGGCACCGGCCGCGTGCCGCTCTCGGGGCCGATCGGCTCCACGATGACGGCCGCCGTGCCGCCCATCAGCTTGTTCTGTTGCAGCTTGCGGCGCAAAGCGTCGAGGTCGTTGGGGAAGACCTCCCGGGTGCGCGCCGTGGCGCCGAACGGGATGCCTTTGGCCTCGAAGCGCCAGGTGCCGGGCACGTGCAGCCCGTACACCATCTGATCGCTCCAGCCGTGGTAGGCGCCGCCGATCTTGATCACCCACTTCTTGCCGGTGTGCGTGCGCGCCGCGCGGATCGCCGCCATCACGCTCTCCGTACCCGAGCCGAGCATGCGGAACATCTCGCACGAGGGCATCAGGCGATTGACCAGCTGTGCCAGTTTGAGCTCGTACTCGTGGAACAGCCCTGTGACCGGGCCGGAGGCGGCGACCACCTCCGCGACCTTCTCGCGCAGCGGCGCGTAGTTGCCGCCCAGGACGGTAGGGCCGCCGGCCTGCAGGAAGTCGATGTACTCGTTGCCGTCCACGTCCCAGAGGCGGGCACCCTCGGCCTTCTCGATGGCAAGCGGGAAGGGGTAGTTGAAGGCGAGGTTGTGCTGGACGCCGCCGGGGATGAGCTCACCGGCTTCGTCGGTGAGCTCCTTGCTGCGGCGGCACTGCGTCTCGAAGTAGTCGAGGTACCCGGCCATGGCGTCCCGCTTGACGGGACGCAGCGGCTGGCTCACGAGCGCCTGCAGGCACCGCGAGACGGCCTCGACGTCGGGGTAGGCGCTGATGGCGTAGCCGGCGAGCTGGGCGCCGCTGGGGCCGGCGGAGCCGTCGGCGGAGATGGGTGAAGGCGCCGCAGACGCAGTCTCCGCCGGCGCCTCCCCGACCGGGCTCGCGGTCGCCTCCGCCGCTGCGGCCGCCTCCCGTGCGGCGACGAGCTGCTTCTTCAGCTTCTTCTCGTCGCCGCGCAGCTTGGCGAAGGCGATCTCGCGGATGGGCGCCGGGACCTTGCGCACCTTGTCGTCGGTCATCAGCGCCAGCAAATAGTCCAGCGCCACCTTCTCGAGCAGCGCCATGTTGAACACCGCACGCTCCGCGTCGCCGCCCAACACCAGCACGCCGTGGTTGGCGAGGATGAACGCGTTGGCGCCGCTGGTGACCGCCCGCCGGACGTTCTTCTTGAGGAACGAGGTACCCGAGGGCGCGTAGTCGATGATCTGGACAGACCGCCCCAGAAAGCGCACTTGCTCGTCGAACAGCGCCGGGATCGGCCGGCGCACGAGCGCCAGCGCGCTAGCGTACGGCTGGTGCGTATGGACGATGGCGTTCACGTCGGGGCGCTCGCGGTAGACGGCCGCATGCATGCCCGCCTCGATGGAAGCCTTCAGTGTCCCCTCGAGGCGCTTCTGCTCGAAGTCGAGCACGACGATGTCGTCGGCGCGCATCTTGGCGTAGTCGTAGTTGGACGGAGTGACGGCAAACGCCTCCTCGCCGGGCACGCGCACCGAGACGTTGCCTTCCGTCGCTTTGAGATAGCCGCGCTCGAGCAAGGCGCGGCAGGTGGTCACGACCTGCTCGCGGGAGGACGCGTACTGCCCCATCACGTGGTCCTTTCGTCGGCGACGCGACCATTCTTCCCTGCGGCCACCGGCGAGTCCACCGGCGCCCGATGGGCCCGGCAGGTGATGCCTCAGCGCGAGACGTCGCCCACGGCCGCGGCGAACGCGCTGATGCCGGCTTTCTGGCGCTCGTGCCAGGCGACGGTCTGCCAAGGGTCCCAAGCGTAGCCGGAGGTGGTCGCGACCTCGCGCCCGACGGCCACCTCCAGCCCTACCCGGCCGATCGGCGAGGTCGTTACCGTGCCGTCGCTGCGCACGACGAGAGCCCGCAGCGATGACGGGTCGGCGAAGCCGATGAGTGCGTACGGCAGGCGGACCTCGACGCAGTCGCCGGCCGCCCACGTCACCCGGCAGTCGAAGCGCGCGTCGGCAGGGTCGGCGGTGCCAAAATGCAGCTTCCCGACGTCGAACCACTCGAGCGGCAGGCGCTGCCCCGTGCTGGGCACGACCGCGGGCCGGTTCGTGATCTGCCGCTGCAGATGCCACAGGCCCTCGCTGGGACCCGGTGGGTACGCCGGGCGCACGTGGCTCTGGTAGTAGCGCGCCAGACCGTAGGTGACCCAGAAGGGATCGCCGCGCGACGACACGAGCGACGACCCCTGGCGCCCGGGGCCGAGGACGACTGCGTAGTCGGCCCCGGGGTCGGCGTTCGCCAGGCCCGGCAGCCCGCCGTTGCCGCCGGGCAGCACATCGACCCCGATGGTGATGGCCTGATCTTGCCAGGTCGCCGGGTCGTTCAGGACGAGGCGCAGGTAGAGGTAACCCTCGTCCTTCACGGCCCGCACCTCGCGCAGCGCTCCCCGGCTCTCCTCGATGACCTGCGAGCCGTTGGAGAGCCATTCGCCGCCTTTCCCGTCGACCGTGACCACGGGCCGCGCGCCGGGGTCGGTCGCGACCAGGCCGAAGTGCTCCTCGTTGGTCAGGGGATTGACCCACAGCTGGCGGCGGCCCTTGGGGAGCTCGTAGTCGACCGTGTTCCAGGTGAACTTGAACCACTCGTCGGCCCATTCGAAGACGAAGCCACCGGCGCAACCCTGCCCGCGGATGATGCGCAGCAGCTCGGCGTCGATCGCCATCGCTTGCTGTTCGGAGTGATCGCCTTGCGAGCGGCCCAGGGGGCCCATATGCGCGGTGCCGATCGACGAGGGCACGCCGAACTCGGTGATCATCACCGGCATGCCTGCGTGGTGGCTGCGCAGCGCCGCGAGGTACCCGGCATACGGGTCCAACCGGCCGTGATAGCGGTACTTCTGCAGAGCCGGCTCGTGACGCTGGAAGTCCGGGTAGTAGGGGTAGACGTGGTAGCTCGCGAAGGAGCCGGCCGGCCACGCCTTGCTCGCGCGGATGTGGTTTGCGTCCACAGTGACGAGGTCCTCTTGGACCAGCGGCTCATCGGGGTGGTGAAGCGGGTCCGTCGTCGGCCAGTTCGTGAACGTCAGCGGCACCGTGACCCCACGCTGAGCCTCATCGGAGGCGCAGCGGTCGAGCGCTCCCGCCAGCCAGCTTTCGGTGGGCGTGGCCCCCGCGGTCGCGGAGAAATACGTGCCTTGGTACGGCGGTACGGCGGCGTTCTTCCTGTCGGACGCTTTTGTGGCCGCCGGGTCCCACTCCACGCCCAGCGAGTACGCGTAGAGCCAGGGGCTGACGTCGGCCGTCCACGTGCCCGAGGCCACGCCGCGGCGCGGCGACCGGCGCAGCTCGCCGTGCACGGCCTTGACGGCGTCGTCGATCTCGCGCAGGAAACCGACGCGCACCGCAGGCGCATACAGGTTGCGCCCGGTCAAGAACTGCTCCTCCGGGATCCAAACGCCCTGGACGACGTAGAGCGGGGCGTCCGGGTGCGCCGTGTTGTAGGCGGCGAGCTCCGCGTAGAAGCAGGGTCGCAAGATGGTATAGATGCGGATCGCGCGGAACCCGAGAGCCGCCATCTGGGGGAACCAGCGGCGATAGTCCGAGGCCCGCGTCGCCAGTTCGCCGGGCAATGTGCCCGGGATCGTGGAACCGAGGTTGACGCCGGCGATGAACGAGCGCCGGCCGGAGGCGGTCTGCAGGTAGAGCTTGTCGCCCTTCGCATAGGCCAGCCGCGACAGGCCCGCGCGCTCGTCCGGCCGCGGCGCCCACGAGCTCGGCGTCGGCGGGCTCGGCGCCGGCGCGGAGCCGCAGCCCGCCACGACGTTCGCCAGCGTCAAGGCGAGGAGGGCCGCAAGGAACAGCGACAGCGCCCTCGCTGCCCCCATCGCCGTCCGGTCGGGCTCGTGGCAACATACCTTCATGGGACCCCTGTCGGCACGAGCCTGCCGGTGCGTGAGCAGTTCCTTGTGCATCCCGCGCTCCTGCCGATAACTGGAACGCCGGGGGTCGTCCGGTGCTCGAGGCTGGGGAGAGGTGGGAGTGAAGTTCGACGCTCTGGCGATCGCGGTGACGATGCTCTACGTGACCAGCATCGCGCTCATCTTCGTGACCGTGGTGCGCGGCAGCATGCGCACCCGAAATGAGCGCGGCCGAGAGCGCGCTGTCGAGCGTCTTCGCGACCCCGTGGAAGCCTGCATCCTGAAAGGGGAGCCACTGCCGCTCGTCGCGCCGGATGAACTGGACGCGCTGCTCGAGCTGGTGCTGCGCTACACCAGCATGGTGCGCGGCCGCGACGCCGAGAGGCTGACCGACTGCCTTGCGGAACAGGGCGTGGTCACAGATCTGCTGCAGCGTCTCCACGCACGTCCGGCCTGGCGGCGGGCGGAAGCCGCGGACATGCTGGGGCGACTCCGCCTGCGAGCCGCGGTGCCGTCTCTGGTGGCCGCGCTGGACGACCCGAGCGAAGACGTGCGCACCGTGGCCGCGCGTGGCCTCGCCGCCATCCGTGACCCGGCCGCGGTGCCGGCCCTCGCGCGCGCCCTCGCTGACCCGTCGCGCTGGACGCTGTCCCTGATCGCCGAGAACCTCATGGCGATGGGGCCATCCGCGGTCCCGCCCCTGCTCGAGCTGCTCCACAGCGACGAGCACAACGTGCGCGTCGCCGCGGTGCAGATCCTGGGCGAGATCCGCGATCCTGCCGCCACCCCGGCGCTGATCCGAGTGCTGCGCGAGGGCGACCTCAACCTGCGCGCGCAGGCCGCGGCGGCTCTCGGCAAGCTTGGTGGGCCGGACTCCGAAGGCGCGCTTCTGGCTGCGCTGGAGGACCCGGAGTGGCAGGTCCGCGCCCAGGCCGCCAAGGCTCTTGGGCGCGTCGCCGATCCAGCCGCTGCTTCGGGCCTCGCGCAGGCGATGCCGGACGACAACTGGTGGGTGCGTGTCAACTGCGCCGAGTCGCTCGCCCGCCTCGGCGCCGAAGGACGTCGCCAGCTGAAGCTTCTGACCCGTCACGACGATCGCTTCGTGCGCGACCAGGCGAACGCGGTGCTGGAAGTCTACGGAGTCAGAGAGGCGGGCTGATGGGCTCCGTGATCCGTAGCATCAACGACGTCGTCCTGGCGTACTTCTTCGCCATCAACCTCGTCTACACGCTGCTCCTCGTCATCTCGGTGCGCGAGTCGAGGCAGCACGGAAGGCGCATGGGCTTCGGAGGCTACGACGTGATCCTGCGCTCGCCGTTGACACTGCCGGTCTCGGTGCTGATGCCGGCCTACAACGAGGAGAGCACCATCGTGCAGGCGGTCCAGGCCCTCCGCCTGCAGAGGTACGGGGAGTTCGAGATCGTCGTCATCGACGACGGGTCCACGGACTCCACGCTGGACCGGCTCGGCGCAGCGTTCGCCCTCGAGCAGGTAGACCGCCCGCTGCGGCTCACCCTCCCCTGTCGCCCGGTGCAGGCAGTCTACATCTCGCGCCAGGTCGCCAACCTCACCGTGGTAGCCAAGGAGAACGGCGGCAAGGCCGACGCCCTCAACGCGGGCGTCAATGCCGCCCGCTTCCCGCTCTTCTGCGCCATCGACGCCGACGCGATCCTCGAACGCGACGCGCTGCTGCGCGTGGTGAAGCCATTCATGGACCGGCCGCGAGAAACGGTGGCCTCAAGCGGCATCGTGCGCGTGGTCAACGGCTGCACGGTGCGGGACGGGACGGTGACGGAAGTCCGTGCGCCCCGCAACCACCTGGCGGTGCTGCAGGTGGTGGAGTACCTGCGCGCCTTCCTCACCAGCCGGACCGGCTGGAGCCGTATCCGCTCGCTGTTCGTCATCTCGGGCGCGTTCGGCGTGTTCCAGAAGGAGGCCGTCCTCCAGGTGGGCGGGTACCGCACAGACACGGTCGGCGAGGACATGGACCTGGTGCTGCGCCTGCACCGGCTGTACCGCGAGCGCCGCGAGCGCTACCGGATCGTGTTCATCCCCGACCCCGTCGTGTGGACGGAGGCTCCCGAGAACCTGCGCACGCTCCGCAGACAGCGGAATCGCTGGCACCGCGGACTCCTCGAATGCCTGTGGGCCAGCAAGCGGATGGTCGGCAGGCCGAAGTACGGGCCAGTCGGTCTCCTCGGCCTCCCCTATAACCTCCTGTTCGAAGCGATCGGGCCTCTGGTCGAAGTGAGCGGCTACGCGATCCTCGTCGTCTCCGTCGCCATGGGCGTCGTCGGCATCCACTTCGTCGTCCTCTTCTTCCTGCTGGCCGTCGGCTACGGCGTGTTCCTCTCGGTGGCCGCCGTGCTGCTCGACCAGGCCAGGGAGGGCCGCAGCGGCTCACGACGCGACCTCTCCAGGCTGCTGTTCTTCACCGTGGTCGAGAACTTCGGCTACCGTCAGATGCAGGCCTTCTGGCGAGCTCAGGCCACGGTCGACTTCCTGCGCAAGAAACAGGGCTGGGGCGAGATGCGCCGCATAGGGTTCGAGAGCGGCGCCCAACCCCGGGAGCAGGGTCGAACGCAGTCGGCGGAAGGCTAACCCCGGCGGGCCAGCAGCGACCGTACCCGCGCCCGCAGCTCGCCGATGACGAACGGCTTGGTCAAGTAGTCGGCCACGCCCAGCTCGAAGCCCGTGAGCACGTCGTCCTCGCCGCTTCGGGCGGTCAGTACCAGCACCGGCACATCCTGCCGACGGGTCGCGTCGCCTCTCAGCTCACGCAGTAGCTCGAAGCCATTGAGCCGCGGCATCATGATGTCCAGCAGGAGCAGGTCCGGCGAGAGCGCGTCGTACTGGTCGAGCGCCTCCTGCCCGTCGGAGGCGACATACACGGCATAGCCGTCGCTCTCCAGAGCGTGGCGCAGCAGGCTCTGCAGGTCCTGGTTGTCTTCGGCAACGAGGATGACTGGCTGCATCGCGACTCTGATCTGTAGGTTGGCCCGCGCGGTCCCAGCCCGTGGCGACACGCAAGCCGCGTCCGCGCCGAGAAGTCTGACGGCCGAGTATTCGAGGCGCGGGGGCAAAAGCCTACCCGCCGACGGCGTCAGCCCTCCAGGGTACGCAGGTACGCCGAGATCGCCGCCAGCCCGCCCTCGAGGACGTCGCAGGCGCAGGCGTAGCCGAGACGGAAGGAGTGCTCCTCGTCGAAGGCGGCGCCGGGCATCACGAAGGCCCCGTTGAAGTCGAACAGCGCCTGGCAGAGGTCGACCGACGGCACGGGGTACTCGTAATGGATGAGGGTCGTGGTGCCGGCCCGCGGCCGCACGTGGTGAAGCCGCGGCTCCGCGGCCAGCCACTCGTCGACCACGGCGAGGTTGCCGCGCACGATCTCCAGGTTGCGGGCCAGCACCTCGTCGAGATGCTCGAGGGCGAGGAGGGCGAGCGCGTCGTCGAGTACGCCGCAGCTTATGGTCGTGTAGTCGCGCACCTCGAGGCAGCGTTCGATGAGGTCCGGCGAGCCGGCCAGCCAGCCCGTGCGCAGGCCGGCCAGCGAGTAGCTCTTGCTCATGCTGCCGGTGCTCACGCCGCGCTCGTACAGGTCGGCCACGGACGGCGCCGTGGTGCCCGGCTCGTGCTCGAGCATGCGATAGACCTCGTCGCAGTGCAGCCAGGCGCCGTGCTCGCGGGCCACGGCGACGATCTCGCGCAGCAGCGGCTCGTCGATCAGGGCGCCGGTCGGGTTGTTGGGGTTGTTGAGGATGATGAGCCGGGTGGAGTCGTCCACCAGGCCGCGCAGATCGTCGACGTCGGGCAGATAGCCGTCCTCCTCGTGCAGCGACAGCAGACGGACCTGCGCTCCAAGAGCCTCAGGCAAGCTGTAAAGCTGCTGGTAGGTGGGCCGCACGCACACCACTGTGTCGCCCGGCTCGACCAGCGCGAACAGCGACAGGAAGTTGGCGCCGATCGCGCCGTTGGTGGTGATGACGTGGTCCGGCGTGATGCGCTCGCCGTACAGCGCCGCGACAGCGGCGCGCAACTCCGGCGAGCCGCTGATGTGCCCGTAGGTCAGCTTGGTCTCGAGGAGGCGACGGAGCACGGCGTCGCCGTCGCCCGTGAGCGCCAGCAGTTCTTCCACGCGGAGCGAGTCCACACAGGTCTCGGCGATGTTCCACGTGGCCGTCGTCTCGTGGGCGTTCATCCACTGCTCGACGGCGAAGGGCTTGATGTGCACAGGCGCTCCTCTCGAAGACGCCGGCAAGCCTACCAAAGAGAAGGTGGCCGGGGCGCGCTGCGCGCGCCCCGGCCACCGGCCTTACGGTTCAGCTCATCCCACCGTGCGTCACCTCACTGGCAGGTTCCGCGCATCGGCAGGTCGTACGCGGTGCCATCCATCGGCGCCGTCGGCGCGATGCCCATGGTGCGCAGGACAGTCGGCATGATGTCGACCGTCCGGAACTTCGCGGAAGTGACGAGGTGCTTGATGCCTGGTGCATAGAAGGCCATGGGGATGCGCTGCACGTCCATCTGCGCCCCGCCGTGGTCGCCGAAGACGCCGTAGCTCGTGTTGTCGGCCAGCAGGCCCACCACGTCCGCAGCGCCCGGGAAGGCCATCGTGTCGACGAGCTCCTGGCCGTGCAGCAGCCACCAGATGAACTCGGAGACGTTCATCTTGGTGCTCGTCTTGTTGCACTGCAGCACGTAGCGGTTCCCGTCCTCGCTCTTTACGTAGGTCGCGATCACACCGGGCAAGGCAGCCATCACCTTGGCCGTCTCGACCTTCTTGGCCGCCGACTGGTCGATGAGCCATGTCTCGATCGCCGTCGACTGGTAGCTGTAGGCGATGTTCTTGGTGACGTTGAGCGCGCCGAGGACGGCTTCATTGTTCTTCGGCGTACCATTGGCATCAACGCCGCTGCGCCCGTAGGTCGTGTTGACGCACTTGTTGTTCGGGTCGTAGTACCAGCCCGGCGTGCCGCCCCCCTTCCCCGGTACGCCGTTGAAGTTGACGGCGTGGGTAGAGGCGTGATCGGCGGTGACGACGACGAGCGTGTCCTTTAACTCGTCGTTCTTCCTGAGCTCGTCGAGCAGCTTGCCGAGCTGGTCGTCGGCGTTCTTGGCAATGAACCGCATATGGACCTGGTTCATCAGCGAATCGGGATCCCAGAACGTGTCGGTGGAGCCGCCGCCCCACATGTGTCCGATCTTGTCGATCGCGCCGAAGTTCACGAAGATACCGGACCAGTCCTGGTGGTCCATGATCGCGGTGGTGATATCGGCCACCCAGTGGTCGCCGCCTTCATGATCTTTGACGCCCGGCACCATCCGGCCGTCTTCCGGATAGAGCCACGAGGGCCACTGCTGGTCGGTACCGTAGGCGTCGCTCGCGTTGCCGGCGCTCATCATGAAGCGCGGGTCGCTCAGGACGGTCTTGAGCCAGTCAGGGACGACGCCCTTCCATCCACGGTACGTGCCGCTCCACGGCAGGACGCTCGGATCCGGCAGGCTACTCGTGGGCCCCGCACTGCCAATGCGCACATAGTAGTCGGCGCTGGACGCGGCCATGGACTCGACCTGATAGGCCTTCTCCCCTACGCAGTACACTTTCTTGTCGGGGAACGCGGCATGCAGATAGTCGCCCAGCTTGGGATAGCCGAGGTTGTCGATGAGTTTGACGTAGTCCGCGTAGCCGAGGTCGCCGGTGGTCACGATGGGCGTTGGGTCGAGCACGGTGCCTTTGCCGAGCACGTCGCCGACGTCACGCAGTACCTCGTCGGACCAGCCCATGTGCTTGGGCAGGAGGCCGCTGACCATCACGTTGTGGCTGACGATGGTCTCGGACGCCATGTCGCCGACGTACGCCTTGTTGAAGTCGACGCCGTTGTTCTGCAACCACAGCACGTTCGTCATGTTGAACTGCTTGGCGTATCCCGGCTGCATCTGATCCATGACGACGATCAGGACGCGCTTGGGAGTCCCCGCCATTGCCACAGTGGCGGCAAGTAGCAGCACCACCAGACATGCGACGACGAGGAACACTGTCTTGCGAGCCGCACCCATTTGGCTCCCCCTTCACTCTTGATTGCGCGGCCCGGCCGATGGCCAGGCCGCCCCCTACCGATACCAGCGAGTATGTCTGGGCACCACTCACTGTCAAGGTCGAGAGCGTTCGTACGCGCTCGCGGGCCCCCGTGAGCCGTTGTCCGACCTGGCAACGCGCTGGTCCCGGCAGCCGGCCTTGGCCGGTTGCGGCTGCGGCTTCCACACTTCAATGTCCGCGGGAAGTGCCACTCCGCGGTGGGGTGTCGCGGGCCGGTAGACTGTCACGCAGGAACAGCGAGCGCCCGCCGGCCGAGGGCCACGACGCCGAGTCGCACGAGAGGAGCGCCATCGATGGACACGCATGAGTTCCGCCGCCTGGGCCACGAGCTGATCGACTGGGTCGCCGACTACCGCGAACGCATCGCCGAGTATCCGGTGATGAGCCGCGTGCAGCCGGGTGAGGTGGCGGCGCAGCTGCCGGCCGAGCCGCCTCGTCGGGCCGAAGGCCTGGCGACCATCTCGGCCGACCTCGAGCGCATCGTGCTGCCCGGCATCACGCACTGGAACCACCCCGGCTGGTTCGCCTACTTCCCCTCCAACACGGACCTTTCGTCGGTGCTGGCCGATCTGGTGTCCTCCGGCCTCGGTGTCCAGGGGATGAGCTGGCAGACGAGCCCGGCGGCCACCGAGGTCGAGGACGTGGTCATGGAGTGGTTGCGCCAGATGCTGGGTCTCAGCGACGCCTTCACGGGCGTCATCCACGACACCGCCAGCACGGCCACGCTTTGCGCCCTGCTGTGTGCGCGCGAGCGGGCGAGCCGCTTCAGCCAGGAGCGCGGCGGACTGCAGGCCGAGGAGGCGCCGCTCGTGGTCTACGCGTCCGACCAGGCGCACAGCTCGGTGCCCAAGGCGGCGCACCTCGCCGGCTTTGGCGCCGACAATCTGCGCCTGCTCGAGACCGACGACGACCACGCCCTGCGCCTCGACGCGCTGGAGGCGGCGGTGCGCGAGGACCTCGCCGCCGGCCGCCGGCCCTGCGCGCTCGTGGCGGCCGTCGGCACGACGGCCACGACCGCCCTCGACCCGCTGGCGCCCATGGCGGAGCTGGCCGCGCGTCACGGCATGTGGCTCCACGTCGATGCCGCCCTTGCCGGCACGGCCATGATCTGCCCGGAGCACCGCTGGATGTGGGAGGGCGTGGAGCTCGCCGACTCCGTGGTGCTCAACCCTCACAAGTGGATGGGTACGGGCTTCGACCTCTCGGCCTACTTCGTGCGCGACGCGGAGCACCTGATGCGGGTCATGAGCACCGATCCCAGCTACCTGCGCACCGCCCAGGACGGCCTGGTGCGCAACCTGCGCGACTGGGGTATCCCGCTAGGGCGGCGCTTTCGCGCGCTCAAGCTGTGGTTCTTGATCCGCGAGTACGGTGTGGAGGGCCTGCAAGCGCGCGTCCGCCGCGACATCGTCAACGCCGCGTGGCTCGCGGAGCAAGTCGACGCAGCCCAGGATTGGCTACGCCTGGC
>Ga0209048_10001419_pt1 | contig 24679 bp, 27 predicted proteins | sample FrelakmetCRP12CR_FD_187146 | JGI IMG/M metagenome (GOLD analysis project Ga0209048, IMG submission 187146) | Freshwater lake sediment microbial communities from the University of Notre Dame, USA, for methane emissions studies - CRP12 CR (SPAdes)... | ecosystem: Environmental > Aquatic >... | reverse complement strand
ATACGCAAATTATTCCAAATGGAGTAGATATTATGCGTTTTTGTCCTCCCTACGACAATAATGCAATAGCAGAAGATTGCCGAGCGCAGACAGTGATTTGTGTTTCTAAAATGCGTTATGAAAAGGGCATCGATGTACTACTCCAGGCCTGGCGTCTGGTACATGAACAAACTCCAAATGCACGGCTCATTATTGTAGGTAGCGGTCCTATTCAACCCCAGCTTGAGCGCTTAGCCAGCGCTCTCTGCATCTCGGACAGCGTAGAATTTGCTGGTCTACAAAGTGATGTATCGTCACAACTGCACAGAGGAAAGATTGGTGTGCTTCCATCTAGATGGGAGGGCATGCCTAATGCTCTTTTAGAAGCTATGGCCTGTGGGTTAGCATGTGTAGCTACGGCTGTGAGCGGAAGCGAAGATATTATTCAGTATGGTTCTAATGGTTTTCTGGTAGAACCTGAAGATTATGAAGGTATGGCTCAGGCGCTTCTAACTCTTTTGCGCGATCCTCAACTGATACAGAAATTTGGGCTTGCTGCGCGTGAAACAATAGAAAATAACTACTCACTTGGACATATCACGAATATGTATATTGAACTTTACCAGCGACTTACACATCAGCAGGTGGTAGATGACACAAAGCTATCTGAAAGTCGTCAATTAATATCGTAAGAGGTCAATACCTCTGCTTTAGGAGTGCTGGAAGGAAATAATGTAATGTGTGGTATTTGCGGTATCTATAATGCGCAGAGCGGGGAGCCTGTTTCGGCAGAAATATTAGCGCATATGACAAACTCTATTTCCCATCGTGGACCAGATGATAGTGGATCTTACCTTGATGATTCTATGGGTCTGGGCTTTGCCCGGCTGAGTATTATAGATTTGAGTGGTGGACATCAGCCTATGTCTAACGAAACTGGAGACATCTGGCTAGTGTTTAACGGAGAGATTTGGAATTATCAAGAGCTTCGCAAGGAATTACTTGAGAAAGGCCATCAGTTCCGAACTAACAGCGACACAGAAACAATCGTACATGCTTATGAAGAGTACGGCATAGATTGTGTCGCGCGTCTGCATGGTATGTTCGCCTTTGCTATTTGGGATGCTCGTCGGAGACGCTTGCTACTGGCCCGAGATCGTGCGGGCAAAAAACCTCTGTATTACACTCAGCTGAATGGCAATTTGCTCTTTGGCTCTGAAATAAAGTCGCTGCTGTATCATCCCGATGTCAAAAGAAAAGCAGATACCCAGGCATTAGCCGATTTTCTGAGCGTACGCTATGTTCCAGGTCCTGCGACACTATTTGCAAATATCTATAAAGTCTTACCGGGTCACTGGTTACTCTACGAGAATGACACGCTTCGTGAAGAGTGCTACTGGGATTACGCGTTCGGTCAGACAGAGAATCGTCCAATCGAAGAATATATGCAAGGTATTCGGCAGCATGTTCATCGTGCCGTTGAGGAACGAATGATAGCTGATGTTCCAGTGGGTGCATTCTTAAGCGGAGGGATTGACTCGAGTATTGTCACAGGTATCATGAGTCAATTGACGAATAAGCCAATCCAGACATTTGCAGTGGGCTTCGATGAGGAAGGATATAGTGAATTACCATATGCGAAGCTCGCTGCTGAACATTTTGGCACAGAACACCACGAATTAGTTGTAAAAAGTTCGGATTTAGCAGCATACTGGCCACTTCTCACCTGGCACCGAGATGAACCAGTCAGCGAACCATCCGATCTCGGCGTATATTTGGTCTCCAAACTGGCACGTAAATTTGTGAAGGTTGTGCTTTCTGGAGAAGGTGGTGATGAACTCTTCGCAGGTTATCCAAAATATGTTGTTGATTGGATGGCTCGTTACTATCAAATATTTCCGACTCCCATTCGCGATAATGTGATTACACCGTTACTTGAACAACTGCCCTATAGTATGCGGAAACTAAAGACTGCAGCTCGAAATCTGTCGCAACCAGTTCCTCAGCGCTGGATGAGTTGGTTTGGTATATTTAACGGCCAACTAAAAGAAAAGATACTCTCAGATAGTATCAAGTCCAGTATTGACATTGATTCAAGTCGTGTTTTTCAACGCTGGTTGAGTAACAATCCACAACGAGATAATCTCTCTTCGATGCTTTACCTGGATACGAAGATCTGGTTGCCCGACAATCTTCTAATGAAAGGCGACAAGATGACCATGGCGGCTTCGTTAGAGGCTCGCATGCCGTTGCTCGACTATCATCTTACTGAATATGCTGCAAGTATTCCATCAAATGTTAAGGTCAAAGCATTCAAAGCCAAATATCTTTTCAAGCGTACATATTCAGACTTCCTTCCAGAAGCGATTCTAACACGTAAAAAGATGGGCTTTAATGTTCCAACTGGTATATGGTTCCGTGAAGGTCAGCGGAATCTGATCACACGCCTACTACTCTCTGAGCGCGCTCGTGATAGAGGTTATTTGGATGATGCTTTTGTCGCAAAGCTCCTACGTGATCATCTGGATGGAAAAACAAATTATCAAGCACAACTATTCACACTTGCTAGTTTGGAACTTTGGTTCCGAGTTTTTATCGATAATCCCAGCCTTCTTTATCCAGAGATGTCTGTAGAAGAGCTATTGAATGAAAATGAGCGCGATTCTCAATATCTTGCGTCCCAAAAATAGCAATGGAGTGTTTTTCTATGCCATACTTAGCTACCGTGTCTCCTACGAAATCAGTTTCTTCTTCGCAGACTTCACAAAAAAAATTTCGAGTTTTGATGCTTACTGGTATCTATCCTACAGAGCAGAATCCCCATTCTGGGACATTCGTCAAAACTCAGGTCGACTCGCTGGTGTCTAAGGGGATTGAAGTAGATATCGTTCATCCAAAACCTGGCCCGGTACCCATACGTTATGCCTCAGCAGTTATCCAGGTTTTTTTGAAGACGCTTACGGGACGATTCGATGTCGTACATGGACATTATGGATTGTGGTGTCTCCTTACAAGGTTACAATGGACAACGCCAGTTGTTGCTGATTATCTAGGCGATGATTTGCTGGGTACTGTCAAAGCTGACGGAAGCTATAGCAAAAAAGGGGCCTTCGTTGTGAAGGTCAGTCGATGGCTCTGTGGTCATGTTGATGCTGTATTGGTTAAGACTGAACAAATGAAAAAGGCTGCATCGGAGGGGAATATTTTTGTTTTTCCCGATGGGGTAAACTTTGACCTTTTTCATCCAATACCTCGTTCTGAGGCACGAGCGAAATTAGGTTGGGATCAAGATGGCTACTATGTCGTTTTTGCAAATAATCCAGATATCCCTGTGAAAAATTTTGCCCTGGCTCAGGCTGCCATCGATCGCTTATCTCAGAGAGGAATTACTGCTGAATTGGTGGTTGCCAATGGTCTCCCTCAAACCAAAGTCGTTGAGTATATCAATGCCAGTAATGCACTCATACTTCCTTCCATCGCAGAAGGGTCACCCAATGTTGTAAGAGAAGCGATGGCTTGTAATGTACCTGTGGTAGCCACAAATGTGGGTGACGTAGCACAGGTTATTGGCCATACCCAGGGCTGTGTTGTATGTCTCCACGATCCGGATGCGTTAGCGGAAGGACTTGAGATAGCGCTCAGTCATAAAGAACCAACAACTGGTAGATCCGATACAGAGCATTTATCCAGTTCGGCAATAGCGAAGCAGCTAATAACCGTATATGAACAAATTACTAATAAGAGGATAACAGTAAAATCCCATCCTTATTAATATAGGAAAGAACTATGACAAAGAAAAAGAAAATACTGATGCTCGTTGAAAACATTTCAGTTCCTCTTGATCCTCGTGTATGGGCTGAAGCCAGGGTATTACGTGATGCTGGTTATGAGATAAGTGTCATCTGCCCCAAAGGAGTTGGGCGTGACGAAGAATCTTATATTTATCTAGAAAATATCTTCATTTATCGGTATCGATTACCAATAGTCGGAAATAAATATCAAGCCTATGTTGCAGAGTATAGTTTCTCTCTTCTGTTTACGTTCTTCTTGAGTTTGAAAGTTTTATTCAAGCATAACTTTGATGTCATTCATGCAGCTAACCCTCCAGATACATTTTTCTTGATTGGTATGTTCTATCGATTACTAGGGAAAAAATATGTATTCGATCAGCACGATCTAGCCCCAGAGATGTTCATGGTAAAGTTCAAAGGCCGTATGAAACTACTTTACAGGTTTCAGATCTTTTTAGAGCAGTGTTCTTATCGAGCATCACACTTGATTATTACTTCAAATGAAGCTCAGAAAAAGAGAGCTGTCGAGCGAGGTGGCTGTTATGCCGAAAAAGTGCGTGTTGTTCGTAATGGGCCTGGTTTGAAGCAGATGGAATTAGTCCCTCCTGAGCCAGAGTTAAAAAGAGATCGGTGTTTTTTGTTAGCTTATATTGGAGTTATGGGGAGTCAAGATGGTGTTGACTATGCTCTTTATGCTCTAAACGACCTTGTACATAGGCGCGGTCGTCAAGATGTATCGTTAGTCCTGATGGGAGATGGGGACTATGCTCCAAACTTGCGAAAACTGGCGCGTGAATTAAAGCTTGATGAGTATGTCAATTTTACTGGATGGCTCGAAAGGAAAGATATCCAGCGCTATCTTTCCGTAGTCGATGTGGGTCTTACGCCTGATCCGCAAAACGGGATGAATGAATTTCTCACAATGCTCAAAACGATGGAATATATGGCGGTGGGCAAGCCTGTTGTTTCCTTCGACCTCCCAGAAGCACGCTTGTTAGCTCAGGATGCTTCTCTCTATGCTATTCCGAATCTGGTGGAAGACTTCGCTGATAAGATCGAATTGTTGCTTGACAACGACGAACTTCGCAGCAGAATGGGTGCGTTTGGGCGGAAGCGTATTGAAGATGAATTGGGATGGGAACATAGCAAGAAAAATCTTTTACTGGCATACGAGTCTATCCTATCTATAAATTCCAAGCCAACTGCTTCTCTTTCAGATACGGTGTTAACTAGAGGTTAGCCATTTAATAGGACTATACCGGAATGAGGGGGCAGAGTAATCGTTTGTCCGATATGGTTGCCATAAAGATCAACAAAATGCCCTGAGGGAACATTCATTGATACTGTGTAGGTATCTGCTGAGCTGGGATTGACTACAACTCTACCGTTGCTATAATCCCGCCAATATACGTGTTGATCCAGGTACATCTCGTTTATTGGTTTTCCTATTGGCGCATTGTACTCGTCGTAACGCGTATCACCACCATATGCCTGGCGTGAAGATATGAACACGGCAGATAGATTCTCTTTGCTCATCAAATATGAGGAGAGAGCCCATTGTATCTCGTCAGTGGTGACAGAGGGCGGTGGAAATTGGTTGACAATATAAAATGGTTTATGCATTGCTTGCACGTCCTGGATAAATTTGACGTGTTGCACCCATTTCTCATCTGTCAAATATCCCTGGCTATATTGAGTAAAGCCACCTTCATCGAGTACTCCATCCAGGTGCTTTAATACCTCTTGGACTTGAGGATCGGCAGGCGTCAAGGGAGCAAGAGAGAGATTTGGGATTAATGCCAATGGATGTGGCAAGCTATGCAGAGCCATTTGCATTCGTGTAAGCCAGGTGATGATATCAGTAATCCATTGTTGGTCATCAACTTGTCCAGTATAACGCTGCACCCAAATACCGTTTTTATAGCTTCCGCATGCTCCCGTAAGATTTTCCAAATTCAAGTTGTCCGCATCAAAGCCATCATACCCGCTCATACTGGCTGGTCGTGCATATGTTTGTACCTGCCAGGAAAGCACATCCTGGTTGGTAAAATCGAAAGGTATATTAGGTTCTCCATCTACATATGCGGGTGTCACTCGATCACATTTATAGAGAATCCAATCAGGATGAACACTTTTCCAATAACCTAAATCATGGTTAGCATTTTGATCAGCGAATGTCCCGCTTTCACGATTAAAAGGAATATAGTAAGTTATAAACATTTTTGGGTTAGATGATCGAAAAGTAGAGACGTTATCTACATCCGCTCCCCACACAAAATCGTAGTGGCTTGCTATCGTAGCTGGGTGAGGTATTTTGTAATCGAAACTTAAGAATAGGTGGATGTTGTTTAAGGTGTCGATGAATGGACGTACACCGGGTATTCCGCTGGAAATGGTTCCATTTGTTGGAGTAATGCAAGAGGCCTGGCGGCACGTTGGAAAAATCACGATATTGTTTGGTGGCGTTGGTGTTGAAATTGTCCTTTTATTTTGTGATGAACCGCAACCAGTAAATATGATGAGAAGAGCTAATGCTGTGAGTATATACGATCGCACTAATCTCCGCGATGAGCATATCAAAAACACTAATTACTCCCAAAAGAATTTTAATGTATGAAGTAGAAGTAGCTCCACAACAGTTTCATGGCTCTTTTTGCCAACCCTGGTGTATCATGAGTTATAGACTACAGTAGAATTTAATAGTAGTCAATATGTCTTTTGCAATATCTGTTTCTGCAAATTTTCCTGTATTGCTGCTAAAACTTTCACCACCTCTAATCCCACTTCTCCACTCGCTCGTGGTTTTGTATCTTTACGAATTGAGTTAGCAAAATCCGCACATTCCAGATGTAAAGGCTCAATCCAGTCTATGTGAGGAATAGTGATTTCCCCATAGCGATAAGATACAACTGGATCAGCATGTACATCTGCCCCTTTATTGTACACTTTGATCATTTCAGCCGGGTTGGTGTCATCATAGACAACCATTCTAGCATCACCAATTACTGTCACGCGGCGGATTTTACATGGGTGTAGCCAGCTTACATGAATATGCGCATTCATCCCATCAGCGAATTCAAGATCAATATGGGCAACATCTTCTATCTTCGATTGCACGTGGGCATGTGCCTGTACCTTGATCTTCTCAGGCTTTTTATCGAGCAGGTACAATAAGATTGATATGTCATGTGGTGCAAGGTCCCATATGACATTGATGTCATTGCGAAAGAGCCCAAGGTTTACTCGTTCAGCTTCAATACAATATATTTTCCCAAGATCTCCACTCTGCATCAGCTTACGTAATTCATTTACCGCCGGATTATATACAAATGTATGTCCCACCATCAGGGTTCTTTGTTGCTGCTGCGCAAGCTCGACCAATTCCTCAGCTTCAATAACACTTGTTGTCAAAGGTTTTTCGACAAGTACATGTTTGCCATGTAATAAAGCCTTTCGTGCAAGTTGGAAGTGTGTACTTACAGGAGTAACGATAACAACAGCATCGACGTCTGATTGAAAAATATCCCCAATTTGGGTTGTTGTTTGTATCCATGGTTGATTGACTGCCAGGTTTTTGAGGCGGCGAATATCGGTATCTGCTACCATAGTTACTGCTGAACCTGGTAATGAAGCAAGATTACGGGCAATTTTTGGTCCCCAGTATCCCCAACCTATTACTCCAAAACGTAAATCCTTAGTTATCATTGGTTCCCCTAGCTTGCAATTTCAGGTATTTGCGACGGCTTTTCTACCAACTTGTCATACCTGACATTATGTTTCTCTTGACGGTTTGCACTACTCTTTGTGTTTGCTCTGGTGTAAGTTCAGGGTACATAGGTAGAGAGACAATGCGATCTGACACAGCTTCTGTCACGGGCAGCATGCCGCGTTCATAGCCATACTGTGCGCATGCAGGCTGGAGATGAATTGGCGTTGGATAATGAATGCCAGTTGCGATTCCCTCTTGCTCCAAAGCATTACGGAAACTATCGCGATCATGAACCCGAACAACATATGTATAATAAACATGAGTGGCCCAGGCTCGAACTATGGGCACGGCATCAACGATACCCTGCAATTGTTCTGTATAATAACTGGCATGAGCCTGCCTGGCTGCATTCCATTCATCTAAGTAAGGCAGTTTCACCCTGAGGATAGCAGCCTGAATTTCATCGAGGCGAGAATTACCCCCAAGAACCTCGTGTTGATAGCGAATTCGCGATCCATGATCGCGAAACTTACGGATAGATTCTGCAAGTTTCGCATCGTTCGTGACGCAGGCTCCAGCTTCCCCATAAGCACCAAGGTTTTTACTAAAGTAAAAACTGAAACAACCAATGTCTCCCAAACTCCCAACTCTCTTTCCCAGGTAAGTTGCTCCATGAGCCTGAGAAACATCTTCAATTACGCGCAGTCCATGTTTGCGAGCAAATTCAACGACCGGTTGCATTTCAACGGGGTGACCATACAAGTGAACAGGGATGATAGCACGAGTTCGTGGTGTCAAGGCCTTGCTGAGTTGCGTCCAGTCCATAGTATACGTCTCTTCATCAATATCAATGAGAACAGGTTTTGCGCCTGTTAAAGCTATTGCCTCCACAGTTGCAATAAATGTGTTTGCAACTGTAATGACTTCATCCCCCTGACCAATATCGCATGCCCGCAATGCCAACACGAGAGCGTCTGTCCCCGACGAGAGACCTATCCCATATTGGCATCTACAATACTGAGCAAATTCGTTTTCAAATGACTGATTTTGCGGGCCAAGAAAAAGATGCATGTTTTCAAGCACATTTTCAATTTCTTCCATGATTTTCATCTTTATTGACTGAAACTGTGCTTGCAAGTCTACCAATGGTATCTGCATACGTAATATTGCTCCTTCATCAAGCAGCGTATTTTGAAGCGCAAAGCAATCCCTCTTATTATCATAAAAGGTAGGAGTACTTAGAAGATGGCATTTGGGGTTAAGAACAGGTTGAACTCTTGCCAATATGTTCAGAATATCAAACCAGGAAACAATAAAGTACAATAAGCTCATCATTAATTGTTAAACCATTTTCACCATTTATGACCCAAAATCACATACCGTTTCTAACCTGATGTACACCTATGTCAGTTATGATCTATCTTGAACGGTGTGAATAAGCTTGTCCTGGCTTTATTAATGTCGGTAAAAGGAAGATAGTTTTATGGCTATTTTGTCACCCCCAGCACATATCTCTATTACTTTTAAACCTGGTTATATCAGAACCAAGCGTGTACTTGATATTGCATTTAGCTTGCTTATTTTCATTCCACTTAGCATTGTAATCGCCATCTTTGCAATCTTGATACGATTAGATTCAAAGGGTCCTGTCTTTTTCCGTCAGAAACGGATAGGAATGAATGGTGTTCCATTCGATATGCTCAAGCTTCGTTCAATGTACATAGATTCTGATGATTCGATACACCGCCAATCCATAAAACAATACATAAATGGAGAGGCGCTCAATGGGAATGTAAATTCGAACAACCTCTATAAGCTTGTTGATGATCCCAGAGTTACCAGAGTTGGGCGGTTCATTCGAAAGTTTAGCATCGATGAATTACCACAATTCATGAATGTATTGCGAGGTGAAATGACATTAGTCGGTCCGCGTCCGCCGCTTCCTTATGAAGTTGAAGAATATGTTCCTCGTGACTGGATACGTCTATCAGGTAGGCCGGGGTTAACCGGAACATGGCAAGTCTATGGGCGTAGCCGTGTTCCGTTTAAGGAAATGGTTGAAATGGATATTGAATATCTTGGAGAGCAGTCTATGATGCAAGACCTCAAACTTATTGCATTGACTCTCCCAGTCATGCTGCATGGTCGTGGAGGAGCATAAAAATCCTGGTACACCTTTCATTACCATGATATGGTTGACAGAATTGCTGACGATCCGATTAAAAAAGGTGTAGAGAGAGAAATATGGTTACTATTGGGGCTGCTTGTTACAATGCGACTGTGCTATATAGAGAGGGCACGTAAAGTACGTATTACCTCTTTAGAACCATAATTCTCATCTAATGAATGTCTTGTCAATGTATAGCCAACACCTGGAATAGTAAGAATATAGGTCGGTTTGCCTGGATCTGGCTCTATCTTCTGGCGCAAATGGCGAATATGAGCTTTGATTAAACCAGTATCTCCATCGTTACCAAACCCCCAGATATGAGAAACGATCTGGTTTGCAGTGCATACATTATTAGCATTGATAGCCAACAGATGTAGTAATTTACTTTCCGTTGGAGTCAAACGAGACACCTTTCCATTAACCATAACTTCATTATGCAGTGAATCGACACGAATAGGACCGACAGTGATTATAGAAGATGGTCGTTGCGCAAGGCTAGAACGTCCTCTTCTACTCAAAGCATGTATTCGAGCTATCAATTGTGATGGAAAGAACGGTTTGCGTAAATAATCATCGGCTCCTGATTCCAAACAACGCACCTCGTCTTGTACGCTTTTGCTATCAGTCATTATGAGCAGCAGAGCATCATGTTTATGTTTTAGATTTTGGCACATTTCTAGGGCATTCACGTCCTTGATTGCAGTATCAAGTAAGACAAGATCCGGCTCTTGTTCTTCCCATTCTATTTTCGCTCGATCCCCTGTATAAGCTCGGTACACTTCGTAACCCAAAGTCTTTAACCAGCTTGTCAACATTTCTACCAAATCTCGGTCAGGATCAACAATCAGCAACTTCATATTGCTCGCTCACCTTCTAAAATAATCTTCTCAGAATACGGACCTGAATGAACGTTATTACCTGAGTACTCGCTATGTGGATTTTCAAATCCTTTTATGTGTTACATAAATCCATAGTTCTAAAAAAGTATGAACCCACTTTACAAGATGTCTTTGCATCTCAGAGAGGGTATGAGAAAAGAAATGAGAACAATATGAATGACAAATATTGTTAAATCTCTGCCCAAAAATACTATAGCTCATGGCGACATGAATTGCAATCTAGCAAACATAATTGTATCACTAACTGGAAAATGGTACAATCTGCTACAATATATGAGCTTGAGAAGGAGATAGGATATGGATACTTTGCCGTTCTTTGGTAATCCTCTGGTTATACTCAACCCTGCTGCAAATCGCGGCAAAATGGACAAGTATCGTACCTTGGTTCTGGAACGAGCGAAACGTGAACAAGCGAAATATGTCGAAACTACAAAGCAGGGAGAGGCCACAGAACTAGCAATGATTGCTGCCAAAGAAGGTTGTCCGGTGATTATTGTAGGTGGGGATGGATCTGTCCACGAAGCTGTCAATGGTATTCTCAGTTCAGGGTCGCGTGTTCCTTTGGGTATTGTAGGTGCTGGTTCTGGCAATGACTTTGCCTGGAATTCACTCAAATTATCCCGGGACCCTGCGCAATCAATTGAGAAGGCATTTAATGGGCAACTCATCGAAGTTGATGCAGGCGTTGTCAATGGTAGCTATTTTGCTAACTCGTTCAGCGTAGGTCTAGATGCAGCTATTGCTGCTTCAGCAGATCGTATGAAGAATATTCCATTAATGAGTGGTGCCCGACTGTACTATACTGCCACCATAAAAGAATTATTGTTGGGCTATCGTAAATGCCCCTGGCTTTCTTTTAAGTTACATGGCGGAGACGGCTCGATAACTCAAATACAAAGCAAACGTTTTGTACTCATTGCTGTAACAAATGGCCCAACGTATGGCGCAGGCTTTCGGATCAACCCGAAGGCTAATCATAGTGATGGGTTATTTGATGTTTGCACCATTGATTACGCCCCGCTACTACGAGCGCTGAAACTGTTGCCAGTCGTTAAAAGAGGTGAACATTTAGGACTGCCGGAAGTTACATGTTATTTGGCTAAATCAGTTTCTATTGAAAGTCAGCATTGTGTGAATGTGCAGATGGATGGCGAAACCTCAAATTCAAACAGTTACTCAGTGGAGAATCTACCAGCTGCTCTGTTGTTAAGGGTCTGAGTGTACAAACAAAGTTAAGGTATTAGGACGGTCAATGATTTATTGAAAAGCTGATGGACAGAGTTTCGACAGTGTACATCGCTGGCAAAGTGGTTTTCGGGCCTGACAAATAGCCCTTCCGTGAAAGATCAGTAAATGTGAAAGATCAAGCCAATCCTGGCGTGGTACCAGTCGCATCAAGTCTTGTTCCACTTTTACCGGATCTTCATTTTTCGTCCAACCGAAACGACGAGCAAGTCGACCAATATGCGTATCGACAACGAATCCCTCAATAATGCCAAATGCATTACCTAAAACAACATTTGCTGTCTTGCGAGCAACCCCTGGAAGTTTGAGCAAATCTGCCATCGTACCGGGTACTTCACCATTATAGTTTGTAATAAGAAGTTGACACGCTGCGCGTATATTTTTGGCCTTGTTTCGATAAAAGCCAGTCGATCGAATATCCTGTTCTAACTCTTCCTGGCTCACTGTCGCATAATCTTCGGCACTGCGATATCTTTGAAAGAGGTCGCGGGTGACAAGATTGACACGTTCATCCGTACACTGGGCCGAAAGCTGGGTTGCAACCAGTAATTCAAGAGGATTTGAGAAATCGAGAGAACATTTCGCATCGGGGTAAAGGCGCCATAGTTCTGCGGTTATTGCCCGAACTTGTTCAGGCGACCCCGGCTTAGGGCCGGTATAGGTTCCCTGGGACTCTGATAAAAGGTCCATATCCATTTTCTTATCTTTTTATTGGTACAAAGCTGATATGATAGTGCCCACACTCTAGGCCTTCTCACGCTGCTGTTGCAAAATATGTCGTAAGGCATCAGCTTGACCACGGTTATAGGCGGCAGAGCGGGTTCTTAGCCCGACAATTGGTAACGAGCTTTTTTCTCTTATCTGTGCTGCTCGTTCGTGTTGTACAATCTCATGCACAAGTTGCCGATCACTTAGTCGCCACCCCTTGGTATGAGCGTATTCGGCAAATTTCATTACATGAGTATACCCTTCAAGGTATTCTTGATCGGTTTCCCCTTTTGTAGGCAGTTGCTGCATAATATTTTTCTCACTTGGGCCGAAATTTGAAATAAATCTTCAGGCGCGATCACTAATGAAATTATGTCAAAAAAGCTGAAAGGTGTCAACGTTTGCAGGAGACAGGATTTCAATTTATGCAAGGTAATCTCCTAAAGTCCCCTCGGAGATAAAAGCTGCGATTGATTCAGGAGTAAAGGTGGCAATACGTGATGGATGTAATTCATCCAGTTCAGGAGTTGGCAAGCCATTGATTTGATCTGCTACACACCTACCAACGGCTGGAGCTAGCGCAAAGCCATGACCAGAAAACCCAACTGCCAGAGTGAATCCACTTAAGCCTGGAATTTGGCCAATGAAAGGGATATCATCAATGCTTTGCGCTTCAAGTCCACACCACGAGCGAGCAATGTGTTGTTCTCCCACAACAGGAAGTAGTTCCATGGCCGTTGCCCAGTTGCCCTGCATGCTGCTTGAGCGCATGTTATAAGAGCGTCGATCATGAGAAGGGTCGCCAAGCCACCCTCCTCCTAGGAGAAATCCGCCATTTGCAACTTGCTTCAGTGAAAGAGCACGGCTCATTGAGCTTATCACAGGTTTGAGTTGATAGTTGTGTGATGGAGTTGAAAGAATCATTTGCAAAGCGCGTGTTCGTATTGGAAGACGCAAACCGATGCTAGTTGCTAATTCATCGCTCCATGCACCAGTTGTCAGTATGATATGTGCCGCTTTTACCTCACCGCGCTCTGTTTTTGCTCCTACAATACGGTTCTGATGCATGAATAAACTCGAAGTATAGACACCGGTCCAATAACTTGCTCCGTAACGTTGGGCAGCCCGAAAAAATGCTTGAGTTGTAAGTATAGGATCTGCCTGTCCATCATCGGGACTATAACTTCCAGCCACGACTCGTTCATTTAAACCAGGGGCTATCGAAAGTGCCTCTTTCCGATCAACAAATTGGATATCTTTAAAACCCATTTCATGTTGTTGATTTACGAATTTATAAAGATTGTTGATCTCGGTATCGCTCTCAATAACTAACAGGTTCCCACCCTTGCGATAACCTATGTCGGCTTCAAGTTCCTGTTCTAAGGTCTTCCAATGTTGAATTGCCTCTGATGCTAACTTTGCTTCTGCGGGATGACGCCCTTGCCGTCGCACTCCACCAGCGCTTGCCCAGGAAGCTGAAGGCGAGTCGGCTATGTTTGCTCTGTCTATGACAAGCACCTGGCGCCCTTGACGTGCAAGGTGATAGGCAATCGAATTCCCAATAACACCGCCCCCAACTATCAGAATATCAGTGTTTGTTGCTTTCATGCCAACTTCTTTCTAATGATAGATGGAATCGATCATGAAAATGATGCACGAGTGAATCAAATGTATGTACATTGTGTGACTACATTCCGAAAGGGTGAGAATGGACCACTATGATTGCAAGGCATGTAGCCACGTAAGTGAGTGCCGCTTTCTTCGTAACTTTCGTGTTCAATAGTCCCGTATTTATGAAACAACGCTACTAATTCACCATGGTTATAAGGGATAAGTACATCAAGTGCGACAAATTGTAAGAGCAAGTTTTCACTGATGCACGAAAGTAGTTCATCAATACCCTCTCCATTTAGGGCCGATACTCGTACTAAAGGTAATGTAGCTACCTCATCTGGCAATTGTAAGGTAATTTCAGGTGATAAAGCATCTATTTTATTTAATGCTAGCAGCATTGGGCGACCTCCAGCACCTATCTCTTCTAACACCTCTTCAACAGCTATTACCTGGCGCTGCATAATATGACTCGATGTATCTACAACATGGACTATTAGATCAGCTTCAGCAACCTCTTCCAGTGTAGCGCGAAAGGCAGCCACCAGTGTTGTGGGCAAGCGATGTACAAAACCCACTGTGTCGGTTAGTAAAATCTCTTGTCCTCCCACCAACCGCACGCGTTTTGTCATTGGGTCAAGTGTGGCAAAAAGTTTGTCTTCAGCAACACTTTTCACATGAGCAAGTCGATTCAAAAGTGTTGATTTACCAGCATTTGTATAACCAACTAACGCAACTACCGGTGCACCCGTATTTTTTCGCCTCGACCGGTGGAGTTGTCGATGCGTACGAACATGTTCTAGCTCTTCCTCGAGCTGATCTTTTTGGCGACGAAGTAGTCGCCGGTCTACCTCAATCTGTTTCTCACCCTCGCCACGCTGTTGCACACTCCCTTTCTGGCGCTGGTCTTCTAAAAAGGGGGGATTTCTAGCGAACTACAAAGGAAGGAGCTAAATTTCATAGTCCTCGGCCCAATACACAGTAAACTTCATAGAAAGTGCCTCCTCATAGGTGTAATGGCTTATGCGCCCATGACGACCTCCAAAATGAACACCCGCTGATTTGAAATGGAGTTCCATATCAGACTTCGGTGCTTGATTTGTTGGTACCATATAGACCTTGCTGTTATCCGGCAGGTAGACCGCAAAGTATTCTGCTGATTCGGCATATCCCCTGCGAACGTTCTCTGTCTTGCTCTTATAGTGAAGAGACTGGGTGGAAAACACAAAAGAGCCACCATCAGGCTTTAACCGCCCGCTCTTAACCTGGATGCGAACAAGTCGGCATTCTCTGTGAACAAAGAACCCGAAGTGGCGTTGCTCTTCCGTTACATAATAGGCCAGATCATACCTTAAATAAGGTTCCCAGGGCAGTAAAACCTCTAAGCCTAATTCAACCAGCCGATTGAGAACAGCAGTTTGGCTAATCGTACCTCTTCGAAGACTGTCCATCATTGAACTCCTTGCTCGACAAAACTCCCAATCCAATCCATCCGGCTATCTGTCCGGCGTCGCGTCATAGCAATTCCTTGCTTAACCAATTCTCTTGCGCGATTTCGCACAGGTGACGGATGATTGCCACGATGCTTTCCTCACTGACAGGAAGCTATAGCTTGAAGCGACAGCCGCCGCCACATAAGCCTACATTGAGTCCTATCTCGAAGCCCTGTTGAAACTCGCCCGTTTGCATCATGATAGCCCTTGTTGTGTCAATCCTCTGGCGTTGCATGGCGAATATCCTCTCTTAGCTGTTCATGATGGACAATTTGTTATATTCAGAACGATTTAAAATATTTTAGCATATAACGTGCGTTTTGTCTAACCCGTTCATTGATTCGATCTCTTGACTAGATTGTACGAGATTGGTATACTGGTTAAAATACACGTTTTGGAGCTATAGTTATGCAGGAGCGCCCATCAGACAAGGATAAAGGGGTACTCACTGTTGAAGAAATCGCAGAAGATTTACGAGTCAGTGAGGGGACTGTCAGGCGTTGGATTAGAAGTGGGAAATTACCCGCCTTTGGGTTGGGGCAATATCGCATCAGGCGCGCGGATTATGAAAAATTCCTCGACAAATATCGCACAGGGCAAATTGACTAGCGCACCTATTCTTCATTTCCCCTTCGGTCTTTGTAAAAGGCCACATTCGTGCCATCTTACCCCTACTTGAAGAAGGCTTGTAAAGAGAGGGGATGTGGTAGCCCACCCCCAACTGTATCAGATCGCTACCCGATCCGCGTTCATTCTTACGATTCTGGGTAAAATCCAGGCGAAATACGTGGGGAATCATGCCTTCTACCCACCTAAAACTGTACTAGACTACAATATGCTTTGCCTTTGCTAGATTCCCTGCCCATCATTAGCGCTGGCGTTTCGCAAGTTGCTTCTTCTGGAACGTTTGAAATGGCCCGCTCTGATTCTGCGGCACAGAGCCGCACAAATGCACATAGCTTTCCTCATAAGATTCGTGTTCAATGACCCCGTACTTATGGAATAAAGCCACAAGATCGCCCCGATCGTAAGGAACACGCACATCGAGCGCAATGAACTGTCGGAGGAGGTTCTCGCTGATGCAGCGTAACAGGGCATCGATACCACTTCCCCGTAATGCTGACACCTGCACTGAGGGCAGTGTTGCAGCAGTACCAGTCAAGCACGGCAGTTCAACTCTATGTCGCAGATCCACCTTGTTCAGAGCGATGATCACCGGGCGTCCCCCCGCGCCGATCTTCCCCAATACTTGCTCGACCGCCTCTACCTGGCGCTGCATCGCAGGGCTGGCGGCATCAACCACGTGGACGAGCAGGTCGGCTTGGGCTACCTCCTCTAGCGTCGCGCGAAAGGCCGCCACTAGTGTTGTGGGTAATCGCTGTACGAAACCGACCGTATCCGTCAGCAAGAACTCCTGACCGCCTGTGAGCCGGATACGCCGCGTGGTTGGATCGAGCGTGGCGAAGAGCTTGTCTTCGGCTAGCACTCCCGCTCCGGAGAGCGCGTTCAGCAGCGTTGACTTCCCAGCGTTCGTATAGCCAACCAGGGCGACGACCGGCGCTCCCGCACTCTTGCGGCGCTCGCGGTGTAGGTGGCGGTGCGTCCTCACCTTTTCCAACTCTTCTTCGAGTGTATCCTTCTGGCGACGAAGCAAGCGGCGGTCAACCTCGATCTGCTTTTCGCCCTCGCCACGCTGCTGCACGCTGCCCTTTTGACGGGAAAGATGTGTCCATTGTCTCGCCAGACGTGGCAAGTCATATTCGATCTGTGCCAGTTCAACCTGTAGGCGTCCCTCTCGTGTATGGGCACGTTGACCAAAAATAATGAGGATCAATGCCGTACGATCGAGCACCTGTACTTCAAGTGCATTTTCGAGATTGCGATGCTGCCTGGGAGTCAATTCGAGGTCAAAAATGACTCCATCACAATCATAGAACTTCACTAACTCTGCAATTTCTTGTAGTTTTCCGGTTCCAAGTAAAGTTCCAGGGTGAGGACGAGCAAGACGTTGGATGACACGGTCACTACAGGCGACACCAGCGGTAAACGCTAGACGTTCAAGTTCACCTAGCGCTTCTTCTACAGGCCAATCATTGTCGGGTAGATCAATACCCACAAGGATCGCACGCCCAGGTGCGTTAGAAAGCAAGGTTCTTGATAAATTTTCTACGCTTTCGGAATGGATAGAGTGTTCAGTCATATTAGACTCCAAAGAATCAGATAGAATTACAAATCAGGACGTTAGTTTTGGAACACGTCTATGCCAGCATACAGCTTACATCAAGCTGCTTTCGCATACAAATATGGAGAAAAAGGTGATGTGATTGAAAGACGCTGTGGTAGCAATTGTAAATGCAGATTTCAAAATCTATGTTAATTAACAACTAAAACCTTCTTTGCCATATATCAAATGCAAAACAGCATTCTCATACTGTTTCAAGCAGTATCAAACGTGGTTTGACATGTTCCGCAATCAAGATATCAGGTTATATGAAGGTTTTCACTGGTCTCTCCTGTAGGTTGTTGTATATAGGTTACATGTGGGCCACGCAAAAGTCAAGGGCTAAATTGCTATAAATCATCTTTCAGAGTGCTGGGAACGTTTCCAAGAAATGATCTCAAGCGTTGACAAACGAGTACACCTGTTCTAAAATACCTCTATGAAAGAGCATGCATCTCTCCCGGAGATATCTGTGAGTGCATATGACAGATGCGGATCCGTCATAGGAAGGCACAGGATGCAACTGGTCGAGCAGCATATCATCAGCAAGAGTGACCCGCGCTTCCAGAGTATTGATGAAATGGCCTATGCCTCCAAGAACCTCTGGAACCTTGCCAACTTCTATGTGCGCCAGTCCTTCATCTTCGAGCACATCTACCTCAACAACTCCGCCGTCTATCACCTGGTGAAGTCCTCCGATGCCTACAGAGCTCTTCCTCGCAAGGTCAGCAATCAGGTCTTGATCCAACTCGATAAGGCATGGACCGCCTTCTTTGAAGCGGCGGAAGCGTATCGGGAGCATCCAGAGCAGTTTACCGGACAGCCCAAGCTCCCCAGATACAAACACAAAACCTCGGGGCGCAATCTGCTCGTTTTTGAAAGGGGAGCTATCTGGAAAGCGCTTCTCGTCCATCGGGAGATAGCCGTTTCACAGCTTGGGTGGCTGGTCGAAACCAAGCAGAACCCCGGGCGGATTAAGCAGGTCAGAATCGTGCCCAAAGCAGATCACTTTGTGGTCGAGGTGATATATGAGTCGGAGGTGAAACCAGCAGCGCTGGACCAGGACCTCTTTGTCGCTCTTGATCTTGGTGTGAGCGTGCTTGCTGCCCTCACTTCCAACACACCGGGCTTTTCACCTCGTCTCGTTGCAGGTGGTCCGCTCAAAGCCATGAACCAACTCTATAACAAGCAGCGTGAGCATGAGCAGAGGCAACTTGCGAAAGGAAAAGAGCAGCGTTTCACCTCACGCCGCCTGGATCGGATCACGACGAAGCGCAATCGCCGCGTGATGCACTATCTGCATACCGCCAGCCGTCGAATCATAGATCTATTAGTGGAGGAGGGGATTGGGACGCTCATCATCGGCAAGAATCCTTTCTGGAAGCAAGGGGTGGAGTTGGGCCGCAAGCACAATCAGGAATTCGTACACATTCCCCACGCGAAGTTCATTGAGCTGCTCAGTTACAAAGCCAAACTGGTCGGCATCACGGTGCTGCTCACCGAAGAAGCCTATACCAGCCTTGCCAGCTTCTTGGATCGCGATGTTCTCCCAACTTACGACCCGACCCAAGGAGCGGAACAAAAGGAGACACCACGTTTCTCGGGCCGTAGAGAAGGACGCTGGTACCGTGTTAAAGGGCGAGATCCTATCCATTCGGATGTCAACGGCTCATACAATATTGGACGCAAGGTATTCCCGACAGCTTTCGATAGCCGAGGGATAGAGGCCACCGCAGTTCGGCCCAGGAGGCTTGCCGTCTAAACGAGGCTCATGTCAGCAGTTGTCATGAGTTTCCGATACTGTAATGATATAATCTGCTTACCGGTTAGTTTGGTGGTGTGTTTTGATTCATATTTGACGTACAGATTGTTTCTTCTCACGCAGGTCATTATTCAAAGGAGACCCATTCCATGGCTCAATTTCCTGATTTAAGCTACTATCGTCGTTTTTTCCCTTCCCTTGATCTCGAAGTTGAGGGTAGGAAAGCTATCTATTTCGATAATCCTGGTGGTACGCAGGTGGCACAACAGGTTATAGATGCGATGGTAACTTATTTGCGTGAGGCCAATGCTAATGCACATGGAGCCTTTTTAACGAGTAAACGGACGGATCAAATTATTGCAGAGGCACGCAGTGCTATGGCCGACTTTTTACATGCTGCAAATCCCAATGAGATCGTGTTCGGCCCAAATATGACCACTTTGACGTTCGCTTTTAGTCGGGCAATAGGTACAACACTTCAGCCTGGTGACGAGATCGTTGTAACAATTCTAGATCATGACGCGAATGTTGCACCCTGGATGGCTTTGCAAGAGCGCGGAGTGATCATCCACACAGTCGATGTGCATCCTGAAAACGTGACACTTGACATGGAAGATATGCACTCGAAGATTACGAACCGTACCAAGGTTGTGGCGGTGGGATACGCATCTAATGCGGTAGGCACAATTAATGATATTGCTACAATCATTCGTTGGGCTCATGAAGTAGGTGCATTAGCATGGATTGACGCTGTACAGTTTGCTCCTCACGGCCCAATCGATGTACAAGCACTCGATGCTGATTTTCTACTCTGTTCTTCTTATAAATTCTTTGGACCACATCTAGGCATTCTTTATGGAAAAGCCGAACATCTGGAGAAATTTCCGGCTTACAAAGTGCGCCCTGCTAGTAATAATATTCCTGATCGCTGGGAAACGGGAACGCAAAATCATGAAGGTTTAGCCGGATTGGTAGGAGTGGTTGATTACCTGGCGATGATTGGTCGAGAAAACCGTAGCCGATATTATGAATTGTTCAGTACAAACGCTGAAGCTGCTTCATATCATGGTAGACAACTTGAACTGAAAGTCGCCATGCAAGCTCTGATGGATTACGAACGAGGACTGTCAGCACAATTATTGGCAGGTTTACGTGAGATAAAAGGTATACAGGTATATGGAGTTACTGATACACAGCAACTTGCCTTAAGAGTACCTACTTTTGCTTGTAATATTGAGGGATACTCGCCCCGTGAATTGGCCAAACACCTGGCTTCTCAAGGTATGTTTGCATGGGATGGTAATTATTATGCGCTTGGAATCATGGAACGTTTAGAACTCGAATCAAAAGGAGGGGCACTACGACTTGGCATGGCACACTATAACACAATGAACGAGATTGATCGTGTTCTGGAGTGTTTAGAGCAATTAAAATAACTTTCAAGAATCCAATGAGTGCCGGCATGCCGAGAATGCAGATCAAAACATATACTCATGCAAAATGTATAAAGCACCGTAATGATAAGTGGTTCTGCAACAAAGATCTGTACGGGAACTTATCCTACTCAGGGCAAGTGGAAATCGTAAATGTGCTCCAAATACCACTTAAAACCTGGCCGTGGACAGAGACGCTTTTACCCTGCTCAATTTGTTTTTCAGTCATCAAGCCCATCGCAATTATGAAACCATTGATTTTAATGGGTACTTCTGCATACATTCCAACCTCTTGTCCGTCAACATAAAAGTACACTTCATCCCTTCCCCTGTGATAACTGATACGATATCGATGTTGTTGTCCAGGTGAAGTTGATACAGATAGCTCATGAAAGTCGCAGAAGTATTTTGGCTTCACTGCATTTTCAGTATCTGCTGGCTCTGGTACACCTGGAAAAGGCAGTAGAGCGTAAACACTTGCAATGATGTCATTACAAGCAAAAAAGTCGAGTGCGACGCCAGTACTGAAATCGAGTAGATTGACAGAGACAAACCCATCGTACAAATCGTGAGGCTTTGTACCTGAGCAAAGTGCCTTCATATCCCATTCAAAAGAGATTTGCCCTTTTTCTGGTATCTCAAATCTCCTGGTAGAGAAGAACATATTCTTCGCATTGTCCAGTATTTGTACCTGGTCGTTGGCGCGGCTCAGTTTTGCAGTCGCGCGCATGCGCTCCCCCTCAACTACAATAACTGCATCAGGTTCTCTATATCGCCAGAACGAACCATCAGGCAGTGGAAAACCTCCATACTCCCAGGAACGGTTCACGCCTGTAATGATGCTGTGGTATCCTGCGTATGTAATAGTTTCTTCCAGCAATTTTTTTGATGTGCTGTTGGTTTGTGTCTTATCCATAGTGTTCTCCATCCCTATTCTCTACTGCTATATCAGGTATTGTAACAAAAATAAGTAATCTCATGTAGAAGCAAAAAGTGAAGCAGCAACAGTAATAAATCCTTGTAATCGAATACCTGATAAAATACGTGTTGCTCTTGAGTACATGCGACAGCTATAATGGACGTGATATATATCATTGATCCCAACATTTAGATCTGGGAGGAATAAGAATGTGGCTACTAATAATCAGGATAAACCACTAAACGAGCCAACAAAAGAGAATTTGGTTCAGCGAATGCTTGAAAGTGTCATTCGTAAGAGTAATCGATCACAAAATTTACGAGAACTTGGTATCAATGCACTTTTAAGTTTACCTACAAATATTGGTTTAATACGCAGTTTCATGAAAGCTCTTAACTGGAATGAGGCGCAGGGCGAGGTTCTGGAGGGGCTTAAGAACACTGTAGTAATTGTAGGCCTGCCCAATACCGGGAAGAGTACCCTGTTTAATTACTTGAAAGGTCAGCAACTCTCTCCCGTTTCGCCTGATGCTGGTACAACTCGAAACTTAGTGCGAACCGATTTTGGACCTTTCACCTTAATTGATACTCCTGGACATTTGCCAGAACTTATGGAAAGTGGTATGGACCTGGCGAGTGTAATTGTATTTCTTATCGATGGCACAAAGGGTTTGCAATCTAAAGACCGCGAATTGTACGAAACTATCAAAAAATTGAACAAGCCTACGATAATTGGAGTAAACAAGATCGATGCTTTATCTGGAGAGGAATCGGGTGATAAGGTAGCGAATGAAGTAGCAGTTTCACTTGGTGTAGCAGGGGTTATTCCTGTTTCTGGTCGTACAGGTATGAATATTGCAGAGGAACTTATACCTGCTATGATCGATGCAAGTCCCGAAGCAGCTTTAGTGATTGGACGCGAGTTGCCGGCATATCGGCGTAACGCCGCTCAACGCATTATCCGTAACGCGACATTGATTAGTTTGGCAGCAGGATTAGAGCCATTTCCTTTAGTAGACATACCAATTTTGCTTGGAAACCAGATACGACTCGTTTTACGTTTGGCTGCGTTATATGGCGAACCTGTTGACTCAGCAAATACCACCCGACATCTTCGCGAGCTCGTTGCGGTTATGGCTGGGGGATTAGGACTCCGCTATCTCGCAGAACAAGTAGCAAAGGCGATTCCATTTGGCGGTGATTTCATTTCTGGTGCTATTGCGGGCGCTGGCACCTGGGCAATGGGTCAGGTCATACTGGAATATTATGAAAGTGGGAAAAATATCAGCCCTCAGCGTTTGCGGATGTTGTATCATGATTTTTATTCTCGTTATCGCAGACAACAAGTTTCACAAGAGGTGAGTCAATATGTCTACGAGGGCCAGGAACCTCCCTTGCAACTTGAGGCACCCGGGTAAAGTAATTTCCAGTACGATTGCTTAAGGTTAATTATGTCGTTCCCATTTGAAAAATATGAGCGAGTAGCAGAGCCGTTCTCTGTCTATTATTCGGAGGGTCAAGACTCTCCGGTTCATTTGATAATTCAATCTGTCGATCGGGCAAGCCAAAGGCTGATGCAACTGCTGGACCAGCCTGGACCAAATTTGCAAGTTATTCTTGTTGCACCAGCTGATTGGCATGCTTCACCTCGTGATGATCCAGATGAACCAGGCAATCCATTCCCATATTGGACCAATGTCACACACCCTCCTTCACTTGTCATCCCTTCCCAACTTGATCCAATCATAGGTCTACCAACGCAGGAAAAGCTGATTTATCTCATCTATACTGTTCTAACACAAGCCTTTCTAGAGAATGATCCACGACCCTGGCCTGAAGAAAGCCCCCTTTGGGCTGACGAGTGGCAAATCCAATTTGCGGCACTCTGGCTTATGCAACAGATAAACGGGCATTCAGGGATTGTCATGAAAGATCTTCACGAGCATTATGCCGAAATTTTCGAGCCAGAATTGGATGGTAAAACACCTGTCACCATACGAGGTTTTGACTGGTATGAGGATACCTTAGATGAAGACTATCTAATCTTCAACCTTTTACTCGAGCAATTTGCTGCAGATCTACAGCTAAAGTATAGTCCAGAAATATTGCCCCGTTTCCTTGATCTTTATCGCACAGATTGTAGTGTGTTGCTAAGCGATGATATAACAGATATGCTTGCAAGTATACTGGGACCTGGTGGAGCCGAGTGGCTCGAAAACCTCGTCTATTTCTAAGGTCGAGATGGTCTAGTTAAATCTCATCAATAATATATAAAAGTCCTGTATTCGCGAAAAATCACTTGACATTTTGAAGCGCCTATGCCATACTTCGTGAGTCACCACAAGACAATCACCTGGTCATCTATGACAAGGTGCTCCTGTCTACAAGGTTATTGGCATCTAAGGCCACGTTAATGTGGCATCCTCAAGGATTGTTTTTCCAAGAGCATAAAACTTCACCAATGGCTCATTGTGTTTTTTGAACACAAATGATCCAGGGTAGGCCGTTTTTGTCTAAAGAAACAAGCGACCAGTGTTTTTGTGAAAATAGTAATGATTGAGAGACAAACACTTGACACTATGCCTGAGATATGTAATAATGCCTGTGTTGACTGAAATGAGCGAAATAACTGCTCAGTCATGTACTTTGACAATTGAAGAGTGGAAAGCAGAACAGCAACTGGAGAGACGCGCAGGCGTGCACAACAGTTCCTGTCAAGAATGAGGCTTGTGATCTGGAG
>Ga0209048_10001418_pt1 | contig 24711 bp, 22 predicted proteins | sample FrelakmetCRP12CR_FD_187146 | JGI IMG/M metagenome (GOLD analysis project Ga0209048, IMG submission 187146) | Freshwater lake sediment microbial communities from the University of Notre Dame, USA, for methane emissions studies - CRP12 CR (SPAdes)... | ecosystem: Environmental > Aquatic >... | reverse complement strand
TGCAAGGTGATGTCGGGTTACGCCAAGTGACACTGGGTGACAAACAGTTACATATAAACAATAACATAGTATCATACCGACAGATCGCCAAGAGGGGAAAATATGCGTTCTGAACTGGCTACGAACCAGGGGGTCGTGGGTTCGATTCCTGCCGGGCGCGCCAATAATCCACGGCGCCAGGACGAAAGTCCCGGCCGCTTCCGTTTCTCAGAGTCGGCTCTGTCCCCGATTGCACGATTGCGACGGGAAGCGGGACAAAAAAAGCTGGCCCCGGCACTGGGAGGCAGCGCACGGGGCCAGGATCTGGTGGGGTCGGCTAAGAGCCCAGTATCCAGATACCGACTCAGAAGCAAGCCTCGTGCCGACGAGGCCAAGCCTCGGCAATGCATCGGCCACCCTGCCCGATTACCTTCTGATGGAGTGCACTACGACAGCTCGGCGCGCGAGCGCGGCCGTGCCATGAGCGGATCGCGCGTGGCGCGTCGTCCCAGGTGGCCGCAGGAGGAAAGCCCGCCGCAACGGGCGGAGAACCGCACATACCGATCGGCATGATGCAGCAGCGGCTCGCTGCGCGGGTCTGCGCGCGCGGATCATCGCCGCAGCGGTAGCCCCCTCAGCGCTTTCGAGTCTGCCTGGCGCCTAGCGGATCAGGTACACGTACAGGGTCCCCAGCACGAAGGCAGCACCTCCAGCGACCAGCGCGAACAGGATCATGTGTCGGCGCCACCCTAGGGTCGCGTGCCACCTCTGTCCGCGAATGAGCGTGTGGATTGGAAGGCGTCAGCAGTACAGACCGCGGCAGCGTCGATCTGCGCGGGCGGGCGCGTCTCGTTGCTACCGCGATGGTCGCAAGTTCCAGCAGGTAGCGAGGAATATCCTCAGCGCTTCGGCGTAGAGTTCGCCGTTCGCCGGATCGCGGTCAGCTCTCTTCGCAAAGTAACGCGCCGCCGCCCCTGGGGACGGGGGATGTCCGATGTACCAACTGAACGCTTTGTGGCGCGCCGTTGCGTGCTCGGGATGCGTGTGCATGACGCTCGACTTCCGAGCCAGCGAAACCGCTGCCAGTTCGATCTCAGTCATGCGTCGCGCTCCCGAATGATGCGGATACGGTTCTCTTGTCAATGCGGACAAGCTTCGCCTCGTCCTCAGCAAGATGTAGGCCGCAATCTGCAAGCCATTGATTGCTTGCGATATACAGGACCGAGGACGCCCTTCCTCCGGAGCGGGTGTAAGGATGCCCGACAGTGACGATGGATGCGCACGGGCGGGCGCCCAGGGTCGCCATCGGCCCAGCCGGACGCAGCACGTGCGCCCATATTGGAACCGTGCCGCGGCGCGGCCGATGACACGGAATACGAACCTGCGCCGGCGCCAGCGGAAAAAAGGACCCCGCCGTTACGGCGGGGTCGGTGCGCGGTGCTTCGCTGCGTCAGTTGAGCTTCGCCGTGTTGTAGTCGTCCATCGTCGCAGGCGCGCCCGTCAGGGCAGGCAGATTGTCGATCAGGAACCTTGCAAAATCTCCGCGATACATCAGCCCGTCGCCGTTGCCGGGGGCGGTGACAATGCCCGGAATATGCGGGAGGCCCTGGACCTGCGGCAGGAGGTTCGTCAGAAGAGGGCCGTTGACGAAGCAGATCACGTCTCGTTCGTTCCGGAGATCGAAGTCGACCGGGATCTTGTTCGGGTCTTTCGCGTTTTTCAGGACAGGTGTCGGCCAGCCTGCCTGCCACCGCAGTTCCTGGCCCTTGTCGTTCTTGCAATACAGCGCCGCCGAAGCGGATCCCGCGAACGCCATCGCGGCTGCCAGCGCTACCAGTTTCATCGTGGTCTTCATGCTTTCCTCTGGGTCAAATCGTGGGCACGGCGTTGCCGAGTCGTTCGTGGCGATCTGTCTGTTGCGCCAGAAACGTCTTCTATTCGAAATCCAACGCACCCAACCAAATACCCTCCGCTTACGGTGCAACCCCCTATGCCTACGGGATAGCATGGAGCGTGCCATTCACAAAACGCTTTATATTTCAATATGTTGCAGAATTTTCTTGCGCTACACAAGATGTCAGCGTTAAGTCTTCCGACATGGCGCAGGCGACCGCAATGTGCCGACGTTGCGCACCTGCCGGGACACTGTTTGGGACAGAGGAGGGCGTGCCGCTTGGGCACGGCGGTACTGCGACGAAGGAGCTTTCGGGTGCGGGGGAGCCCCCGAGTCAGACGCGATCGGAGTTCAACAACCTGACCGCATCCGCGGCCTGCCACGCCAAGCCGCCATTGGCCGAATGGCCATGGCACACCCAGCGCAACGGCCGGATTAGGTGAAGCCTGATTGTCGCGGCCAGGGCAGCGACCTGGCGATGTGCGGAAATGAAGGTCGCATTCTCTCGCGACCGATTGGTGCGAAAGACCTTGCGCCTGCTACGGCGGGCTCAGCGGTCTCAGGCTGTCCGAACGCTGACCGCGTGGTCCGATGCGTGCCTGCGTCGGCGGCGCAGCCAGAAGTGCACGACCAGTCCGGTCAGGCAGCCGGCGCCAAAGGCAACAGCGAACACCGAGATGGAGTCCATTTTTTCGTGAGAGAGAAATGGGGGGCGGTGTCGGCAAGGTTGATCCCGGGATTGCACGGCCCGCAAAACCCCGCCGAAGTGAATTCAATTTGCGTGGAGGTAGGCGGAGCAATTTAAGTACCAGGATGACAAATTAACTACATAGTTATGATTTACAAAGAGTTATTACTCCGTTATGGCGCCTTGCGCTGCGGAAGGCGCGGCCAATTCTGGCGGAAATCGGCAGGAATGCTCGATGGTCCAGAAAGCGAAAACCCCGCCACGTGGGCGGGGTTGATGGGGAAGGCGGGAGGTGTGTCTAACCGCTTCCGAACTGCGTGATCGTGACGTCCGAGTAGGGGTCGAGCCGCTTCTCCTCGTGCCGTGCCGCGCGGTCCTGGTCGCCGGACATGCGGAACAGGGTGAGCACGACCAGAAGCCCGAAGGCCCAGCCGACCATACCTAGAACGAACCAGCCGAGTGTCATGGCGCGACTTCTTTGCGTGGCATCACTTGTGGCTCACCTTATGCACAATGTGGGCCACAAATCGCAAGTACCTGATTATGTTTGTTTCGCCGTCGCCAGGATCCGGCGATACGGGCTCGAGTGTAAGCAATCTCGACATTGGCCGCACCGGACCGGTCCCGATTGCAACGAGTGCCCGCAGCCAGCTCCAGCGAGCGCGGGATCCCGCCCGCGGTTCCTCAGGGATGCGCCCGCAGCTCCTCCACGCGCTGGCGGGTGAGCCGCACCGTGCAGTCGCGCTGCGCGTCGCCGGCTCCGGTGCCGGCGTCGACCGCATCCATGACGAATTGGCACTGCGCCTTGCGGTACGCAACGAACTGCCGCTGCGCCTTCTCGAGCGATTTGACGGTCCTGTGGCGACCCGTCGCTCGCGCAAGCTCACGCGCCTCCGTCCTGCGAGCCGCGAGCACCGACGCCATTTCGGTGTCGGCCTCCTTGAACATCGCCTCGAGGCAGGGGCGTACCGCCGGGCGGCCCTGATTGCCGGCCCGGTCGTAACAGATCTCGAGCGGCGTCTTCGCCGATCCTGCCGTGCTCGCGACGAGTACGCAGGCGAGCACGACGGCCATCGAGACCGTGCGGATGGTTCGCATGTCGATCGTCACTCCTTCCGGAACGCCTTCCGCAATTCGTCTTTGGCCTGCTCGAGGACGCGCCTGCGGTCCGCAGGCAGGTTCGTGCCCGCCCGGTTGATGTAGAACACCAGCATCGACATTGCGGAGCGAAACGGCGGGGACTTGCGGCGTGCGCTCGCCTCGGCGGACCGCTTGAGCGACCGCGCGATCCGTTTCGCGTCGGCCCACGTGAAGACCCCAACCTCGAGGTCGAGCGCATTGCTCTCGCGGGTCACTCGCGCGGACCACCTGTCCGCCGCATCGGCTTTCGGATCGCGTGCCTTCGAGTCCGGCGACATGCTGGGCCGCCCGGCGTCGACGAACACGGAGCGGCACCGAAGATCATAGAGCAAATACCGAAGGCCGCGGGCGAGGGCCGGTTTGCACTTGACACGCCGGCCGCGTCGATCCTGGCCGCTTCGGCCTTTCCGCGCTGCCCAATGCGGCGGGAACGGCGCGCGCGTGCGGCACGCCCATCGACGCAGATCGGCAGGTCCTCCGCCATTTTGCGTGTGACGCCGCCGGCGGTGGCCCCCCTGCGAGGCCACGATGCGAGGGGGAGGGAAGCCCGCCCGGCCCCGGCAACGCGGCTTTCATGCCGATCTGGCACGGGTTATGCAGTACAACTCCTGCGCCTTGCCGGGGGCGGAACGGAATGGCCCGGTTCTCGGCGTCTCGGTGAATCGCCAACAGGGGTACGCACATGGCCACGCTGCTGGAAGAGTTCCGGTCGAATTATTCGGCTACGCACGACGAGGAGATGAGCCTCGAGGATTATCTCGGGCTCTGCAAACAGGATCCATCGGCCTACGCCACGGCCGCGGAGCGCATGCTCGCGGGGATCGGCGAACCCGATCTCCTCGACACCCGCAACGATCCCCGGCTCGCCCGGATCTTCGGCAACCGCGTCATCCGGCGCTATCCGGCGTTCCGTGAATTCTACGGAATGGAGGACGCAATCGAGCAGATCGTCGCGTTCTTCAAGCACGCGGCGCAGGGGCTCGAGGAGCGGAAGCAGATCCTGTATCTGCTGGGACCGGTCGGCGGCGGCAAGTCGTCGATCGCCGAGCGCCTGAAGGCCGTGATGGAGATGCGGCCGATCTATGCGATCAAGGGGTCGCCGGTCAACGAGTCGCCGCTGGGGCTCTTCCCGTCCGAGCGCTACGGCTCGCTGCTCGAGACGGACTACGGCATCCCGCGCCGCTATCTGACCGGCATCATGTCCCCGTGGGCGCTGAAGCGCCTGCAGGAATTCGAAGGCGACCTGTCGCGCTTCCGCGTCGTGCGGCTGCACCCGTCGGTGCTGCGGCAGGTCGCGATCACCAAGACGGAGCCCGGCGACGAGAACAACCAGGACATCTCGTCCCTGGTCGGCAAGGTCGACATCCGCAAGCTCGACCACCTGTCCCAGAACGACCCCGACGCCTACAGCTACTCGGGGGGCCTCTGCCTCGGCAATCAGGGTCTGCTCGAGTTCGTCGAGATGTTCAAGGCACCCATCAAGATGCTGCACCCGCTGCTCACGGCGACGCAGGAAGGCAATTTCAAGGGCACCGAGGGCTTCTCGGCCATCCCGTTCAACGGCATCATCCTTGCCCACTCGAACGAGTCCGAGTGGCACAGTTTCCGCAACAACAAGAACAACGAGGCGTTTCTCGACCGCATCTTCATCGTCAAGGTGCCTTACTGCCTCCGCGTGTCCGAGGAGGTGAAGATCTACCGCAAGCTGCTCACCAACTCGTCGCTGGCCGGCGCCCCCTGCGCGCCGGGAACCCTCGAGATGATGGCGCAGTTCTCGGTGCTGACGCGCCTCAAGGAGCCGGAGAACTCGAGCATCTACTCGAAGATGCGGGTATACGACGGCGAAACGCTGAAGGACGTCGACCCCAAGGCCAAGACGCTGCAGGAATACCGCGACTACGCGGGGCCCGACGAAGGCATGACGGGGATGTCGACGCGGTTCGCGTACAAGATCCTGTCGGCGGTGTTCAACCACGACCAGACCGAGATCGCCGCCAATCCGGTGCATCTTATGTACGTGCTCGAGCAGCGGCTCGCGCGCGAGGACCTTCCGGACGACATGCGCCGCCACTGCGTCGAGCACATCAAGGGCTTCCTGGCGCCGCGGTACGCCGAATTCATCGGCAAGGAGATCCAGACCGCTTATCTCGAGTCGTATTCCGAGTACGGCCAGAACATCTTCGATCGCTACGTCACGTTCGCCGACTGCTGGATCCAGGAGGAGGACTTCCGCGATCCGGAGACCGGCGAGTGTTTCGATCGCGGCGCGCTGAACTCGGAGCTGGAGAAGATCGAGAAGCCGGCGGGCATCGCCAATCCGAAGGACTTCCGCAACGAGATCGTCAATTTCGTGCTGCGGGCACGCGCAAACAACAACGGCCGCAACATCGCCTGGAACAGCTACGAGAAGCTGCGCGAGGTGATCGAGCGGAAGATGTTCTCGAACACCGAGGACCTGCTGCCGGTGATCTCGTTCAACGCCAAGGCGTCGGCCGACGAGAAGGAGAAGCACCAGAACTTCGTCGCCCGGATGGTGGCCAAGGGCTACACGGAAAAGCAGGTGCGCCTGCTCGCCGAATGGTACCTCCGCGTGCACAAGTCGTCGTGACCGGCGTCCGCTGACGGCGCACCGCACATGCCCCACCTCATCGATCGCCGCCCCAACGGCCGCGGCAAGAGCGCGGTCAACCGCGAGCGGTTCCTGCGCCGTTACAAGGCGCAGGTCCGGGACGCGGTGAAGAAGATGATCGGAGAGAGGCATATCGCCGACATGGAGAAGGGCGGCGAGGTTCGCGTGCCGAAGAAGGACATCGCCGAGCCGTCCTTCGGCTTCGGCCGCGGCGGCGACCGTGAATTCGTCCTGCCGGGCAATCGCGAATTCGTCACCGGCGATCGCATTCAGCGACCCGACGGCGGCGGCAGGCGCGGCAGCGGCGACGAAGGCGGCACCGGCGAGAGCGAGGACGCGTTCGTGTTCTCGCTCTCGCGCGAGGAGTTCATGGCGATCTTCTTCGACGATCTCGAACTGCCCAATCTGCTGCGCACCGAGTTCGGCCGCAGCGAGCGCAAGAAGAGCGTTCGCTCCGGGTTCACCAAGGCCGGCACGCCTGCCAACCTCGCGGTCGTGCGCACGTTGACGCAGTCGCTCGCGCGCCGGATAGCGCTTTCCGCGGGGCTGGGGCGGGACGGCGAGGCGCTGGAGTCCGAATTCGCCGTTGCGACCGCGGTCGGGCAGGCCGACCGGGCAGCGCTGCTGTACGCCGAGATCGAGCGTCTGGAGCGGCGGCGCCGGACGCTGCCCTATCTCGAGGAGGTCGACCTCCGCTACCGCAATCGCGTTTGGCGGCCCGAGCCGATCGCGCGCGCGGCGATGTTCTGCCTGATGGATGTGTCGGCGTCGATGGACGAGGACAAGAAGGACCTCGCGAAGCGCTTCTTCACGCTGCTGTACCTCTTTCTCGCCCGCAAGTACGGCGAGGTCGACCTGATCTTCATCCGCCATACCGACGATGCCGAGGAGGTCGACGAAGACACGTTCTTCCACGACACGCGCACCGGCGGGACCGTCGTCCTGTCGGCGCTGGAGCTCGCCGAGACGATCAGGGCCGAGCGCTACGCCCGCGGCTGGAACGTCTATGCGGCGCAGGCCTCCGACGGCGACGCATTCGGCGCCGATCCCGCCCGCAGCGCGCGCTTCCTGCGCGAGCGGCTGCTGCCTGCGGCACGCTACTACACGTACCTGGAGCTCGCCGATCCGCAGACGCCCGAGCACGTGTCGTCGCTGTGGGCCGAGTACGAGCGCGTGGCCGAGGCCACGGGCAATTTCGCGATGCGCCGCGCGACCCGGCGCGAGCAGATCTACCCGGTGTTCCGCGGACTCTTCCGCAAGGAAACACAATGAGCGGCGCAGGGCTGACCCAAATCGCGAATGGCGCGGCCTCCGCGAGGTCGTGCATGATGCGTTGCGTCCTTGCGTCGGCCGCCACCCGCGCTCGCAGACGCGCCCTTCGGGTCTTGGCTTTGCCCTGCTCGCGCGAGCGTCCCTCGGGGCGCAGCGCAGCGGCCGATTTGGCCAATGAGGCCGCAAGCGTGGGGGTCGTTCAATGACTCCGATTTCGCGCGGCGCCGACTGGGACTTCGATCTGCTCGAGCGGTACGACGCCGCGATCGGCGAGGTGGCGGCCGAGTATGGGCTCGACACCTACCCCAACCAGATCGAGATCATCACGTCCGAGCAGATGCTCGACGCCTACGCGACGGGCGGGCTGCCGGTCGGCTACCCGCACTGGTCGTACGGCAAGGAGTTCATCCGCAACGAGCAGGCGTACCGGCGCGGCATGCAGGGGCTCGCCTACGAGATCGTGATCAATTCCAACCCCTGCATCGCCTATCTGATGGAGGAGAACACGGTGGCGACACAGGCGCTGGTGATCGCGCACGCGTGCTACGGCCACAACTCCTTCTTCAAGAACAACCACGTGTTCCAGCAGTGGACGGCGGCCGACGCCATTCTCGACTATCTCGTCTTCGCGCGCCGCTACGTGATGGCCTGCGAGGAGCGCCACGGCCCGGAAGCGGTCGAGGAAGTGCTCGATGCAGCCCACGCGCTGATGTCGCACGGGGTCGATCGCTATCGCCGCCCGGCGCCATTGACGCTCAAGGCCGAGACGGCGCGCCTGGCCGAGCGCGAGGCCCACCGCGAGCGTCACTTCAACGATCTTTGGCGCACGCTGCCCGAGACCGCGGCGGAGTCCGTGCCCGAGTCGCGCGCGTGCTTCCCGGCCGATCCGCAGGAGAACATCCTCTATTTCGTCGAGAAGTACTCACCGAGGCTCGAGCCCTGGCAGCGCGAGCTGGTGCGCATCGTGCGCAAGCTCGCCCAGTACTTCTACCCGCAGGCCCAGACCAAGGTGATGAACGAGGGCTGGGCGACGTTCTGGCACTACACGATCCTGAACCGGCTGCACGAGAAGCGCCTGGTCGATGACGGCTTCATGCTCGAGTTCCTGAAAAGCCACACCAACGTCGTCGCCCAGCCGGCCTTCGACTCGGGCGCGTACGGGGGGCTCAATCCGTACGCGCTCGGCTTCGCGATGTTCGCCGACATCCGGCGGATCTGCGAGCGCCCGGACGCCGAGGACCGCGAGTGGTTCCCGGAGCTCGCCGGCAGCGACTGGCGCCGCGCTCTCGACTTCGCGATGCGCAATTTCAAGGACGAGTCGTTCATCGCCCAGTACCTCTCGCCGCGCCTGATCCGCGAGTTCCGGCTGTTCGCCGTGGCGGACCATCGCAGCGAGGAGACGCTGCGGGTCGACAGCATCCACGACGATCACGGCTACCGCCGCGTGCGGCGGCTCCTCGCGCGGCAGCACGCTCAGGAGCTCCGCGTCCCGGACGTGCAGATCATGCGCTACGACCGCGACGGCGATCGCTCGCTGACGCTGCGCCACGTGCGCCGGCGCGGCCGTCCGCTGTCCGACGCCGCGGCGGAGGTCGTCGCGCATTTGCGCCGGCTGTGGGGCCTCGCGGTCCGGCTCGAGACGTGGGAAGACGACGCCCCCGTCGGCGACGACGTCGTGTGCCCGGCGTGACCGCCTGATCGAATCGGCGCCGCGGCTTCGCAGGATCGATCGTCGCGACCGCCCGCGGTCTGCGCCGCCGGCCCGGAGCGTTAGAATGCCGTTGTCGGCGAGTCCGGCAGCGTGCGGCGACCCGCATCGTTGCCGCGGCGCCGGCCGCCGCTGCCCCACCGCACATGCGCAGACTGCCGATCACGACGGAGAACCTGGGTTGAAGCCGCTCTCCGGTCTCGATTCGCTGTTCCTGCACCTCGAAACGCCGGCGACGCCGATGCACGTCGGATCGCTGCACCTCTGCGATCTGCCGCCGGGATACGCGGGGGATTTCCACGCCGACGTCAAGCGGCATCTTGCGCGGCGCATGCACCTCGTGCCGCTCTTCCGGCGCCGGCTCCACACCCTGCCGCTGGCCATTGCCAATCCGGTCTGGGTGGACGACGTCGACGTCGATCTCGATGCCCACGTCCGGCGCGTGCGGCTCTCGCGTCCCGGCACGCAGGCGCAGCTCGAGGCGTGCGCGGCGCGCCTGCACTCGACGCCGCTCGACCGCGGCCGCCCGCTGTGGGAGATGCACGTCATCGAGGGCCTCGAGTCCGGCCAGGTCGGGTTCTACATGAAGGTCCACCACGCGGTGCTGGACGGTGCCGCAGGTGTTGCGCTTGCCGACGCGCTGCTCGATCGCACGCCGGTGCCGCGCGCGGCGTCGCTGCCTCCGCGCGAAAAGCGGACGCCTTCCCGTGCCCCCGAGTTCGCCGATCTCGCGGGCGCGGCGTTGCGGCACGACCTGGCGCAATACGCAAAGCTCGCCCGGCACGTGCCCGCGCTGGCCCGGATGCTGGCCGGGATCGTGCGGAGCGCTCGGGGCCCGACCCCGGCGTCGGCACGCCGGAACCTGGCGCCGGGCCCACGAACGCCGCTCAACGTGTCGATCACCGGCGAGCGCGGTTTCGCCGCCGTGTCGATCTCCCTCGCGGAGGCGAAGCACATCGCGCAGGTCCACGACGCGACGCTGAACGACGTGGTGCTTGCGCTCTGCAGCGGCGCGCTGCGGAGCTGGCTCGCGGGTCATGGCGGCATTCCGCGGGAGCCGCTCGTGGCCGGCATGCCGTTGTCGCTGCGCGAGGCCGGAAATGCCGAGTACACGACGCAGGCGACGATGACGCTCGTCAATCTCGCGACGGAGATCGCCGACCCGTTGGCGCGGCTGCGCGCGATTCGCGACGCCTCCGGCGCCGTCAAGGCGACGGCCCGCCGCGTGAAGTCGCTCATTCCCACCGACACCCCGTCGCTGGGCGCGCCGTGGGTCCTCGGGGGGCTGGCGGCGCTCTACGGTCGCACGAAGCTCGCCGACACGCTGCCGCCGATCATGAACGTCGTCGTTTCCAACATTCCCGGACCGCGCGAGCCGCTCTACGTCGCCGGCGCGCGCATGCGGACGTACTGGCCGCTGTCGATCGTCGAGCACGGTGTGGGGCTCAACATCACCGTGGTCAGCTACTGCGGCGTGCTCGATTTCGGGCTGGTCGCCGCCCGCAACGCGGTGCCGAACGTGCGCGCGATCGCGCGCGCGCTCGAGGCCGCGCATGCGGAGCTCGTGGGCCTCACGCGTGCGCGGGGAACGCGGACCGCGGGTCGCGTCGACGCCGCGTCGCGGCGTCGCCCCGGCGTGGCGCGCAGCCCCACCCCGTAGACATCGAGAGGGCAGGGGGCGAGGCAGACATGTACAACCCGCATCACTGGTACGAATTCGGAATGCTGCGCGCCCCGGGCCTCGTGCGCCTCGCGCTGGAATGGCGCGCGCCGTGGGAATACGGGGCGACGCTCGCGGCGCAGCCGCTGCTCGCCGGAGCGCCGAAAGGCGACGGCCATCCGGTGCTCGTGTTTCCCGGCCTCGTCGCGTCGGACATGTCGACGCGGCCGCTGCGGCAGTTTCTCGAGCGGCTTGGCTACGTGGCCTACCCATGGGAGCACGGCCGCAATCTGGGGCCGCGCGAGGGGATCATCGACGGCTGCGTCGCGCGGCTCAAGGAAATCCGCCGGCGGCACCGGAAGAAGGTGAGCCTCATCGGCTGGAGCTTGGGCGGCCTCTATGCGCGCGAGCTCGCGAAGCTGGTCCCGAAGGACGTGCGCCTCGTCATCACGCTGGGAACGCCGTTCACCGGCCACCCCAAGGCGACCAACGCCTGGCGCCTCTACGAGCTCGTCGCCGGCCACCGGATCGGCGCGCCCGAAATCCATCTGCCGCTGCGCGTGCCGCCGCCGGTCCCGACCACCTCGATCTTCAGCCGCAGCGACGGCATCGTCGCCTGGCAGTGCTGCATCGAGAAGGAGGGGCCGCTGACCGAGAACATCGAGGTCGAGTCCAGCCATTTCGGCATGGGAATGAATCCCGCGGTACTGTACGCAATCGCCGACCGCCTCGCCCAGCCACCGGGGAAATGGCGGCCCTTCGATCGCAGCCAGGGAGCACGCGCCTGGATCTATCGCGACCCGCACCGGCGCGGCTGGTTCTGACCGCACGGGATGGTGAGCGCGGCGCACCCGTGACGTCCATCGCAGCCAACGGACTCACGCTCGAGTACGAGTCGCTCGGCGATCCCGCCGCGCCGCCGATCCTGCTCGTCATGGGGCTCGGGATGCAGCTGATCGCCTGGCCGGAAGCGTTCTGCCAGGGCCTGGTCGATCGCGGGTTCCGCGTCATCCGGTTCGACAACCGCGATGCCGGCCTGTCGTCGAAGATCCACGTGCGCCGGCAGCCCAATGTCGTCGCCGCGCTCGCCGCCTCGTGGCTGCGGCTGCCGGTGCGCGCGCCCTACACGCTGGAGGATATGGCCGCCGATACGGTCGGTCTGCTCGACGCGCTGGCCATCCCGCGCGTCCACGTCGTGGGCCTGTCGATGGGCGGAATGATCGCGCAGGTCGTCGCCGCAATGCACCCGGAGCGCGTGCTGAGCCTGACGTCGATCATGTCGTCGAGCGGCAACCGCAAGGTCTCGCAGCCGCGGCCCGACGCGAAACGCGCCATCCTTGGCAAGCCACCGAATCCCGACGACCCGGAAAGCGTGATCCAGCATCTCATCCGGCTATACGGCGTGATCGGCAGTCCGGGGTATCCCACGGACCAGCACGACTTGCGCGCCCTGATCAGCCGCCTCGTTCGACGCGGCTACTATCCGGCGGGAGTCGCGCGGCAGCTGGTCGCGATCATCGCGTCCGGCAACCGCCGTCGACTGCTGCGCAGGATCACGGCGCCGACGCTCGTGATTCACGGTGCCGACGATCCGCTCATTCCGGTCGAGGCGGGCAGGGACACCGCCCGACACATTGAAAGGGCGAAGCTGCTCGTGATCCCGGGCATGGGGCACGACCTCGCGCCGGGGCTCGTGCCGATTCTGGTCGATGCGATCGCCACGCATTGCCGCACTGCAGCGGACGCGTCGCGTGAACGAGCCGCCGCCGGCGGGGTCTGACGCTTCTTCCCGTCCTGCCGTAAACTGGCGCTGCCTGCATTACCCTGGAAGGCCCGCCATGGACGAACAACTGCGCATCGCCGCCCTCGAGTACCACCGGCTGCCGACTCCCGGCAAGATCTCGGTCACGCCCACGAAGGGCCTCATCAACCAGCGGGATCTCGCGCTCGCCTATTCGCCGGGGGTGGCCGCGGCCTGCGACGCCATCGCCGCCGATCCGAACGAAGCGCGGTCGCTGACCTCGCGCGGCAACCTCGTCGCCGTCATCACCAATGGCACTGCCGTGCTCGGTCTCGGCAACATCGGGCCGCTGGCCGGCAAGCCGGTGATGGAGGGCAAGGCCTGCCTGTTCAAGAAGTTCGGCGGCATCGACGTGTTCGACATCGAGATCGCGGAGACCGACCCCGACGAGCTCGTCCGCACGATTGCCCGGCTCGAGCCGACTTTCGGCGGCATCAACCTCGAGGACATCAAGGCGCCGGACTGCTTCTACGTGGAGCGCAAGCTCCGCGAGCGGATGAAGATCCCGGTGTTCCACGACGACCAGCACGGCACGGCGATCGTCGCCGGCGCGGCGATCCTCAACGGGCTCAAGGTCGTGGGCAAGGACATCGGTTCGGTGAAGCTCGTGTGCTCGGGCGCAGGCGCCGCGGCGATCGCGTGCCTCGACCTGATGGTCAGGGTGGGCCTCAAGCACGAGAACATCGTCGTGTGCGACAGCAAGGGCGTGATCTACAGCGGCCGCGAGTTTCCGATGGAGGAGAACAAGGCGCGCTACGCCTGTCGCACGTCGGCGCGCACGCTCGCCGATGCCATCGTGGACGCGGACATCTTCCTCGGCCTGTCCGGTCCGAAGGTGCTGACGCAGAACATGGTCAAGGCGATGGCGCGCGACCCGCTGATCCTCGCGCTTGCGAACCCCGAGCCGGAGATCCTGCCCGAGCTCGCGAAGGCCGTGCGTCCCGACGCCATCATCGCCACCGGCCGCTCGGACTACCCGAACCAGGTCAACAACGTCCTCTGTTTCCCGTTCATCTTCCGCGGCGCGCTGGACGTGGGCGCCACGTCGATCACCGAGGAGATGAAGCTCGCCTGCATGCGCGCGATCGCCGAGCTCGCGCATGCCGAGCAGTCCGACATCGTCGCGCAGGCCTACGCCGGCGAGGACCTCGTCTTCGGCGCGGAATACCTGATCCCGAAGCCCTTCGATCCGCGGCTCATGGTGATCGTGCCGCCCGCGGTCGCGCAGGCGGCGATGGAGAGCGGCGTGGCGACGCGGCCCATCGCCGATTTCGACGCGTATCGCGACCGCCTGTCACAGTTCATCTACCACTCCGGCCTCATCATGAAGCCGGTGTTCGCCGGCGCGAAGCGCGCGCCGACGCGCGTGGCCTACGCGGAAGGCGAGGAGGAGCGCGTGCTGCGGGCGGTGCAGGTCGTCGTGGACGAGGGGCTGGCGAAGCCCGTGCTGATCGGTCGCCCGGAGGTCATCGCCGCGCGGATCGAGAAGTTCGGGCTGCGGCTCAAGCCCGGGACGGACTTCGAGCTCGTCAACATCAACAGCGACCCGCGGTACAAGGAGTGCTGGCAGCTCTACCACCAGCTGATGGGCCGCAACGGCATCTCGCCGGAGGACGCCAAGGAGGCGGTGCTGCGCAAGCCGTCGCTGATCGGCACGCTGCTGCTGCGGATCGGTGCGTGCGACGCGCTCGTCTGCGGCACGGTCGGCAAGTACCACGCGCACCTGCGCCACGTCGCCGACGTCATCGGCCAGAGCCCCGACGCGCCCGTGTTCGCGGCGATGAACGGCCTGATCCTGCCGCATCGGACGCTGTTCGTCTGCGACACCTACGTGAACCGGGACCCGTCAGCCGAGCAACTGGCCGAAATCACCGAGCTTGCCGCCGAGGGCGTCCGGCGCTTCGGCCTGGTGCCGAAGGTCGCGCTGCTGTCGCACTCCAATTTCGGCAGCGACGATTCGGCGTCGGCACAGAAGATGCGGGAAGTGCGGCGGTTGCTGGTCGAGCGCCTGCCCGGCCTGGAGGTGGACGGCGAGATGCACGGCGACGCCGCGCTGTCGGAGGCGATCCGCAGCCGCGTGCATCCGGATTCGACGCTGAAGGGCGAGGCGAACCTGCTGATCATGCCGAATCTCGACGCGGCGAACATCTCGTTCAACCTGCTCAAGATCACCGGTGGCGACGGCGTGACGATCGGCCCGATCCTGCTGGGCGCGCGCAAGGCGGTGCTCATCGCCACGCCGTCGGCGACGGTGCGCCGGCTCGTCAACCTCACGGCGCTCGCGGTCGTCAGCGCCGCGGGTAGCGGCGACTGACCCGAAGGGCCCGCGACGCCCGGCCACGTCCATGCGACCCCTCGTGCCGCACGGAGAGGCGCTGCGTCACGCGATCGCGTGGCTGGCCGAGCAGGGAAGCTGGTCGCTGCCGCTGATCGAGGAGGCGTGCCAGCGCTTCGACATGTCGCCGGCCGACGAGGAATTCCTGCTCGCCGAATACCGGCGCGTGCACGAAGAGCGGCAGCAATGAGCTAGTGCAGCGTGGCGTCCCCGGGCACCGGGCGCGGGCCGACATCGATCGCGACCACCGTCTGGCCGACGAGCGTGACGCTGCCCTTGCGCCGGTTGTCGCCGGTGTCGCTGTACTCGAAGCCGTAGACGCGCCGCAGTCGCACGTGTCCCTCGCCGTCCCGCACCGGCCGCAGCGACGCGAGCGCGACGGTGTCGTCGAGAAACAGCAGGCCCTCCGCCGCGCAGGCGGGGCGTATGGCCGCGTTGGCCCTCTCGCGCGCGGTCAGGCTGTCCCACAGGAACCATCCCGCGGCCGCGAAGAGGAGCACGCCGAGCAGTTCAGTTATCCCCACGCTGGCTGGATCCACGATGGCGCCGGCGCACGGCCCGCCGCGGGTGCGGCAGCTGCGGTCCCGATTGCCCGGCAGGCTGCATTCTGCCAGCATACCCGGCTGCGCTGGCACAACTGCGGCCGGATTCCGGCGCGCGGTGCGGCGGAAGCCGCGCCGTCTGCGCGTCGTCTCGCGGCAGCGAATTCACGGGAGCGCACTTGAGCCATTTTCACGAACGACTTTCCGCACTCACGCCCGACGTCCTGCGGAGCCTCCGGCGCGGCATCGAGAAGGAGAGCCTGCGCGTCAGGCCGGATGGAGCGCTGGCCGACACGGCACACCCCGCAGGGCTCGGGGCGGCGCTGACGCACCCGCACATCACGACGGACTTCAGCGAGTCGCAGCTCGAGCTGATCACGGGCGTGCACGCGGGCGCGGACGCCTGCCTCGGGGAGCTCACCGAGATCCATCAGGTCGTCTATCGGCAACTGCACGGGGAAATTCTCTGGTGCACCAGCATGCCGTGCAAGCTCCCGGCCGAAGAGGAGATCCCGCTCGGGCAGTACGGGACGTCGAACATCGGCAGGCTCAAGACGGCATACAGGCAGGGTCTCGCGCACCGCTACGGCCGGCGCATGCAGACGATCTCGGGCATCCACTACAACTTCTCGCTGCCCGAAGCGGCGTGGGCGCTGCTGCAGCAAGCCGACGGCGAGCGGGGCCCGACGGACGCGTACCAGGACAGCGGCTACTTCGCGCTGATCCGCAATTTCCGGCGCCACTCGTGGCTGCTGCTCCTGCTGTTCGGCTCGTCCCCCGCGGTGTGCGGCACGTTCCTCGGCGGGCGCTCGCACGAGCTGACGGCTTGGGAGACAGGAACCTATTACGCGCCGTACGGGACTTCGCTGCGGATGGGCAGGCTGGGATACCAGAGCGAGGCGCAGGCGTCGCTCGCCGTGAGCTTCAACTGCCTGCGCAGCTATGCGGAGACGCTCAACCGCGGGCTCACCGAGATCTATCCGCGGTATGCGGCCATCGGCATCCGCGACGGCGAGAAGTACCGGCAGATCGCGACGACACTGCTGCAGATCGAGAACGAGTTCTACGGAACGATCCGGCCGAAGCAGCGGATCCGACCCGGCGAGCGGGCGCTGCACGCGCTCGGCGAGCGCGGCGTCGAGTACGTCGAGGTGCGCTGCGTCGACGTCAACCCGTTTCTTCCGGCGGGCATCGGTACGGACGAGATGCGCTTCATGGACATCTTCCTGCTGCATTGCGCTCTGCGCGACAGTCCCCGCGATTCACCCGGGGAAATTGCCGTGCTCGCACGGAACCAGCAGCTCGTCGCCGAGCGCGGCAGGGACCCGGATCTGCGCCTCGATCGGACCGGCGAGAAGCTCGCCCCGGTCGCCTGGGGCGCGCAGCTCCTGCAGGAGTTCGAGCCCATTGCCGCCGCCCTCGATGCCGCGCACGGTGACGGTGCCCATCGCCGGGTGCTGCGTGCAGCCGACGAGGCATTGCGCGATCCTTCGTCGCTCCCGTCGGCGCGCGTCCTGCGCGAGACGGAGCGGAACTACCGCAAGTCGTTTCCCGCCTTCGCGCTGGCGCAGTCGTTCGTCCACCAGCGCGCGCTCCTCGAGCTCCCCCTGGCCGCCGACGTCGAGGCGCGTTTCGCGGCAATGGCGGCCGAATCGATGGCCGCGCAGAAGAAGATCGAGGCCGCCGACCGCGTGCCCTTCGAGACGTTCCGCGCGCAGTACCTCGCCCAGGATCTCATGAGCGGCGCGCACTTCCGCGCGCCCGGCTGACGCCGGAACCGGGCCGCGGCGCGCGCCCGCGAGCCACACCGGCGGCGTCAACGACGTTCGAGAAACCGCGCGAGCCGCGCGACGCCGTCCGCGAGCCGCTCTTCGCCGGCCGCGAAGCACCAGCGGACGAATCCTTCGCCTTCGGGGCCGAACGCGCTTCCGGGGGCCAGGCCCAGCTTCGCCTCGCGCACCAGCCGCTTGCAGAAGCCGAGGCTGTCCGTGACTCCCTCGATCCGGAAGAACACGTACATCGCGCCGGCAGGCGGCGCCGCCTCGATGCCGGGAAGCGCGCGCAGCGACCGGCACAGGACGTCCCGGGCCCGGCGATAGCGCATGAGCGTGTGCGCGACGGTCGCCTCGCCCTGCGTGAGCGCGGCGACCCCGGCGCGCTGCACGAAGCCCGGGCAGCACGACGTGTTGTATTCGATCAGCTTGCCGAGGTCGGGCATCAGCGCCGCCGGCGCGACGATCCATCCGAGCCGCCAGCCGGTCATCGACCAGGCTTTCGAGAAGCTGTTGGTGCTGACGATCCGATCGTCGGGCGCGGCGAGATCCAGAAACGACGGCGAGCGTGACCCCGCATCGCCGGCGCCGCCGTAGTAGAGCCGCTCGTACACGTCGTCGGCGACGATCCAGATGCCGTGCCGGCGGCAGTGGTCGAGAATCGCGGCCTGGGCGGCGCGGTCGATCGTCCAGCCGGTGGGGTTGTTCGGCGAATTGATCATCAAGGCGCGCGTGCCCGGCGCCAGCGCGGCGATCAGCTTCGCCACGTCGAGCGCCCAGCCATCGGGGCCGAAACCGAGCGCGACGCGGACGACGTCGGCGCCGAGGATCTTCGGGATCTCGGTGAGGTTCGGCCACAGCGGCGTCACGCAGACGACGCGATCGCCCGGGTTCACGAGCGCCTCGACGGCGAGCATCAGCGCCGACATCCCGGAGGCGGTCACCGCGATGTTCTCCGCGGAGATCCGCGCGCCTCCGGACTGCTGCAGGCCGGTGAGGTAGCCTGCAATCGCTTCCCGCAGCTCGGGGATGCCGAAATTCTGCGTGTAGAACGTGTCGCCGGCGCCGAGAGCAGCCACCGCGGCATCCCGGATGTACGCCGGCGTCACCTCGTCCGGCTCGCCGAACCAGAACGCGAGGATGTCGCGATCGCCCATGCCGGCGTTCGCGACTTCGCGGATCTGCGAGGCCACGAGCGCGCGTACCGCGCTGCGGGCGGCAAGATCAGGGACGGGCAGGGAGACAGGCATCGGGCGAAGCATACGTCACTGCGCCAAAGCGCAGGGGCTCCCTAGCGAACCGCGGCGATCTCGGCGAGCACCTGCGCGGTCGACTTGACGATCGCGAAGTTGTGGTCCAGGTGCCGGATGGTCGCGTCGTGCCCCTCCTGCGTCCACGCCGCGGTCGCGTCCTCGATCAGCAGCACGCGATATCCGAGGTCGCCGGCGTTGCGGGTGCTCGATTCGACGCAGTTGTTGGTGACGACCCCCGTCATGATCAGCGTGTCGATGCCCATGTTGCGAAGCACGAAATCGGCATTGGTCGACACGAACACGCTCGACGTCGTCTTGTCCAGCACCACCTCTCCCGCGACGGGCGCGAGCTCCGGAATGAACTCGGCGTCCTTGTGCCCGGGCGGCACGCGAATGCCCATGCATTTGTACCGCCAGCTCGTGTCGGCCGAGTTGCCGGCCCGGTTCATCACGCGCACGTGGACCGAAGGGATGCCCGCCTGCCGGGACGCTTCCAGTATGCGGCGGATGTTGGGGATCGTCGCCGTCTCGAGCCGGGAGAAGTAGTACTCCATCTCGGCGGCGAGGCCGTTCGCTTTGCCAACCGCCCCGATGCCATAATCGCGGTGCGCGTCGACATACTGCATGTCGATGATCATCAACGCGGTCGACCGCGCGGTGACCGTCGACTCCGGCAGACCGCCGCCGAGGACGTTGGCGATTCCTTCGAACTCTTCGTTGCGCATCCTGCCCCCTTGCCTGTCCGTTCCCGCTACGCGCACGGTCAGCGCGCGGGCTGCAGCGTCCCTCTCAGGCGCGCACGTCGTCGAACTCGCGCAGCCATTTGTTCATCGTGATCTGGAACAGGAACGATGCCGTCTGCACCATGATCATCCGGACGCCGTGCGCGTGCAGCTTGCGCACGCGATCGCCCATCTCGTCCAGCGTGTACGCGTAACTCGTGTTCGCGCCGATCGTGACCCCGTGCTCGCGCCCGAGCGCGACCGCGCGGTCGACGTACTTCCAAACCTCGGGGTGGTGGAAGTCCGGCGTGTGCTTGCCGGTCAGGATGCGCGAGGCGTCCGTCATCGCGATGAACACGAGCTTGATTCCGGGCTGCCGGATGACCTCCTCGAGATCGTCGAGCGCGCCCCGTGTTTCCGGCTGCGGGACGACGTAGGTGGCCGCCTCGTGCCGGTCGCGCACCGGAACCCAGTCGGAGAAGTCGTTGTACGGATGGATCGTCATGATCTTTCGGTGCCAGTCCTTCGCGACCTGCAGGCACTCGTCGATCTCCTTCTTGCAGGAGTGCGACACGAAGACGAACTGGGCACCGATGCCGAGCGCGCGCGAGCAGTCGAGCGCGAGCCGGTGGTCGTAACCGAGCCACGGGTTGCCGGCAACGCGCACGATCGGCGTGATGCCCGCCGCTTCGCCGGCGCGGATGAGCTCCTCGGTCCGCGACCAGTCGTTGCCGGTCCACATCTGGTCGATCACGAACCAGTCGAAGCCGAGATGGCCGCACAGATCGACCATGTCGGGGCTGTTGACGAACAGCCCGAGGCTGGTCTTGCCCTGCTGGAGCTTCTTCAGGAGCCGGTTGTCGTACAAGGGGACCTCCGTTCGGCGCGCCGTTTTTGCGATACGATCGCCATGCGCGAATCCGCCGGTGAAGGGGCGCCATGAGCGAACTGCCGAACGACTATCTCGACGCATTCGATTTCGGGTTCACGCTGCGGCCGGCGCACACGGCGCTGCTCGTCATCGACATGCAGTACGCGAGCGCGAGCCGCACGGCCGGGCTTGGCCGCAAGCTCGCCGCTGACGGGCGCGCCGAGCTCGGCCGCTACCGCTTCGACCGGATCGAGACCGTGTGCATCCCCGCGATCCGGCGCCTGCTGCGATTCTTCCGCGACGGCGGGCTGCGCGTCGTCTACGTCACCATTGGCTCGAACTGCCCCGACTTTGGGGACATGCCGCCGAACCTGCGCAAAGTCGCGCGCGCGCACAACAACCGCGCCGGACAGCCGGAGCACGGAATTCTGGACGAGATCGCGCCCCAGCCCGGCGAGATCGTCGTCAACAAGACGACGACCGGCGCATTCGCCTCGACGGGGCTCGACTCGACGCTGCGCACGATGGGCATCGGCGACCTGCTGCTGTGCGGGGTCTCGACCGATCAGTGCGTCGAGAGCACCGCGCGCGCCGCCGCCGATCTGGGGTACAACTGCGTGATCGTCGAGGACGGCTGCGCCTCGGCGTCGCCGGTGCGCCACGACGCCACGCTTCGCGCGTTCCAGCGCATGCTGGGTCGCGTCGCAACCAGCGAGGCGGTGCTGCGCGAGCTCGCGCGCGAAGCGGCCGCCCCCGGGGGCGCGCGGCGCGGCTGACACGGGCGGGAAGCTCAGACTTCCAGCGAGAGCAGCGGCGCGTACTGCTGCCCGCCGAACACGTCGCTGTCCTGCACCGACCCCGAGCTGTGCGGTCGCGGAAAGCTCACCTTGATCGCGAGCGCCGCGTCGTGATCGACGACGATGATCTCGTCGGGCTTGCGCCGGAAGATCGTCGCGATCTTTTCGCGCGTGATCACTTTGGCGTCGCGCACGCGCCGATAGACGTCGGGACTGTCGAACATGATGTCGAACGTGAGCCAGAAGGGGCCCGCGTTCTTCGAGCGGACCAGCACTGCGAGATCGCCGATTGTCTGCGCCACGGTCAAACCTCCTCGAATTCGGTGGGGAAGAGGCTGGTCGGAGTGTCCGGCACCAGCACGTGGTTGAGGTGGAATTCCCATACCGGACCCCGCGCAAGCTCGCCGGGCGAGAAGGGAAGGGCGAGCCCCGTGATCAGGCCGTGCCACTTCGGAATCGGATTGTGCAGGGCCAGATGCCCGACGCTCGAGGCGATCGTGTGCGACAGCTCCTGCGTCGCCGCGATCACGTCCCACATGATCATCACCTCGTGGCCGCCGACCGTCTTGTTCGGCTCGAGATCGCCCATCACGCCGTTGCGGCCGTAGACCCGCGTGTTGATCTCGTACTTCGCGCCAGGCACTGTGTGACCGATGCGGATCTTGATGCTCTTGTCGAGCTGCTCCAGCCACGAATCGAGCTGCGAGAGGATGTACGGGTCGCGGACGCCGCCGAGGATCACGGTCGAATAGCCGCGCTGCCGCACGCCCTCGACCTTGATCGTGTACTCCTTCGCCGGCGCGAACTGCGACCCCGAGACCCGCACCGCCTTGTCGGAGATCGCCTCGTATTTCGCCTCGCGCGTGAACAGCGTGCCGGACGGCTCGACCAGCTCGAACGGGTCGGCGTTCTCGTAGAGCGTGTGCGACGCCACGCTCTGCGGCGTGCACCAGTAGTCGTCGCGCATGGGGAACACGTCGAAGGAATCCTCGTGCAGCGTCGCCATCATGCTGTCGGGCGCGAGCCGGACGGCGACGGCCGCGGCACCGCACTCGAGGATCTTGGCCATGTGCCAGACGATCCCGGGCTTGAAGCCCCGCATGAGGGGCAGCGCCGCGAAGATGGACGTGTCGCTCGAGCGCCCGCCGATGACGACCTGCGCCTCGCCGTCGAGCGCGGCCTGGATGGGCTCGGCGCCCATCATGCCCACCATGTGCAGCGCCTCGTCGACGTCCTGCTCGGTGAGCGGACCGAAGGGCGCCAGCGGCCGCGTCCTGCCGGAACGCAGGTGCCGCAGCACGGTTTCCTTCGACAGCTCCGAGTGGATCTTCGCCATGCGGAAATGGAGACCGTGCTCGCGGGCGAGCTCGTGGACGATTCCGCAGAGCCAGTCGAGGCCCTGGTCGTTGCCCGACGATCCCGCCGATCCGATCACCAGCGGAAGCTTGTGCGCGATCGCGCGGGTGAGGATCGTGTCGACATCGCGCTTGACCGCCGCCTTCGAGAAGTGGCACTTGCCGGTCGCGAGGTTGCTCGGACCCGAGTCCGTCGACCCCGCGTCGCAGCCGATCATCTGCGCGCCGAGCGCGATGGCCTTGTCGATCGACTGCGGCTGGTAGCCGGACCCCAGCATGCCCGTCGCGGAAACCAGTGAGAAAGACGCCATGGGGTGAACCTCCGTCGGGAATAGTTGCGCGGCGAGGAAACCGGCCGCCCTACGTGTGCGAGTACATCGGGCGCCCGGCGGTCGGCAGCGCCGCCTTCAGGATCGAGCCGGTCGCCGATTCGGTGACGAACAGCGTCCGCCGGTCGGCCCCACCGTAGGCGATGTTGGTCGTCATCCGTCCTGGCGTGCACGAGCGTATCCGGTAGAGCGGCTCGCCGTAGCGGCTGAACAGCCACACGCTGCCGAGGCCGGCATGCGCGACGGCGAGGTTGCCGTCCTCGTCCATCGCGAGGCCGTCCGGCCCGCCACCGCCGGACATCTGGATGAAAGTGCCCACCTTGGACGTGAAGCCGGAGCGCGTGCGCGGTATCCGCCAGATCGCGTTCGCCCGGGTGACTGCGACGAAGAGCGTCGACTCGTCGGGGCTGAACACGATTCCGTTCGGGCTGGGAATTCCCGACAGGACGACCTCGATCGCCCCCCCCGCGCGCACGCAGATCACGCGGCCGCTCGGATCCTGCCAGCCCGACTGACCCTGGTCGGTAAAGTAGAGATCCCCGTTGCTCGCGAAGACCAGGTCGTTCGGCCCCTTGAGCCGCTCCATGTTGACCCGCGGCAGGAAGGGCCGGATCGTGCCGGCCGCCGGATCCACCAGCATGATCCCGTTCTTCTGATCGGCGACGAAGATCCGGCCGTCCCGGTGGATCTTGAGCCCGTTCGGCTCGCCGTCGTATTCGACGACGACGGAGAACTCGCCCTGCGGCGAGACGCGGAAGATCCGTCCGTACGGAATGTCCGTGCAGTAGAGATTGCCGTCGCGATCGAACGACGGCCCCTCCAGGAACGACGTCGGCGTGCCGTGCAGCCGGCCTTCGAGCCATTCGGAGCGGCGGCCCGAGATCTCGAGGTGCTTCGGCACCTTGGCGAACACTTCGGTCGTCAGGTCGGGTGGGGCGGCGTACATGGCGTCGGCTTCCTTGTCCGAGCCGGCCGCGCTACTTCGAAGCGCGGTTCGGCAGGTACATCACGATCTCGGGAAACGCGGTGATCAGGATCACGTAGGCGATGAAGATGAAGAAATAGGGCACGCAGCCGCGGATGACGTCGCCGAGCCGGCAGTTGGCGATCCCCTGCACGACGAAGAGATTGATCCCGAACGGCGGCGTGATCTGCCCGAGTTCGACCTGCAGCACCAGCAGTATGCCGAACCAGATCGGGTCGATGCCGAGCGCGACGATCGTCGGAAAGAGCAGCGGCACCGTGACCATGATCATGCCGACGCTGTCCATGATGCACCCGAGGATCGCGTACATCACGTAGATCGCGATCAGGAACTCGACGCGACCCAGGTTCATTGCGACCAGCGCCTCCGCTAGGTTGGATCCGATCCTCGCGTTGTCGATCGAGTAGGAAAAGATGAAGGCCATCGCCACGATCAGCAGGATCGTGCAGCTCGAGCCGACCGAGCGGGACGCCGCGTCCCAGAGCAGCCGCAGCGAGAAGTTTCCCCAGATCGCGCTGATCGCGATCCCGACGGTCGCCCCGATCGCCGCCGCCTCGGTGGGCGTGGCCAGGCCGGCGTACATGCTGCCGAGCACGGCGCCGATGAGGCCGAGAAAGGGCAGCAGCTTGATGAATTCCCGGACGACCTGCGCCCAGCCCTGGCGGATCTCGACCTTGGGGGCGACGCCCGGCCGGAGGGTCGCGGCGATGGCGATGTACACCATGAATATCGCCGCCAGCAGGAACCCGGGGATGATGCCGGCAAGGAAGAGCTTGACGATCGACGTCTCGGTGAACGTCCCGTAGAGAATCATCGCCCCGCTCGGGGGAATCAGGATGCCGAGCGTGCCGCCGGCGGCGAGCGAGCCCGTCGCCATACGGATGTCGTAGCCCCGAGCCTTGAGTTGCGGCAGTGCCACCGAGCCGATCGACGCCGCCGTAGCCACGCTCGAGCCGCTGATCGCGGCGAACATCGCGCA
>Ga0209048_10001417_pt1 | contig 24724 bp, 18 predicted proteins | sample FrelakmetCRP12CR_FD_187146 | JGI IMG/M metagenome (GOLD analysis project Ga0209048, IMG submission 187146) | Freshwater lake sediment microbial communities from the University of Notre Dame, USA, for methane emissions studies - CRP12 CR (SPAdes)... | ecosystem: Environmental > Aquatic >... | reverse complement strand
CGGCCCGCCGGCGGCGACGCCGAGGCCCCAGCAGCGATAGGCGACGATCGATGGACCGATGGCGACGAACAGCAGCGCGGCCAGCACCCAGCCACTCCAGGCGATGGCCGGTGTGCCGTGTGCGAGTTCGGCCACGGCAGCAGCGCCAGCGCCGAGCAGACCGAACAGCATCTGCACGAGCAGGAACTCGGCCCAGTTCCATCCCGGTCGAAGGGGCAGCCGCATCGAGGCCGGCGGCCGCGCGAGCATCCAGCTGTAGAACGCCCATGCAACGATCGCAATCAGCACGTAGAGATCGCCGGCGACGAACTCGATGCGCGCCAGCGCCGCCAGTTCGCCGCGAGCAATCACCAGCAGCACGCCGGCGAGCGAGAACACCGCGCCGACGATCTGGAGCCGCCGCGCTCGCTCGCCGTGGAGCAGCGCGCCGACGCCGAGCATCCACACCGGGCTGCTGGCCGCGATCAGCGTCACGTTGATCGGCGTCGTTGTCACGAGTGCCAGGTACTGCAGTGCGTTGTAGGTGCCGACGCCGAGCAGGCCGAGCAACAACAGTTGCTTCCAGCGCTCGGCGATTTCGCGCGGCCGCAGGAAGATACGCCATCCGAGCGGCAACAGCAGCAGCGCCGCGAGCAGCCAGCGCAGGAAGTTCAGCGTCAGTGGTGCCACGCTGCCCACCAACATGCGGCCGACCACCGCGTTGCCGGCCCACAGCAGCGGCGGCAGCGTCATCAGCAGCGCGGTGCGCCCGGACAGGCGAGTCATCGCGGATCCGCGCCCGGCATCGCCGCGCCGCATTTCCAACACTGCTCGAACGGGCCGTCGATGCGCTCGCGGCAACTGGCGCAGACCCAATGGCGGTGCGGCGGGTGGCGAAGCTCGTGGAGCAGGGCGCGCGCGGCGTCGAACTGCGCGGCGTCGGCGATCCACACCTCGGGCAGCGCCTGGTCGGGCGGGATCTCGCCGGCGATGCTGCTCGCGAAATAGCGCTGCACGCTCGACTCGATCCCGCCGCCGGTGAGCATGTCGGCCCACAGCGTGGCGATGGCGATGTTGGGCGCGGTGGTGAGCCTTTTCATACGGCGTGACAATCGGCGGGAGACCCGCCGGCAGAACCGGCGAAGTGCTGGCACGATACCGCACTGAATCGCTCGAGCCCTCAACACACGCGACGGAGATCCACGCCATGACCCAGACCAGCCCAACGATCCGTGTCGACCAGCACGGCGGCGCCGAATCGATGCACCTTGTCGACCTGCCAGTGGGCGATCCCGGCCCGGGCGAGATACGCATCCGACACCACGCCTGCGGCCTGAACTTCATCGACATCTACCAGCGCTCGGGCGTGTACCCAATGCCGATGCCGCTCGCGCTCGGCATGGAAGGCGCAGGCATCGTCGAGGCAGTGGGGTCGGGCGTGACACACCTGAAGGTGGGCGATCGCGCCGCCTACGCAAGCACACCGCCGGGGAGCTACTGCAGGCTGCGCGTGATGCCGGCCAAGTGTGTCGTCAAGCTGCCCGAGGTGATCGGCTTCGAGACCGGCGCAGCGATGATGCTCAAGGGTCTGACGGCGCAATACCTGCTGAGGAAGACGCTGCCGCAGGGCGGCCTGCGCGCGGGCGACTTCGTTCTCTTTCACGCTGCTGCGGGCGGCGTCGGGCTGATCGCCTGCCAGTGGGCGCGCTCGCTCGGGCTGCAACTGATCGGCACCGCGGGCTCGGACGAGAAGTGCGCGCTGGCGCGCGAGCACGGCGCGGCGTTCACGATCAACTACCGCAGCGAAGACTTCGCTGCCCGCGTGCGCGAGATCACCGGCGGCGCCGGCGTCAAGGTGGTCTACGACTCGGTCGGCAAGGACACCTGGGACAAGTCGCTCGACTGCCTGCGTCCCTTCGGTCTGATGGCGAGCTTTGGCAACGCGTCGGGTGTGGTGCCGCCTTTCGCCGTCGGAACGCTGGGCGCGAAGGGCTCGCTCTACGTGACGCGTCAGACGCTGTTCACCCACATCGCGACGCGCGAGGCGACGCAGGCGATGGCTGACGAGCTCTTTGCGGTGGTCGCCAGCGGCGCGGTGAAGATCCGCATCGACCAGCACTACGCGTTGAAAGACGTGGCCCAGGCGCACCGCGACATGGAAGCGCGCAAGACGACCGGCTGCAGCGTGCTGTTGCCCTGAGCCTGGCGCCGCTCGTCGCGGGCGTTGCCCGCTTCTCGCAGTTCAGCGCGTGCGCCGCACGCGCAACAGCTCGTCGAGGATCAGCAGCCCCGCGCCGATTGTGATCGCGCTGTCGGCGACGTTGAACGCCGGGAAGTACCAGCCCGCGTAGTGGACCTGGATGAAGTCGACGACCGAGCCGCGCGCGACGCGGTCGATCACGTTGCCCACCGCGCCGCCGAGGATCAGCGACAGCGCCCAGCCGAACAGCCTCTGCCCGCCGTGGCGGCGAAGCATCCAGACGATGAAGGTCGCCGCCACGGCGCCCAGGCCGATGAAGAACCAGCGCTGCCAGCCCGCGGCGCCGGCGAGGAAGCTGAACGCCGCGCCGGTGTTGTGCACGTGCACGACGTTGAAGAAGGACGTCACTGTCCGGCTCTCGCCGAGGGTAAAGTGGCCGACGATCAGCACCTTCGTGAGCTGATCGAACAGCACGATCGCCAGCGCGATCGCGAGCCAGCCCACAAGTCTGCCCGAAGACTTCTTCGGCATCAGGCGATCCTTCTCGCTTCACCCGGCCCGTAGAGGTTACTCGTGCAGCGGCCGCAGATCGCCGGGTGCGCCGGGTCGTGGCCGACGTCGTCGCGGTAGTGCCAGCAGCGCGCGCACTTCGTCGCGTCGCTCGGCACGACGTTGACGGCGAGCTCGGCGCCTTCGGCGAGCACGGCCTGCGAGGTGATGGTCACGAAGCGCAGGTCATCGCCGAGAGTCGCGAGCAGCGCATGGTCGGCCGCGCCCGCGCTGATGCGAACGCTGGCCTGCAACGACGAGCCGACCGTGCCTGCCGCGCGCAAGGTCTCGATCTCCTTGTTCACGAAGTCGCGCAGCTCGCGGATGCGGGCCCACTTGGCGAGCAGCGCCTCGTCGGGCGAAGGCAGTCGCCAGTAGGTCTCGGTGAAGATCGACGGCGACACGCCGGGCGCGAACACCTGCCACGCTTCCTCGGCGGTGAAGCTCAGGAACGGCGCCATCCAGCGCAGCATCGCGTGCGTGACTTGCCACAGCGCGGTCTGCGCCGAACGCCGCGCGAGCGACTTCGGCGCCGTTGTGTACAGCCTGTCCTTCAGGATGTCGAGGTAGAACGCACCCAGGTCCTCGCTGCAGAAGACTTGCAGCTTGGCGACGACGGGATGGAACTCGTAGGCGCCGTAGTGGCCACCGGCGAAGACGCCGCGCTCGGCGTCAAAGGCGCCGAGGATCTCGGCCTGGAACTGCGCCGCACGCGCAAGCGCCCAGCGGTCGATCTCGAGCATCTCGACGAGCGGCACCGCGTCCTTCGCGGCGTCGAAATCGCTCGTGTTGGCGAGCAGGAAGCGCAGCGTGTTACGAATGCGCCGGTAGGCGTCGACGACGCGCGCGAGGATCTTGTCGTCGCCAGCGATGTCGCCTGAGTAGTCGCTCGCGGCGACCCACAGGCGGATGATCTCGGCGCCAAGCTTGGCGCTCACCGCCTGCGGCTCGATGCCGTTACCGAGCGACTTGCTCATCTTGCGGCCCTGGCTGTCGACCGTGAAGCCATGCGTCAGCAGGCCGCGATACGGTGCGCGGCCCTCGAGCGCGCAGGCGATCAGCAGTGACGAGTGGAACCAGCCGCGATGCTGGTCGTGGCCTTCGAGGTAGAGGTCGGCTTCGGGGCCCTCGGCGTGGTGGCCCGGATGTTCCTTTGTTCCCTGGTGGGTGCCGCGCAGCACGTGGCGGAAGGTCGATCCCGAGTCGAACCAGACTTCGAGGATGTCGCTGTTCTTCACGTAACGCGCGGCGTCCTCGGCGCCGAGGATCTCCTCGGCCGTGACGCGGCTCCACGCCTCGATGCCGCCGGCCTCGACGATGTCGGCCGCCTGATCCAGGATCGCCATCGTCCGCGGGTGCAGGTCGCCGCCGTCGCGGTGAAGGAAGAACGGCAGCGGAACGCCCCAGCTCCGCTGGCGGCTGATGCACCAGTCGGGGCGGTTGGCAATCATGTCGCGCAGACGGGCGCGGCCGTTCTCGGGATAAAAGCCCGTCGCGTCGATCGCTTTGAGCGCCGTCTGGCGCAGCGTCTTTGGCGCCTTGTCCTGCGTGAACACGCCGTCGCCATCGTCCATGCGGATGAACCACTGCGCCGCGGCGCGGTAGATCACCGCCGACTTGTGGCGCCAGCAGTGCGGGTAGCTGTGGGTGATCGACTCGGTGGCGAACAATCGCCCGGCGCGCTCGAGCATGCCGATGATGACGGGCGCCGCCTTCCAGATGTTGCTGCCACCGAAGAGCGGAAAGTCGGCCGCGTATGAACCGTTGGCCTGCACCGGGTTCAGGATGTCGTCGTAGGCCATGCCATGCGCGACGCACGAGTTGAAGTCGTCCAGCCCATAGGCGGGCGACGAGTGGACGACGCCGGTGCCGTCTTCGGCCGTCGCGTAGTCGGCCAGGTAGACCGGGCTCAGCCTGTCGTAGCCCGGGTCGACATGCGCCAGCGGGTGGCGAAAATTCAGGCCGGCGAGCTTCTCGCCGAGTGTGGTTGCGATCACTGTGCCAGTGAGGCCAAAGCGTGCCAGGCACTTCTCGACCAGTGTCGCGGCGAGCAGCAACAGCCCGCGCGCGGTGTCAACGAGCGCGTACTCGAGCGCCGGGTTCAAGTTGAGCGCCTGATTCGCGGGCAGCGTCCACGCGGTCGTGGTCCAAATCACTGCGAAGGCGTCCTTCGCCAGCCGCGGTAAGCCGAACGCCGTGGCGAGCTTACCCGGCTCGGCGCAGAGGAAGCCGACGTCGACGGCGCCGCTTCTCTTGTCGGCGTATTCGATCTCGAACTCTGCCAGCGACGAACCGCAGTCGAAGCACCAGTGCACGGGCTTCAAGCCGCGGTAGACGAAACCGCGCTCGATCACGCGCTTGAAGGCGCGGATCTCGCCCGCTTCGTTCCTCGGGTCCATCGTGGCATAGCGATTTGCCCAGTCGCCGAGAATGCCCAGGCGCTTGAAGTCGCCCATCTGCAGCGCAATCTGTTCGGTCGCGTAGGCCCGACTCCTGGCCTGCATCTCGTCACGGCTCAGGTGGCGGCCGTGTGCCTTCTCGATCGCGTTCTCGATCGGCAGGCCGTGGCAGTCCCAGCCCGGCACATAGGGCGCGTCGAAGCCTGCGAGCTGGCGCGCCTTGACGATCATGTCCTTGAGCACCTTGTTGACCGCGTGGCCCATGTGGATCTGGCCGTTCGCGTACGGCGGCCCGTCGTGCAGGACGAACAGCGGCGCGCCGCGCCGGGCATCGCGCAGCTTCTTGTAGATGCCCTGCTCGTCCCATGCCTTGACCCAGCCGGGCTCGCGCCTGGGCAGGTCGCCCCGCATCGGAAACGGCGTGTCGGGCAGGTTGAGCGTCGCCCGGTAGTCGGTCGTGGTCGAGGCGGCGGGTGCGGAAGGCTGTTCAGCCATGACGGGTCCTTGCGGGCGGGTCGCTCCGGTGCGGGCCAGAGGCGATTCAATCGAAGAGGGCAGCGGCGTGATCGCGACGCGGGCGGGCGGTTCGCGCCGCGCCGGCGGCGAATCAAATTCGGTCGCGCGTCGTCTGTCGCCGCTGCGCCGCGTGCGCGGCGAGGTAAGCACGCGCATCGGCGATGTCCTGCCGTATCGCTGCGGTCAGTGCCGGGAGCCCGTCGTAGCGGGCTTCGTTGCGAAGTTTGTGCAGCAGTTCCACCCGGGCGAGTTTACCGTAGCCCCCTTCGGCGCCGAGTGCCCGCGGCCACTCCAGGCAGTGCACCTCGAGCAGCACGCGGCCCGCGTCCTCGACCGTCGGCCGCACGCCCAGGCTCGCCACGCCGGGCAGCGGCGCGTCGGCGAGGCCGAAGGTCTGCACGACGAACACGCCGGTGGCGGCAGGGCGCGCGTGCGGGAAGCGCAGGTTCAGCGTGCGAAAGCCGTCGTCGCGGCCAGGCGCGCTGCGGCCCAGATCGCGCCCGAGCTTGCGCCCGTGCGTCACGTGGCCGCTGATGCTGTAGGGGCGGCCGAGCAGGCCAGCCACCTGTTCCATCCGGCCCGCGGCGAGTGCGTCGCGCACCGCCGAGCTGCTGACGCGCAGGCCGTGCACCTCGTAGCTGTTCATGCGCGCGACGTCGATGCCGAGCGCCTGTCCAGCGGCGTCGAGCATCGCGTAGTCGCCGGCGCGCCTGGCGCCGAAGCGGAAGTCGTCGCCGACGAGTGCGTAGCGCGTGCCCAAGCCGGCGACAAGCATGTCGGCGATGAAGGCCTGCGGCGACTGCGCGGCGAATGTCGAGTCGAAGCGCGCGACGACAACCTGCTCGATGCCACAGCGCTCGAGTTCGCTAAGCTTGTCGCGCAGCGTCGCGATGCGCGGCGGCGCGAGCTCAGGCTTGCCCGCGAGTTGGGCGAAGAAATCGCGCGGATGCGGTTCGAAGGTCAGCACGCAGGTCGGCAGCGCGCGATGCAGCGCCTCGGAGTGGAGCAGCGCGAGCATCGCCTGGTGGCCGCGATGCACGCCGTCGAAATTGCCGATGGTGAGCGCGCAGGCGCTGGCGATTCCGGGGTGGTGGACGCCGCGAAAGACCTGCATCGTCGAATTATGGGGCGCGGCCGCGAGCCGCCGCCGCGGTGCCGGGTGCGCTTCTGGCGAGCGGGAACACGCGCCGCCGGTCGCCCGAGATCGGGTTCCAGGCGCTGCGCGAGGGTTCGTATGGCTGCCCCGGCACGGATCTGAAGACCCCGCCCGACTTCGGTGAAGCCCAAGCAAGACGCGGGCCACGCCTGGCCGGCGTTCCTCGTGCGGCGGAAGGGGTGAACTTTACCCCGAAGCTGCCGATAAGGCGGGTTCGAGCTCACATTGTCTGAGCGACCCTGGAACGGACGCCTGATGTTGTTGCGTCACTTCGCCGAAAACGCACTCAACCGACTCGCCGGGGTGGTCTTCCCCGCGGCGCTGCTGTGCATTTCCGCGGTGGCGGGGTACGGCCATTTCGAGCAAGCGCAAGCGCCCCAGGGCGCCGCGCTATCGCTTCGGGCGCTCGAGCAGCGCGGCGACGCGGCTGAGCGGCACACCCAGATCGCGGCGGAGGTCCAGCGATCGCCCGTGAGCAACTCGGTCTCGACGGACCTCTCGACGCACCCGTTCTGGCTGCTGCTCAGCGCCGACGCCCCGCAACCGAGCGCACCATGGGCGATCGAGTTTGCGTCGCGCCATGCCATGGCGATCGAGTGCTGGGACCGCGACACCGATGCCCGCCTGGGCAGTGCAACCCGCAGCGGCGAAGAAGGCATGCTCGAGCGCAGCCGCGGTGGCTTCGCGCTGAACCTGCCGGCAGAAACGCGCCAGACGGCGGTGCTCTGCAAGTCCAGCTTCCGCGGACCGGCCAAGATCACGGCCAGGGTCTGGCGCGGTGACGCATTGAAACTGGCCGAGGTCGCGCACGTCAAGGCCGGCGCGATGATCGAAGGCGGCCTCGGACTGCTCGCACTGGCCATGCTGCTGATGGCGATCATCAATCGCAGCGCGCTCTATGGCTTCCTGGTCGTCTGGCTGCTGCTGAGCATGCGCATGGCCAGCCTGTCTGCGGGGACCGATTTCGACTGGATGGGCGTGCCGATCCGCGCCGATTGGCTGATTCCGCTGCGCGAGTGGACAGTCTGCATGTATTCGACCGCCACGGTCGCGTTGTTCGGCAAGTTCTTCCGCGGCGAGCTCGCGCGCGTCGGTTCACACCGTCTGCTCGACGCACTGCAGTTCGCTGCGGTCGCGCTGCTCGCCGCCTGTCCGCTGCTGAGCTTCGAGCAGATCCTGCCGGTGGTGTGGATGCTGTCGGTGGCCGGCATCGGCATCATGCTGTACTACCTGGGCGTCATCCTGAGCCGCAGCTTCACCGCCACGGCGCTCTGGTACGCGCTCTCGATCGTAGCTACGTTGCTGGCCAGTCTGAACGAGGTGATCGCGGCCTCGCTCGGGCGGACCAGCCTGCTCGGCGAGCTCAACAGCGTTTCGGCGGCGCTGGCCTCGGCGCTGTTCGTCTTCGCCGCGGCGGCGGAGCACATGCGCCTGGGGCGCAAGAAGATGATCGCCGCCCAGAAGTCGCTTAAGACGGCCTACGACGACTCGCCGATCGGCCTGTTCACGCTCTATGACGCCGACCGGATCGTTAACAGCAACTCGGCCTTCAGGGACATGCTGAGCGCTCTCAAACCGGGCGAGATGAAGCGCCTCTCGCTGATCTTCGGTGCCGATGTATTGAACGAGGTCCAGACCCTGCGCACGGGGCCGCGGCCGGCAGCGCTCGAACTGCAGACCTCGCTCATCCCGCCGGGTGGGAGCGCGTCTGAAGCCAACTGGTTTGCGATCAAGCTTTCGACCCAAGACGGTCGGGTCGTCGAAGGGTCTCTGCAGGACATCAGCGAGAAGGTGCGCGCCACGCATCGGCTCGAGTTCCTCGTCAATCACGATCCGCTGACCGAGTGCCTGAATCTACGCGGCCTGGCGCGCCAATTCGAGCGCTCGCATCAGCAGGCGAAGGCGCTCGCCTATTTCGACCTCGACCGCTTCAAGCTGATCAACGACCTGTACGGCCACGCGGCTGGCGACGCCGTGCTGCGCCAGGTGTGCGAGCGCATGCGAAGCGAGCTGCGGCCCGAAGACTGTCTGGCGCGCGTCGGCGGCGACGAGTTCGTCGTCACCTTTGCCGACTCCAGCCTCGCGGCTGCCAAGAGGTGCTGCGTGAAGATCGGCACGCTCATCTCCTCGCTGCCATTCCAGATCGACAACCAGCGCTTTGCGCTCAGCGTCTCGGCCGGCCTGCTGACCACCGAGCAACTGGGCGCGTCATCGCTGAAGGAAGTGGTTTCGGCGGCCGACAGCCTGTGTCGCATGGCCAAGAAGCGCTCGACCGAGCGCCTCGTGGTGATGGAAGGCGGCAGTACCTTCCTGAAGCACCACAAGGCGGAACTCGAGCTGATCTCCTGCCTCGAGCGCGGTGAAACGCCGCGCGGCCTGTTCCTGTTGATGCAACCCGAGCTGTCGCTTTCGCAGCCCTTCAACTCGCTCAACTTCGAGGCGCTGGTGCGCATGCGCAAACCCAGCGGCGAGGTGGTGCCCGCCTCGGTCATCATCGAAGCCGCCGAAGCCCACAGCAAGACGGCGATCATCGACATGTGGGTCGTGCGAACGCTGCTGGAGTGGCTGGAAACCCATCGTGATCAGCTCCCGCATACGCAATTCGTAGGCGTCAACCTGTCCGGAGGCTCGCTCAACGACGAATCCTTCGTCGAGCTCCTGTTTGCTCTGCTGGAGAGGCATCCACGCGTGGTCCCCATGCTGTGCCTGGAGATCACCGAGACCGTCGCGCTCACCGACATGCGGCACATGCAGCGCCTGATCGCGCGCCTGCAAGCGATAGGCGCAAAGGTCGGCCTCGACGATTTCGGGGCAGGCTACTCTTCGTTCGGCTACCTGAAGGGACTGAGCGTCGATGCACTCAAGCTCGACGGTTCTCTCGTCAAGGATGCGGCGCAGACGATGGCGGGTGTGGCTATCCTGGGCGCACTGGGCGGCCTGGTTCGCAATCTCGGCATGAAGTCGGTGGGTGAATTTGCGGAAAACCTGGCAACTATCAAGGCCCTGGTTGCCGCCGGCGTGGACTATGCGCAAGGCTATGGCATCAGCAAGCCGGTTTCCCCTGAACGCATCCTGGCCGCGCGATCAGCCGCAGAATTCATCGAGGACCCGTTGATCCTCGAGTACGTCAGGCAACTGCCGGGTCAGCCTGCTGCGGGTCTGTCAGCGTTTGCCGAGGCGGACGATGCGTGGGCGTCGGTGACCCTGCACTGAAGCCGTTCAGGCGCGATCGGCGCCACGGGGGGCTCGCCCAGCGCCTCGGCGATGGCGTTGGCAATGCCGCGCGAGGTATCGACGGTCTGCAACATCGCGTCGAGGGAGCGCACGCCCGCAAAGTCCAGGTCCGGGTGCGAGGTCTGGAAGGCGAAGCGGTACAGCGGGTGATCCGCCGCGCGCCAGATCGGTTCCGCCTCGTCAGGCGCCATGCACATCACGCGATGCGGCACGCCGGCCGCATGAGCCATCGGGTACAGATTGCCTACGCCGTCCACGTCGCGCCAGAGCATGCTCGCATACAGGCGATCGACCGGACGGCGGCCTGCCGCCAGCATCCAGTCCACCTTCTGCGACAGGCAATACTGGAAGAAGGTCTTGAAGAGGGCATTTCTGACCAGGGAAGCCTGCAGATTGCCGAGCACGCTCAGGCGAGTCGCCTCGATCAAGCGGCGCCCTTGAAAGTGCTGCGGCAGGTCTATCGATTCCTCCATTGGCAGCGGCTTGAACAGATTGGAATGCGTGCGGATCGTCCCCAGCATCGAACCGTCCAGCTTGGACACGGCGACGAAGACTTCGTTTCCCAGCTCGAAGTCGGCCTCCTCCGGTTGAAGCAGGCGCGTCGCCAGTGACGGCAAGTGCTTGCCGTAGGCGGCCGCACGCAGCCGCGCGACTGCCATCAGCTCGTCGGTCGTCGCGATCTTGACCCGGAAGGGCAGGCGCTCGGGCGGAAACTTGTACTGCTTCGCTTCAGCCGGCATCACTCGTGCACTTTATTCAAGGGATTGAACGGATTACGCGCGGCAGTATAGGTAGCCTTGTGCGCTAGAAGGAACGGCAAGCGCTCAATATTCCTGCGATTTCCAGTGCAAGTGATGTTTCTGTGCAACTTGACTGACGCTGCACAGCAAGGCAGGAAAGAGGTCGGATCGATTGAGAGATTGAGTCCGAGACCGACGTCAGACCGCGTCGCACCGGCTGCGGTCGAAGACCCGCTCCTGGCGCGAGAGTACGGAGGGTATCGCGTTCGCACCGTGTGCCTGACCCCTGGCTGAAGTCGGCCTGCGACCAGCGCATCGCTTCGCCGCGGTTGCGCGCCGACGAAATTCAGTACGTCAGTTCGAGCTGAACGACATGGTTGCCGGCCACAGGCCAGGCGCGGCCGACGATGCGCTCGCCGTTGAACTCGGCGGCGACGCTTCGGTCCGCGCGATCGGTGATCTTGGTCTTTGCCGTCGATACGCCGGCCACGCCGCTCGGGATGCCGGCCGGCGGGCTCGCCCCGTCGAGGCTGATGTTGTCGCGTGGAACGCCGAAGTAGCCTCTCGGTCGCGTCAGCGTGACCACCGAAAGCGCGTCCTTGTCCGCGTCGGCAAGGCGCTCGGCGCGCAGGCTCACGACGCTCGACGAGCGCGGGAACGGCGAGCGGTAGATGTGCGTTGTCGCATACGCCGGCGCGTTGATAACGAACTCGTAGCTCGACTTGACCTCGGCCTTGAACGGACCCCACTGACCGTCGCTGTCGATCGTCTTGCGGTGCAGCGCAGGCCCGAGGCGTTCCCCGGTCGCCGGGTTGGTGGCGTAGACCTCGAGCGTCGCGCCGGCCAGCGGCAGGTTGTTCGCGTAGTTGCCCGTCGTGTTGTTCAGACCGAGGCCGCTCAGCTTGCCGTCGAGGACCACGCTGGCCTCGGCGACGATCGCCGTCGTGGCCGGCGCCTTGCCGTTGATGAAGGTGTAAGTCTCGGCGAACGACAGCGGGTGAAACGAGGTCTCGCGGTGATCGACCCCGGGCAGCACCTTGTTCGTCGCGCCCTTGAGTTCGGGCCCCTGGGCCGTGACGTTGGTCGGCCTGCCCTTGGCGCCGATCCACACCCCGTCGGGCTGGGCGTACTTGTCATTGCCATTGGAGCGTATCGTCATCCACTGCACACCCGGCGTCGCCTCGTCGCCGTTTGGACCCTTGGGCGCATTCAGCGCGGTCAGGAACAGTCCGCTGCCGTTGAACTCGCTTCCCGGGGCGAAAGCGGGTATCGCCCAGACGCCGTGGTTCGGCGTCCCGCCGAGGACCGCATGAGAGACGGTCTTGTCGCCACCGCCGTTGGCGATGTAGTTGCGTATCGCATAGCCGCCGCGCGAGTTGCCGACGAGAACGACCTTGTCGGCGCCGGTCGCCTTGCGAACCTTCTCGACTTCGAGAGCAAGGAACTGCATGTGCTCGGTGGTCGACGTGCGGCCGTCCTGCGCCTTGGTGTCGTCGTCGCGCGCCAGCGGATAGGGCAGGTCGATGGCGACCAGCCGATCGCGTGGCCAGCCATTGCTCTCGAAGCGCCAGATCGTCGTCGTCCACACGGCCGCGCTGTCGCCGTTACCGTGCACGAATACGATGGGCGGCGGGCTTGCTGCGGGCGGCGGTGCGCTGGCGCAGGCAGCGAGCAGCGCGCTGGCAGCAAACGCCAGCAACGCCACGCGACGTCTGAGTGTGGGCAGCATCAGCGTTCCTTATCGGGCGGCAATACGCCTCACGCGTCCCGGTCCGCCCGCTGCCGAAGTTGTGGCGCCAGACGGCGTTCGTCTGGCGCCATTGCAAGACCTACTTGGCCATCGCCTTGTCCCACACCGCGTGCGTCCACGCGTCGGGGCCCGGGTCCTTCTTGATCACCGGCGCGCTGCCGCCCGAGAGCAGCACCTTCACCGTGCGTTGGTACGCGGCGGGGTCGAGCTGGCCCATCTTCGGCGTGCCGGCGGTTGTGATCAGCTTGGCCACGTTCTCGAGTTGGCGTTTCTGCACCGCCGCGGTCGAGCCGCCCGAGGAGTCCGCCGCGAGCACGATCTTCACCGCTTCGTCCTGGTTCTTCAGCGCGTACTCCCAGCCCTTGATCGTCGCCTTCACGAAGCGGCCCGCCTTGGCGACGAAGGCCGGGTCCTTCAGCTTGGGCGCGAGCGCGTACAGGCCGTCTTCGAGCGTCGCGACGCCCTGGTCTTCGTAGTAGAACGTCACCAGCTGGTCGGGCTTGACGCCGGCGTCGATGACCTGCCAGTACTCGTTGTAGATCATGGTCGAGATGCACGCGGCCTGGTTCTGCAGCAGCGGATCGACGTTGAAGCCCTGCTTGAGGATCTTGACGTCGGGATTCGCGCCGGTCGTCGAGAGCTTGAGGATCGACATCCAGGCGAGGAACGGATACTCGTTGCCACCGAACCAGACGCCTAGCGTCTTGCCCTTGAAGTCCTTCGGCGTCGTGACGCCGCTCGCCTTCTTGCAGGTGAGCATCATCCCCGAGCGGTTGAAGATCTGCGCCACGTTGACGAGCGGCGCGCCGGCCTCGCGCGCGGCCAGCGCGCTAGGCATCCAGTCGACGGTGAGGTCGGCGCCGCTGGCGGCGAGCACCTGCGGCGGCGAGATGTCGGGGCCGCCCGGCTTGATCGTCACGTCGAGGTCGGCCTCCTTGTAGAAGCCCTTGGCCTGGGCGACGTAGTAGCCCGCGAACTGCGCCTGCGGCAGCCACTTGAGCTGCACCGTGAACTTGTCGGCCGCCTGGGCCGACCCCATCAGGCCGGCCAGCGCCAGCGAGAGGCCGAGGACTTTCTTAAGCATCGTCATCACTCCAGTTGTTATGCCTTGCGGCGGGACGAAAAACGGCGTGAGGGCTCGCGCCGGATCGAAGCCAGATTGTGCAGGGACGGCGCGGGCTTGAGCCGCCTTCGCTGCGCAGTTTCACAGGCGCTTCGCTAGGGCGGTTCATGCCTTGCGCACCGAAGGATGCCAGAAAGTCGCGTGCCGCTCGGCCCAGGCGAGCAACGCGAACAAGAGCGAGCCGGAGACCGCCGCGACCAGTATCGCGGCCCACACCACCGGCATGTTCAAGCGCGCGGCCTCGGTCGAGATGCGAAACCCGAGCCCGGTGATCGGCGAGCCGAAGAATTCGGCGACGATGGCGCCGATCAGCGCCAGCGTCGAGTTGATCTTGAGCGCATTGAACACGAAAGGCAGCGCGACGGGAATACGCAGCAACCGCAGGGTGCGCCCGTAGCCCGCGCCGTAGGAGCGCATCAGGTCGAGCTCCATGTGACCGGCCGACTTCAGGCCGGCGAGCGTGTTGACGAGCATCGGGAAGAACGTCATCACCGCGACGACGGCCGCCTTCGAATGCCAGTCGAATCCGAACCACATGACGAAGATCGGGGCGATGCCTACCAGCGGCACCGTGCTCGCCAGCGCCGACAGCGGCAGCAGCCCGCGCTGCAGGAAAGGGCTGCGATCGATCAGCACGCCGACGGTGAAGCCGAGGCCGCAGCCGATCGCGTAGCCGATCAGCACCGCGTGCAGCACGGTCTGCACGAAGTCCACCGCCAGCGTGTCGTAGCCGGCGAGCAGGGCCTGCCAGACCTGGCTCGGCGCGGGTATCAGCACCCGCGGCACGTCAAAGGCCTGCGTCAGCAGTTGCCAGAACACGAGCGCCCAGGCGCCGAACAGCACCGCAGTCGCCTGCCCGAGTACGGCGCCTTGCAGGTCGAGCCGGGCCACGCGGCGCACGCCGCTGCCTGCCAGGAGCGCCAGCGCGACGACGAACAGCCAGAAGCCGGCGTCCCATGCCGGCGCTGCTGCTGCGCCGTCCTGCCGCGTCAGCAGCGCGAGCGGCGCGACCGCGGCGAGCGCGGTGAGCAGCACAAAGGCGAGCAGGCCGCCCGTCTTGCGCAGCGGCCACAGCGCAAGGACCGATGCCGGCACCGCGGCGAGCGCGAACGGCAGCAAAGAAGGGAACGCCGACCATTCCAGGACACGCCCGTCCAGCGCACCGATCGGCCGCCAAAGCGCTTGAAGGGCGAGGAACAGCGGCAGCACGGCGAGCAGGATCTGCCGTGGCGACGTGAACAGGCGCGCGCGCGGCGCAGGCGGTGCGGCGGAGTTCATTGCCGGCCTCCGGGCAGCGTCACGCGCTCGACCAGGGAGACGCCCGCCGTGAGTGTGAGCCCGAGCAGCGCCGCCATCACGAGCGCGGACCAGATCTGTACCGTGTTGCCGTAGTACGAGCCGGTCAGCAGCCGCGCGCCCAGGCCAGCCTGCGCGCCGGTGGGCAGCTCGCCGACGATGGCGCCGACGAGCCCGGCGGCGATCGCCACGCGCAGCGAAGGGAACAGGAACGGCAGCGACGCCGGGACGCGCAGCTTCCAGAATGTCTGCTGCTTCGACGCGGCGTAGGTGTGCATCAGCTCGCGCTCGAACACGCCGGGCGAGCGCAGGCCCTTGACCATCGCGACGACGACCGGAAAGAAGCACAGGTACATCGAGATCAGCGCCTTCGGCAACAGGCCGGTCAGATTGAAGCTGCCTAGGATCACGATGATGATCGGCGCGATTGCCAGCACAGGCACCGTTTGCGACGCGATGATCCACGGGAACAGGGCGCGCTCGAGCGTTGGCAGGTTCACGATCAGCAGTGCGAGCACGGCGCCGAGCAGCGAGCCGAGCACGAAGCCGAGCAGCGTCGCGCCGCTGGTGACGCCGGCGTGGTAGAGCAGGCTGCGCGGCGAATCGGGCGGCCAGTCGAAGGCCGAATGGAACATGTCGAGCGCGATCTGGTGTGGCGCCGGCAGGACCGGGCGGTCCATGCTCCAGGTCTGCGCCAGCAACTCGCGCCAGGACCAGTCGGGCCGGTCGGCGAACACGCGCTCGATCACCTGCGGCGCGTTGAGCCAGATTGCCGCCAGGTACCAGAGCGCGATGCTGCCCGCCAGCACGGCCAGCACAGGCAGCGCGCGATCGACGGCGCGCAACGAGGACGCTTCAGCTGCCATGTCCTGAAGCCAGGGCGACGCGCAGCCGGTGCGCGATCTTCATGAACGCCGGCGTCTCGCGGATCTCGAGCGTGCGATCGGCCGGCAGGTCCGACTCGATCACCTCGACGATGCGGCCCGGGCGCGCCGACATCACGACGATGCGCGACGACAGGAATGCCGCTTCCGGGATCGAGTGCGTGACGAAGACGACGGTGCGCTTCTCGCGCTCCCACAGCCGCAGCAGTTGCTCGTTCAGGCGGTCGCGCGTGATCTCGTCGAGCGCGCCGAAGGGCTCGTCCATCATCAGCAGCTTCGGTTCGAAGCCGAGCGCGCGCGCGATCGACACCCGCTGCTGCATGCCGCCCGACAACTGCCACGGGTACTTGCCCTCGAAGCCGGTGAGGCCGACGCGTTCCAGATGCTCGCGCGCGATCGAGCGGCCTTCGGCGGCCGAGCGGCCGTGGATCTCGAGCGGCAGCATCACGTTCTGCAGCACGGTGCGCCAGGGGAAGAGCGCCGGTGCCTGGAACACGTAGCCGTAGGCGCGCGCCAGGCGTGCCTCGCGCGAACTCATGCCGTTGACGAGCACCGTTCCCGAGCTCGCCTGCTCGAGGTCTGCGATCACGCGCAGCAGTGTCGTCTTGCCGCAGCCCGACGGGCCGATCAGTGAGATGAACTCGCCCTCGCGGATCGTCAGGCTGACGCGGTCAAGCGCGACGACGCTCTGGTCCTTCGCCGGGAAGATCACCGACAGGTCGCTGACCTCGACGACCGCGGACTTGTCTGTGGGGTGGAGCGTTGCAGTGTCTTGCGCGGCTTGTCCTGAGGCCATGGAATCGGGGTCGGGTCAGGCCGGGGTGGCCGAAGGGTTGTTCGGGTGTGTGGTCCAGTTGGCGTACTCGCCCGACACGACCTTGCCAGTGCGCTTGTCGATCTGCCCCGGGGCTAGTGCCTTGAGCGTGAGGCAGTCCGGCACCGGGCAGACCGAGACGCACAGGTTGCAGCCGACGCACTGCTCCTCGATGACCTCGAAGTGCCGCTTGTCGTCCTTCGTGGCCGTAATCGCCTGGTGCGAGGTGTCTTCGCACACGACGTGGCAACGCCCGCACTGGATGCACAGCGCCTGGTCGATCACGGCCTTGTCGACGTGGTTGAGGTCGAGCAAGTTCCAGTCGACGATCGACGGCAGCGCGCGGCCGAGCAGCGCCCCGACGCTGGCGAGGCCCTTCGCGTCGAGGTAGTTCGCGAGGCCGTCGATCATGTCCTGCACGATGCGCAAGCCGTAGGTCATCACCGCGGTGCAGACCTGCAAGTTGCCGGCGCCGAGCGCGATGAACTCGGCTGCGTCCTTCCACGTCGTGATGCCGCCGATGCCCGAGATCGGCAGCCCCGCGGTCTGGCGGTCGCGCGCGATCTCGGCCACCATGTTCTGCGCGATTGGCTTGACCGCCGGGCCGCAGTAGCCGCCGTGCGAGCCCGTCGCACCGGTGTGCGGGTTGATCAGCAGCGTGTCGAGATCGACGCCGATGATCGAGTTGATCGTGTTGATCAGCGAGACCGCGTCGGCACCGCCCTGCTTCGCGGCGCGCGCCGGGTGGCGGATGTCGGTGATGTTGGGCGTGAGCTTGACGATGACCGGCAGCTTCGAGTACTGCTTGCACCAGCGCGTCACCATCTCGATGTACTCGGGCACCTGGCCGACGGCCGAGCCCATGCCGCGCTCGCTCATGCCGTGCGGGCAGCCGAAGTTGAGCTCGACGCCGTCGCAGCCGGTGTCTTCGACCATCGGCAGGATGCGCTTCCACGACATCTCCTCGCACGGCACCATCAGCGAGACGACCACCGCGCGATCGGGCCAGTTGCGCTTGACGCGCGTGATCTCTTGCAGGTTCAGCGCGAGCGGCCGGTCGGTGATGAGTTCGATGTTGTTGAAGCCGATCAGGCGCCTGTCGCTGCCGTACAGCGCTGCGTAGCGCGGCCCGTTGACATTGACGACGGGCGGGCCTTCTTCGCCCAGTGTCTTCCAGACCACGCCGCCCCAGCCGGCCTCGAAGGCGCGAACGACGTTGTATTCCTTGTCGGTCGGCGGCGCCGAGGCGAGCCAGAACGGATTGGGGCTGCGGATTCCGGCGAAGGTGGTGGCGAGATCGGCCATGGGTGGGCTCCGGGCGGGTGTCAGGCAGCAAAGCGACGCGCGCGGTTGCAGGTCGGCGCGCCCTGCGGCGGCGCGGCACCGCCGCGAAGCGCGGCGTCGATCGAGTGCGCGGCGATCTTGCCGTGCTCGACGCCTTCGACGGTGAGGTCCTTGCCGCCCAAGGTGCAGTCGCCGCCGGCCCAGACGCCCGGGCGCGATGTGCGTCCATGCGCGTCGACGCGAATGCGCCCGCGCTGCAGCTCGATGCCGGCCGTGGTGCCGGCGTCCAGTGTCTGTCCGATCGCCTTGAACACCATGTCGGCATCGGCGGTCCAGGTCTCGCCGGTCTCGACGAGACGGCCGCCCTGCTCGCGCACGGTGGCGAAGGCGGCGCCGGTGACCCAGCCGTCCCGCGCGTGCAGCTTCTTCAGAGCGCTCCAGGTGCGGATCAGCACGCCGTTGTTCTGCGCCCAGGCCTGCTCATGGTGCGAGGCCGGCATCTGCTCCTGCCCGCGGCGATAGACGATCGTCACTTCCTCGGCGCCGAGTCGGCGCGACTGCACCGCCGCGTCGACCGCGGTCATGCCGCCGCCGATCACGAGCACGCGGCGGCCGATCGGCAGCAGCGAGAAGTCGGTCGCCTGGCGCAGGCGGGCGATGAAATCGACGGCGTTCTCGACCCCGCCGAGCTGCTCCCCGGCGAGGCCGAGCGCGTTGACACCCGCCAGGCCGATCGCCAGGAAGACGGCGTCGTAGTCAGAGCCGAGTTCGTCCAGCGTGAGGTCGCGCCCGAGCAGCCTGCCGTACTGGATCTCGATCCCGCCGATCGACAGCAGCCACGCGATTTCCTCCTGCGCGAAGTCGCCCGGGGTCTTGTAGCGCGCGAGGCCGTACTCGTTGAGCCCTCCGGGCTTGGGATGGGAGTCGAGCACGACGACCCGGTGCCCCAGCAGCGCGAGGCGGTGTGCGCAGGCGAGCCCGGACGGCCCGGCGCCGACGACCGCGACACGCTTGCCGGTCGCCCGTGCGCGCTTGAACAGCGGCGCGCCCGGATGCGCCATCAGGTGATCGGTGGCGTGGCGCTGCAGTAGGCCGATCTCGACCGGCTTGTCCTCGCTCGCGTTGCGAACGCAGGCCTGCTCGCACAGCACCTCTGTCGGGCAGACGCGGGCGCACATGCCGCCGAAGACGTTCTGCTCCAGGATCGCGCGCGCCGCTCCGCGCAGGTTGTCTTCGCTGATGCGGCGGATGAACGACGGGATGTCGATCCCGGTAGGGCACGCAGCGGTGCAGGGCGCGTCGAAGCAGTAGTAGCAGCGCTCGGACTCGATGCGCGCCTGCGTCGGCGTCAACGGCGGGTGCGCGTCGGCGAAGTTGTCGAGGTATTGGCCGGCCGAGAGCCGGCCGCCGCGAATATCAGTCGAGGCCATCGGGCGTTCCTACGAGGGAAGGGAGAGCCGACGATCGATCCAAACCACCTGTCATGGAAGGTGGTTCGCTAGATGTTGGCGTGCGCTTCTTGCTGAATAGGGAAGCATCGAATGCGTCCAGTGCTTGGGCGAATAGTGTCCGATCTAGAGGACCAGTGGAATGATGCGTGCCAAGCACTTCGTGACCTCGACTTCGAAGCTCCTTCGCGACTGTGTGCTCCAGCGTGGCTACCAGATCACGGTAGGGCATATGCTCGGAAAAGCTTGGCTGTTCTGAAGACATGGGTCCCACTGCAACCATCTGGTGTTCGCATTGTTCCGGGTCCCGCATTCGTTCACGCAGGCGACGAATGAGTGAATTGCCTTTCGCATTCGGACGAAAGTCGAAGTGCATGCCCACGCGGTTGAACGGCGAACTTGCATTTGGGGATGAGCTGTCGCCCGTACGGCCTACGTAGTGGACGACCGCGTTCGAATGACGGATCTGCCAAACATAGAGCCAGAAGCCTCGCTTCAAGCGAGGCCCGCTAGACGCCAGGGTCTGAGCCGCAAGGGTCATCTGCGCCGACGATCAGGTGTTGCGCTTCACCGCTTGCGGCGGGTGCTGCGCCGCCCGGCGCTTGAGCGCATCGAACATCGTCGCGAACGGCGGGCGCTTGACATAGCGGCCGGCGCCGCGCACCGCCCGCAGATCGCCGCGCGACCACGCGACGACGCCCTGCGACAGCGTCACCACCGGCAGGCCGGTGACGGTGCGGCCCTCGAACACGTTGTAGCCGACCTTCGAGACCGACTTCGCGGTGGTGATGGTCTTGCTCGCCGCCGGGTCCCATACCACCAGGTCGGCATCGCTGCCGACTGCGATCGCTCCCTTGCGCGGGTAGATGTTGAAGATCTGCGCCGCGTTGGCCGAGGTCACGCGAACGAACTCGTTCGGTGTCAGCCGGCCGCCGTTGACGCCTGCGTCCCAGACGACGGCCATGCGGTCTTCGATGCCTGCGCAGCCGTTCGGGATCTTCGCGAAGTTGTCGGCGCCCATCGCCTTCTGCTCGTCGCAGAACGCACAGTGGTCGGTCGCCGTCGTCTGCAGATGCCCGGCCTGCAAGCCGGCCCACAGCGCGTCCTGGTGCTTCTTGGCCCGGAAGGGCGGGCTCATCACGTGCGCCGCGGCGATGCGCCAGTCCGGGTGGCGGTAGACCGAATCGTCGATCGTCAGGTGCCCGGCGAGCACCTCGCCGAAAACGCGCTGCCCGGCGCCGCGGGCTCGCATGATCGCCTGCAGCGATTCCTCGTTTGAGACGTGAACGATGTAGACCGGGCAGCCGATCACCTCGGCGAGGCGGATCGCGCGGTTCGTCGCCTCGGCCTCGACCGCGGGCGGACGCGACACCGGGTGCTGCTCGGGGCCGGTGAGCCCCATGCCGACGAGCTTGTTCTGCAACTGGAACACGAGCTCGCCGTTCTCGGCGTGCACCGTCGGCAGCGCGCCAAGCTCTAGCGCGCGGGTGAAGCTGTTCACCAGCACCTCGTCGTCGGCCATGATCGCGCCCTTGTAGGCCATGAAGTGCTTGAAGCTGTTCACGCCGTGCTCGTTGACGAGCGTGCCCATGTCGCGGTGCACGCTTTCGTCCCACCACGTCACGGCGACGTGAAAGCCGTAGTCGGCGGCCGACTTCTCGGCCCAGCCGCTCCAGTTGCGGAAGGCCTCCATCATCGATTGCTTCGGGTTCGGGATCACGAAGTCGAGGATCATCGTCGTCCCGCCCGAAAGCCCCGCCGCGGTGCCGGTGTAGAAGTCGTCCATCGTCACCGTGCCCATGAACGGCAGCTCCATGTGCGTGTGCGTGTCGATGCCTCCCGGCATCACTAGCGCGCCGCCGGCATCGACCACTTCGCAGCCGGCCGGCACCTGCAGGCCTGGGCCGATCGCGCGAATGCTGCCGCCCTCGCACAGCACGTCGGCGCGCACGCTGGCGTCGGCGTTGACGATGGTGCCGCCTCGAATGATCACGCTCATGGCAGTTTCCTTATGCCAGCGCCGCAGTGGCGCTCTTGGTTTGGCTCGCAGGCACTTCGTTCGCCTTGGTCAGCATCGCGTGCAGCAGCACGTTGCCACCGGCCGCGATCCATTCCGGCTTCGCGTCCTCGATCTCGTTGTGACTGATGCCGCCGACGCAGGGCACGAAGATCATCGCGGTCGGCGTCACCTGCGACATGTAGCACGCATCGTGCCCGGCGCCGGAGACGATGTCGCGCGTCACGTAGCCGTGCTTCTTCGCCCCGGCGCGCACGACGGCGACGCAGCTTTCGTCGAAGTGCACGCAGTCGTACTGGAAGATCTGCTTCAGGTCGGCCTCGAGCCGGCCCTGCGCGGCGATGCGCGCCACGCCTTCCTTGAGCTCGGCGTCCATGCGCTTCAAGTCCGCGTCGACCGGGTTGCGGAAGTCCACCGTCAGGAAGCAGCTTCCCGGGATCACGTTGCGCGAGTTCGGGTAGCTGTTGATCATGCCCACCGTCGACACGGCGCTCGGCGCGTGAGCGAGGCCGATCTCGTTGACGAGCTGGATCACGCGCGCCGCGCCGAGCAGTGCATCGCGGCGCACCGGCATCGGCGTCGGGCCGGCGTGGCTTTCCTGGCCGGTCAACGTCAGCTCGTACCAGCGCTGGCCTTGCGCGTCAGTGACGATGCCGATCGTCTGCCCTTCGGTCTCGAGGATCGGCCCCTGCTCGATGTGCGTCTCGAAGAATGCGTGCACCGGGCGGTTGCCCATCGCCTCGGTGCCGAGGTAGCCGATGCGCTGGAGTTCCTCGCCGATCGTCCTGCCTTGCTGGTCGGTTCGCGAGTGGCCGAATTCGAGCGAGAACACGCCGGCGTACACGCCCGAGCCGATCATCGCCGGTGCGAAGCGCGAACCCTCCTCGTTCGTCCACACCGAGGCCTCGACCGGGCGCTCGGTCTCGATGCCCAGATCATTCAGCGTGCGGATTACTTCCAGCCCGGCGAGCACGCCGTAGACGCCGTCGAAGCGTCCGCCGGTCGGCTGGCTGTCGAGGTGGCTGCCGGTGCCCACCGGCGCCAGCGCATTGTTCCTGCCCGGGCGGCGGGCGAACATGTTGCCCATCTTGTCGATCTTCACCGTGCAGCCGGCCTCCTTGCACCAGCGCACGAACAGGTCACGCCCCTGGCGGTCGAGGTCGGTCAGCGTGAGCCGGCAGACGCCGCCCTTGGGCGTCGCGCCGATCCTGGCCATTTCCATCAGGCTGGCCCAAAGGCGCTCGCCGTTGATCTTGAGTTCAGCCATTGCCATCTCCTTGACAGTTGGACGTCTCGCCACTGTATGCGACTTGCGAGCGGATCGTCCAGAGGACAGATGCCGAGGCGGTGGCTGCTCCGCCGCGCCTGCCGCGCCGGGATCGCGCGCTCAACGCGCCATGTCGCGCGCCGCTGGAAGCGTAGGCAGGCCCGGGCCTTCCAGGCTCTGTGCCTGCAGCACCGCGTTGAGAACGGCGCGCGCCGTCACTTCGGCGGCGACGGCACCGAGCAGAGTGAGGTTCGGCACCGCGCCGCTTTGCCCGGTGGCAAGCGCGAATATGGTGTCGCCGTCGGCCATCGTGTGGACCGGATTGATGCTGCGCGCCAGCCCGTCGTGCGCCATCTGTGCGATCTTGTTCGCCTGCGCCTTGGTCAGCACCGCATCGGTTGCGACCACGCCTATCGTCGTGGCACTACCCGGCTGCGGATGCGTCGGCAGCTCGCCGCGCAATAGCGCTTGCATGGTGTTGAGCAGCTCGCTCCCGTTGTCGGTGCGCGCGCCGGCGACAACCGCTCCGGTTCGCGGGTCGACCACGTCGCCGACGGCGTTGACGGCGACCAATGCCGCGACGGTGAGCTCACCGACCTGGATCGACGCACTGCCGACACCTCCCTTCATCGCGCGCTCGACACCCAGCAGCTTGCCGACCGTCGCGCCCGCACCGGCGCCGACCGAACCCTGCCCCTCGGGCGCGTCGCTTGCCGCCTCGCACGCCGCGTAGCCGGCGTCGGCACCAGGGCGGATGCGCGAGTCGCCGACCCAGAGGTCGAACAGGATCGCCGCCGGAACGATAGGCACGCGCACCGGGCCGACCTCGACACCGACGCCGCGCTCTTCGAGCCAGCGCATCACGCCGCCCGCCGCATCGAGGCCGAACGCGCTGCCGCCTGCGAGCAGCACGGCGTGGACCTGCTCGACCGCGTTGAGCGGCGAGAGCAACTCGGTCTCGCGAGTTCCCGGAGCTGCGCCGCGCACGTCGACGCCGGCGACCGCGCCGCCCTCCGTCAGCACGACGGTGCAGCCGGTGGGACGGCGCGAGTCGGTGTAATGGCCGACCTTGATGCCGGAGACGTCAGTGAGGGAGTTGGCGCGTGGAATCATCTCGATGCCTCATCTTCGCGTTGCCGGCCCTGTGCAGTATGCAATGCTCATGCGGCATAGGCGGCTGAGATTGCTCGCCCGACAGCCGTCATTTGCAGCATCACCGCGACAGCGCTGCCACGTAAGCATTCGTTCGACGCCAGTTGGCAGCCATTCGCCCTGAATCCATGGGCTGAACGCGCCTGAGGCGCCTTACGCGGGCGGGAATGTCCGGCAAAGCAGCCGGCAAGCATGATGGAGGAGACCGCAGGACGACGTTGACGAGGCTGGCATGCGCGGCCACCATAGCGCATCGTCGCCAATGCCCAACCAGGCGGCGGACTCGTTGGAGAGGCCTGGCCCGCTCTGGAATGGGTGGTCAAGGGCGCCGTTCAGAGCTTCTTAGGGGGCCTCATGGCTGAGAGCGACAAGGTGTTCGCGGGCTCGATCCCGAAGTTCTACGACACGCTGATGGTCCCCCTGATCTTCGAGGCCTACGCCGCCGACTTGGCGGAGCTTGTCGCTGCCTCCTCGCCCCGCTCGGTGCTTGAAACGGCGGCCGGCAGCGGCGTGGTCACGCGGGCGCTTGCGCCAAAGCTCAGCGCCGACGCGTGCTACGTCGTGACCGACCTCAACCAGCCCATGCTCGACTATGCCGCCACCCGGCAGGGGTCCGATAGCCGTATCGAATGGCGGCAGGCGGATGCGCTCGCCCTGCCGTTCGAAGATGCCTCGTTCGACGTCGTTTGCTGCCAGTTTGGCGCGATGTTCTTTCCCAGCCGGGTCGCCGCCTACGCCGAGGCGCGTCGCGTGCTGAGGCCAGGCGGGCGCTTTGTCTTCAGTGTCTGGGACCGCATCGAAGAGAACGCATTTGCCCACGACGTCACCAACGCCGTCGCCGCGGTGTTTCCGCACGACCCTCCGCGATTCCTCGCCCGCACGCCGCACGGCTATCACGATATCGCACTGATCCGCG
>Ga0209048_10001416_pt1 | contig 24749 bp, 23 predicted proteins | sample FrelakmetCRP12CR_FD_187146 | JGI IMG/M metagenome (GOLD analysis project Ga0209048, IMG submission 187146) | Freshwater lake sediment microbial communities from the University of Notre Dame, USA, for methane emissions studies - CRP12 CR (SPAdes)... | ecosystem: Environmental > Aquatic >... | reverse complement strand
CCCCGCGACAAGCGCGGGCATGACGAAGGGCAGATCAACGCCGCCGCCATAAGCGCGACCATCAATACACCCTCGCCTTCGGCTCGATATACGCCACCTCGTTCGACATCGTATAGGTGTGCACGGGACGATAATCGATCGAGGTCGTTTTCTTCTCGCGGTCGATGACGGCGAGCGTGTGCTTCATCCAGTTCTTGTCGTCGCGCTCGGGAAAATCCTCGCGCGCATGCGCGCCGCGCGACTCCTTGCGATTGGCGGCCGACTCCATCGTCACCACAGCCTGAACGATCAGATTGTCGAACTCGAGCGTCTCGACGAGATCGGAGTTCCATATGAGCGAGCGGTCCGTCACCTTTATGTCTGCGCTCTCGCGCCAGACCTCGTTGATCATCGTGACGCCTTCGGACAACACTTCGCCAGTTCGATAGACCGCGCAATGCGACTGCATCGTGCGCTGCATCTTGTCGCGCAGCACCGCCGTCGATGCGCCGCCATTGGCGTTGCGAAACCGGTCGAGCCGCGACAATGCAAGATCGGCGGAATTCTTCGGCAGATCGGGTTGGGTTTCGCCCGGCTGCACCAGCTCGGCGGCGCGCTGCCCCGCCGCGCGGCCAAACACCACGAGATCGATGAGCGAATTGGAGCCCAGGCGATTGGCCCCATGCACGGATACGCAGGCGGCTTCGCCGAGCGCCATGAGGCCCGGCACGACGACGTCCGTATCGTCGCCTTTCTTCATCAGCACTTCGCCGTGATAATTCGTCGGTATGCCGCCCATGTTGTAATGCACGGTCGGCAGAATGGGGATGGGATGTCGCGTCACGTCGACGCCCGCGAAAATGCGCGCCGACTCCGAAATCCCCGGCAAACGCTCGTGCAAAATCGCCGGATCGAGATGTTCGAGGTGGAGATTGGCGTGGTCGCCCATTTTTCCGACGCCCCTGCCCTCGCGTATTTCCACGGTGATAGCGCGCGAAACCATGTCGCGCGGCGCAAGGTCTTTTACCGAAGGCGCATAGCGCTCCATGAAGCGCTCGCCCTCGCTGTTCGTCAGATAACCGCCTTCGCCGCGCGCGCCTTCAGTGATGAGGCAGCCGGCGCCGTAAATGCCGGTCGGATGAAATTGAACGAACTCCATGTCCTGCAATGGGAGCCCGGCGCGAAGCACCATGGCGTTGCCGTCGCCCGTGCAGGTGTGCGCGGACGTAGCGGACAGATAGGCGCGGCCATATCCGCCTGTGGAGAGTATGGTGAGCGCGGCGCGGAAACGATGAATCGTTCCATCGTCGAGCCGCAGGCAGACCACGCCGCAACAACGGCCCTCCGCATCCATAATGAGATCGATGGCGAAATATTCGATGAAAAACTCGGTGCGATATTTCAGCGCCTGCCCATACATGGTGTGCAGCATGGCGTGGCCGGTGCGGTCCGCGGCCGCGCAGGTGCGCTGCGCGGGCGGGCCCTTGCCGAAATCGGTGGTCATGCCGCCGAAGGGACGCTGATAAATGCGGCCGTCTTCCGTGCGCGAAAAAGGCACGCCCCAATGCTCGAGTTCATAGACCGCTTTCGGAGCATTGCGGCACATATATTCGATCGCGTCCTGGTCTCCGAGCCAGTCGGAGCCCTTGACGGTGTCGTACATGTGCCATTTCCAATCGTCCGGCCCCATATTGCCGAGCGCCGCGGCGACGCCGCCCTGCGCCGCGACAGTGTGCGACCGCGTTGGGAACACTTTGGTGACGCAAGCGACGCGCAGTCCGGCCTCGGCGCAGCCGACGACCGCGCGCAACCCGGCGCCGCCGGCCCCGACGACCACGACGTCGAACGTGTGGTCGACGACGTCATATGCGCGTCCGCCGACCGAAACGCTGGCCGCCGCTTGCCCATTGCCTTTTGCAACCATCACACAACCTTTTTCGAAACCGTCGAGAATGGGACGCTTCAGCCGCCCGCCGCGATGGCGAGGATCGAAAGCGCCCACAACAACCCGAGTGCGACCGACAGCCACTTATTGGCGGCCATCGCTTTCGCCTTGAGCGGTTCATCGTGGACATAATCCTCGATGATGTTATCTGCGCCCATTCGCGCGTGATATACGGCGGCGATAATGAAAGCGATCAACACGAAGGCCGGGAAAGGTTGACCGAGCTCCGCGCGCACGCCTTCGTAGGATTTTCCGAGAGTCTCCGCGATGAACCAGAGTGCGAGCACGCCGAGCGGCGCCAGCGCAAACGCCGAGATGCGAACAATTTTCGTATGCATTGAGCCGGAGCGATCGGCGACATAGGCCGGGCCGCCATCGATTCTGCCGCTCTTGAACGCCGGGGGAAGGGTCATTAGGGAATTCTCCTCGACGTCGCCTCAGCCAAATGCCGCCACGATGAGCCAAAACAGAATCGTCAGTCCTATGCCGCCCCAAAGCGTCGCCTGAGCCAGCAGCTCGCGGCCTTTGGGATCGAAGAAGAGGCCTCGATCCCAAAGCGCGTGGCGCACGCCGCCGAGCAGGTGATGGAACAGCGCCCAGCTGAAGAGGACGACGACGATGCGCCCCAGGAATGAGTTGACAAGCCACGCCATTGCGCCGAAAGCGCCCGGCCCCAAAGCCGCGCCGGCAAAGAAAAGCGCCAGAAGGAGCGCGCCGAGATAAAGCCCTGCGCCCGTGATGCGATGAGCGATCGACATCGTCATCGTGAGCGTGGGCCGGTAGATCGACAGATGCGGAGACAACGGGCGCTTCGCGGCGAGTCTGTCGTGACCGGTATCCGCCATGGCGTCCTCTGCGCTAGAATGAAATTCTTCTCAATTGGATAGTTCAATCCCCGCGGCGCCGCAACCGCGAAGAAGGGGCGCCGGCCACCCGCCTAATGTCGGGCGTTTCAAGGTTTCGGACGGCTGCTCATCGCCCCTCGCGCGCCAATTCCCCGTTCGATGGAATAAAACGCCGTCCCGGTCGGTCTCCTCACTGTCCCGCGTCGCGGAACAGTCATACGAGGAGGAACACCATGACCGATTTCAGAACCGCTGTTATTCTTTCGGCAGGCGCTCTTCTTGCGCTGATCGGCGCAACTGAGGCGCGCGAGCGGCCGGCTGCACATAGGGCAAACGCGGAATATTCCGACTTTGAAGCTCGCGCGGATTTGCGTTTTGGACCCGAAGACGGCCTTTCGGTGCGACCGCAACCGGCGTTCCGAAGCGTCGCCGCCAAGCCGGAGGGCGACGGTCAACCGGGCACGCCATGAGACGCAGGTCCGCCGGTCCTGCCCCGCCCTTGCAACGCGATCAGCGCAGGGCGCGCAAACAGCTCCCCGCCTTCACCGCGTTGCCGCGGGCGGAGAGCTTCGCGATTTTGCCGGCCTGCACAAGTCCGCGAGTCTTCTCGGTGACGACGTCGCGGGGAGTCGAGTCCGGCGTCAGCGCCGGAGCGACGGCGTCGTAGATACATCTTGCGGCAAGGCGGCCGCGCAAGCATCAGCGGCGGCGCGCTGGTCGGCCAGGGCGCAAAGGGACGGCAGAACGAGCGCCGCCGCGAAAAGGAAACCCCTCCGATCGAGCGCCACGATGCGAGCTTCGCCTTGAGGGCGTGAAGCATAATGAAACCCTGCGCCCGGGCAAGGCGAATGAGGAGCGTAATCCCATTCGCCCTTGGCGCGCTGGAAGGCTAGAATGGCGCGCCAATGCGAATCGCCCCTTCGCCACCTACTCTCATGCCGGCGACGCCCAACTCCGGGCCAGCCGAAGCCGGCGCGCTTGCGATCGACCTTGCGGCGCTCGCCGCGAACTGGCGTTTTCTCGCGGCGCTCTGCGGGCGGGCGGAGTGTTCCGCCGTCATCAAAGCGGACGGCTATGGAATCGGCCTCGAGACCGCTATGCGAGCGCTGCTTTCCGCCGGCTGTAAAACCTTCTTTGTCGCCAATGTGGCCGAGGGCGAGCGCGCCCGCGCAATTTCCGGCGAGCCGACAATCTATGTTTTGGAGGGATTGGCGCCCGGAGCCGCGCAACGTCTGGCTGGGGCCAGTCTCCGGCCCGCGCTCTCATCGCTTGCGGAAATCGAAGAATGGGCGGCGTTGGGCCGCATGATCGGGCGTTCGCTCGAGGCGGCGCTACATTTCGACACAGGCATGAATCGGCTCGGCCTTTCGCCGCACGATGCGGCGGCGGCCGCCGCCATCGCGAACGGCGTTTCGGTCACGCTCGTCATGAGCCATTTCGTTTGCTCGCAATGGCCCGAGCATCCCCACATCGCGCGTCAAATCGCGGAATTCGACCTGGTGCGGGCGCATTTTCCGGGCGCGCCTGCGTCGCTGAGCAATTCCTCCGGCATCTTCCTTCCCTCGAAGCCGCATCACCATCTGACACGCCCGGGCTACGCGCTTTACGGCGGCAATCCGCAACCGGCGGCGAAAAATCCGATGCGCCCAGTGGTGCGCCTCGAGGCGAGAATCCTTTCGGTCCGCGAGGTCGCGGCTGGAGGAACGGTCGGCTACGACGCAACATGGACCGCCGCGCGGCCGTCGCGCATCGCGACGATAGGCGTGGGCTATGCGGATGGAATTCCGATATCCGCGTCGCGTGAAGGCGGGGCGGAAGCAATCGTTGGCGGCGCGCGCTGCCCCTTTGTCGGACGCGTCTCCATGGATTTCATTGGCCTCGACGTCACCGACGCTGCGCCCGGCGCGGCGCGGCGCGGCGCTTTTGCTGAACTGCTCGGGGAAACGATTGGCGTCGACGAATTGGCGGCGCGCTCGGGCACGATCGGCTACGAAATCCTCACGCGGCTCGGACGGCGGTTCGCGCGCCGCTATGCGGGCGACTGAACGGCGAAACGACCCTCGACCCAGAGCGCCATGACGGGATAGCCCTCACCCGAAAGCAGACTGACCGTCTCGTAAAGGGGAAGACCAACGACCGCCGTATAGGAGCCGACGAGCTTCACCAGAAACACCCCGGCGCGCCCCTGAATCGCATAGCCACCCGCCTTGCCGCGCCATTCGCCGGTCGCGATATAGGCGTCGATTTCCGCCGAACTGAGTCGCTTGAACCGCAGCCGAGCTTCGACGAGCCGGCGCCGCTCATATCCCTTAGGAGTGATCAGGCTGACCGCGGTATACACCCGGTGCTGGCGACCCGAGAGCAACCGCAGGCATTGTTCAGTTTCTTCGCTGGTGTCGCATTTCGGAAGAACGCGGCGCCCGACCGCCACGACTGTGTCGGCGGCGATCAAATAGGCGCCGCTCAGCTCGGGCTGCAAAGCCTTGATCTTGACCGCCGCAGCGGCTTTCTCGCTCGCAAGACGCGTGGCCAGCGAGCGAGGGGTTTCATTGCGTTTCGGAGTTTCGTCGATCTCCGTCGGCAAAAGAGCGTCGGCCGTCAGCCCCGCTTGTTGCAACAGCTCAAGTCTTCTAGGAGAGGCCGTTGCGAGAACCAGTTTGGGCCGCGCAGCCGTGGAGTTCAATGTCACGTTCATGGCCCGACGCCCAATGTCTATCTGAAACGATAGGTGATGCGCCCTTTGGTGAGATCGTAAGGCGTCATCTCCACGAGCACTTTGTCGCCCTCCAGCACGCGAATGCGGTTTTTGCGCATTTTCCCTGCCGTATGTGCGATGATCTCATGCTCGTTCTCGAGCTTGACCCGAAACATCGCGCTGGGCAACAGCTCGGTCACGATTCCAGGAAATTCCAATAATTCTTCTTTCGCCATGTAGCCCTTTCTTGATAGCGCTTCTCCAAGCAAATTCGCCGGATGGAGCGCTTCACCATTATCGCGCCTGGCCGCCGCACAGCGTGATTTGGCGCGGACCCTAATCGAGAAAGGGATATTTGTGAACTACGCAGTTCTACGGAGAAGGGCCCCTTAAAAATCAGCGCGTTTCGAACCGGCGGGAGCCTGAGCGACGCTGCAATGAAGACTGGCGAGGACGCCAAAAACCGACATAATCGGGCAGAATCATCCAACTCGCGGGCGAAACGACGCCCCAGCGACAACCGAGGCGCACATTGACCGACTTTCGCCGGGCCTTTCCATTGAACCGCCGCAACGCGCTGAGAGCCGGCGCAACGGGTCTCGCGACACTGGCGCTGCCGGGGCTGCGGAATGCATTCGGGGCGCCTACGCCAGGCGAGATCGAAAAGCATGGGCTGTCTACTTTCGGAGAACTGGGGGAAAAACCTGACTTTCCGCACTTCGCCTATGTCAACGTCAATGCCCCGAAAGGGGGAACGATCGCGCAGTCGCCGCCGAGCCCGACCTTCGATTCGCTGAACGCATATATCCTGCGCGGCAACCCGGCTCATGGCATGTCGCTCATCTTCGACAGCCTGATGACCCAGAGTCTCGACGAGCGGGACGCATATTACGGCCTCGTGGCCAAGAGCGTGCGCGTATCGCCTGACAAGCTCACCTATCGTTTTCTTCTGCGCCCCGAGGCGCGGTTCAACGACGGCTCGAAACTCACGGCGCGCGATGTCGCCTTTTCCTTGAACATCCTCAAAACCAAGGGACATCCGGTCATCGCGCAGATGCTTCGCGATCTTGCGAGCGCCCAAGCCGAGGGCGACGACGTTTTGGTCGTGCGCTTCGCGCCTGGACGCACGCGCGACGCGCCGCTGACCGTCGCCGCTCAACCCATTTTTTCCGAGGCTTATTACAAGAAGCATAAATTCGAGGAGACGACGCTGGAGCCGCCGCTGGGCTCAGGCTCCTACAAAGTGGGCGATTTCGAGCAGGGCCGCTCCATCACCTTCGACCGCGTTAAGGATTATTGGGGCAAGGACCTGCCGGTCAATGTCGGCCAGTCGAATTTCGATCACATTAAGTTCGAATATTTCGGCGACAGCAACGTCGCTTTCGAAGCCTTCAAGGCGGGCGCATTCACACAGCGCGAGGAAAACATCGCCCGCGTGTGGGCGACGGGCTATGACTTCCCCGCCTTCAAGGAAGGCCGCGTGAAACGAACCGAAATCCCCAACGCGAATATTCCGCAGATACAGGCCTGGGTGTTCAATACGCGCCGCGACGTTTTCTCCGATCCGCGCGTGCGCGAGGCGATTGGCTACGCATTCGACTACGAATGGACGAGCCGCAATCTCATGTACGACGCCTATAAGCGAATCTCGTCCTATTTCGAGAATTCCGACATGGCGGCCAAGGGGCCGCCCAATGACGCCGAAAAAGCGCTGCTCGAGCCATTCCGCGATCGGGCGCCGGCGGAAGTCTTCGGCGAGCCTTTTTCGCCGCCCATCTCGGACGGATCTGGACAGGACCGCAATCTTTTAAAGAAGGCCGCGGACCTTTTCGCCGCGGCCGGCTGCCAGCGCAAGAATGGAGCGCTTTTTCTTCCGAACGGCAAGCCGCTCGAATTCGAATTCCTCGACAATTCGAACATGTTCGAACGCCATACGCAGCCTTTTATCAAGAATCTGAAACTTCTCGGCGTGAACGCGCGCCTGCGCGTCGTTGACGCCGCGCAGTATAAGAAGCGGCTCGAAGACTTCGACTTCGACGTCGTGCACGACGTGATGCTGATGGCCTATTCCCCGGGGGAAGAACTGCGCGCTTATTTCAGCTCGCAAACGGCCCAGGTCAAAGGGTCGCGGAATCTCGTCGGCGTCTCCGATCCTGTGGTCGACGCGCTCGTCGACAAGGCGCTGGTCGCAACCACGCGCGAGGAGCTGGTGACAAACTGCCGCGCGCTCGACCGCGTTCTGCGCGCTGGCCGTTACTGGATTCCGCACTGGTATAACCCCGTGCATCGCGTCGTCTATTGGGACCTGTTCGGCCGTCCCGAACGGGCGCCGCGTTTCGATGTCGGGGTTCTCTCGACCTGGTGGTGGGACGGCGACAAAGCCGCCAAGATCAACTTCACCGGGCGCTGACACACCATGGCGGCTTATATCGCACGACGGCTGCTGCTGATGATTCCGACGATCCTCGGGATCATGCTGATCTCTTTCGCCATCGTGCAATTTGCGCCGGGCGGTCCCGTGGAGCGCATCATCGCGCAATTGCAGGGCTTCGACGTTGGCGCGACCTCTCGCTTCTCCGGCGGCGGCGGAGACGTCGGCCAGACGACATCGGCGCAGCCGGGCGGCGCCGGCGGCGACGCTTCCTCAAAATATCGAGGCGCCCAGGGGCTCGATCCGAAATTCATCGCGGAGCTGGAAAAGCAGTTCGGCTTCGACAAGCCCGCCTGGGAACGCTTTCTGCTGATGGTGAAAAACTACGCCATGTTCGATTTCGGCAGGAGTTATTTTCGTGACGAAAGCGTGTTGAAGCTGATCGGCGAGAAACTTCCCGTCTCCATCTCGCTTGGCTTATGGATGACGCTGCTGTCCTATTCGATCTCAATTCCGCTGGGCATCGCCAAAGCAGTGCGCGACGGCTCGCGCTTCGATATGTGGACCTCGAACCTCGTCATCATCGGCTACGCGATACCGAGTTTCCTATTCGCCATGCTGCTGATCGTGCTGTTCGCGGGCGGCTCGTTCTGGCAGATCTTTCCCTTGCGCGGGCTGACGTCCGACAATTTTTCGCAGCTCTCGATACCCGGAAAAATCGCCGATTATCTCTGGCATGTGACCCTGCCGGTCATTTCCATGACTCTCGGAGCCTTTGCGACGCAAACCTTCCTGACGAAGAACTCCTTTCTCGACGAAATCCGCAAGCAATATGTCCAAACGGCGCGCATGAAAGGTCTGACGGAGAATCGCGTGCTTTATGGCCATGTGTTTCGAAACGCCATGCTGATCGTTATTGCGGGCTTCCCCGGCGCTTTCGTGCACGCCTTTTTCGCCGGCTCCGTGCTGATTGAAACAATCTTCTCGCTCGATGGGCTCGGCTATCTCTCCTTCGAATCCATCGTCAATCGCGACTATCCGGTCGTCTTCGCCAATCTTTACATTTTTGCGCTGCTTGGTTTGGTCGTGAATCTGATTTCCGACCTGACCTACACATGGATCGATCCGCGCATCGATTTCGAGACGCGCGAGGTCTAGCGGTGACGGTCGCCTCCAACTTTCAGGCCGGAGACTCTCCAGCAGAGCGCCTTGCGCCGCCTACGACACGTACCGGCTGGCTCAGGCTAAAGCCGATCGATAGACGCCGCCTCGACAATTTCAAAGCCAACACGCGCGGCTTTTGGTCTTTCTGGCTCTTCCTCATTCTCTTTCTGATGTCGCTCGGTTCGGACTTCATCGCCAATGATCGTCCGATCCTGATGTTCTACAAAGGCCAGGCGCTGTTTCCGGTCTTCGTCTCATATCCGGAGGAGAAGTTTGGCGGCTTTCTCGCGCAGACAGACTACCGCGACCCGATCATCCAGAAGGAGATCGAAGCGCATGGCTGGATGATCTGGCCACCGATCCGTTACTCCTACGACACGCACAATCTCGATCTTCCAACGCCGGCGCCGTCGCCGCCGACCTGGATGCTGACGAAGGCGCAATGCGAAGCCGCTGCGGCGAAGAAGCTTGCGCCAGGCGAACCGAACGAGGGATGCCGCTCGATCGAATGGAACTGGCTGGGAACCGACGATCAGGGACGCGATGTCGTTGCGCGACTTCTCTACGGTTTTCGCCTCTCGGTGCTCTTCGGGCTGATACTCGCGTCGATTTCGTCGGTCATTGGAGTGGCGGCCGGCGCGATACAGGGATTTTTCGGCGGCCTCGTCGACCTGCTCTTTCAGCGCGTGATCGAGGTGTGGTCGTCGCTGCCGCAGCTTTATCTGCTCATCATCATCTCATCGTTTCTCACGCCGGGCTTTTTTATTCTGCTCGGCATTCTGCTCCTTTTCTCATGGGTCTCGCTTGTGCATGTGGTGCGCGCCGAATTCCTGCGCGCCCGCAATTTCGAATATGTGAACGCCGCGCGCGCGCTAGGATTGTCTAATTTCAAGATCATCATGCGCCATCTGCTTCCCAACGCCACCGTGGCCACGCTGACCTTCCTGCCTTTCATTCTCAATTCTTCGATCACCACCCTGACCTCTCTCGACTTCCTAGGCTTCGGCCTTCCGCCCGGCTCTCCGTCGCTCGGCGAATTGCTGTTGCAGGGAAAATCGAATTTGCAGGCGCCATGGCTCGGCCTGACCGGTTTCGTCATCATCGCTTTAATGCTGTCTCTGCTCGTTTTCATTGGCGAAGCCGTGCGCGACGCATTCGATCCGAGAAAGACCTTTAGATGAGAGGGCCCGACAAGATCGACGCCCCGCTTCTCGACGTTCGCGATCTTTCGATCTCGTTCGTACAGGGCCGACAGGAGACGCTCGCCGTCGACCGCGTATCGTTTTCCTTGCAACGTGGGCGCACACTGGCGATTGTCGGGGAGTCGGGTTCGGGCAAATCGATTACTGCTCTTTCCATCGTGCGACTGCTTCCATCTTCGGCCCATCATCCGTCGGGCGGCATCCGCTTCGACGGCGAAGATGTGTTGAAAATGAGCAAAGCGCGCCTGCGCGCCATGCGCGGCGCAAGAGTGACCATGGTTTTCCAGGAGCCCATGACGTCGCTCAATCCGCTGCAGACAATCGAACAGCAGATTGCCGAGATTCTCGAACTGCATGGCATGCGCGGACGCGACGCGGTTCGTTCGCGCGTCGTGGAATTATTGGGCGAGGTTGGCATTCCCGATCCCGGCGGACGCCTGGGCGCCTATCCACACCAGCTCTCTGGCGGGCAACGCCAGCGCGTCATGATTGCGATGGCGCTCGCAAACAAGCCCGATCTTCTAATAGCCGACGAGCCGACGACCGCTCTCGACGTTACGGTTCAGGCCCAGATTCTCGCTCTGCTACAGCGTCTGCAAGAGACTTACGGCATGGCGATTCTTTTCATCACGCATGATTTGGGACTTGTCCGCCGCATCGCCGACGATGTGTGCGTCATGCAGCACGGCCGCATCGTGGAAGCAGGGCCCGTGGAGCAGGTCTTCGGCGATCCGCAAGACTCCTATACGAAGGCCCTGCTCACCGCCGAGCCGAAAGGCGCACCCGTGCAGGCAAAGGAGGATGCGCCGGTCGTTGTCAGCGCCGACAATCTGCGGGTTTGGTTCCCGATCAAACGCGGCTTCCTGCGACGCACGGTCGATCATGTGAAGGCGGTCGACGGCGTGACGGTTTCGGTGCGCGAAGGCGCGACGGTCGGAGTGGTTGGCGAATCCGGCTCCGGCAAGACAACGCTTGGACTCGCCTTGCTGCGCCTGATCCGATCCGATGGACCCATCGTCTATCTCGGCCAGCGCATTGACGGAAACAGCGTCGCCGAAATGCGGCCGCTCCGGCGCGACATGCAGATCGTTTTCCAGGACCCCTATGGCTCGCTTTCGCCGCGAATGTCTATTGCGGAAATTGTGGCCGAAGGGCTAACCGTCCAGCGCCGCGACCTCGACCTCGACGAGAGACGCGAAATCGTCGCCCGCGCATTGATCGAGACTGGATTGGACCCCGCGGCGATGGACCGCTATCCGCATGAGTTCTCGGGCGGCCAGCGTCAGCGCATCGCCATCGCGCGCGCAATCGTACTGCAGCCGAAATTCATAGTGCTCGACGAACCGACCTCGGCGCTCGACATGTCGGTGCAGGCGCAGATCGTCGATCTTCTGCGCGACCTGCAAATACGCCGCTCGCTGGCTTACATGTTCATAAGCCACGATTTGAAGGTCGTGAAGTCTCTCGCCGCCCATCTGATCGTCATGCGACATGGTAAAGTGGTGGAGGAAGGACCGGCCACAGAGGTCTTCGCGGCGCCAAAAAGCGAATATACGCGCGCGCTGTTCGCAGCGGCGTTTCGAGTCGAAGCCGCCCCACTGCCAAACTCCAACGCCTGATCGATCAAGCAGAGGTCGAGTCTTTCGGCCGCGTGGAGACCACGAGTTTGGTGACGAGGATTTGGACCACTTCGCCATTTTGATTGAACGTTTTCGTGCGCATCTTCACGAAACCGCGGTCCTTGCGTGAGCGCGACGGAATAATTTCCATTATTTCGGAATCGACGCTGAGACTGTCCTCCGGGCGCACCGGCCTTGGCCACTCCAGCTCACCGCCTGTTCCGATCACACCGCCCGGAAACGGCATGCCGCCGCTCGTCAGCAATCGCATGGTCAACGCCGCAGTGTGCCACCCGCTCGCGACAAGTCCATGGAACATGGTGGATTTGGCGGCCTCTTCATCGAGGTGAAACGCCTGCGGATCGTATTCCCGGGCGAAGCGCTTGATATCTTCGGCGGTGACCGCAATCGGCCCTGCCTGGAAGCGGTCGCCGACGAAAAGGTCTTCGAGGTAGAGATGGCGCTCCATTTAACGCGTCTCCCGTTTCAGACGCTTGATGCTCGTAATGTCTCCCGCGCCGGCGGCGAGATTGCGCTCCCGCACCTGCGCCAGAGGTTCGCTGGATACGAGCATATGCGTCGCATTTGCGTGCAACAGATTTGTCGCGTCACGCATGACGCCGACGTGACCTTTCCAGAAGACGAGGTCTCCGCGCTGAAGCGGCGCTCCCTGCTCTACTGCCTCGCCGAGCGACGCTTCCTGCAAGTCCGTGTCGCGCGGCGCGCTCACGCCCGCAAGAAGCAAAGACGTCTGAACAAGACCGGAGCAGTCGATTCCCAATGACGATTTGCCGCCCCAGAGATAAGGCGCGCCGAGCAGTGTTTCGGCAACTGCGACGAAATCCGGCGCCGGCTCATCTATGCTGACGAGATGCGGGCGATATACAAAACCGCCCTCATTGGTAACAAGAAAATTGTCGCGCTCGTCGGCAATGCATAGAGCTGCGCCGAGCGGCGCCGCGAGCAAAGGCGGGTCCTTAATATTCGGCCGCGGATAGATGAAGCTGCGCGGCGCGCATATGTAATGCGTCGGTTCGTAAATGCGACTCCATAGCGTATTAGCTGCGACCCAACCGACGTAACCATCGTTCGAGAGTTGCCCCCAGGCCCAGCCCTCCTCGTCGTCGTAGACAGTGACGATTTCTCCGTAAAGAACCTGCGTGTCGAGGGCGGCGTCGGGACGCGGCTCGCGCTTTACGTCGACGACGCCCTCCTTCACCTGCATCGCGCGGCCATCGACAAAGCGCTCCGCAACAAGCTGGCCCTTCAGATAGCGCGCAGCGAGATCGGGGCGCGCCGGCGTCAAACGTCTGTCGAAACCGGTCACTTCGCCGCGCTCCTTTGCTTCGTTCTTGACTCGATAAGATCATAGAGCAAACGCGCGACCTGAATCTCGCCGCCTTCCGGCCGACCCGGCTTTGTTGTTCCGTTCCAGCAATAGACGTCGAAATGCGCCCATTTCTTCGGCTCGGCGACGAAGCGTCGCAAAAACAGCGCTGCGGTGATGGAGCCCGCGAAGCCGCCGCTCGTCACATTGACGAGGTCCGAAATCTTCCCATCGAGCCCGCTGTCATATGGTTCCCATAGCGGGAGACGCCAAACCGGATCGTTCGCGCTGCGCCCAAATGAAACGATTTCGTCGGCAAGCGCATCGTCTCCGGTGTAAAATGGCGGCACGTCTGGACCGAGCGCCACCCGCGCCGCTCCGGTCAATGTCGCGAAATCGAAAAGAAGGTCCGGCGCATCTTCGCTTGCGAGCGTCAGAGCGTCGGCGAGAATGAGCCGGCCCTCCGCGTCCGTGTTCCCGATTTCGACGCTAAGCCCCTTGCGACTGGGATAGACATCGCTCGTGCGGAAGGATGCGGCGGAAACGGAGTTTTCGACGATAGGCAGGATCACGCGCAGCCGCACCGGAATGTTGGCGTCCATCAGTAGCGCCGCCAGGGAGAGAGCGATCGCCGCGCCGCCCTTGTCTTTTTTCATGAGCAACATGGCGCTTGAGGGCTTTATGTCCAAGCCGCCCGTATCGAAGCACACGCCCTTGCCGACCAGAGTCACTTTGAGCGCGTCCTTCGGTCCGTGCACGAACTCGACGAGCCGAGGCGCTTGCGCAGCTCCACGCCCCACAGCATGGATCAAGGGAAAGTTTTCTTTGAGCAATTGATCGCCAATGACGACTCGCGGCTGTGCTCCGTATCGCTTGGCGAGATCGACCGCAGTCTTCGCGAGAACCTCGGGCCCCATATCGTTCGCGGGGGTATTGACGATATCTCGGCCAAACGAGATCGCCATCGCAATACGCTCGATGCGCGTCCGATCGACGCCCTTCGGCGCGCAAAGCCTCGGGAGGTCGGCTTTTGGTTTCCGGTAGCGGGAGAACGAATAGGAAGAGAGCAGAAACGCCAGAGCGGCGGCGTCCGAACTCTCATGCCCTTCGCCTAGACGATAGAGCCCGGGAGGCAAGGCCGTCGCGAGCTTGCCGACGGCGAAGGAATCGCGACGCGACGCCGCGGGAGCGTCCAGGCCGAACAATATGCGCTCGATCGCGCCTCCTGCGCCAGGCGCGAGCAGAATTGTTCCTGCCTTGCCGCTAAACCCCGTCCCTTTCGCATAGGCCGCTGCCTCGGGCGTTAGCCGTGCGGCTACCTCGGGCCAGCTGTCTTCGTCGACGAAGTCGACCGGAACAGCCTGCGCCGACCAGTCTTCAAGTCCGCTCATTAATCCCTCTTCCCATCTCCGAGGCGCGGGCGCCCTCCCGCCGCACTCGTTAAGTAAACGTTAGGGTTAACGCTTTATTGCTGAAGCTCTACGTTCTTCATAAGCGGAAGCGATCTCCCGTGACCAAGGTCTCGTTGAACTCCTCCTCTCTTTCGCAGCAATTTCACGCTCCGCGCAACCCCTTTAAGGGTGCGGCGAGCGTCCTTGCCATCGCCGCCCTGATCGGACTCTCCGGTTGCGGCAAGACCATGAGCGCATTGGAGGACGCCAAGGCGTCGATCGGCGACGTGACCGGGTCTATCGGCCGCTCGTCGGCCAGCACGACCTTGCCTACCGACGAAGGAGCCCTGCGAAGATTCGCGGAAGATTGGGGCCGCCGTTACGACGCTAATCGCAAGGATAAGACGACCGCCTTAACCTATGCGCGCGCTTTACACGCACTTGACCGAAACGCGCAGGCGGTGGCGGTTCTGCAAGGGCTCGCCATACAATATCCAGAAGACATGAAAGTGCTCGGAGCTTATGGAAAAGCGCTTGCGGACGCCGGGCGTTTGAAAGAGGCAGCCGATATATTGTCAAGAGCGCACACGCCAGAGCGTCCGGACTGGTCCGTGCTCTCGGCGCAGGGCTCAATCGCCGATCAACTTGGAAATCATGAAGACGCGCGCGGCTATTATGAAGCCGCCTTGAAGATTCGACCAAACGAGCCAAGCGTGCTTTCGAACCTCGGCCTCTCCTACGCGCTTTCAAAACAGCTTCCTCGCGCCGAAGAAACCCTGTTACTCGCCGCTCATCAGCCCTCCGCGGACATCCGCGTGCGTCAGAATCTTGCTCTCGTTCTGGCGCTTCAAGGAAAGTTCGAGCAGGCCGAGGAGTGGTCTCGCCACGACCTTCCGCCAATGGACGCCGCCGCCAATGTCGCCGCCATTCGACAAACGATCTCGCAATCCAACACCTGGAGCGAGATTCAGAAATCGGCGGCGCCCGCATCGAACAGCCGAAACGGAAAGACCGCGAAGGCGGAACGTCAGGCCGCAGCTCTTCCCCAGTGATGGCCATAAACCGGCTGCGCCGTCGCCGAAGGCCGTAAGCGGCGTGCGGCCGATGCGAGTGCGCGCAGTCGGCCAACCGGCAAGGCCGCTCACATGTTTTGAGCGAGAACCTGCATAATCGCCGGCGACATCACGACGACCATAAGCACCGGAAGAAAGAAAACAATCATAGGAACAGTCAGCTTGGGCGGCAAGGACGCCGCTTTTCGCTCCGCTTCCATCATACGCATGTCTCGGCTTTCCTGCGCGGTGACGCGGAGCGCCTGGCCGAGCGGAGTGCCGTATTTCTCCGCCTGAATCAAAACGGTCGCGATTTGCTTGACCGAATCTAGACCTGTACGGGTTGCGAGGTTCAGATAGGCCGAACGCCGTTCCGGAAGATAAGAAAGCTCGGCGGTCGCCAGCGCAAACTCCTCCGCAAGAGGAATCGATTGCGCGCCGATCTCCTGTCCCACTTTGCGGAACGCGTGCTCGATAGACATGCCGGACTCAACGCAAATGAGCATGAGATCGAGCGCATCGGGAAAGGCGAGACGCATCGACGAGCGACGCTTGGAAATAGTATTACTGAGAAACAGCTCAGGAGATTTCAGGCCAATATAAGCCGCAGCGACCACGATTCCGGCCTTCACGAAAACAGGCCAGCCGGAATCGTCGAGAACGAGAAGATAGAAAAGCGCAAAGGCCGAAAAGACAATCGGCGCTACTCCGCGGAAAAACAAAAATCCGATTTCGGCCTGCGGTCCGCGAAAACCGGCGGAAGCCAACTTCGCTTTAGCGTCTTCGGTATTCAACCACTTCGACAAGGAGAACCTGTCGACGATATTCTTCATGTAAACTTTCGGCTGTTGACGAAGCCCCTTTCCCGCAGTCTTCGCCGCCGCCCTCTCGCGGGCGCGGATTCGTTCACGCTCGTTCGCTACGCTCTTCATCCTTCGCTGAAGCGAGTCCGTGTTCACGAAAGGCAGGGCAATCGTGACAATTGTCGCGACGACAGCAATGGCCACAAGCAAGTTGATCATGAAGCGGCTGTCGCCCGCATGCTTGACAATCTCATCGAACATTGCTGCTCCCCCTTACGCGTCGCTGCCGGTTAATGAAGCTCAAATATCGAAGTTGATCATTTTTCGCATGATCACAATGCCGATCAACATCCAGATCATACAGCAGCTCAGAATAATCTTTCCTGTCGTTGTCGTGAAAAGTACGCTCATATAGGCCGGCGTCATAAAATAGACCGCTCCGCCAACAAGGAACGGCAGACTACCAATGATCGCGGCCGAAGACTTCGCCTCCGACGAAACAGCTCTAACTTTCGCCTTCATCTTTTTGCGGTCGCGCAGAACGGCCGCCAAGTTCTGCAATGTCTCGGACAGATTACCGCCTGCCTTCTGCTGAATATTGATGACGATGGAAAAGAATGACGCCTCCGGAACCGGTACGCGCTCTGCAAAGCGCTCCGTCGCTTCTCCGGCAGAAAGTCCGAGCGCCTGGTTCTCCACGATTTTACGAAACTCGCTGCGCACCGGCTCCGCCGCTTCGCTCGCGATGACTCGAAAGCAGTCGCCGACGGGAAGACCCGCTTTGATGCCCCTTATGATAATGTCCAGAGCGCCCGGAAAGTTTTCGATAAACTTGGTCATTCGGCGGCGGCTGGCGAAAGTGAGAAACCAGTTGGGCACGCCGACTGCGGCGACCAAGGCGCCGCCACATGCGACGAGAGGATCGCGATTGGTCACGAAAAGCAAACCGCCAACCAGCAATCCAAACACCGCCGAGAAAAACAGGAAGGTGTTACGCGAAATAGTGAGTCCAGCCTGTTGTATGCGTTGCTCGAGCGTCGCGCGCTTCTTGCTCTTCTCGATATCCTTTAAACTGTCCGCGATCAACTTTCTTCGTTTTGCCGGATCTATGCCTCTGTTCGAAGCGTTTCGATCCGTTGGAACGAACAGCGCCGCCGCCCGCTTTTGCGCCTTGATGTCGCCGGAGAGATAGGGATAGACAAAGGCGTACATCACGGCTGCGACAGCCAGCATGATGAGTACGGCGGCGATAATCGCTTGTTGGGTCACCTCGGCGTCTCCACCTAAATAATGCCGTCGCGATGCTCCGACGCATCCAATGCGGCGGCAAGACGGTCCTCTTCGCCGTAATAACGCGCACGCTCCCAGAAGCGCGGACGGCCAATTCCGGTCGACTGGTGGCGCCCAATGATTTTGCCATTCGCGTCTTCGCCGAGAATGTTGTAGACGAAGAGATCCTGCATCGTCACGATATCGCCCTCGAGACCCATGATCTCGCTGATATGTGTGATGCGGCGCGAGCCGTCTCTCAGGCGCGCGGCCTGAATGATAATGTCGATTGAAGAGACGATCATGTCTCTAATGGTGCGTGATGGCAGGGAGAATCCTCCCATCGTGATCATCGATTCCAAACGACCCAGGGCCTCGCGCGGCGAGTTCGAATGCAACGTTCCCATCGATCCGTCATGGCCCGTGTTCATCGCCTGCAAAAGGTCGAACGCTTCCGGTCCGCGAACTTCGCCGACGATGATGCGCTCGGGACGCATACGCAGGCAGTTCTTGACGAGATCGCGCATCGTGACGGCGCCTTGCCCTTCTAGATTTGGCGGGCGTGTCTCGAGCCTGACTACATGGGGTTGCTGCAATTGCAGCTCAGCCGCGTCTTCGCAGGTGATCACCCGTTCGTCGCCGTCGATGTAATTGGTCAGACAGTTCAGCAAAGTTGTCTTGCCCGAACCCGTTCCTCCTGAGATGAGCACATTGCACCGCACGCGTCCGATGATCTTCAACACCTCGCCGCCTTCCGGCGAGATTGCGCCGAACCGAATGAGCTGATCGAGAGTGAGCTTGTCTTTACGGAATTTACGAATGGTCAATGCGGGGCCATCGATTGCGAGCGGCGGGGCAATGACGTTCACGCGGGAGCCGTCGAGAAGGCGTGCGTCGCAAATCGGAGACGCTTCGTCCACACGACGGCCGACCTGGCTGACGATGCGCTGGCAGATGTTCATGAGTTGCGCATTGTCGCGGAACCGGACATTCGTGAGCTGAATCTTGCCGCCGACCTCTATGTACGTCTTGCTTGCGCCGTTGACCATGATGTCAGCGATATCGTCTCGTCCGAGCAGTGGCTCGAGCGGCCCGTAACCGAGCACATCGTTGCAGATGTCGTCGAGCAGTTCTTCCTGCTCGGCTATCGACATGACGACGCTCTTGATAGAAATGATCTCGTTGACGATGTCCCGTATCTCTTCGCGAGCGCTTTCCGCGTCGAGCTTGGACAGCTGCGCGAGGTCGATGGCTTCGATGAGCGCGCCAAAAATTACGCTTTTGGTGATGTAATATTCGTCAGGCTTCTTCTGTTCGGTTACGGGAGGCGGAGCAACCGGGGCCTGCACTGGCGGAGACTGCGCCGGAATGGGAACAGTCGGCGCCGGCGCGGGCCCCGCCTTCCTTCCGATCGCGCTTTCCGGTCCAACATTGGTCCGCTTTCCAAACATCTATCTATCCCCGGACTTTGAAAAACGCACGAGCGTCGCTTACCCTGCTTTGCGTCGCGAAAGCCGATCCATGATGGGCGACAGCAGGTTTCGCTTGGCGCGCTTAAGTCCTGTCTTTCCCATCAAAGTACGGCTCAACTCATCAAGTGTCTCGACGATTTTGGAGTTCTGCTCGACTTCCGCAATCATTTGCCCATTGTTTGACGCCGTCCCGAATAGTTTCGGCTCGAATGGAATGATCGCGGAAGGTTCGACCCCGATGGCTTTGGCGAAATCAGCGACCGAAATTTCCGGGCGTCGCGCCACTCCGACGCCGTTCAGCGCGAGTTTTGCCTTGGCGTCGTTAGGCCGGGCGGCGTGCAATGCGTCGATCAAAGTCTTCGCATTCCGTAGATTTGCAAGGTCAGGAGCCGAGACGACGAGCACTTCATCGGAAGCGACGAGCACCCGACGCGTCCAGGCCGACCATTGGTGAGGGACGTCTAGAACGATCGCCGGCGCTGTGGCGCGCAGAATATCGAGAACTCCGTCGAACATCGATTCCTGCAGATCATAGGCGCGGTCGATCGTTGCAGGGGCGGCGAGGAGACTGAGAGTGTCGCTGCATTTCGAGAGCAGACGATCCACAAGGTTGGCGTCGAGACGCTCAGGCGAATAGACTGCTTCAGCAATTCCTTGCGGTGGGTCCTGATTGAAATCGAGTCCGGCAGTTCCGAAGGCGAGGTCGAGATCCGCTAGAACGGTTTGCATCCGCAATTCGCGCGAAATGGACCAGGCGAGATTGTGGCAGATGGTTGAAGCGCCAACGCCGCCTTTCGCGCCCACAACGGAAATAATGCGGCCGAGCGCTTCATTCGTTGCCCCATTATATAAACGCGAGATGTGCCCTATGAACTCAAGCACGTCGAACGGCGCCACAATATAGTCGCTCACCCCTTGAGTGGTCAGAGCTCGAAATAGCGCGATGTCGTTTTCGTGCCCGATCACGACCACTTTTGTGCCTGCGTCGCAAAACTCCGCAAGGGACTCGAGATTGGCGATCAGGGAAGCGCGATCCGACGTCGACTCCAGCACAATTAGATTGGGAGTCGATGCTGAGCGGAACGCTTCGATCGCAGCGGCGACGCCGCCCATATGGACTTTCATATGAGCCTTCGCCAACCGCCGGTCCGAAATTGCTTCCTCGACGACCTGAGCGACAGCTCCCGTTTCGCAGAAAGCCTGTACGGAGATTCTCGGGACAGGAGCGATCTGGGGCGATTTTTCGCCATGCGCTGGATGAGCGCGATGTGCGTCGCTCATTAGTTTCCTCCCACAGAGCTGATCGAGCCGGCCTTGTCTTGCCATTTGGTCGAAGGATCGTCGCCGGTTCTGACTTTGCCAATCGCGCGCATCCGCATTTCGATGTCGCCGGGATCTTCCGCGCGCGGCGTGACAAGATCGCGCGGGTCGGCGACTTGCGCTGCGAGCGTCGCCTGATTGGAGCAGCCGAAGTTCCAGTAGGTGGTGTTTTGCCAACCTTCCATTGATGAACCCGATGCGAGATCCGCCGGCCACTCGCCGCAACGTCCTGCGACTTTGGCTTTGATTCCGACGAAAGAAAGTCGCAAGGGCGCAGCAAGCGACGGATCGCCGACCGGGTATGTGCCGACATAAACAGAACCGTTCAGGCCCGCTGACGCCAGAACGCGGCGAACCTGCTCAGCGCCGAAACGGGAACTCCTCACATTCGGTCCTGAGTTCGGCGAGAGCAGAGTGATTTGACCATGTCCGAACCGGCGATAGTCGTCTACGAATTCACGGATGCGCGACACCGTTCTCGAGTCGAGGCGCGCGGAGCCAGGACTCGGAAAGATGTCGATTGATGTCGGCGCCTCCGCAATGACGACCGGATGGCGATCATGATAGTCGTAAGCGACGACAGGTGGCGGCAAAACCCGGTTCACGCCGCACGCTGTCAGCGTGAACAGGACCGCCGCCGATAACCCGAGAGAGGTCGGGCGCCTGCAACGGGCGATCCAGGCGCTCCCACCGCCGGTCTTCAGTCTGATTTCCGATAAATCTATAGACATGTTCGTCATCCCTCGCAGGCGCCCGATTTCAATCCTGAATGAACCCGATGCGGCCCTTGAAATTTTTTATCATCTGCGGGTTATTGCGGCTGGAGTAAAGGCGGTTCACGCGCCCTAGCAGCCAAGTCTGCGGATCGCTCGCATCTGCGAATCCGTCGTCCGGTCGCGAGACTTCTTGCGAAGAAAGCGTCCGCGTCGTGTATGGCGTGACGACGACGAGCAACTCCGTCTCCTCGCGAAGAAAGTCGCGGGAGCGGAAGAGAGCGCCGAGGATCGGAAGGTTCAGAAGACCCGGCAGACCGTTGATCGCCTGGGAAGACTTTTGCGTCAAAAGTCCAGCAGTCGCTATCGAGCCGCCCGACGGCAATTCTATTGTCGTTTCGTTCTTTCGCGTTTTGAAGCCAGGGACGGCGATCTGCGCGTAGGTGAAAGTGTTCTGCAAATCGACTTCCGTCACCTCGGTCGAGAGATGAAGCTGAATGCGTCCCTCCGACAGGACAACTGGCGTAAAGGTCAGATTGACGCCATAAGGCTTAAAGACGATGCTTGGCGTGCAGTATGTCTGAATGCCGCCCGATACAACCGCGCAGCTCGATGAACCCGGCACCGCGATCTCGCCGCCGACGGTCAGCTTTGCGAGTTCGCCGGAAATTGCAGTGAGCGTCGGCTCCGCAAGTATCCGCGAAACTCCGTAGCGTTCGAACGCTTTTAGCGTTGCAGTCGTGTTGTTGGGGCCATTGATCTGCAGCGCGCTATTGCTGAAGGTGGAATTGATGGCGAAGGGATTTTCCTGCACGAGCGTTCCCCATCCGCCGCGCAAAATCGTTTCGCCTCCCTGCTGCGCTGAGAAGCCGAGTTGTTTGATGATCTTGCGCTCGACTTCGGCGATCGTGACTTTCAGCATCACCTGATCTTCGCCCTTGATGACGAGCGCGTTCACCACCATCCCGTCTGCGCTTCCAGCACCCGCGCCTGCGCCGGCTCCGCCTCGCTTCGCAAACTTCGTGGCGGCAAACCCCTTGGCGATATCCACCGCTCGCTGAGCTTCCCCAGCGGACGTCACATTGCCTGTCAGAATGATGGAGTCGTTGACGGTGCGCGGAATGATGTTGGACCTCGGCAACGCCGCTTTCAACAAGGGGCCCAATTCGCCGACGTCGCGGCCAATGCTGATCTCGAGATTTGCGATCTGTCGGCCGTCCTGATCGACCGCAAAAATCGTGGTCTGCCCCGCCTCAACGCCCATTATGTAAAGCTTGCGTGCTGAGCGGACCACGGCGTTCGCAACGCTTGGGTTGGCTACCACGATCTCGGTGGCGTCCCGCGGCAAATCCACCACGAGCGATTTTCCGACGCCCATAGAAATGCTTCGCGCAAGAGTCGCATTGTCTCCTGACTCAATCCCCCAGGATTGCTGCGCCCGCGCCGAATCGAAAGCGCCGGTTGCGCCGCAGGCGGCGATCGCCGTCGCCCATACGGCGCCTATCATTTTATGCATCAAGCGGCTCATCATAGCGCTCCTTGGCGACAAACGATTTTATGTATTTGTCGCATCGAGAATTTCTACCGGCTCTGCAGGATCGACGAGACTCCGTGACGCACGACCGTCATCGGCCCCGCCGATCCGTCTTGCGAGAGATCCGCAGAGAGATCATCCTTATTCGCATCGACCAAGGCCCGCAGAGCAAGAGCCAGCGTCCCGGTCTTTTGCGCGAGGACTACGAGTTCAGCCTGTCTTGGGTCCAGTTCGAGAGTGGCCGTCGAATTGGTGACGACGACCTCGCTGTTCTTCGTTTCGACGGTTTGTCCCATCGCTAGCACGCGCACATTGGCGAGCACCACTTCGGAGCTAACGACTTCAACTCCGCGATCTTTCGTCTGCTCTTGATCTCGGAACGTGCGAATCACATCGACATGATCGTTGGGAAGAATGAAGCCGCCTGCCGTTGTGTTGACCGAAACGTCGATCGCGACGGCGCGCTTGCCCGAAGGCAGCATCGTCGACATCATTCCGGCGGTTTGTCCTTTGACGAGCCGCTCGCGGCGCATCGGTTCACCGCTCGCAACGGGCGTCCTGACATAGGCGCCGCGAATATCATCTTTTACATTTGCGGCTTCGCTCTTCCGGATAACGCCCTTTGGAACATAGTCCTTCGGCCACGGAATCCAGGACGTGTCATTGTCCGTAAGCGACGCGCCATAGGAAAGGTCTCGCGTTGCGATCAGCACATCGTCGACCGTGGAGGGCGCGTCCGCGACCGGAGCCGGCGTGTTTTGCCCACTCATCATCAGAAAGGCTCCGCCGCCGGCGGCCACCGCGACTGCGAGAACTGCGATTTGCGCCTTGTTCATTTCCTGCGATCCCGAACATCGTGCTCAAATGACGACAGCTCGGATTCAAAACGATAAACGTCAAATTAGGGTTAATCACTCCTTACGAATCTTCGAAGGCCCATCATAAGGCCGTATTTTTGACGCCAACCCGCGACGCCCCACCCGCGACTCAGTTTGAGACGGACGCTGAACATCCCATGTCTTTAGGAAATTCCGACGCATTCGGCTGAAAGGAAGCATCCTTGCCCAAACGATTGCGCTCAGACGTCTGCGACGCAAGAATTGAATTGAGGCAGGATTAGGCGCAACTTTCCGCATGCGCGACAAAAGCGTTAATCGAAAATTAATCGCGTCCCCGGCTCCGAACCGACAGAAATTAGCAATTCGTTAATTCCCGGAGATTTTCGGCTGGCCCGTTCAAAGACCGCTAAGGCGCTGCCAAATGAACGTATGCGGATAGATCAGCAAGCCTGCAATCGCGAGCGCAACTCCGTAAGGAACCCCGTTGCCCTTATCCGCCCAGAGGGCAATGAAAGGAACAGATAGCGCTTTCGCGGGCAGATCGTGTCTCCGCAGCTCCATGATCAAGAGAGTGAGAACGCCTCCGGCAAGCGAAGCGACCAAGCCGTAATCGAGAAGATGCTGCCATCCGAGCCATAATGCAGTCGAAGCTGCGAGCTTTGCATCGCCGCCGCCGATCCATTGAAAATGAAACAACAGAAAACAGAGAAAAAGTATCGCCGCGCCGCAGCTCATATGCAACGCTACTGTTTGCCAGGGGAGCTGCAGGTAGATCGCCAGAAGAAAGTAGCCTGAGATTAGAATGATCGAGATGCGATTTGGTATCGTCATCGTGAAAAGATCGAAGAAGGCGGAAAACACCATCAACAATGGGAAAACGATGAGCGCCGCGCCTTCGATCATGAGTTAAATTCTCCTATGAGGATTGATCGCAGACCGACAAAGTCAGCCGAGGCAAAAGCTAAGCGAAACAAATTGATCGAGCGTTAATCGGCGATTTGCGACGCCCGCGAAAAAAACAATGCGGCCCCGATGGGCCGCATCGTTGATGCGTAGTTAACTGCAGCCGACAGATTAGCCCGGCAGGTTGTTCTGAATAGAGTTGAAGGTCGCGAACAGCTTGGTGCCGATCATGGATTCCCTGAGCCTGGGTGCGGCAGTGCGCAACCTGACGCAGCCGGATATGGGTTTGGCGTCAGAAGACCGGAT
>Ga0209048_10001415_pt1 | contig 24768 bp, 20 predicted proteins | sample FrelakmetCRP12CR_FD_187146 | JGI IMG/M metagenome (GOLD analysis project Ga0209048, IMG submission 187146) | Freshwater lake sediment microbial communities from the University of Notre Dame, USA, for methane emissions studies - CRP12 CR (SPAdes)... | ecosystem: Environmental > Aquatic >... | reverse complement strand
GGTCGCTCTGCCGGGGCGCTCGGCGATCTCGGCGTGTTTTCATTTCACCCGCGCAAGTCCATCACAACGGGCGAAGGTGGGATGGTGACGACCAATAACGATAAGCTTGCCGAGCGTGTCAGGATGCTGCGCAACCATGGTGCGTCAGTTTCTGAGGAAGAACGGCATCAAGGGCCTCGTCCCTACCTGCTACCTGACTTCGACCTGCTCGGATTCAACTACCGGATGACCGATCTGCAGGGCGCAGTGGGGCTCGTCCAGCTCAGGAAATTAGATCAATTCATTGACGAGCGAGCCCAGATGGCGGTGAGATATCGGAAGGAGCTGGCAGATATCCAGTGGCTGCGTCTTCCTCAAGAACCTCCCGATGGCCGCCATGCTTGGCAGGCATTCGTCACCTATGTGGATCCGAAAACTGCACCAAGACCACGCAATGAGATGATGGAAGTGCTGCAGCAGCGAGGCATATCCACGCGTCCAGGGACGCACGCGGTGCACATGCTGGGCTATTATCGAAAACGATATGGTTTTGCCTCCGATGATTTTCCCGGCGCTCGCGATTGTGATCGATACAGCATGGCGATCCCCCTCCATAATCGAATGAGCGAGGAAGATAGGCACTATATCGTTCAATCCCTCCACAAGCTCTAAAAGTATCGAGCATCTTTGTACAAAAGGATCTGTCTAAATGAGCCAGCGGTTTGATGCAGACACCCAAGCGTTGAAGGAACGCGAAAAAGTGAATGCAACCTGTGCCGTTCATAATCTTGAGGATTGGATCATCGGTCAAGTCCATCCTCGCGCTGGAATAAGGGTGCTGGATCTCGGCTGCGGAACCGGAAAGCAAGCCTTCGCGTTTGCGCAACTTGTCACTCCAGAAGGCGCTATCGTCGGGGTAGATATTTCAAAGGAGGCGGTCGAGGTCGTGACCGAACGAGCGCGCCGGGAGAAACTAACCCATGTCACAGCTGTTCAAAGTTCGTTGGATAACGTTTTGGACCTCTTGAAGTCAGAGCGGTTCGATCTGATCGTCTCTTCCTACGCCTTCTACTATGCCGCCGATATGAGGCAGTTGTTTACAGGGCTCCGTTCCCTCCTAAAGGCGCACGGACAGATTTTTGTCTGTGGGCCAGGTGATGGAACAAACCAGGAAGTTATCGACATTATCAATCGTATTCTTCCCTCGAAGTCGAGCAAAGTGCTTCCGATCGGAAATTTTATGCTCGATTCGGATGTGGTTGCGATCAGACCATTTTATGCAAAGCTCAGGACGGTTCGACTTCAGAATCAGATCAAATTTGTTGCGTCTGAGCCGGTCCTGCAGTGGTGGAGAAATCACAATTCCTATTTTCCTGAAATCGATAGTGCGATGACTCAGGCGATTCAGGCACATTTTGCGAATCATGGGGAATTTGTCCTTTCGAAGAATGTCTTGGGTGTGCATGGTCATGTTTGAAGAATTTACATATTCGACCTATCGTCAGTTACTTGAGTTATTCTGCCGGAACCACCAGAACCTCACCTTCAAGGACTTGCCGTTAGGCGATCCTACCCTACCGTACTTCGTTCTCCGCCATGACATCGACTATTCACCGGAGGCCGCTCTTCGGATGGCGCAACTCGAATCCGGTATGGGCATCCGCGCAACATATTTTCTTCTTCTCAGCACTTCGTACTACAATCTCTTCTCCGAGGAATACTGCGAATTCCCGCGCAAGCTTATCGAGTTAGGACATGATGTCGGGTTTCACTATGACGTGGCGGCGCTCTCGCATTCGGGAAAAGAGAGTCTCGGAGCGACCCTTCGATCTTACGTGTCCATGTTGGAACAACTGACCGGCACCCCCGTTCGAGCCATCGCCATGCACAATCCTTCGGTCAGCGGGGAAGATCCGTTTCGAGGGCACCCGGAGTTTCTCAATGCCTATGACGACATCTGTGTAAGAGAAGGCGCCTATTTTTCAGATTCCTGCGGGGTATGGCGTCCTGAGCCCCTCGGAGTATTCCAAAGCGGAATGCTTCCCCCTCGGTTTCAAGTACTTATTCATCCAATTTTCTGGGGCGAGCAGTGTGTAGATCAATGGACAAGGCTGGAAGATGTAGCAGAAGCGATCGTCCGTGGGCTTAGAGCTAGAGTGGCGGCTCAGAGGGATATGTGGGCGAAACACCCTGCCGTGCTTCTCCAGGCAGAACGGCGAGGCATGAAATGAACGTGCATCTAGGCATCATCATGAAGGCTACCGCGGTATGTGCGGCATAGCGGGATTGCTCAATCTTGACGGCGAGCCTGCTGCGCCTGTCTATCTGCGTCGGATGACTGATGCTATCGCCCATCGCGGGCCCGACGGCGAAGGCTTTTTCACCGAAGGAATCGTTGGAATCGGTCATCGCCGTCTCTCGATCATCGACCTCTCCACGGCAGGCCACCAGCCCATGTTGACGGGAGATGGCCGCTTTGTGCTCAGCTACAACGGCGAAGTCTACAACTTCCAGGAACTCCGGGCTGAGCTGCAGGCGATGGGGTATCAGTTCCGTTCGCGAACTGATTCAGAAGTTGTGTTGTATGCCTGGGCGGCGTGGGGGCCGAAGGCGCTCGATCGTTTGAACGGCATGTTTGCCTTTGCGATCTGGGATCGACGGGCACAAGAGCTGGTCCTCGCGCGAGACCGCTACGGTGTAAAGCCGTTGTACTATACGGAGACCCCCGGCGCGTTCCTCTTCGGCTCAGAAGTCAAAGCCATGCTGGCCCATCCGGATATGAGGGCGGAACTGGATCCCGAAGCGCTGCTGGAATACATGACATTTCAGAATTTTTTTACAGATCGAACCCTATTCAAAGGGGTGAAGCTGCTTCCTGCAGGCTGCTGGCTTACCTTGACGGCTGATCGCAAGCAATCTCACGTTCAGCGGTATTGGGATTATGCGTTCACGGAACCAAACAGCGCGGAGTCAATCGATCAGTATGCAGAAGAGTTAGATAGACTCTTTCGGCAGGCTGTCAACCGCCAACTGGTAAGTGATGTGCCGGTGGGTGCATATTTAAGTGGGGGAATGGACTCCGGTTCAATTACTGCGATCGCGGCTCGTCAGATTGACAATTTACGCACCTTCACGATCGGTTTCGACCTACATTCTGCCTCTGGCATCGAACTGGGTTTCGATGAACGAGATGCGGCCGAGCACATGTCCTACCTTTTCAAAACTGAGCATTATGAGATGGTTCTGAAGGCAGGTGATATGGAGCGCGTGTTGCCTCGCATGGTCTGGCATCTGGAAGAGCCGCGGGTGGGTCAAAGCTACCCGAACTTCTTTGCTGCTCAATTGGCTAGCAAGTTCGGTAAGGTTGTGCTAGCCGGAAGCGGGGGCGATGAATTGTTCGGCGGCTATCCCTGGCGATACTATCGGGCTGTCGTCAACGATGACTTCGAACATTATATCGATAAGTATTATCGGTATTGGCAGAGGCTGATTCCCAATACTGTCATCCGCAATGTCTTTGAGCCAATCTGGCAGAAGGTCGACAAGGTCTGGACGCGGGATATCTTTCGAGATGTCTTCAGCCGACATGCGGCCAGCCTTACAAGACCTGAGGATTACATCAATCATTCATTGTACTTTGAGGCAAAGACATTTTTGCATGGTTTACTTGTCGTTGAAGATAAGCTAAGCATGGCCCACGGTTTGGAAACGCGGGTGCCCTTTCTCGATAATGATCTTGTTGACTTCGCCATGCGACTGCCTGCCACTACTAAATTGGGCAATCTTGGAGAGGTCGTCAGGCTCAATGAGAATGAGCCAGGAGACAAGACGCGAGCCTACTTTGAGAAAACCCAGGACGGTAAGCTCCTACTCCGCCAGGTGATGCAGCGGTACGTACCTGCGTCCGTTACTGACGCGGTCAAACAGGGGTTTTCAGCACCTGATGCGAGCTGGTTTAAGGGTGAGAGCATTGAGTATGTCCGACGCAAGTTGATGAGAAAGGATGCCTCCTTGTTTGAGTTTCTGGATCGTACTGCACTCCAGCGGCTTGTCTCGGAACATCTTGACGGGAAAGTCAATCGTCGACTGCTCATTTGGTCGTTGCTAAGCATCGAGGAATGGTGCCGGATCTTTCTTGAAGGAAGTCTGGCTGCGGACCATTCATGAAAGACTCATCAAGTCTATTAGAAGCGCTTGTGGCCCTTTATCGTGACCTCCGCGGGAAAGTACGAGAAAAGTGGAAACGCGATTTGCCCCTCGATGAGCTTATCTCTGATCGCTGGGAGCGAGCCAAGAGCTTGGGGTTTGGAGAAGGCTCCAGCATTTATCACAATAGTTATCTGTACGGGGATGTCAGAGTTGGAAAGTATACTTGGATTGGTCCATTCACCTTGTTGGATGGTTCCGGGGGATTAGTAGTTGGAGACTATTGCAGCATAGGCTCAGGAGTGCACATTTACACGCATGACGCAGTCATGTGGGCCCTATCCGGTGGAAAGGCTCCGTATGATCGTGCACCGATCAAGATCGGCAACTGTTGTTACATTGGGGCAAACGCCATTCTCACAAAGGGGGTTCAAATTGGCGATCATTGTCTGGTTGGTGCCGGAGCGTTTGTGAACAGGAGTCTTGCCCCCTTTTCCATCGGAGTTGGAGTGCCTTGTCGGGTAATCGGCAAAGTGAAGGTCAGTGAATCGGGGGCTGTGAGGCTGGAGTATTTCCCACCTTCCGTTTCCTCGAGTGCTCCTTAATGAACTGCCCAAGCCGCAGTGTTGAGCCAAAAGCGCAGAATCATCCCTTCGGCGTCCAGATATGAATCGTTCCTTGCTACGGGATAGCACAATGCGGAAGAGGAGAAATCTGCGATGACGCCGTGGGATGTCTTAGCATGCGCGAATTGCAAGGGTGAGCTAGCGCTCCATCCGTTTGAACAGGATCTAAAGCGCTCCTGCAAGGAAGGGGTACTTACTTGCGCGAAGTGCAACCAATGGTATCCCGTCACCAACGGGATACCCCGCCTGTTCGTCCCCGGTCCATTACGCCCTGAGGATCAGAAGTTTCTTGTGCGATGGCCTGCCGAGGTGGCTCGATTAGGACTGAAAAGTCAGGACTCGTCAGGACCAGAATCATCCACGGGCGCGCGTGCGCAAATCCAATCGTCGTTTGGGCATAAGTGGACTCGCCAGGCTTGGTGGGGCATGGAGGGGGAGTCGGCGAAGATTATGGAGGAATGGTTGCTCCCGCGTTATGGTTGGCCGGACCGTGCGGCGTATGAGACATTCTTGGCGCCATTTCGTTCGATGCTCGACGCCGGGTGTGGACTTGGTCGTGAGACCTTGCGAATGGCTAAGGCCAATCCTAAGGCATGGGTAATCGGTCTCGAGTTGTCCGAGTGTGTCGATGAAGCCGCCCGACATGCGAAGGAACAGAACATTTCGAACGCGTTCTTCATTCAGGCTGATTTGACTATGCCTCCGCTCAAGCCCGGATCCTTCGATTTTGTTTTCAGCGAGGGGGTGCTTCACCATACGCCTGATACACGCCAGGCCTTTATGTCTCTGGTTCCTCTCTTAGGAAGAGAGGGAGAGATCGCCTTTTATGTGTACAGAAAGAAGACGCCTCTGCGGGAGTTTGCCGACGATCATATCCGCACAGTCATCCAGGATCTTCCTCCTGACCAGGCATGGAAGATGATGGAACCCCTCACTCGCCTTGGCAAGGCCTTGGCGGATCTGAAGTTAGAACTCAATATCCCTGAAGATATTGATGTGCTCGGAATCAAAGCCGGTCGATATGACCTGCAGAGATTCATCCACTACTCTGTTTTCAAGTGTTTTTGGAATGACAGGATGACGTTCGATGAGAATGTATTGGTGAATTATGACTGGTATCACCCTCGCTATGCATGGCGGCATACCTTGGAGGAAGTCGGAGGTTGGATTAATGGGGCCGGGCTGAATGTGACGCACCAACTCATCGACGAGCCGGGAATTACGGTCAGAGCAAAAAGGACCAACTACTGATGAAGGTCCTGTTGCTCTTTAATATAATGAAACTAGAGGACATGATTGCGAAGGGTAATGTCTGGTATGTCCGGCATTACGAGGCGTATTTCGATCAGGTCCATGTGGTGTACCTATTCGGCACGGCAGGAAGGACGGTAACGCAAGGACGGACCCAGTTGGTTTCCTTGGCTGGCCGCTCCGCCTGGCTGAATCTGGTTCTTGCGCCCTTCCGTCTCTGGGCCTTTGCGCGGCGTATCCATCCAACCAGTTATCTGACGGCGGATCAGGTCTTTGCATGGTGGACTAGTTCTCTGCTGGTGATGTTCCGCCGAGCCAAAATTGTCTTGATGCCCGTGTGTATCCCAGAAGAGATTTACGCCAGTACAGGCCGATCCTTGGCTGCCATCCTCCCTATCTGGCTTGAACGTGTGTTCATTCGATGGAGCTATGCCGTTGTGTCCAGGGTTGTAACTGGAAAGAACATCAGCGTGTACATCAACTGGCTTTCGTCCATGGATGGATCAAAGAAGAAGCTCCGAATCGTGGAGGTCCTGGTCGACGAACTGCCCACAACCGAATTCTTCGAGGCCTTGTCGAATTATCATGACCAGTGCAAGGTAGGGGGAGGCAATTCCGGACTATCTCCTGTCTTGCTTTATGTCGGTAGACTACATCATGAAAAAATGGTTTCTGATTTGATCTACGCGCTCCGAGAGATTATGGACGCTGGGCATCGGGCTAGACTGGTTCTCGTGGGTGACGGAGAAGAAAGATCGAGCTTACAAGAGCTGGCACAGCGACTCGGTCTTCGCGACAACATAGAGTTTGCAGGGAGCAAGAGGAGCGGCGAGCTCGTTCAGTATTACAAGTCCGCGGCGTTGTTTCTCTCACCCTTGACAGGCACCGCCCTTCGGGAAGCGGCGCTCTCTGGCGTTCCCGTGGTGGCATACAACTCAGACTGGGTTCGCGGGATCCTGAAGGATGGAGATAATGCTCTGCTTGCAGAACAGGGCGATAGGCATATATTTGCCCAGCAAGTTATTCGTGCGCTCGGAAACCAGCAGTTGAGGGAATCGCTAGCCCGGAATCTAAAAGTTCTAGCAGATCTAAGGTGGTCGCCGAAGGGCTTACAGTCTGCATTGACAAGTACTTTCGCTTTTGAGGATCGAGCATAGGCGATGAATATGAGATGCGAACGGATAGCCGAAGTGGTGAGGCCGTGAACCATTTCCAGTGCCCCTGCTGTAAAGGTGGAGAGATCCTTCCTTTTGTCACGTACAAGAATCTTCCTGAGATATTATTTCCTGTTGATGCTGATGCATGGAAAGCAATTTCCTGCGCAGATCTCCCTCTCTTCTCTTGTGCGATGTGTGGCCACATCTGTCAGCAGGAAGTCGATCAAGCGCGACTCGATCGTATCTATCATGAACTCTACCGGTTCTACCCCTACAATAACCTGGAATCATTTTCCGCCCCGTATCGGGTGCCGTTCGAGGCGGCATTTGAACTTATTTCCAATGATTCGAGTGGAGGAAAACGCCTCCTTGAGATCGGGTGTTCTTCGCCGGAGTCTATGAAGACGTTCTTGAACAGAGGGTACCAATGCACCGGTGTCGACCCGTCGAGTAAGAGCAGAAGCCAGGGGCCAATTCAGGTCATTGGTGAAAGGTACGAACGTGTTCGCTTTGACGAGCCGTTCGATGTGATCGTACTAAGATTTGTGCTTGAACATATCGTCGATCTGGAAGAGTTACTTGGGCGGGTCAGCGAAGATCTCAGGGAGGGCGGACATGTCTTTGTTCAGGTTCCGAATATCCATCAGTGGATGAAAGGTGGAACGTTGTGCGTAGGAGCCCACGAGCACACACAGTATTTCACTATTGAATCATTACTCGCGCTGTTTGGCCGCTTTGGGTACGAATTGGTCTACCAGAACGGAACACGCATGCCCAGCATCATCGCATGCTTCGCGAAAACCAGGATTCGGGCATGGAAGGACTATCCGGAGTTTCAATCCATGTTGCGCGCATCAGATGATCAAATTTTCGATCTTCTCAAGCCCTTCCGGACTTTGTGCTTCTATGGGGCAGGATTGCAGTTGATGTGGCTTCTCTATTCCAGCCACTTCGTTGCTACGGGAAAGACGCTCTACGTGGTAGACGACAATGAAGTGATCACTGGAAGGTTTCTCCCGGTTCTTGGAGTTCCTGTGTGGAGGGTGTCCTCAGAGATCGTGGCCCAATCCGATGCCGTTGTTCTGACACTTAACTCGATTTACCACCGGAGCGCCATGGGTAAGTTGCAGGAGATTTGCAGCAGTGAGAAGACAGTTTTGCTGAATGAGGGGGCAGGCTGGAAAGAGACGCGGATATTCCCAAAGGTGGGGAAGGACCAACAAGGATGAGACTCGGCTTCGTCTCCGATGCACATGGGAATCCACACGGCTTGGAGTTGTGTCTGGCTGAGCTGAAGAGGGCCGGCGCTGACAGGGTGTACTTTCTAGGCGACAGTGTAGGATACCTCCCTCAGGAAACCGCGGTTCTGCAGTTGCTTCAGATGGAGCGCATTATGTGCATTAGGGGCAATCATGAAGCATTGTTGCTGGGAGATATTCCCAAGAAGATCGGGGCAGCGCCCATCTATCGACTTGAGGACGCATCAGTACGACTGTCTCAAGAAATGAAGAACCTCATGGCTTCCTGGCCTTTGACGAGAGAGATCACCACTGGGGGCAGACGGATTCTGTTAGTACATGGACGGCCATCTAATCCATTGGAAGGCTATCTCTATGCCGACGGACCGTTAATGCCCGATGAGGCAGGTTCTTATGACGTGGTCGTCATGGGCCATACCCATCGCCCTTTCATCCGGCGAGAGCAGGGGGCACTATGGTTGAATGCTGGATCCTGCGGGTTGCCGAGGGATATCGGCGGTCTTGCGAGTTGCCTTTTGTATGATCCCGCGACGGATTCCGCAGAAATCCTCCGTGTGCAGATGGATGTGGAAGGATTCTTAGCCACCTGCCCGACGGGCGGTATCGCAAAAGAGGTCGTAGACTGTCTCTACCGAACCAATGGGTCGCCGGTACTAGACTGAGGAGCGGCATGACGAACAAAGTTACCGTGATGGTGACAGGTGTTGGGGGAGGTGGCCACGGAGAACAAATCCTGAAGGCCCTTCAGTTAGCCGACACCAGATATGAGGTTGTTGGATGCGACATGTCTGAATTCTGCAGGGGGTTCAAGGACGTCGACCATTCATATGTAGTTCCGCCGGCACGAGACCCTCATTACATCGGCAGGATTCTTGAACTCTGTCTAAAACACCGAGTGCAGGCGCTCTTCCACGGATCTGAGCCGGAACTCATGGTCTTGAGCCAAAACCGCAAGGCATTCGAAGCGCGAGGGATCTTTCTCCCCATCAATCCGCAACGCGTCATCGATCTCTGCATGTGCAAGTCCAGCACTATCGCGTTCCTGCAGGAGCACAAGTTCTCGTATCCCTACACACGGGTACTGAACAAACTAGATGACATACGGGATTGGGTTGCGTTTCCAGCGATTCTCAAACCCTCTATCGGGAGTGGAGGGAGCGCGCACACGTTTATCGCCCAAGGCAAGACCGAGCTGGAAATGTTGGCGAGGTACCTTCTTGATCTTCAGGTATGTCCGGAGATTATTGTACAGGAGTACAAGGGAACACCCGAGAGCGAATTTACTGTCGGTGTGCTTTTCGATATGGACGGCAACCTGATCAACTCGATCGCACTAAGGCGAAACCTTGGATCCTCGCTCAGTTGTAGAATCCGTGTTCCCAATCGGACCGGACTCGAGGAGTTTGGCAAGTACTTGGCAGTGAGCACCGGTGTATCGCAAGGCGAGATCGGCAAGTTCCCGGAGGTGACCAGGGCTTGTGAAGCCATCGCGTCAGAATTAGGAGCGAGAGGGGCGATCAATATCCAGTGCCGCCTGCATCGTGGAGAAGTATATGTGTTCGAGATTAATCCGCGTTTTTCAGGCACGACATCGATTCGGGCCATGGTTGGCTATAATGAGCCGGACCTACTGATCAGACGGCATGTGCTTCATGAAGAGATCCCACGCCAATTCTCATTCCAGCACGCCGTTATCGTGAGAGGGCTTGATGAAACCCTCTTTCCCCTGCACGATAGCCCAGGGCCGTCATTCTCGTAAGAAAGCATCTCGAAGTCGAAGCCTCAGAATTCCTGCTTGGCACCTTCAACACTATGACTGTAATCCATCCTGTCGCCATCTTTCTTCCTGAGGGGTTGAGGCTGTCGGCATCATTTGGCCTAGATGATGGAGCCAGCCGATGCGCAAAGAGAAGAAGAACTTGCTGAAAAGGGCGATCGTCATATTGCCATGATCAACATGTGGGTACTGTTCCTGCGCGATGTCTGGGAGAAGTTCCGGTTCCGGATCGTTTCCCTGGTCGCGCTTATGATGGTCAACAGCCTCATGGAAGGGATCGCGCTGGCCCTGCTTATCCCGTTACTCAACCTGGCAGGGATTGGAGCCGGGCGTGAGAGTGCGCTTCTCACTTGGTTTCAGAACGTCTTTGCTGCGGTGGGACTTCCACTAGAGCTGATGACGGTCGTCTTGTTGATACTTGGAGTTTCTTTCCTCCAAGGGACGATTTTTCTCGCGCAAAGTTGGTTAGCTTCAAGGCTTCAATACAGGTATATGGCACTCTGGAGGGAGAAGCTCTTCAACAGATACATGGCCGCGAGTTGGCCATTTTTCGTAAAAAGCCGATCGGGTGAACTGATCAACACGCTCCTCAGTGAGACAGATCGCCTAGGTGGAGTGTTCTATTTTACAAGCCAGTTGCTGAATGCGGCAATTGTCACGACGGTCTATCTCACATTGTCGCTGTATGCGTCATGGCAGGCGACGCTGTTGCTCGTATTGGGAGGGGGGCTCGTCTTTCTCATGACATTTCCATTAGTGAGGAAAAGCTATGTCATAGGCAAGGCTATCGGAGATCATAGCAAGGAGTTGCAGTCGCGAATTCAAGAGTTCATTAGCGGAGCGAGACTGGTAAAGGCGACTGCGACAGAGGGCCTGGCTCAATCGTGGTTCGGGGGTATCAATCTTCAGCTACAACAAGCACATTCAAGTGCCGCCTTTCACCCGAGCCTTCTTAAGGCCATCGTGGAATTTTCTGGAATGGCGCTCTTGTGTCTGGTCGTCGTAGCTGGAGCAGTGATCTTTCAGAGCGGTCTGGCCTCAATTCTCATGATCGTGGCCTTGTTCGTCAGACTTGTCCCGAGAATTTTCAGCCTTCAGCAGAATATTCAGCTGCTGGGGTTGTACCTGCCATCGATCGGAACCGTGCTCCAGTCAGAGGCGGTGGCCGCTGCCCATGTGGAGTCACTCGGAACAGCCAGTAAGACTTCTCCGCTGTTTTCCGATGGCGTGACGATCTCACTGGAAGGTTTGTCTTTCTCCTATGGAAACTGTCTGGTCCTCGATCACGTCACGATGAAATTTCCAAAGGGTAAAACAGTCGGCATTGTAGGGGGTTCCGGCGCAGGCAAGTCAACCCTTGTGGATTGCTTGTTGAGGCTGAATGAGCCCCCGGCGGGTGCCGTCTTGGTGCAAGATGTCCCGATACAGGAGTTGCCGCTGGCTGCGTGGCGTCGTTGCGTCGGATATGTGTCGCAGGAAACGTTTCTCTTTCATGACACAATCCGGAACAATATCCTATGGGGAGCGATGGATGCCGATGACGGTAAGATGATCAAGGCAGCGCAGAAATCCGGGTTGCATGAGTTCATTGAAAGCCTGCCAGATGGCTATGGCACGGTTGTTGGTGATCGCGGCGTACGCCTATCAGGAGGCCAGAAGCAACGATTGGGTTTGGCTCGGGCGCTCGTTCATCATCCGGTTGTCCTCATTTTGGACGAGGCGACCAGCGCTCTCGATTCAGAATCGGAGCAGTATGTGCTCGATGCGATCAAGGCTCTCCATGGCGAGATGACCATCATCATGATTGCGCACCGCCTTTCCACGGTGAAAAGTGCTGATCGCATATATGTTCTCGAAGAGGGGAAAGTGGTTGAGGACGGCACATGGACTGAACTTCTGGCGAAGAAAACGAGATTCAGTGCACTTTGGGACCTGCAGCAAGCTGGGCATTGACGCTACGAACGTTTTATGCGTAGGATGCTGACCACACACGAAGCAGAGGACTCACAATGATCCAATACTTACCGCGCGTCTGGGCACTAGCGAAGGATCGGCCGAAAGGCTGGCGGTCGCTGCTCTTTAACTCTGCGATGGCGAAGGCGAGAATGGCGGGCCCTCTGATGATGCCCGTTCACATCACCATCGAGCCGACCAACCTGTGCAACGCCCGCTGCCCTGTATGTGAAACCGGTAATGGTTCGATGGCCAGGAAGGATGGGCTGCTGGATTTTGATCTTTACAAGAATTTCATCGACGAAGTAGCTCCCACGACCGCCGTGCTCATGTATTATTTCATGGGTGAGCCCTTTCTGCACAAACGTTCGTACGAGATGATTCGATACGCTCGAGAGAAGGGCATTTACGTTGATACTTGTACGAATGGAGATTTTGTTGATGCTGCAGGAACCATCTATTCAGATATCAACGAGATTAACTTCCAAATCGGGGGCATGACCCAAGAAACCCATGAAATCTATAGAGTGAAAAGCAACATTGAGAAGATCCATCGCAATCTTTATGCGCTAATAGAGGAGCGCCGCAAGAATCCCAAGTCAAGCGTGCAGATTAACGTCGGCTTTATTGTTATGAGTCATAATGAGCATGAGATACCTTCTTTCTTGCAATGGGCGAAAGAAATAGGCATCGATCAGGCGAGCATCATTGATCCATGCGTACGGGATGTGGAGGAGGGACACGCATTTCTCCCGAAGGACAGGAAGTACTGGTTCTACGACGAGAAGGCGTTTCAGCAAGGTGTGCTCAAGCCTAAACATGTCCCGAATAATGAGTGTTCATGGGTGTGGAATTCGGTGTTGGTTAATTGGGACGGGAGCGTTGTCCCGTGCTGTAGAGATCCGCACGGCTTACACGTGTTCGGAAATGCCTTCGAACGGCCGCTGCGTAAAATATGGAATGGACCTGAAATCACGGACTTTAGAAAACAGATTCTTTCTCAACAGGGTAAAGTGGATATTTGCAAGCTCTGCTCAGGATTTGGTGTGCCCAGGCTTCAGCATGCTCGACCTATGAGCTTTGAGGTCAAGCTGCATACCCTCAATGCCGACCGACTCGACTTCTTGGACGAAGTGGATCATAGCATTTCAAAGGATACTTTGGTGACGATCACAAGAGGGTCTTCCTTAAGAGACTAGTCCATTCCCCAACGCATCTTCCTTGAATCCTGCCTGTTGAAGCACAACACGTTTCCTCAAAGAATAGGGCGAGCTGTTAGTTGTTGGTGAACTGATCCGTCAATCTGACATATGACAGTATTTGTTTTAGCGGGTTTGCTAGGACTGGGTGCGCTGGTTCTTCGGATGCTCCCCAATCTCTTGGCGAAAGGGGTTTTCGGCGTCGACCATTGGTATTGGAAGAGTTATATTGAGACCTACCGGATCAATAAACGCTTCCCTCCGCAGTTGACCCAGTATCTCCTTGACCAGCATCAGTGGTACCCGCCCGTATTCCCATTGTTGGTCACCGCACTTCCAGACTCTGTTTTCACCCGCTTTAGTCAGCTCATCGCGATCGGAATCGATCTCCTTCGCATGAGTCTCGTTCTCGCTGCATCTTTTTGGATGACCGGAGGAAATATTAATGCGATGGTCATGGCGGGAATCATCTATGCCACCAGTCCAATATTGGTGTCGTACAATACGCAGCTGAATCCCCGAGGACTTGGTGCTCTATTAATGGACTCGGTGTTCTGTCTGTCTTTGTGGGCTGAGTCTCTGGGCGGATCGTTGTTGATCTGGGGAATTATTGCGGTGTTGGGTGGGGGGATGCTGCTGACTCATAAAATGACCACACAGCTGTTTTGGTTTCTCTGCCTCTCCATGGGTCTGATTATAGGTGACTGGCGGTTCGTCGTTCTGATTCCTGTTTCGATCGTGGTCGCGGTTCTCTTGAGCAGGGGATTTTACATTCATGTTATGCAGGCTCATTGGGATATCGTCACCTTCTGGCACAGGAATTGGCGATGGCTCCAGGCGCATACTGTGAAAGAGTCTCCAGTCTATGGAGAGCCAGGATTTGAAACTCCCACGAAGTTTTATAGGAAGGGTTTCCAGGGGCTTATCAGTCACATACGATATCTTGTCGGATTCAGTCCCGCCGCATGGATGATCGTAGCGGCTGCCATCACAGCTGGGGCACTTTCCAGTGGAGCCTCGGATCAGATTGTCGTCTTGTGGGGCATTCTCTGCCTGGCGTTCTCTCTCCTGACTCTCTTTGTTCCATTCTTGAAATGTCTAGGGTCAGGATATTTCTACCTCTACAACGCGGCGTTTCCCATTGCGCTAGCCGGGGCGATGCTCCTTCATCACTATCCCGAATGGGCGGGAGTTCTATGGTTGGCAGTTACGGCGAACCTGCTTGCGTTAGGGTTTTACTGTCGCTCTGTGGTGCAGTCTAAGCGAAGCCAACAGGATGGAAACTTTGATCAGGCTCTGGAGTTTATCAAGACAGCACCAAAAGGGACCGTGATGTGTCTTCCCCTGCAGTGGTCCGATGTTGTGGCTTACAAGACCGGACAGTTCGTACTTACGGGAGGGCATGGGTATGGGTTCAAGTTATTCGAGCCCTTGTTTCCTCGTCTGATGATGCCGATCCAAGAAGTGGTTCGCAAATTTGACGTGCGGTATTTGCTCACGAAGGATGGCTATCTCACAGATCGGTTTCATAAAGAGCTGTGCCCTGCAGAGGATAATCGCTTCGGGGACTATCATGTGTATATCACGCGGGCATGACCATCGTTATGAACATTTCGATTGGCTTGTTTGCCCCGAGTCGCGGTTCGCGGCTGATCCTGGCCCAGACAAGCAGCTATGACATGTCGTGAGGTTCATGAGTCCCTCGATCTCAAGAGCAAAAGGAGTGAAGAGGTGAGTCAGGGCACTCGGTTTCGGTTTGGGAAGAATTGGGAGAGGTTCCTTCGCCATCTAACGGAGGAACGGATCGTCCGCGCTCAGAATTCGCTCCTTGAGACGATCGGAAAAGATGCACTGGCTGGAAAAGAGTTTCTGGATATCGGTTGCGGGAGCGGACTATTCAGCCTGGCAGCGAGACGATTGGGGGCAAAGGTTACATCGTTTGATTACGACGCGGACTCGGTACAGTGTGCACAATATTTGAAAGAGCGCTTCTATCCCGATGACGACCAATGGACCATCATGGAAGGGTCCGTCTTAGACCCTGTATTCATGGAGAACCTTGGTCGGTTTGACGTGGTCTATGTCTGGGGGGTTCTCCATCATTCGGGCGATCAGTGGAAAGGATTCGCCCATGCCCTGTCGGCAACCAGGCCTGAAGGAAGACTGCTCGTTGCGCTGTATAACGACCAGGGTTGGGTGAGCCGGTACTGGAAGGCGGTGAAGTGGCTCTATATGCATGTTCCGCTCATACGGCCCTTACTTATTGCCTTCTACGCTCCCTACTTTATTTGGCTTCGATGGTGCGTGCGTCTCCTCAGGCGACAGCAGATCCACGAAAGGGGCATGTCTCTTTGGTATGACATGATCGATTGGCTTGGGGGCTGGCCGTTTGAGGTAGCTGCGCCGAAAGACGTTCTGGCTCGCGGGGTGGATCGGGGATTCCAAGCAATCTATGTCAAGACGGTAGGCCGTCGCCAAGGATGCAATGAGTTTGTTCTTGTGCGAAAGCTGCGGTAAGGAACCGGTTGGATCTCAGATTTTCTTGATCGGCAACAGTACCAACAAAGTACGCTCTTTCCTCATTTTTCAAGCCCCTGCATTCTCAGGTCTCCGTGATTAACGTGTTGCATCTCATCACGGATCTTGAGACTGGAGGGGCCGAGATAATGCTTGCCAAGCTGGTGGGAGCGATGGACCGCGATCGATTTTCCAATACAGTTATCTCCCTGACTGACAGAGGTCAGCTAGGCGAACAGATTGAATCATCGGGAGCCGCAGTACACACCTTGGGGATGAAGCGGGGGCGGCCTGATATTTTCGCGTTGCCACGGTTGATCCGACTGTTTAAGACACTTAACCCGACCATCGTGCAGAGTTGGCTCTATCATGCCGATCTCCTGAGTACCCTGGCAGTGAAATTTTCAGGTTCGCCTATCTTGGTCTGGAACGTACGCTGTTCAGATATGGATTTGAAGCGCTATCCTCCCCTCACTCGATGGGTGCAACGGGTGCTTGCGCAGTGGTCCGCTACTCCCGCCGCCGTGATTGTGAATAGTGAAGCTGGGAAGCAGCTACACGAACAGATAGGGTATCGTCCTCGGCGTTGGGAGGTCATCCCTAACGGGTTCGATACAAAACGTTTCCATCCGGATTCGAGCGTTCGGTTGCCTCTTCGGAAAGAATGGCACGTGCCAGAAGATGTGGTCATCGTTGCGCTTGTGGCACGTGTCGATCCGATGAAGGATCACGCCGCTTTTCTTGAAGCGGCTCAACAGGTGGCCAAAGCGAGACGAAATGTGTGCTTTTTTCTAGTCGGCAAGGATACACAGACGCTGGAGCCTGCTGTTGCTGCGAAAGGTCTGACTGACCTGGTTCGGGTGTTGGGGTATCGGAGCGATATTGAGCGCCTGCTTCCTGGTGTGGATGTGCTGTGTCTCAGTTCTATTGGAGAAGGGTTCCCCAACGTGCTCGGTGAGGCGATGGCCTGTGGAGTTCCCTGTGTCTCGACGGATGTCGGCGATGCACGCAGAATTATTGGCGATACCGGTTTAGTCGTTCCGGCACGTGCCCCAGCTTCATTGGCACATGCCATCATTGACTTGATCGATCGGGGACCTGCCGCGCGTGAACATCTGGGACGCGCAGCGAGGGCACGGATTGAAACAGAGTATTCCCTGGGAAGAATTGTTGATCGGTATACTGCCCTCTACTCGGACCTCAACTCCAACGATCCATCGGCCCGTTGAAGGTGTCGGTGCGTCGCAGCATTTTTATTCTTCGATAGGCGTCGGTACACCAACGAATGTGCGGGATAGCTGGGCTCATGGGTCAGTCCACCACCGAATTAACGTCTAGTATTCGGCAGATGGTGGCATCTATTCGTTACCGAGGCCCTGATGATTCGGGGGTCTGGTGTGACGAACGAGTAGGGATTGGGCTCGGTCACGCACGGCTCTCTATCTTAGATTTGTCGCCTGAGGGGCATCAACCGATGGTGTCCTCCAGTGGGCGCTATGTTCTCTCTTATAATGGTGAAGTCTACAACTTTGCCGAGCTACGATCTGAATTGGGCGTAGTCGGTCAGAAGTTTCGTGGACGGTCTGATACAGAAGTTATGCTCGCCGCCTTCGAAGAATGGGGCATTGAGAAAGCGGTGGAGCGATTCGTGGGGATGTTTGCCTTTGCCCTTTGGGACCGGGAGCGACGGACGCTCACGCTCGTCCGCGACCGGATCGGGATTAAACCGCTGTATTTCGGATGGGCAGGAAAGACCTTCCTGTTTGGTTCAGAGCTGAAGGCGCTCCGAGCGTACAACGACTTCCACCCTGAGATTGACCGCGGGGCGCTTACCTCGTTCATTAGGGTAGGCTATGTACCTGCTCCGCTCTCAATCTACAGACATGTCTACAAATTGTCGGCTGGTTGTTTGCTGACCGTGGGGGAAAAGGAGCTCGAGGCAGTCGAGGGGTTTTCGCCTGATCCAGATTCTCTCCATGCTACATGGAAGCCGGTTCGCTACTGGTCCGCAAAGGAAAGCGCCGAGGCCGGTTGCGCTGCGCCATTCAAGGGATCAGAAGGGGAGGCGATTGAGCACCTCGACGGCCTCCTTCGTCACGCCGTGGGGTTACGGATGATTGCTGATGTTCCGTTGGGAGCGTTTCTGTCCGGGGGGATCGATTCATCTCTGGTAGTGGCACTCATGCAGGCACAGAGCAGTAGGCCGGTCCGGACGTTTACGATCGGATTTCATGAGACTGATTACAATGAAGCGATTCATGCCAAAAACGTCGCACATCATTTAGGAACGGATCATACGGAACTATATGTTTCTTCCGAGCAGGCGCAAGCGGTCATTCCACGGCTGCCGGCCATGTATGACGAACCGTTTGCCGATTCGTCACAAATTCCGACCTTCTTGGTATCTGAGTTGGCTCGCAGGCATGTGACGGTTGCCTTGTCCGGCGATGGAGGGGATGAATTGTTCGCGGGGTACAACCGCTACTTCTGGGGTCGGCGGTTGTGGAGATACCTTAGTTGGGTGCCTCGGTCAATCCGAAGTAGTCTGGGAATGGGGATCATGGCCCTGTCACCTGCGACTTGGTCGAGTTTCTCTGAACGGTTTGAGAGATTTCTCCCGACGGTGGCGAATCCCGGTGACAAGTTGCACAAGTTGTCTGGTTTGCTGGCTCTGCCGGACCCAGACGCAATTTATCTGGGTATGATCTCGCTATGGAAAGATCCGGCTGAGGTGGTGGTTCAGGGCGTGGAACCACTGACCCCTGTCACAGATCGAGCCAATTGGGCGTCTCTTCCAGATTTTACGATGCGGATGATGTATCTGGATCTCGTCACCTATTTGCCGGATGATATTCTCGTCAAAGTGGATCGGGCCAGTATGGCAGTCAGTCTCGAGGCACGAGTGCCCCTTATCGATCACCGTGTCGTGGAGTTTGCCTGGCAGATTCCCTTGTCGATGAAGATCAGGCAGGAGGGAGAAGGGAAGTGGCTTCTGCGTCAGGTACTCGGTCGGTATGTTCCACGGGAATTAATCGAGCGGCCGAAGATGGGGTTTGGCGTCCCGCTTGACTCCTGGCTCCGTGGCCCACTGCGGCAATGGGCCGAGTCGCTGTTGGATGCCCATCGTCTGGAGCGGGAGGGATACTTTCATCCCGGTCCGGTCCGACAACGATGGGCGGAGCACCTGTCTGGAAAGCGCAATTGGCAGTATGCACTCTGGAATGTGTTGATGTTTCAGGCGTGGAATGAGCGATAGGGGCATGCGGCCACGGCTCTTGCTGGTCATTACGGAAGATTGGACGTTTTGGGAGATTCGACGTGATCTCGCCCGTATTGCGCTCGATGCTGGTTACGAGGTGACGATTGCCACTCGCGTGACTGCCCATGCCGACCGTATTCGACACGAAGGCTTCCACCTTGTCCCGATCATGATGCTGCGGGAGAGTCGAAATCCGCTGAGGGAATTGTTGACGTTTTTTGAACTGGTGCGGGTCTATCGCCGAGTCTCTCCGCAGATTGTCCAGCATGTCGCCATGAAGCCTGTGCTCTATGGGTCGTTCGCTGCTTGGATGACTCGCATTCCCGCCGTCATCAATGTCTTTGGGGGGCTCGGCTACGCATTTACCGATCGGCCACAAGAAACCTCCGTTCTTCGTTCCCTGTTGCAGCGGGGGCTCAGGCGGGCTATTGCGCTCAGTCGATCCGTAGTGGTCGTGCAAAACCCGGACGATCGAGATGTGTTGGTACAGGAGAACATCGTCACTTCGTCACAGGTTCGTCTGATTGCTGGGTCGGGCGTCGATATTAACCGATTTGTGCCAGTCGATCCTCCAGCCGGTGATCCCATAGTGATGCTGTTGGGACGGATGTTGTGGGATAAGGGAGTAGCAGAGTTCGTCGACGCCGTGGTTCGATTGAAACAGCGAGATGTTCGTGCGCGCTTTGTGTTGGTGGGACGATGCGATCAGGGGAATCCCACCGCGATTGCGGAGGCGCAGCTTCAGCGATGGACTCAGGATCACGGCATTGAATGGTGGGGACATCGCGAGGATCTTCCAGAGGTTATTGGTCGTGCGACGTTGGTGGTATTGCCCTCGTATCGCGAAGGCCTTCCGAAGGTCTTGTTGGAGGCGGCCGCATGCGGCAAAGCGGTCATCGCGACGGACGTGCCTGGCTGCCGTGAAGTAGTCCAACATCAGAAAACGGGCCTGTTAGTCCCAGTGCAAGATCCTGTGGCGCTCGCGGACGCGATCGCCAGTCTCCTTGCCAACCACGGCCTTCGAGCAGCCATGGGTGCCTCAGGGCGCGAATTCGTCGTGCATGAGCATTCGAAGGAGAAGATCGGGCGCCAGTTTCTAGAGTTGTATCAAGAACGGCTTGGCCTGGCAGGGGACACGTCAGTAGGCCGGTTGCGGAAATTCGCTTAAATCGATGATGACTTTCTATCTTGCCACGATCGTTGGTTCCTTTTCATGGTGGATGACAGGATGGCTTGCCAGTACAGGCTCCCCCGTTGTGTCACTGGATCATCCCAACGAACGGTCACTTCATCATACGCCAACCCCGAGGACAGGTGGGGTTGCGATCATGGGAGCCCTGTATCTGGGAGTGTTGATGTTCGGACTGTTGGGCTGGACCCGTTCATCGTCAGACGAGTCGATGCCTATGCTCGATTCGACTGGGTGGTCGATTCTTTTGATGACAGGAGTGATCAGCATCGTGTCTTTGCTGGATGACAGACGGGGACTTCCGATTGCGGTGCGGTTTGGGGTTCACCTCTTGGCTTCGGCTCTCCTCGTGATCAGTTCAGGAGTGGTGCTTCCCTCCATAGCAGTTCCCATGCTCGGGTTCATTAAGTTTGGATGGATCGCCGCTCCTTTCACGGTCGTATTTCTCGTCTGGATGGCCAATTTATACAACTTCATGGATGGAATGGACGGCTTTGCCGGGGGGATGACGGTGATCGGCTGTGGATTGCTAGGGTATTTGGGCTGGCAGGCGCACCATCCCGTGATCTCTGTTATCGCAACCTTGCAATCTGCTGCAGCGGCGGGATTTCTCGTTCGCAATTTCCCTCCGGCGAAGATTTTTATGGGCGATGTCGGAAGCGTGTCCACAGGCTTTCTTGCGGCAGCTTTGATTGTCCTCGGATGTCGTGACGGGGTTTTTGATCTGTGGGTACCGCTTATCGTATTTTCACCTTTTATTCTTGATGCCACAGTGACCTTGGCACGGCGGGCGTTTCATAAAGAAAAGGTGTGGGAAGCCCATCGTGACCATTATTATCAGCGATTGGTATTGAGTGGGTGGGGCCACCGGCGGACTGTCTTGGCAGAATATGGGGTGATGACTCTGTGTGGAGCCTTGGCGCTCTTCTATCAGTATGCGTCTGAAGAGTGGCGGCTCGTCGTTCTAGGTGCCTGGGGGATCGTGTTCCTCTCCCTTGCCTTTGCGGTAAAGGGCGTGGAGCAACAGATACAGCCCGTCGGCTCTTGAGAGGATACTCGTGTCAACGACTTCGTCAATTACCATGCTGTCATCCGAGCGGGTGCCCTATTTTGATACGACTCTCCGAGTAGTCCTGGCTATCTATATCGCGGTGCTTCCGTTTAAACAGCTGCTTGTTATCGAGCGAAACGGGTTTATTGCTCTGCTCGGTTTGCTGGTTGTCTGGTGTGTCGTCAATCGGCGCCTGTTCTATGTTCGGACACCGTACGACATGCTCCTGCTGGCCTTTGTCGTCTGGGTCGGACTCACGATCCCATTTGCTGTAGCGCCGTTCTACAGTTTGAAGGAATACGGGAAACTGTTGCAGCATATGGTGGTCTTCTACGCGGTGATTTATTTCTTCAAAGGGCTGCTCTATCGGCAGATACTCCTAGGTCTGGTCGGGATCATGGCATTCGTTATCGCTGTGAATGGACTCTTACAATTCAATCTCGAAAATCCTCAAGCGGCGCCCTCGTTTCTTCCCGCTGAGGTGTGGCTGACCACATTTCTGGTCATGGTCATTCCTTTCGGATTGGCTCTGGCATTGGGGGAGGGGCCTCTAGCAATAAGAAGTGGCGGTGCGCTTGTGGTGGGAATGTTGACAGTCTGCTTGCTTACGACTCAGTCGCGCGCAGGCCTTGTTGCTCTTGTTGGGGAGCTTTGGGTGATTGTCTGGTTCATCCGTTCGATTCCCGCCAAAATCATCGCCGCGCTTGGAACGGTTTGTATGATCGCCATTATCATGTTAGTTTTCAACGCGAGCACAATCCCTGCAGCCGACCTAAGCGCCGATATCACGAGCTCGATTCCTGTTAAAAAAGGTTTTTCATCTGTGTTTCACCGGTTAGATATTTGGGGATTCACCCTGTCTGAGATCGCCAAACATTGGTTGGTTGGGATCGGATATGGGAGCCATAGTTATCTTCTGCTCTATGGCCAGGAAGAAGAAGTTGTCATGCCTGGACATGCTGCTATCACGCATTCAGGGACACACAATATCTTTCTCTATCTGGCGCTCCATGTCGGGCTCCCGGGAATGTTGTTGTTTGGGTGGTTCCTTTTTCGGGTCGTTCTAAGGACGTCTGCAGAGTACCGACAGGCTCATGATTGGCTGTCAAAAGCCGTACTCGTAGGATCAGTTGTGAGCGTCGTAGGGATGATTCTACGTCTGCAGTTCGATCAAATGTTGGTCGGATCTTTGGCCGTATTCTTCTGGGTGCTTCTGGGGATGGCGGTGTTGAGTTACCCGTCATACAATGAAGTAGCTGAGGGGATTCGAGCCCGAAGGCCTGAAGCGATAACGGAAGTCTAATTGGCAAATCATACGTTCAAGTAGAGCAAGAGCCTATGCAAAAAGTCGTGATCTCACTGTTTCATCGTCTCGTCGGTCAGCATGGACAATTTATGCAGCGGCATAGATCAGTTCTTGTGGTCTGCACACAGCTCGGACTTATTGCGGCGGCGAATGTGGCAGCCTTTGCTCTCCGTTTCGATGGGGACATTCCTCCAGACCATGCACGGCTGTTCCTACGGGGCCTTCCTATCGTATTGGTTATCTATGCTGTTGGTCTTGCTGCCTTTGGCATTCAGCGTGGGCTCTGGCGATATGTCGGCCTCCATGATTTAGGCCGTATCCTCTGGGCCTCCGTCATCAGCTCCGCGGTGTTCTATGGTGTGGTGCATGGTCTCCTTGGGTGGGTCTCCTATCCCCGCTCGGTCATTATTCTCACTGGTGTGCTGAGCGGACTTTTTCTCGCTGGTATCCGGTTGGTGGTTCGCTGGTTCCGTGAATGGCTCCACGTGCTGAGCCCTACGGCTCGAAGAGTGTTGGTGGTCGGGGCGGGCAATGCCGGTGAGTTGCTGATCAGGGATATGTTGAGCGACGGGGGCTCTCATTACCGACCGGTCGGGTTAGTGGACGACGACCCGATTAAGAGGAAGATGAAGATCCACGGAATTCCCGTCGTGGGGACTATCGAGGATATCCCAGGTCTGACTCGAGACCTCGTTGCACACGAGATCATTGTGGCAATTCCATCTGCGTCAACATCATTAAAGCAGCGAATTCTCGCTTCGTCGGAGGGATGCAAGGTTCCCATCAAGATCCTGCCGAGCGTGAAACAACTACTGGCGAATCCGGAGGCACTGAGACAGGTCAGGCCGATGAGCTTGGAGGATCTTCTGCAACGTGAACCCATTCAGATGGATCGGCAGGAGTTACATCCCTTGCTCGAAGGGAAGCGAGTGCTCGTGACCGGTGCCGGGGGGTCGATCGGGTCTGAGCTCTGCCGGCAGATCGCCCTATACCAGCCGGCCACGTTGATCCTATTTGAGCGCTATGAGAACGGGCTTTTTGCATTAGACCTGGAGTTGCGGGCGCAGTATCCAAAGATCACGATCATCCCGGCCATTGGGGATGTGACGGTTCATGAGCGAGTGGCTGAGGTGCTGCGGCAGACGGACCCGGAGCTTGTTTTTCATGCTGCCGCGCACAAACATGTGCCGCTTATGGAGCTGAATCCGAAAGAGGCCGTCCGTAATAACATTTTTGGAACAAAAGTTGTTGCCGAGGCGGCATTGGCTTATGGGGTTGATCGTTTCGTGCTCATTTCCACCGACAAGGCGGTGAATCCGACGAGTGTCATGGGTGCCACGAAGCGAGTCGCCGAAGACCTACTGCAGAGCCTGAGTCATAGAGGACCGACGAAATTTACGGTGGTCAGATTTGGAAACGTGCTGGGCAGTAACGGGAGTGTCGTCCCCCTGTTTGCGGACCAGATTCGAAGGGGTGGGCCGATCATGGTGACCCATCCCGAGATCAAACGGTTCTTCATGACAATTCCGGAGGCGGTGCAGTTGGTGTTACAGTCTAGCCTGTTGGGACGGGGTGGCGAGGTGTTTGTGCTGGATATGGGCGAGCAGGTTAAAGTAGTCGATCTGGCCAGGAATATGATTGTCCTGTCCGGTCTTGTGCCTGACCAGGATATTCAGATTGTATATGGCGGCTTGCGTCCAGGAGAAAAATTATACGAGGAACTCTTTGAAGAGACAGAACAAGTCGAACCTACGTCCCACGCAAAGATCCGGCGCGCCATCAGTCCCCCAGCGATTCAATCGGATCGTCTCGATCTGGCAATCACTCATCTTGAGGCTGCAGTGAGTCATGGCGATGATGATGAGTTGATTCGCCGACTATATGAGGCTGTCCCGAGCTATACCCCGATGTCGCTGCGCAACATTGAGCAGACCCATTGAGTGAGCCCCTCAAGACTATTGCCTGTCCGGTCTTCAGAATAGTTTTCGATTTGTACGTAGGCACGAAAAGGATACAATCCGGTTCGATCGCAATCCATGCGTTACAACCCCTGTGCGGGAGGAGTGTGTAGAGGATGAGAGGCGTCGTTCTGGCTGGCG
>Ga0209048_10001414_pt1 | contig 24787 bp, 14 predicted proteins | sample FrelakmetCRP12CR_FD_187146 | JGI IMG/M metagenome (GOLD analysis project Ga0209048, IMG submission 187146) | Freshwater lake sediment microbial communities from the University of Notre Dame, USA, for methane emissions studies - CRP12 CR (SPAdes)... | ecosystem: Environmental > Aquatic >... | reverse complement strand
AACCACCAGCGCCGCCAACCTGCTGGCGAGCCCGCGCATCCGCGCGCGCAACAAGGAAAAGGCCAGGGTGCTGATCGGCAGCAAGGTGCCGGTGATCACGACCGCGGCCACGGCCTCCGGCAATGGCGGCGTGGTCTCCAACACGCAGGTGCAGTACCTCGATGTCGGCCTGACGCTCGAAGTCGAGCCGCAGGTCTACGCCGACAACGATGTTGGCATCGGCATCAACCTCGTCGTCAGCTCGATTGCCAGCACCGTCAAGGTCGGCGACACGATTGCCTATGAGCTGCGCAATCGCAACGCCACCACCAAGCTGCAGCTCAAGGACGGCGAGACGCAGATACTCGCCGGCCTGATCAACGATGCCGAGAGCCGCAGCGCGACCAGCGTCCCGGGCCTGGGCGATATCCCGATCATCGGCCGGCTGTTCAGCAACAACCACACCGAGAAGGACAAGTCGGAGCTGGTGATGTCGATCACGCCGCACGTAATTCGCGCCAGGGCGCGGCCGCCCGGCGAAACCACCGAGTTCTGGTACGGGACGGAATCCCGCAGCGGGCTGGAACCGATGCGCAATACCGCCATGAGCGTGCCGGTCGGGCAGGCTGCGCCGCTGGCGAGCGCCACAGGAAACGTCGGTGGTTCGGCGGGACGCGCGCCAGTCAATGTCAGCACGGCCGATGCCGGTACCGTGATCGGTGCGGTGGCCGCCGGGATGGGCGCCAGTGGGGCCGGGGCGGGGGCCCCGAGTGCGCGGCTTGCGGCCCTGCAGGGAATCAGCGAAGTGCCCTCTGGAAAGCCCACGGCGAGCGACGGCCCGGTGCCGAACGTCACCAGCACTCTCAATGGACCCAGCGAAGTGAAGGTTGGCGATGAATTTACGGTGACGCTGCAGTTGCAGAGCGACCAGTCCGTGGCGCGCGTGCGCGCCCAGCTGCGCTTTGACGGCTCCGCCTTCCAGCTGCTGAGCGGCGATCCGGGGGGCATGGTTCCGGATTCGACTGGCGCGAAGGTCATCGCCAGGCCGGGCGGCGCGCAGCTTGAGGCCACGGCGCCGTCGGGCGACGCCATGTCCGGCAAGGGCGATCTCATGGTGCTGAAGTTCAAGGCGTTGCAGGAGAGGCCGAAGGCGAGCTTCGGTGCCCAGGTCACAGTCCTGGGCGGGAGCGGAGCCATTATGGCCAACAGCACGCCCACGGCCCTGAGCGTGGCCGTGGCCAAATAACTGCGACCGGATACCCGCCGTGCGCGTTCGCAGACCACAGACCGGCTTCACGCTGATCGAGCTCGTGATCACGGTGGCGATCATCGGCTTGCTCGCCAGCGCGGCCTATCCGTTGGCAAGCATGGCGATCCAGCGCGAAAAGGAAAGTGAGTTGCGCGCCGCGCTGCGCGAGATTCGCGGCGCCATAGACGCATACAAGGAGGCTGGCGATCGCGGGCGCATCCTCAGGGATGCCGACAAGTCCGGATATCCGGCCGATCTCAAGCTGTTGTATGAAGGCCTCGAGGACGCCAGCCGCCCGGACAAACCGCTGATTTATTTCCTGCGTCGGTTGCCGCGCGATCCGTTCTATCCTGACGGGACGGCAGCAGCGGCAGACACCTGGGGGCTGCGCAGCTACGCCAGCCCGCCTGAAAGTCCCCAGGCCGGCGACGACGTCTACGACGTCTACTCGCTCAGCACGGGCAAGAGCCTCAATGGGGTGCCGTACCGTGATTGGTAAAGTACGCGCCCGGGGCTTCACCCTCATTGAGCTGCTCGTGGTCATGAGCATCATCGCTGTGTTGCTCACGATCGCCGTGCCGCGTTATTTCCACACCCTCGACCGCTCGCGCGAGACCGTGTTGCGCCAGGACCTGAGCGTGCTGCGCGAAGCCATCGACAAGCACTTCGGCGACTACGGCCAGTACCCGGACTCCCTGACTGCTCTGGTAGAGCGCCGCTATATTCGCGCGGTGCCGGTCGATCCCTTCACACGCGTGGCCGACGGCTGGCAGATGGTGGTTTCCGAGGATGCTGATCATCCGGGCGTTCGCGACGTGCACAGCAACGCGGAGGGCAAGGGCAGCGACGGCTTGCCATACCGGGAGTGGTAGCCGTGCGCGCGCGCCAGTCGGGCTTCACATACATCGGACTGTTGTTTGCCATCGTGATTCTCGGCATCACCCTCAGCAGCGTGGGCGTGGTCTGGAGCACGCAGATCCGGCGCGACCGCGAGGCCGAACTGCTTTATGTGGGCGATGCAATCCGCAGCGCCATCGGCCACTATCGCGCCGCCGGCGGCAGCTATCCCGCGGCGCTGACGGACCTCGTGCAGGATGAGCGCACGCCGGTGGTGCGGCGCTTCCTGCGCCGCGTCTATCTCGATCCCATCACCAACAGCAGCGACTGGGAACTGATCATGGCCCCGGAGGGAGGCATCCTCGGGGTCGCCAGCAAATCCCAGGACAAACCCATCAAGCAGACTGGCTTTGCGCCGGTCTACGCGGCCTTCGGGAATGCGGATTGCTATTGCGGCTGGAAATTCATCTACTCGCCGCGCAATCAGTGGCGGCAACAGCCTGCCAAACCCTCCAGTCCCGCCAGTTCACCCTGATGGCCGGCTAATTTCTCACTTCGAGACGAAACCGATATGCACAACCGCAAGTTTCCACGGTTCCATCTCATGCTGGCGGTAGCAACAGCCTCGCTCGTACCTCCCCTGGTACTGGCGCAGGCTCCGACTGCGCCCGCTGCACCGGCTGCGCCAGCTGTCGATGAGGCAGCCAGCTACAGCGTGGGGCTGACTTTCGGCAGCCAGCTCTACGGCGCCGGCGCAGCCCCGGGCCTGAGCATGGATGCCATGATGCGTGGTCTCAAGGATGCGCTGGGAGGCAAGGCGCTGACGGACGAAGATCGGCAACGAAGCATTCAGTTCCTGCAGACTGCGCGCGCGGCCATCGGCAAGCGAAATCGCGCGGCGGCAAGTGCGTTCCTGGCGCAGAACGGTGGCGTGAGCGGCGTAGTCACTACCGCCTCGGGTCTGCAGTACACGATAGTAAAGCCGGGTGACGCCAAGGCGGCATCGCCCACACCCAGTGATCGCGTGACGGTGCTGTATCGCGGGAGATTGCTCGATGGCACGGAGTTTGACAGCACAGACCGGCATGGGCAGGCGGCTACCTTCAGCGTGGATGGCGTCATCAAGGGATGGCGTGAGGCCTTGCCGATGATGAAACCAGGCGCGCAGTGGCGGCTGTTCATGCCGCCCGAACTCGCCTATGGCGACAATTCACCGCCGTCGATTCCGCCCGGGTCGCTGTTGATCTTCGATGTCGAGCTGGTCAAGGTCGAACCGCCCGGGGTCATGAGTCCGCAGGCACCCAGGGGGCAGAAGGGAGCCAAGCCCGCGGCGGCCAAGCCCTCGGCAGCCTCGGCCGGGAGCCAATAGGGCGGGGTACGCCGTTGATGCGAGTGGACCTCAGGGAACGATCCAATCGCTCGCGGCCACCAGCCCGGTACCTGTAGTCCCTGCAAATCGCACGATGTAGCCGCCCTTGGACGCGAAGCGTTGGCCGGGCGCGAGCGCCAGGCGCGGGTAATAGCCGGTGATCACCCGATGCTCGAGCATGCCTTCCATGCGCTCGATCAGGTAATCGCGAACGAAGGTGTCGACCATCCCCTTCAGTGTCTCGGACAGCAGCCCGCAGGCGAGGTAGGTGTCAGCCTGAAGTTGCAGATCGGTGACCGGAATGTGCCGGTAGCGGAACCATCCCAGCGGGTAGTCGATCCGCACCCGCCGCCTGTCGGGCAAGTCGAAGGTGTAGGTCATGCGCGTGGTGCTGCGCCAGGCGCCCGGAAGCGGGGCGTCTTCCAGGCCCGCCATCAGGCCTGATATCCACACCGCTGCAGCCTTCGGGGGGTTGGCGCCGAGCGCGGCCACATCGTCCGGCCGCAGCCACAGCGCCAGCCCGTCACCGCGACCGGCCGCCGCAACCGCGGCAGCCAGTTCGGGTTTGGCCGCGGTGTCTTTGAGTACGCGATCGACCACCTCGATACCCGCTGCGCGCGCCTCCGTTGTGAGTGCCCGTGCTGCCGCAGCGCCGATGTCGCCCGCCCGGTATACCTGAACAATGCGTTTCACTGCGGGCAGGCTGGCGTGATCCTGCAATTGGTGGCCGATAAGCCCGGCTTCCAGCAATACGCCCCCGGAAAAATACAACGTGTAGAAATCGGTTTGCGCGTCCACCGGCAACTGCACGTTCGGAAACAGGCAGGGCAGCCGGGCCTCTTCGCAAAAGTGGTGCACGGGCGCCCAGTTCCGGCCACCCAGGCCGGAGATCACTGCGAATACAGGTTCTGCCGCCAGGTGCTTATGCAGCTGTGTCCCCCAGGTTTCGGCGGGACCGGTGAGCTCCCAGACATGCAACTCCCAGTGGCGCGTGACCCGGAACATCTGCCGTCGGTAGCTGTACATGCGCGGACTCACGGCGCGCGCATTGGCATTCTTCTCGTCAAAAAAATCCTTGATCACGGCCAGGAACGCCGCGCGCTTCGCCGGATCGACGTCCGGCGTGACAATCGTCGCAAACTGCAGAACGTTGTCTCCCACGCCCGGCACGGATTTTGCGGTCAGCTGTTTGAGGTAGGCGATGAGTGCGGCCATGGCCGCGTTGTCGAGCGCATAACGCGGCATCAGCACGCTGAGCGGCTTGCCATCGGCGCTCATGCCGCCACGGATCGCGCGCGCCAGTGTTTCTTCCGTGTAGGGTTCGCGGTTGGGTCGTGCCCCTTCGACGTAGGGCAGATCCAGATCCTCGAGCCTTTCAGCCTTGGGATGGAACAGGAATTGCCCGGTGATGGGCGGGATGTAGCTGCGGCCTTCCATACTGCCGAGGCCGCTGTGGCGGTGGCAGTTCACGCAGGCGGCGTCGGCACCCTGCACCGATGCGCCGCCGGCGCGGTCACCCTGGAGGGGTTGACCGGAGGGGAGGCGGCCCTGGAGATAAATGGTTTCGCCGGCGGCAGGTGCCTCGGCGCGGGCGGCAGGCGCGGTGGTGCAGGCAAGTACTGCCAGAAGTATCGCTGCAGACGCGCCCCGCACGCGCGCCAATATTACTGCGCTCATCGGCCTTGGGCCCTCATCGGGCGGCGAGCATATCGCGGTAATGGTCCAGCAGCTGATCCGGGGTAGCGAAGCCGTCGATGCGCATCCACGCCTTGCCGGGTGCCGCGCGCATGAAAGTGACGGGGATGTGGCTCATCTTGTCGCCGCGGTAAGCGCCGAAAGCCTGCTGGGTGGCAACGCTGGCCTGCTGTGTGCCGGTGTAGAGCTGCCAGCCCGGGCCGGCGCCGAATTTCTTCGCGTATGCACGTAAACGCGCCGGCGTATCCTGTTCCGGGTCGATGGAAATCGACACCAGGTGCACGGTCTTGCTATCGGCGCCTAATTTCGCCTGGAACTGCGCGAACGTTGCGCTCGATAGCGGGCAGGTTGTCTCACACGTGGTGTAGATGAAATTCATCACCACTGGGCGCCCGTCGTCGAGTTCCTTTGGCAGTGAGACTGTGGCGCCGTTCGCACTCACCAGCTGCAGCTCTGGAATCCGGTATTCGACCCACGACACGGTCGCGCGGTCGCGGGCGGTCGGGTTGTGCATGCCGGCATCCGCGGGCTCGTCGGCTGTCGCCGCGCACAACGCCGGAGACAGGATCAGGGCCAGCCACAATGCGCCTAACGCCGTCATGCGCCAGACCCGGCGACTCGTCCGATTCATGCACGTTCCCCGCTGTTGCGCTGGCCTGCCATATCGTCGGAATACAGTGCTGGAAGGGTAGTTGGCGGTCAAGGTAGCAGTTCCGCGCACAGTTAACAAAATCCGAGAACTACAGGGTTTCCCCCTGCGATGGGCGGTATCTCCCGACTACGCGTGGCGTCGCATTCGTCGCACTCTCGCACCCATAGCCATCGCTCTACCGAGCGGCCAGGCATTTATTGAGGCTGGTGTGCACGCCAGTCTCCTGCGGAGTGACGACGGACAGGCAATGAGAAACAACAAGCGACCCACTGCCCTTGATCAGGCCGCAGCACGCGCCAAGAGTTCGGGCCGGAGGCAATTTATGAATTACACGCGACTTCTCGGGAGCGGCATGGCCGCACTGCTGCTGGCTTTGACTGCGCTGCCCGCTGTAGCGCAGTCGTTTCGGGTGCAATGCCCGACGCACACGGCGCTGCATCCGCTGGTCGCGGACGCACAGGGAACCATCACTGGCGACCCGAAGAAAGACATCCTTCCCAATCCGCATATCAAGTGCCAGCAGATCTCGGGCGGCGACGGCTTCGCCACCATGGCTGATGGCACGCAGACCTATATGTTCTCCTTCGGCCCTCTGTCGGGCCTGGCGAACATAGTCAAAGGTCTGCCGGGTACGGTCACGGCGGCGGAATTCAACCAGGACAATCTTGACTCCAGAGGCAACGTCCTCCCCGCCATCAGGATCGGGGCTCCTTACCCGGACTACCCCTTCAATGGTGCGATTGGCCTCGAGCGTGATGGCGGCGAGCAGGTGGGCTCGGTGACCTTCATGATCGATCCGGTGACTGACCTCCCGATCAATGGCAGAGGCTACAGGGTAGGAGACGTGGTCATCTTCGCTGACGGCGGCGGAACCGGAGCGGCGGCCCACGTGTCGAGGGTGGATAACACCGGCGCCATCCTAGCCGTCACCATCGATAATCCCGGCAGCAACTTCACCAATACGCCGACGGCAACCATCAGCAGTCTGCGCGGCACCGGTGCTCAGCCGGAGGTCAATCTGGTGGCTGCCAGCAGCCTCGGCGGCCACATCGACCCGCGGTTGGCCATGGATGTGGGCGTGCTCAACGGCAATATCCCTGCGCCGATGATTGCCATCGACGAAGGCGACGAGTTCTTCCTCACGCTCACCAACGTGGGCATGGTGATGCGCCCCGACCTGTTCGAGCAACACACGATCCACTTCCACGGCTACCCGAACGCCTCGGCCTTCTACGACGGTGTTCCGGATGCGTCGGTGGCGATCAACATCGGCGGCAGCTTCACGTACTACTACCTGGCGCCAGAGCCCGGCACCTACATGTGGCATTGCCACATCTCGCCGCCCGAGCACCTGCAAATGGGCATGGTCGGTCAGCTCTACGTGCGGCCGCGGCAGAACACGGTGCCGGCAGATAGTTCGCTCTACGCCGCACTAGCCGCTTCGAACACGGATCCCTCATTCCCTGCCGGCAGCTGCAAGAGCAGCGACATCCTGTGCTCCAATCAGCTGCCGCCGTCGAACATCGTAGCGCGCGATGCGACCAAGCAATACGCCTACAACGACGGTGACGGCTCGACCGCCTTCGACGTCGAGTACCCGATCCAGATGCACGGATTCGACCCGAACTTCCACTTCGTCGGCATGACGTTCAATCCCGAGTCCTTCGCCGACAACAAGGATAAGTACTTCCTGCTCAATGGCCGCAGCTACCCCGACACGGTCAACCCGGACCCGCTCAGCACCCAGGATTCCGACGGCGTGGCGCGCTTCTCGCAGCCCCTGTCGTCGATCATCAATATCCCCCTGGGCGGCAAGGCGCTGTTGCGGTTCTCGGACCTCAACGTCACCGAGTACCACACGCTGGCTTCGCTCGGCATCCCGATGCACGTGGTGGGTTACAACGCCCGGCTGCTGCGCGACCAGGACGGCAACAACATGGATTACTACACCAACTCCATCTCGCTTGCCGGCGGCGAGTCGGCGGACGTGATCCTCGATGCCAGCGACAAAACGACATACAAGGCGGGCGACGTTTATTACCTGTACACGCCGCAGCTCGACCATTTGTCGAACGACGCCGAGAACTTCGGCGGAATGATGACCGAGGTGCGGATTTGCCCCGCGGGCGTCGACGTGACCAAGAAGTGCATTTAGACACCTTAAGAGATCTGGGAGCGGAGCCATGCGCGATATGAATCAATTCCTCCGGCCGCTCCTGCGGGCCGCGGCCATCGCAACGGCGGCACTGGCGGCTGGTGGCGTGCAGGCAGCGGCGCCGGGCATCACCGGCACCACGGGCACCAATGGACCGGCGTTCGATCTGATCGCCAAGGACGGCTACATCTCGCAGCCCGATGGCGCGAGCATCTACACGTGGGGCTACGGCTGCAATACCGCGCCCGGCGGCTTCGTTCCGGCAACGGTCGCGGGTGCGAGCTGCCCGACCGGTTCCATGCAACTGCCTGGTCCGACTCTCGTGGTGAACCAGGGCGACACGGTCACCGTTACGCTGCACAATGGTCTCCCGCCCGCGGCCGGCAACACTTCGATCCTGTTCCCGGGATTCAACGTGAGCGCTGCGGTCGTTTCCCCCTGCACCGGCACGGCGGATGGCGTGCTCACGACCGAGGCCCCCAACGGCTGCGCCGTCACCTACACCTTCGTCGCCTCCACGCCTGGCACGCACTCGTACTACAGCGGCACGCAGGGCGACCTGCAGGTCGAGATGGGGCTGTACGGCGCGCTGATCGTCCTGCCGAACACTGGCAACAACGTGCCGACCGCCTACCAGAAGCTGGTCGGTGGGCCCGACACCTGCCACGGCGCGGGCAGCGGCAAGCTGCCCAACGGCCATCCCGATTACCGCCTCGCTGCCGCGGCGTTCGATCATCCCGAGGCCTGCTACGACCGCGAATATCTGTTCCAGCTCTCCGAGATGGACCCGCGCATTCACAGCCAAGCCCAGGCACAGTCCGGCACGCTGTGTACGGTTCCCACCGGCTGCATGGTCATTGACACCGAGCCGTATCACCCGGCGTATTTCCTGGTTAACGGGCGCTCGATGCCTGATGACATGGATCCGAATTACGCGCCGCAGTATCCGCATCAGCCGTACAACGGCAACCCGCACATGCATCCGGGCGAGCTGACACTGCTGCGCATCATCGGCCAGGGCCGCATGCAGCACCCGCTCCACGAGCACGCCAACCACGTGCGCGTGCTGGCCCGTGACGGCAACCTGCTGCTGACCTCGAATTCTTCGACCCCCAACGCACCCGCCAATCTGGCAGGCCCGCTGCTGTTCACGACCACCACCACGCCAGGGCAAACCATTGACGGCATCTTCCAGTACACCGCCAAGGGGCTGAACTGGGACGTGTACGGCCACGGCTCCAAGAACGGTGTCGCCGTAACGACCGATGTCTGCAATCCTGACGTCAACGGCTACTACACGACAGGCAGCAATCCACCGGCGCTCATTACCGCGCCGAACTACTTCGAGTGGTGCGCCGATCATAACAAGGCGCTCGAAGAACACCCGTTCGGCCAGGTCGGCAGTGGCGGTCCGGTCACGCTGCCCGATGCGAACATCCTGACAAACGGTGCTTGGTACTCGGGCAGCCCGTACCTGGGCCCGGACGCGAACGCGCGCTCCGTCGGCCCGACGCCGATCCCGCCATTCGGCACGATCGCCAACGACCCGGGAAGCGAGGCAGGTTTCGCTTTTATGTGGCACTCGCATAACGAGCGTGAGATCACGACGAACAACATTTTCCCCGGCGGGATGATGATGATGATGTTGGTGGACCCGTGGGTCTTCCTGATCAATGAATCGAATTAAGGTGAGGGCAAGCGCCATGAGTTCCAACACTTTCAAGACGTCGCTGCTCAAGGGAGCCGCCGCTGCACTCGCTTTGCTGGCCGCCAGCGGCACAGCAATGGCCCAAAGCGCGGTCACCCTGGTCGCCGGGCCACAATCGACCACGTTGCCCGATGGGCGCATCGTGCCGATGTGGGGCTACACCTGCGGCGATGCCCTCACCACACCGGTGGCATCATCCGGTGCCACCTGCACGGCGATGAACGGCAGCGCGCAGACTGGAGCCATCTGGCAACCGCCGCTGATCACGGTGCCCAAGGGCAGCAACCTTGTCATCACGCTGGTCAACAATCTGAGCTTCACCGCCGGCGCCGGCACCAACACCGTTCCGACCTCGATCATCATCGACGGGCAGCTCGGCGGCGGACTTGGTTCGGTACTCGAGCGAACCACTTCGGCCAGCCCGAAGCACGATGCGCAGGGCACCAGCTGGCCCGGCACGCGCGGTGGCATTGATACCAGCGCGGTCAACGTTACCAATCCCGGCAGCGGTTACACCAGCGCGCCCACCGTCAATTTCACGGGCGGCGGCGGTAGCGGCGCGCAGGGCACGGCGGCAATCTCGGGACCGGTGGGCAGCGTGAGCGTGGTCATCCGAGGCGCAGGCTATACCTCAGTACCGACCGTGACCATCGACTCCGGCACCGGCATCGGCAGCGGTGCGACTGCCGTTGCAAACATGCAGGTCGGCGGCGTGAGCGTGTCCAATAGTCCCAATGGGTCCTACAGAAATCTCGCTACACCAATCGTGACAGTCACCTCGCCGTCGTGCACGCTGAACGCCACCACGTGCGTCCAAGCCGTCGGGCAGGCGACGATGTCCAGCAACACGCTCACGAACGCGAACCGTCGCGTGACAGGCGTCAGCTTTACTTGCGCTGGGTGCACCCGTGGCGCGGGATATACCGGGCAGCCTGGAGTGACCTTCAGCACGGGACCGGCCAAAGCCACGGCGACACTGGCCGTCGGGGCCGTCGCCGTCACGAACGGCGGCGCCAACTACGTCGATCCTCCGCTGGTGAGTATCAGTGGCGGCGCTGGTAGCGGCGCAACGGCCACAACTGCGCTGAATGCCTCCGTCGTCTCCGTCGCCGTGACCAATCCTGGCTCCGGGTACACGTCGGTGCCGACCATTGTCCTTGCCGGCGGCGGCGGCAGCGGCGCAACGGCTGCGTTTAGCGGCACCCTCGACGCCTTCAATTCCGCCGGGAACGCAACCTTCACTGCGCCGCAGCAGTCCGCTCGCGTTCGCTCGCTGGCCACGGAGGTCACGTTCGCTGACGGCACCACAGGCAAGCAACTGACTTGGAACAACCTGCGCCCCGGCACTTACCTGATTCACTCCGGCACGCAGCCGTCGATCCAACACCCAATGGGACTGTATGGCGTGCTCGTCGTCACCGACAACGGCGCCGCCTACGGTACCGCCTTTGACAAGGACGTGGCGCTGCTGTTGAGCGAAATCGATCCCGTACAGAACGATGCCGTCAACACGGCGGTGACCACCGCCGGCTTCACCGATACGGCGGCCTGGAATGGCCAGACCGGTCAGTGCGGCGATCCGACCATTCATAGCTGTTACCCGCCCGCTGTCAATTACACCCCGCAGTACTATTTGATCAATGGGGTGGCGTTTGACCGGTCCAACATCGCGGCAGCGACTCAGTCGATCCTCGCGCCGGTCTCACCGGCGACCACCGTAGCGTCCTCAACCGGCAAGGTGCTGGTGCGCTTCGTCAACGCCGGCCTGCGTTTCCACGTGCCTAGCATTGTCGGCGCGCCGATGACGCTGCTGGCCGAAGATGGCAACAAGCTGCCGGGCAACGGTGCGCGGGTGCAGAACTCCGTGCTGTTGACCGCTGGCAAGACTTACGACGTGACGATTCAGCCCGCTGCGGCTGGCGGCAACTACACCGCCGCCACTTACGCCGTGTTCGACCGTGAGCTGAGTCTCTCGACGGCCAATCAGCGCGATGGCGGCATGCATGCTTACATCAGTGTCGCTGGCGGTGCAATCAGTGGTGCAGGTTCCGCAGCTTCGGGTACAACCCTGACCGCCAACACTTCTTCTGGCGCTTACACCTATTACTGTTCGGCCGGCGTTACGCTGTCGATCAGCGACCCGTCCAAGGGCCTGCTGGCAGGTGCCACCGGCGCTTCGGGCGTGGCCTTGGGCACGACCTTTACCCGCGACGTCAGCGCGACGAATCTCGCGCTGCAGTCGAACGGCACGTTCACCTATACGCCCACCCCTGGTACCGCCTGCGGCGGAACCTTTGAGTTTCTACTGAACGGCACGCTCTCCCAGACGGCCACCATCACGCAGTGCGACGCCAACAGCTCCGGCACGGGCTGCCCATTGGGCGCGGCACCGACCGTGGTGAACAATACTTTTGTCAGCGACGTCCGCGCTCGCTATGCCAGTTCCTCGCCCGGCGTGCTCGCCGGAGCAACGGGCGGCGGCATTGGCGTCACGGCTGTGGCTGCCGGTAATGCAAATCCCGGCATTGCGCTGAATCCCGACGGCTCCTTTGTCGCGACCCAGAGCAACAGCACGGCCGTGGCCTGTCCGGCGATGACACCGACACCGCCGATAGGCACGTTCTGCACCAGCTTCCAGTTCCAGGCCAAGACGTCCCAGGGCCAGCTCAGCAACACCGGCACGGCCTACGTCGCCTTCCTGCCGGCCTCCAACCTCACCGTCAACCTGGTGGACGCGAAGACCGGCGTTGCGATCGGTGATTACCGCTGGATGATCGAAGAAGACAAGACCTTCTGGATCGATCCGAAGTGCCAGGTGAACACCACGGGCACACGCACCGACTCGCAGGGCAAGGCGTGCGCGGCGCTGCCGGTCGAGAGCCTCGGCTATAACTTCCACACCGCCCACATGCCGGTGATCGCGCAGGGTTGCGTCGGCACTGCCTCGTGCGAACAGGGCCAGATGGTCACCGACACGGACCCGACCAGTGCCACATTCGGCCAGCACGTCGCCGGCGCCTGCGATATCGGCGATGGCATCTGCCGTGCCGTGGCGAGCGGACAGAAGACGCCTGTCGACCCCAGCAGCGTCTACCTCGACCCCAACAAGCGCTACTTCATCAGCATCCTGCCCGGTGACGGCGTGAACCCGACGATCGGTGGCCCCGGTGCGATGCCGGTGGATCCGGCCAACCCCAGCGGCGCGCAGCGACCGTTCGATATCGCCAAGGACTGCGGCGCCTACACGGGCCCGACCGGGGCCTGGGAGCCGGCAGGCAGTGGCGCCATGTGCGGACACGAGATGGGCGGCGCGCAGATCGCGCCCGGCCAGACTGCCGTCAAGATCGCGCTGCAGCAGACGCCGCTGCCCACCGCCAAGATTTCGGTCATGGTGTTCGAGGACGATAATCCGCTCAACGGCGAGAACGATGCCGGCGGCGGTGTCGATGTGATCGCGCCGAATGAACCCGGCCTGGGTGGTTTCGAGATCAAACTGTTCGACCAGGCAGGCCAGCTTGGCGACAACACCGGCCAGATCACTTACGACGAATTCAACATGCCGGTGTCAAATGCGCTGGCTGGCACGATCGACCCGATCACGCGGCTGGACGCCTGCCCGATCACCGCGCGCAAGGACGGCCTCGTGGGCATGGTCCCGACCTGCCCGAAATACGAGGCTGATGGCAAGACACAGTCGCCGCTCGCCGGCCAGGCGGTCATCGCCAACCTGTACCCTGGCCTGTACGAGGTCCAGGCATATCCGGCGGCGGACCGCATCGCACGCGGCGAAGAATGGCTGCAGACCAACACCCTGGACGGCGGCAAGCCGCACGAGGCTTTCATTAAGCCCAGCGAGCCGGGCTACTTCCAGGAATTCGGCCCCGGTGGCTTCCACGTCTCGATCGGCTACGCCAACCCGGCGATCATCAACGCACGCAAGGACGGGCCGAACGGCTACTGCGCCTCGACGCTCAACGGCGGCCAGCCCTGCGACAAGACGCTGACTGTCCACATCAGCAACAACCACATGAGCCGCACGCCCGACCAGCGCACTTACAGCTCTGAGACCTATGATCATTACAGCTTCACGAACTGCTACGTCTCGATCGGCCCGGCCGACGCTGCCGACTTCGCGTTCGCGAGGTGCAGCCCCGACGGCACGGCGGTGTTCAAGAACATCCCCAACGGCACCTACAAGATCTCGGTGTTCGACCAGTGGAACGACATCATGCTCGACGGTCTCGTCGGCACCGTTTCGGTCAGCGGCAATACGGAGAAGAACTTCCCCGTCACGCAATGGCGCACGAACCTGTCCACGCGCACGTTCATCGACACCAACGGCGATGGCGTTTCGCAGGATTCGGAGCCCGGCCTGGCGCTGGTCAACACCAACATCCGCTACCGCGACGGCAGTATCGCCTTCTTCAACAACACCGACCTGAACGGCAATGCAGGCTTCAACGAAGTGTTCCCGTTCATGAACTGGCTGGTCGTCGACACCTCGACGACACGATTCAAGCCCACGGGCGTGCACACGGTGTACGACGCCGGTGGTCCGGTCGATTGTTCGAACGCGTCAAAAGCGGTCGGCATGCCCTGCTCGTCGATCGCGGGAAATGTCGCCAACACGGCCGTGCGCGTGCCGCTGCCCGCCGATCTCAGACTGCCCGGCGCGATCTATTGCGATGACGCCGACTGCACTACGCAAAACCTGCTCACGCCGCCCACGGCCAATGTGGGCAATTCCACCGGCATGATCTCCCCGCCGCAGGCGTTCGGCGAAACCATCGCCTGGCAGGGCCTGCTCGGCCAGAACACCTTCATGGAATTCGGCGTCAAGCCCTTCAACGCCGGCGAGAACGGCGGCATCAGCGGCCAGGTGGTTTACGCCTCGACGCGGCCGTTCGACGACCCCTCGCTGCTGTTGCAGCTGAGCTGGGAGCCGGGCGTGCCGCGCGTCAGGGTCAACCTCTACAGCAAGACCGTCGACGCTTCCGGCAACGAGAAGCTGACACTGGTCGACTACACCGACACGGCCAGCTTCGACGACTGGGCGCAGGGCTTCCGCAAGGACGCCAGTGGCAATCCGGTGAAGCTGGCAGACGGCAGCTACGTACCGAACATGAACTGCCCGGGCCAGGACGGCACCAGCCCGTTCTTCGCCACGCTCAAGGACAGCAAGGAGTGGCTCGACACACCCGACGCCCTCGGGAACAAGAAGCCGCTGGCGTACCATTCGCAATTCAAGTGCTACGATGGCTGGTCCCAGCTCAACCAGGCGCAGCCTGCGCCGTATGACGGCAAGTACCAGTTCCCGAGCCGCGTGACGATGGGCGCCGACGGCAAGCCGGCATCGACCAACTGCACGGGCTGCGTGCTCAACACCAAGGCCGCCCCCGGTGACTGGGACTACAACAAGCCCATGCTCCCGCCCGGCAAGTACGTGGTCGAGGTGGTCGTGCCGCCCGGCTACGAGCTGGTCAAGGAAGAGGACAAGAACATCCTGCTGGGCGACGTCTTCATCGCCCCGGTGACGCAGCAGTTCGCCGGCTTCGGCAATGTCTTCATCATGCCCGACCAGGCGCAGGTCAGCAGCCTGTACAACGCCAACAATCCGGGCGCCGTGAATCTCACGAACACCCTCGGCTCGGTGACCTATCCGCGCCATGAGGGCGACACCGGCAGCGTCGAGGCCTACTGGCCCTGCGTCGGCGCCGAGCGCATCGTGCCCGACCTGAACAGCCTGTTCCCGCAGGCCGGCCAGGCCGCGCCGTTCGCCGGTGCCAAGCGACACCTGTGCGACCGCAAGGAAGTGCAGATCGATGACCAGTCGTCGGTGCTGGCCAAGTTCTACGTCTTCAGCTCGACGCACGTCGCCGGCCATTTCACCGGCACGATTACCAACGACTTCGCGTCGGAGTTCGATCCGTTCTCGCCGCAGTTCGGTGAGAAGTTCGGCCCGCCGAACCTGCCCGTGGGCCTGCGTGACTTCAACGGCAACGAGGTGGCGCGCGTCTATTCCGACCAGTGGGGCATCTACAACGGCCTGTACTTCTCGACCTGGAGCGTCAATCCGCCCAACCCCACCGGCTATGCGCCGCAGATGTCGATCGCGTGCATGAACGACCCGGGTCCGATCCTGGATACGCGCACCGGCTCGGCTACGCTGGGTCAGATGATCACAGACCCGTCCTACAATCCGGCGTACAGCAACTTCTGCTACGAGCAGCCGTTCATGCCCGGCGAGACGACCTACATGGACACGCCGGTGATCCCGACGCAGTCCTTTGCCGACGGCTACAACCTGCCCGACAGCGAGTACCCGGACGGAACCCCGGTGGTCAAGACGGTGGTTACCGGCTCGACCGCCTACGGCCCATGGGTTGACGCAGCGCCCGCCGTGGGTTCAGTGACGGTCGGCAATCGCGGCGCGGGCTACACCGCGGCGCCTGGAGTCTCATTCACGGGCGGCGCTGGAAGCGGCGCAGCGGCTACTGCGACGATGCGCGTCGCATCGGTTGCCGTGTCCAATGCGGGCAGTGGCTACACGAGTCTGCTGCAGCCCAACAATGGACTGGCAATCTCGGGCGGCGGTGGCACCGGCGCAACGGCGCTCGTGACCAGCCTGAAGGTCGCCTCCGTGTCGTTCTCGCAGACGACCTTGGGAACCTGCAGCGCGGGTACACACGCCGTGATTTTCTCCGGCTTCGGCGGCGCAGCGGCCACGGCGACGATCACCGCGGGCAAGCTCACGGCGATCACGGTGACCAACGGCGGTAACTACCTACTTGGCGTCCCGACTGTCACGGTGCTCAATTGCACCGGCGTCAGCACGACGGCCAAAATGGGTGTCGGCAACGTCAATGTTCTCGTGCCTGGCTCCGGCTACCTGACGCAGCCGACGATCGCCTTCGGCGCCCCGCCCAGCGGCACTGGCAATGCTGCTGCCACTGGCAGCGTGCTGCTGAGCGTGAACGCCGTGACGGTGACAGCCGGCGGTTCCGGCTATACGTCCGCGCCGACGGTAGTCTTCACCGGCAGCAACACCACGTTGGCGACCGCGACCGCGCAACTCAGTTCAGGCGACGGCGCCGGCGTTGCGGTTACGATCACGGCCCTCGGCGACAAGGTTGTGCAGAATCCGAACTTCTCGGGACCGAATGCGACCACCGCGCCTTACAACCAGAAGACCATTACGCGGCACTACGGCTTCGGCGGCGGCGGCACCGTGGCGCTGGTCGGCGCCAATGGCGCGAGCTTCCCGCTCACGGACGTGGTCTGGAGCGACACGCAGATTACCGGCAAGGTGCCTGGCGGCGTGCCGCTGTGCAGCGCGTCCAACGCCAGCTACAAGGGCGCCAACGCCAGTGCGCGTTGTGGCGAGCTCGTGATCACGCGTTCGGACAATGGCAAGCAATCAATCGACGCCATCACGGTGACGATCGGCGGCAGCAAGCCGTGGGTGGTCAAACCGAATGACTTTGCGACCAATACGGGCGGCGACGTGCTCGACCCGAATGGCGTGTCTGTCAAGGGGACGAAGACAGACTACACGGCGAATTTCGGCCGTATGTTCTTCAGCCCGCTCCAGACCGCGATCGACAGTGCCTCGCCCGGCGACCTGATCCTGGTCCAGCCCGGCACCTATCGCGAGAACCTGCTCATGTGGAAGCCAGTGCGCCTGCAGGGCGTGGGCGCGAGCGCGGTCACGATCAACGCTGACGCGCACCCGGCCGGCAAGATGGACCAGTGGCGCCGGCAGGTGAATTGCGCCTTCGGCCTGAACCTGGATGGCACGCCGAGCATCAACAGGAACGGCACGGTCAACCTGAATAACTACGACTCCACCGGCACCTACACTTGCCCGGCGCCGATGTTCAACCGCGTCGATCGTATTCCCTTCGAGGCTATCGTTGGCTGGGATGCATCCGGCAACGGCAACCTGGCGCAAGTGTTGCAGGAGCCCACGCTGATGGGCGCCTACGAAGGCGCGGGCATCACCGTGCTCGGCCGCGGTGTCAGGATTCCGAGCAACAGCAACGATTTCTGGGGCGTCAACGCGACCGGCGGGGCCGGCGCTTTCACCGACGGCAGCGTGTACATCGGTGGCACCGACACCGATTGCAAGACAGCCAGCAACAGCTCCACCGACGGCCGTGACTACGGCACCAGTAACTACTACTGCAGCCCGTCGCGCGTTGATGGTGTCTCCATCCTCAACAGCTCGCAGGGCGGCGGTGGTCTGTTCATCCACGGTTGGGGCCACTACCTCGAGGTGGCGAACACCCGCATCTCGGGCAATCACGGCACGCTGGCGGGCGCCATCAACCTGGGCAACGGCGAGACGCCGGATGCCTTCATCAACGACGGCGTCGAGTGCGGCACCGCGCTGACCGGCAATAATGCCGTGATGCCGTGCCCGCCGATTCCGGCTGGGACGGCGAACGGCGCGGCCATTCCGTTCCAGTTCAACCAGTACGTGCGCATCCACCACAACATGCTCTACAACAATGCGTCGATTGGCGACGCGCTGTTCTCGGGCACGCCAGCGGGTGCGGGCGCGATCACGGTCAGCGCCGGTTCCGACCATTACCGGATCGATCACAACTGGATGGCGGGTAACCTGTCCACCGGCGACGGCGGTGGCTTCCAGCAGCTGGGCTTGGTCTTCAACGGCCAACTCGACCACAACTACGTTCTCTATAACCAGAGCACAAACCCGACACTGCCGACGAACGGCGGCGGCATCGTGATCGAGGGTGCCAACCTTGATCGCCAGCTCAATGGCACCGAGTGCGGCAGCACCACTGACCAGGACTGCCCGCCGGGACTGACCGAGGGCGCAGGTCCCGGTCTGGTGATCGACGCCAACCTGATCCTCGGCAACAGCGCCGAGAGCGGCAGCGGCGCCGGCCTGCGCATCCAGCAGATCAACGGCTCGGCAGACTTGCTTGCGTTCCCGACTGACAACAGTCGCTGGTACGGCGTGACCGTGACCAACAACATCATTGCCAACAATCTGGCTGGCTACGATGGCGGCGGTGTGTCCATCCAGGATGCGCTGAAAGTGGATATGGTCAACAACACCGTAGCTTCGAACGACACGACGGCCTCTGCCGGAGTGCTGTTCAAGACACTGGGCGCGATCTACTCGGCCACGACCCCTCCGGGTTGCACGCCGCAGACCGATCCGACGCTGCCGCAGAACCCGAACTGCACGATTGCGGACGCACCTCACGGTCCGCAGCCGGCGGGCCTGGTCGTGGCAGCACACACGCCGAACCTGGTAGATGGGTTGGTTGGAGTGACCATCAGCTGCACGGGCCTGAACGGCGGATACACCGGCAGCGGCACCAGCGCCGACTGCCGCAAGGTCTCCAAGCCGAACATGGTCAATAACCTGTTCTGGCAGAACCGTTCGTTCAGCGTCAACGTTGTCGATCAGTATGGCAACGTGATTCAGCCGGGCAACACCAATCCGACCGGCACGGGACTGCAGTCGCAGCAGAACCTGATCGCACTGACGCCGGCGCTGGTTCAGAGGGCCACCGGGCAGTGCCCGGCCGGCGCCAACGTGTGGGACATCGGCCTGCGGACCGACGACGTGAATTCGGGCTTCATTCCGCCCAGCACGCGACTCGCGCTGAACAACTCGCTCTACACGGGTGATGCGAAGACGGCGATCGTGGTCGGCGGCCCGGCCAGCGCCAATAACCAGACGCCCGCGGCGACCCCGCTGGTGGCCCCGTTCTGCAACGGCGCACGCATGCCGCCGGAGCATTGCACCGACGGTGGCATCGACAATGGCAGCCCGTCTTGCAAGGGCTACAATGCGCCGGTTGGCGCCTCGGAGACGACGGGCCTGACGCAGGTGTTCGTATTCAGCGGCATCCAGCCGACGGCGACAGTCGACGAGGGCCACAACTGGCTCAACCTGAGCTTCGGCCCGCTGACGCTGTCGCGGCCCAACGTCTCGACTCCCACGCCCGGCGAACTGATGCTGGTGTCCAGCGCCAGCGGCCTGGGCACGACGCTGGGTGCCTACTCGATCGCCCGCGGATCCGCGGCGGTCGGCAACGGTGCCACGGGCAGCTCCTTGCCGCCAGGCGCGGTAACCGCGGTGGGCGCCGACTTCTTCGGCAATGCACGCTCGATCAACGGCGCCACGAAGCTGGACATCGGCGCGGTCACGCTGACGGCAGCGGCTTCGGGCATTGCCTCGGTGCAGCCGACGGTGCTGACCTTCGGCGCCGTAGCGGTCGGGTCGTCGAGCACGCAAACCGTTACCCTTTCCGCAGGCACCACGCCTCTGACGGGCGTATCGGTCAGTGCCGCGGCCCCGTTCTCTGCCAGCGGCTGCGCGGGCACCGTGGCCGCTAACACCACCTGCACGATCAGCGTCGTGTATACGCCGACAGACGGCAGCGTGGCGACTGGCTCGTTGACGGTGACCGCGACCGGCGGTGGCCCGATCGTGGGCGCGCCCGTGGCGCTGACGGGGAATGGCCTGATCCTCGACCTGAACATGACCCCAGGTTCGGTCGTCTTCGCGCCGTTGGTCGCCAACACGACCAGCCCGACGCAAGACATCACGGTCACCAACCTGTCGGCCGGGTCCATCACGGGCATCAGCCCGGCAGTTGCCGGAACGGGGTTCGCGCGTGTCGTTCCGACGACGGGTACGGCCTGCGCAGCGACTGGCTTCACGCTCGCCGCTGGCGGGACCTGCACGATCGGTGTCGCCTTTGCCCCGACGACCACGGGCTCGGCGAGCGGATCGCTGAGCGTCGTCGCGGATGCGGGATTCAAGGTCGCCGGCCCGGTGACGCTGATCGGCAACGGACTGCCGCCGGTGCCGGTGCTGATTACGATTGCTCCGGTAAGTGGCTACAGCAACAGCACTGTTGCGGTGACGCTGACTGGCAGCTACTTCTCTGGTGCGACCTCCGTGAACGTGACCGGGACTGGCATCACGGTTGGTAGCTTCGTGGTAGTCGACGACAGCCACATTACGACCACCTTTACGATCGCGAATAACGCAACCACGGGAAATGTGAGTGTGGTGACGCCGGGCGGAGCCAGCAACACCGTGACGTTCACGGTTGTGACTCCGCCGCCGCCGACGCTGTCTGGCCTCGCCCCCAGTGCGGGTGTCCGGCCCGCCAGCGGCAGCACCAACTACACCGTTGTGTTGACTGGGACTAACCTCAACCTGCCAGGAACGACGTTGACCGAGGCTTCGCGAAATTTCAGCATCGCCAGTTACACCTTGGACAGTGCGACCCAGATCACGGCCACCCTTACGGTATCGTCCAACACATCGATTGGGCAGAAGACGCTGACCGTCAGAACACCGGGCGGGACCGCCACGGTGAATTTCACGGTACGCTGACCGGCAGCTGATCGGATGGCCTGGGTCATGTGCATGACGCGCAGCGCTCGAAGATGCGGCGCGGCGCTGGTCCTGGCGGTGGCGCTGATGGCTTCAGGGCCTTCACTGGCCGCTTCGCAAGCATCGATGGAACCGATGGTCCCGCAGGCCAGCAGCGCGGGCGCTGAACGCGCGCAGCGCACGGTAGCAACGCCCGGGCGCCAGACCGGCTCGCCGCTCGACCGCCGCGTGGCACTGCTGGCCGCGGAGTTGAACCTGAGCGAGGCGCAGCAGATCCAGGTCAAGGCGGCGCTGCAGCGCCAGCGCGAGGCGGTGCTCAAGGCCTGGAACGACGATACGCTGGAGCCCGCAGTGCGCATTAGCCGCACCCAGGCCATCAGCGAGCGCACGGTCAGTGAAATCCGCGCACTGCTCGACGAAGAGCAGCGCAAGAAATACATCCAGCCGCGCCAACGCGAGGCGACAGTCGGCACCGGCGGCTCGGACGTGGAGTCGTGGATGAATTCGGGCAATCTCACGGCCGGGAAGCTGTAGCGGCGCGGTCCGGACAGCGCGGAGGGGTTGGGCGTGTGCTGCAGCCTTGACCCGGCAGCGCGACGCGGGCAATGTGAACCCATGACAACGTTGCGTGTCCAGGCCTGAACCATGCGACACCCACTATTCATCGTGAGCCTTGCCTCCAGCTTGCTGTGGTCGGCCGCTGCACCGTCGGCTACGCCCACGGGAACCAAGGTTCCATCGCACCATGCGGCCGGCATGCCGGGCAGTGCGCGCCAGTTTTATGCGACGACCTGGGGTGTCGATGAGCTCTCGGCGAAGCTGGTCGAGTCCGGGCAGCTCGTCCGTTTTAATTACCGGGTAATCGACAAGGTCAAGGCTGCGCCGTTCAACAGCCGCGCCTCGAGTCCCGAGATGCTCGATGAGGTCGCGCACGTGGTGCTGCAGGTGCCGACCATGGAGAAGGTCGGCCCGCTGCGCCAGTCCATGCCGCCGGAGGAGGGCATGGTTTATTGGATCCTGTTTTCAAATAAAGGCGAGTTCGTCAAGGCGGGGCACCAGGTCAGCGTGCTGATCGGGCCGGTGCGCATTGACGGCCTGATCGTGCAGTAGGAAAAACCCGGGCGCGGCGGCGCCCGGCTGGCGGTAATCGGGGCGCGACCTGTGCCCGGCGTTTTATGTAAAGCGCATGGCCACGCACGGTCGCCACGCCCATTTCCCGGGGATGTGAACTGCGTACCAAATTTGCCTGCGGCGGGCGCCGAAGGGTGTTCGCCGCCCCGGCGGCGTCCGGGTAGCCTTACACGGTAACTTTCGGCCACGCGCCTGTGCAGGCAGACGCGGCCCACACGACGCAGGAGTTATCCCTTGATGTTGACGAGCTCCCCGCCGAAGTCCCTGGGTGTCGGGGTCATTCTCGCCATCGCGAGCCTGGGCGCATCGGCCACGATCGCAGCCACTCCGGCGCCAACCGTAAGTGCGGCGCCGGGACCTGCGCTGCCGTCGCTCACGGCGGCACAGATTGTCGAACGCAATGTCACCGCCCGCGGCGGTCTCGCGGCGTGGCAAGCCGTCCAGACCATGTCCTGGAAGGGCAAGATGGGAGCGGGCGGTACCGTGTATGAAACAGTGTCGCCGAAGGGGCAGCTGGAGCAAAAACACCGCGAGGAAGTGCTGTTGCCGTTCACGCTCGAGTTCAAGCGCCCGATGAAGAGCCGGCTTGAACTGGAATTCAACGGCAAGACGGCCGTGCAGGTTTTCGATGGCGTGAATGGGTGGAAGTTGCGCCCGTACCTCGGTCGGGAGAACTGGGACGCCTTTACGCCCGAGGAATTGCACCAGGCCGCGATGGCGCCGGGCATCGACGGCTTCCTCATCGACTATGCCGCCAAGGGCGCACGGGTCGAAGCGGCCGGCACCGATACAGTCGAGGGTCATGCCGCCTACAGGCTCAAGGTCACGCGCAAGGATGGACAGGTCCGCAATGTCTGGGTGGACGGGCAGAGCTTCCTGGACCTCAAAGTGGACGGTGAGCCGCGCAAGCTCGACGGCCGGCCGCATGCGGTCGCCGTCTATCTCCGCGACTACAAGCGCGACCAGGGCCTGATGATCCCTCACCTCCAGGAGACGGTGGTGCAGGGTGTCCAGGGCTCGGAGAAGATCACGATCGAGACTGTCGCCGTGAATCCAAAGCTCGACGATGCGCGTTTCACCAAACCCAAGTAAATGAATTTAAAACCTTATGACCGTAGCCGTTGAATCGCGAATGCCCTACTTGCCGCTGCGGCGGCTGTCCGTGCTGCTGGTGGACGACCACACCATCCTGCGGGAGGGTCTGCGGGCCCTGCTCGAATTGCAGGCCGACCTGGTGGTCGCCGATGCGGTGGGCACCTTCGAGGAAGCGGTCGAGAGCGCCACCCGGCTGCAGCCCGACATCGTGCTGACGGACATCGGCCTGCCGGGTCGTTCCGGGCTTTTGCTGGTTCGTGAGCTCCGGCGGGTTTGCCCGGCGGCGCGCATCGTGTTGCTGACCGCGCACTGCAGCGAGGAATACATTCGCGCCGGGCTCGATGCCTGCGCCGACGGCTATGTGCTCAAGGACTGTGGCCACGCCGAGCTGATATCAGCCATCCGTACAGTTGCGGGCGGCCAGCACTTCCTGTGCAAGTCGGTGGCGTCCCAGGTGATGGCGACCTACGTCCACCGAGGCGAGCAGCGTGTCAAGCAGGATCCGCTGCAGGCCGTGACTTCGCGCGAGCGGCAGCTCTTGACGCGCATCGCCTCCGGGCATTCAAATAAGGCGATTGCGCGCGAACTCAAACTCAGTGTCAAAACCGTCGAGAAGCACCGCGCCAACCTGATGCGTAAACTTTCACTCCACAACGCCGCTGACATCACGCGTTTCGCGATGCAGCACCATCTGATGGGCCAGGACAACGGCGCGTTGCTGGCCGCCACTGAACTGGTGGGCAACCCCGCGTGATGACGGGCCGCCAGCTGCGTCCGCGCTCGCGGCTGTGGTGGCTGGCGCTGTGCGCGCTTGCGGTTTTCGCCTTGCGCGCGCTGGTTCCCGTGGGATACATGTGGACCGCGACCGAAGGGCATTCGCGCCTGGTGTTGTGCCCGGCCGGCATGCACCATGCGCCCGGCATGCACCACAGCGGGCATGAGGCGCCCGCGAACGACCATTGCCCCTACGCGCACTCAGGCGGCGCCGGATTGCTGGCCGCGCAGCTCGCGCCAGTCGAGCCCTATTATTCACTGCTGCAGCCGGCACGCGCGCCGGTTGTCATTTCCGTTTCTGCAGCGCCACCACCCCGGTATCACGCGCCGCGCGGTCCACCGTCTCTCGCCTGAAAACCCTGCCCGCGTTTGCAGCCTGGCGGCCGTTGCCGCGGGGGCTGTCAGCATAGGTTTCAGCGTGGAGACGATCGTGAGAAGTCGATGCATAGGTTTGGCGTTGGTCGCCGCGGCATTTCCGGCGCTTGGCTTGGCCTGCGCCTGCGGCTGCGGCATATTTGACGTGGGCACGAGCTCGATGTATGCGAGTCATGCCGGCTTCATGGCCTTTCTTGAGTATGACTACATGGACCAGAGCCACAACTGGAGCGGCACTTCGAGCGCGCCGGCGGCCAATAATGACGACAAGGCGATACGCACGCAGTTCATGACTGCGGGCGGCCAGTACCAGTTCAATCGTTCCTGGGGCCTCACCGTCGAGGTGCCATACTGGCATCGCGAGTTCGTGTCGACC
>Ga0209048_10001413_pt1 | contig 24813 bp, 25 predicted proteins | sample FrelakmetCRP12CR_FD_187146 | JGI IMG/M metagenome (GOLD analysis project Ga0209048, IMG submission 187146) | Freshwater lake sediment microbial communities from the University of Notre Dame, USA, for methane emissions studies - CRP12 CR (SPAdes)... | ecosystem: Environmental > Aquatic >... | reverse complement strand
CGCGCCCGTCGGCGACGAGCGCCGCCGATCGGCCTGCGTCGCGCGCAGCGGCGACGATCGAAAGCGAGTCCGACACGCTGTCAGCAGGCTGCTAGGGCAGGCGCCGGAACTTGCGGAAGTCGGGCTTGCGCTTCTCGAGGAAGGCGTTCTTTCCTTCCTGCCCTTCCGCCGACAGATAGTAGAGGAGAGTCGCGTTGCCGGCGAGCTCCTGCAGCCCCGCCTGCCCGTCGCAATCGGCGTTGAGCGCCGCCTTGAGGCAGCGCAGCGCGATCGGGCTCATCGTGAGCATCTCGCGGCACCACTGCACCGTTTCCGCCTCGAGCCGCTCGTATGGAACGACGCAGTTGACGAGGCCCATCTCGAGCGCCTGCGCCGCGTCGTACTGGCGGCAGAGGAACCAGATCTCGCGCGCCTTCTTCTGGCCGACGATGCGCGCCATGTACGCGGCGCCGTAGCCGCCGTCGAAGCTTCCCACCTTGGGGCCGGTCTGCCCGAAGCGCGCGTTGTCGGCGGCGATCGTGAGGTCGCAAATCATGTGCAGCACGTGCCCGCCGCCGATCGCGTAGCCCGCGACCATCGCGACGACCGGCTTCGGCAGCGTGCGGATCTGCCGCTGCAGGTCGAGCACGTTGAGGCGCGGCACGCCGTCCTTGCCGACGTAGCCGCCGTCGCCGCGGACGCGCTGATCGCCGCCGGAGCAGAAGGCGTCCCTGCCCTGCCCGGTCAGGATGACGACGCCGATGTCGGCATCGTCGCGCGCATCGGCGAACGCCGCCTCCATCTCCTGCACGGTCTCGGGCCGGAACGCGTTGCGGACCTCGGGGCGGTTGATCGTTATCTTCGCGATGCCTTCGGCGGCCTTCGCGTAGAGAATGTCCCGGTAGCGCGCAACCGGAATCCACTCCGGCATCGGCAGTGTTGACGCATTCATCGTGTTCTCCGTGTTGTCTCGCGGCGCTGCGCACCGCTTCGGGATACTGCGCTTGCACGCGCGAGCTTCGCTCCTTGGCTTCGCCCTGCTCGCACGGGTGTCCTCGGGCCTTGGCTCGCTTCGCTCGCCCGCCTCGCTCAGTCGACCCTTGCCCCCGAGGCGCGGATGATCTTCGCCCATTTCGCCTTTTCGGCGACGACGTGCCGCGCGAGGTCTTCGGGCGACCCGGGCACCGCGATCGCGCCGTGCGCGATCAGCATTTCCCGCAGGTCGGCTTCGTCCAGCGCCTGCCGGATCGCGGCATTGAGCTTGTCGACGATGGCGGGCGGCGTGCCCGCCGGCGCGAAGATGCCGTCCCATGCGCTGACGTCGAATCCCGGCACGCCCGATTCGGCGATGGTCGGCAGATCCGGCGCGCCGGGAAAGCGCCGCGCCGTGGACACCGCGAGCCCGCGCACCCTGCCGCCCTTCGCGAGCGGAATCGCGTTCGGCATCACGTCGATCATCATCTGCACCTGGCCCGCCATCAGGTCGGTCGCCGCCGCGGCGCCGCCGCGATAGGGCACGTGGACGATGTCGATGCCCGCCATCGTCTTGAACAGCTCGCCCGCGAGATGCGACGTCGTCCCGTTCCCGGCCGATCCGAAGTTGAGCTTGCCCGGATGCGCCCTGGCATACCGGACGAGTTCGGAAACGGTAGTTGCCGGGACCTCCGGATTGACAATCAGCATCGCTCCGATCAGCGTCATTCGCGACACCGGCGCAAAGTCGGCGACCGGGTCGAAGCGCAGGTTGCCGTAGAGCGTCTCGTTGATCGCGTGCGTGCCGTTCGTTCCGTAGAGCAGCGTGTAGCCGTCCGGCGCGGCCCGCGCTACGATCTCGGCGCCGACGTTGCCGCCGGCGCCGGGCCTGTTCTCGATGACGACGGGCACGCCGAGCACGTGCGAGACGCGCGGCATGATCATCCGTGCCAGATTGTCGGCGCCGCCGCCGGCGGGAAACGGGACGACCAGCTTGACCGGCCGGTCGGGATAATCGGCCGATGCCGACAACGGGACCAGCGTGCCGAGTGCTGCGAGCGCGATCGCAAGGAGCCTGCTCGCGACACCCGCTCCGCGCCGCGGGGCGGCGAAACGCGCATCAGCCATCGAGATCGACGTGGGTGTAGGTGCGGCCGTTCTCGACCTGTGCGGCGACGAGTCTGCGCACGATCGCCGCGGCCACGTCGGCCGGGTCCTTGAGCAGCCCGTTTTCCTTGAAGCTGCGAAACAGACCGACGCTCGGGAACTCGGCGGGATCCTGACCGCGCATGAATTGCTGCATCCCGGTCTCGAAGATTCCGGGCCGCAGCGTGATGCATTCGAGCGACGTCCCCGCGTGATCGGCGACGAGCGAGCGCGTCAGCATCTCGAGCGCCGCCTTGGACATGCAGTAGGCGGCGCTGCCGGCGACCGCCGACTGCGCGGCGCCGGACGAAATGTTGATGATCCGGCGCGGCGGCACGGACCCGGGAAATGCGCGCAGGAAGAGATCGGCGATGACGAGCGGCGCCGCGATGTTGGTCGCAAACGCCGATTCGACCGCCGCGGCGTCGAGGCGCCCGATCAGCCCGACCGGCGTCGCCACGGCCGCATTGTTGATCAGCGTGACCGCGGACGGATTGGATTCGGCCAGCGCGCGCAGCGCCGGCGCGACGCTCGCGGCGATCGCGACCGGATCCGCGAAATCGCAGGCGACGTGGCGGAACCGCGCGCCCGCGAGCTTCGCGCTCGCCGTGCGGCCGATCCCGACTACGGTCGCGCCGCTTCCGAGGAGCGCCTGCGCCAGCGCCTCCCCCAGCCCGCGCGATACGCCCGTGACGATGACTGCATGCATGTTTCTTCTCCGCGACGGTCGTCAGCGTAGCATGACCGCGCCTGCGCGAATCCCCGGCGGCGCGCAAGGCCTCGGCTCGCGCGGCCGGAACACGGACACGTCGTCGAACAACCGGGCACCGAGCCGCTCGCTATCCCATCCCGGCAGCGCGGCGATGGGGAGCGGTAGCAGCGACTCGGGCGACCACGTGTCGCCGGCCTCCGCGATCCGCCGCGCGGCGGCCGCGTCGAGCGCCGCCGCAAGCGCTCCCGGCTCGTCCGGCAGCGGCCCCGCAGGAATCGGCAGCACCAGCGCGTGCGCGGTGATGGCCCGATACGGGACGACGCATTTCGCGAGGAGCCCGTGTCCGACCGCGACCGCGCGCAATGGCCGTGCGCCGGCCTCGCCGATGTCGCCGAACGCCGCGCGCCATTCATGCGCCTCCCACAGCCGCACCCGCCAGGGATCGGCGCAGGCCACGAGCAGCCCGGATTCGTCGAGCAGCGTCGCCGCGTCGCGCGCGCGCGCGCGGGATCCGGCCGCGGGCGCCGGCCGCGCCGCGACGTGGACGGCGTTGAGCGCAGCCTTCGTGCGCGGGAACGCGAGCCAGGCGAGCGCGTTGCAGAAGTCGTGCAGGCTGCCGCCGCGAACGGCGACCTCGCCCGTCTCCGCGATGCGCCTCTCGTAATCGAGCGCCCTGCCGCGCCGCGCGGACGCCGGAACGAAGCGGACGCGCGTCCCGCCGGGAAGCGCGAGACCTGCTGCGCGCGCGTGGCCGTCGAGCGCCGCGCACGCGGGAATCTCCGCGAAGCTCCCGGCCTCGAGCCATCGCGCGTACGGGGCAAAGGCCGGATGCGCGTCCGCCGTCAATGCCGGCCGCCGAGCGAGAGCACGACGACGACGACGACGAGGATCGCGAGCACCAGCAGCGCGACCTTCCACGGGCTCTTCGGGTACTCGCCGCGGATGGCGCCGGTGACGCCGTTCATCACGCACTGGAACGCCCGCGTGCCGTAGTTGTACGAGAGGAACCAGATCGGTGCGAGGATGTGCTTGAACGTCTGCGCCGAATAATCGGCGCGCACCTCGAGATTGCGGAACGTGTCGCCCGGGACCTGCTGCCCGCACATCACACGGACCTTCGCATCCATCGCGTCGCGCGCGCGCTGCGCGGCGGCGACGAGGTCGATCTGGTAACGCTCGACGATCCACCCGGCGACGAAGCCCGCGTCGTAGGGCTTCAGCGCCTGCATCGGGAACGGCTCGACGCCACGCAGAAGATCCGGATGCACGCCGACCGACGCGCAGACGAGATCGTTCGCGAAATCGTATTGGAGCCGCCCTGCGGCGGGCTCCCAGCGCACCTGCTGGACCTGGCGCGTGCGCATCTGCCCGCCCTCGGAATACGTCTCGGTGGTGTAGTAGTAATGACCGGCCTCGGCGGTCCACGCAGCGTCGACGTGCGCGTTGAACGTCCAGTACGGCAGGTAGACGCCGCGCACCGTGTCGGTCAGCGCCCTCCGCTTGAGCGCCGACGGCGCGAGCCAGAGCTTGCCGTACCAGGCGCGGATGCCGTCGCGCGCGCCGGTTTCGCTCACCGTGAACGGCAGCACGCTCTCGGGACGGAGGGCCGGCTTCGTTTCGGCGTACGGGACGAGCTGCGCCGACCCGCAGAACTCGCAGTTCTGCGCCTGCCGCTTCGGATCGAGCACCGAGATCGCGTTGCAGCTCTGGCACTTGACCTGCCGCTTGTCCGCCTGCCAGCCGCGCGCGTCGTCGGGGAGCCCTCGCAGCGCCGCGACGAGATCGTGCTCGGCGATCGCGCCATCCGCGCCGAGCTGCGCCGGCGATTCGGTGCCGCAGAACGGGCAGACGAGCTCCTGCTTCGCGGGGTTCCAGATCGCCTCGCCGCCGCAGGCCGGGCAGGCGAACTTCGACAGCGCAATCGTCTCGGCCATCAGGGTTTGCCCGCCGCCTGCGTCACGGATCAGCGCAAGGCGTAGCCGATGACGAGCCAGGTCCCGTCGGCGGTGCGCTCCAGCGAAACCGCCTCGTACGCATCGACCTTGTTCGCAAAATTCGTCCGGAACTGGATGTTCGCGTACTCGCCCGGAGGAAGGTCTTCAACGTCCGACTTGAACGACGTCGCGACGGCCGTGCGCGACTCGAGCGCACCGAGCGGCGCACGGTAGGTCTTGAGCGCGTCGCGCCACTTGTCGAGCGGAAAGGCCTCGTCGAACTTGGGGCCGGCGATTTTCCAGCTCGCGTCCGCGTCGCCCTTGTCGACCAGCGCCAGCCAGGCACGCGCGGCCGACTGCGCCGCGCCCGCGCGCGGATCCTGCGCCGCCGCCGGAAGCGCCGCCAGGGCGCATGCCAGCACGAGCAGCGCACCGGCCATCCAGCGCGCGGAACGCGCGATGGCGCTCATGATTTCAGGAATGCGTCGACGGCGGCGCGGGTCACGCGCCACTGCGTGCCGATCTTCTTTCCCTTGAGGTCGCCCGACTCGAGGCTCGCCATCACGTCGGACTCGCCGACGCCCAGCGTCTGCGCGACCTGCGCGGGCGTCATGAGGTCGGGCGCCGCCGCCGCCGCTGGCGCCGGCGCGGGGATGCCCGGCGTGCCCTGCGCCATGATGCCGCCGGTCTGGTTGATCATCTGCTGCGCCATCGCCATGCCGACGGCCATTTCGGCGCCGATGCCGCCGACACCGCCGGTGCCGCCCTTCTCCATTCCCTGCGCCATCTGGAACTTGACGTAGTCGTTGAGGTTCCCGACCGCGGCCATGCTCGAGCGCTTGTCGATAGCCGCCTCGACTTCCGGCGGCACCGAGACGTTCTCGACGACGAAGCTCGTCATCTCGAGGCCGTACTTCTCGCCGATCGCCGGGTTGATGAGCGGCAGGAGCGCGCCGCCGAGCTCGGTGTAGCGCGCGGCGACGTCGAGCGCCGGGATCTTCGCGTTGGCGAGCGCATCGGAGAACACGCTGACGATCCGCGCACGCATCGTGTCGTTGAATTCGTCGAGCCGGAAGTGGTCGTCGGTGCCCGCGACCTCCTTCAGGAACTTCTTGACGTCGACGACGCGGAAATCGTAGATGCCGTATGCGCGGAGCCGCACGATTCCGAAGTCGGCGTCGCGCATCATCACGGGATTCGCGGTGCCCCACTTGTTGCCGGTGAACACGCGCGTGACGACGTAATAGACGTCGGCCTTGAACGGGCTCTCGAAGCCGTATTTCCATCCCTTGAGGTCGGTCAGGATCGGGATGTTGTCGGTCGTCAGCGAGTGCTTGCCCGGGCCGAAGGTGTCGCCGAACTGCCCCAGGTAGACGAACTGGGCGACCTGCGACTCGCGCACGACGAGCTGCGCGCCGTTCTTGATTTCCTTGTCCTCGTCGGGGAAGCGGAACGACAGAGTGTCGCGCGAGTCGTCCGTCCACTCGATGATGTCGATGAACTGCTTCTTCAGGAAATCGATGATCGCCATCTGGGCATCCTTTTCGGGGGGATCGGCCGTCGCCGCGGCCGCGCTATTTCTTCGCCGTGGTCTGCCTCGCGAGCTCCGCGTCGGCCTGGGCGAGCTCGGATTCGAGCCGCGCCTTCGGGATCGCGCCGGGGACGATGCTGCCGTCGGCAAACACCAGCGTCGGCGTCGCCGACACCCTCAGCTTCTGGCCGAGGGTGTTGGTCGCGGCGACCGGGTTGTCGCAGTCGCCCTTGTTTTCGGGCAGCCTGCCCGACGTGAAGAACTCGTCCCACGACTTCGCGCGGTCGGCCGAGCACCAGATCATCCTCGACTTCCGCGCCGAGTCGGGGTGGAGGGCGTCGATCGGGTAGAGAAACGTATAGATCGTGACGTTGTCGATGCCCTTGAGCTCGTCTTCCAGCTTCGCGCAGAACGGGCAATCGGCGTCGGAGAAGATCGCGAGCTTGCGCGCTCCGTTGCCCCTCACGCGCTTGAACGCGAGATTGAGCGGCAGCGTGTCGAACGCGACGCGGTTCAGCTTGCGCAGCTTCGCTTCGGTGAGGTTCTCCTTGGTGGCGGCGTCGTAGATCGAGCCGGCCATCACGTAGTTGACCTTGCTGTCGGTATAGAGCAGCTGGTCGTCCAGCTGCACTTCGTAGAGGCCGAAATACGGACTCTTGGTGACGCCGCGAACGCCCGCGGAGGGGAATTTCTGCTCGACGAGCTTCTTCACGGCCAGCGCGTCGCCGGTGATCGGTGCGGACCCGGGGGCAGGCGCCGGGGGCGTCTCCGCCGCAGCCGCCGCGCCGACGATGAACGCGGAAATGACCGCGACGGCGAGCCGCATTCGCCGGATTCCTGTCTTGTCGTGAACCATTGTCTTCTCCATGGGAATGCGATTTTAACAGCTAGCGCAGCGCGGGCTCAGCCAGCAGCCGCTTTACGAAGGGCAGCCGGTCGACGGCGGTCATCCCGAGATTCCGCGCGGCGCGCGCCCAGGGGGCGCGCAGGCCGAACAGGTGGGCGAGCGAATCGGTCACCGTCTGCATCGCGCGCACCGGTCCGGCGCGGCGGCGCGCATAACGGTCGAGGAGGATCGGCGCGCCGGCGTCGCGGACCGGTCCGCGCTCGCGCAGGATCGCCGCGAGCGCCTCGACGTCGCCGAATCCCAGGTTCACGCCCTGTCCGGCGAGCGGGTGCACGCCGTGCGCGGCGTCGCCGCACAGCGCGAGCCGGTGCGCGACCACGGCCGGCAGGCGGAGGAACTGGAGCGGAAACCCGGCGGCGGGCGTGATGCATTCGAAGGCGCCCAGCGCGTCGCCCCCCGCGGCGGCTGCGCGCGTCGCGAGCGCATCCGGCGCGAGCGCCCGCAGCTCGGCGGCCTGTGCGTCGGGCGCCGACCACACCATCGACACGCGTCGGTCGGGCAGAGGCAGCCAGGCGAGGATTCCGCCGTCGTCCCGGAACCATTGGCGGGCCCGGCCATGGTGGGCCCGCTCGCACGCGAAATTGGCGACCACGGCCGTCTGACCGTACGGGCGCGGCACCGCGACGATCCCCGCGCTCGCGCGAACCCACGAGCGCAGGCCGTCGGCGCCCACGACGAGGCGCGCCGTCAGCGTCGCGCCGTCGTCGAAGCGCAACAGGGCGCGTTCCGCGGCGTACCCGATCGCGGCGAGCTCCCGCGGCGCATGGACGGCGACGCCGGTCGTGCGCAGCTTGAGGGTCAGCGCTTCGCGCAGCGCCCGCTCCTCGACGATCCATGCGAGCGCGCGTTCGCCGAGGTCGTGCGCCGAAAAGCGGAGCACGGCGCCGTCGTCGCCCTCGACCCGCATCGACTCGACGGGTGCGATCCGCTCGGCGGGCAGCGCCTGCCACGCCCCGAGGGCGCGCAGCAGCGACGCGCTGCCCGGGCTGATCGCGTAGACGCGCGAATCCCAGTCGCTCCCGGCGGGCCGCTCGTCGGGCAGCTTCAGCGGTTCCCGACCGATGAGCGCCGTGCGGAGCCCCGCCTCGGCGAGGGCGACCGCGAGGGCCAGCCCGACCAGCCCCGCGCCCGCGACGGCAACGTCGAAATCGGCTTCAGGTCCGGTCATTTCGGGGGGAGCGTCTCGATGACATGGTTCTGATTCGTGTAGATGCAAATGTCGCCCGCTATGGCCAACGACCGCTTCACGATGTCCGCCGCGGGCAACGGAGTGTTCTCCAGCAAGGCCCGTGCCGCCGCCTGCGCGTACGGGCCGCCCGAGCCGATCGCGACGATGCCGAACTCCGGCTCGAGGACGTCGCCCGTCCCGGTGATGACGAGTGACGCCGTGTGGTCGGCGACGGCCAGCATCGCCTCCAGCCGGCGCAGGATGCGATCGGCCCGCCAGTCCTTCGCGAGCTCGACGGCCGCCCGCGTCAGGTGCCCCTGATGCTTGTCGAGCTTGGCCTCGAAGCGCTCGAACAGGGTGAAGGCGTCGGCCGTCGCGCCGGCGAACCCGGCGAGCACGCGGTCGTTGTGGATCCGGCGCACCTTGCGGGCGGTCGCCTTGATCACGACGCTGCCCAGCGTGACCTGGCCGTCGCCGCCGAGCGCAACCGCGCCGTCCCGCCGCACCGAGAGAATCGTCGTGCCGTGAAAAAGTTCCATTGGACCTGTCCGCCGCGCGCCGCGCGCCAATCGTTGCTATCTCCGGGGAGCGCCATGGCGCCTCGCGCAACGGCTGGCGCGCCGCTTCGCGGCGCCTGCCCGGGCACCGGGCGCACCCCGCCCGGTCACATTCCGCCGCTATTCTCTCTTCTTGACGAAGTGCCGGGGCGAAATGCCGATGAGCAGCAACATGGCCCGGATGATCGGCGTCGCCCCGATGATCTGGACCGACTTGCGCTGCGTCTCGACGCGGCTGATGAGATTGAACAGCGCGCCGGCGCAGACGAAATCGACGCGCTCGACCGCCGTCATGTCGACCGCGCACACTGGGCGCTCCTGGGCGAACAGCGCGAGCTTGCCGAGTTGCGGCGTGGTGGCGCCGGCCATGACGCCTGACCAGACCAGGGCCTCGCCAACGACATCGGATTCCTCCGGCGGCGCGGCGGCGTCGCCCTCCGGAGCACCCTTTCCGGGCGGCGGCGCCTTGGGCGCGGGCGGGGGCTCCCATGAAGGCGGGGACACCTCGAAGGCCACGGCGAACTCGACGGCCCGGTCCTCGAACCGGACCCGGTCGTTCGCCCATTGCAGCAGCTCGAGCGAAAGCAGCCACGCGCCCTCGCCGCCTTCGACGCCCCGCTTGAGCGCGGCGTCGAGCATCGGCTGCAGCTTCTCCATGCGCTGCAGCTGCAGCTGGAATTTCTGCAGCCTCGCGTCACCGAGCGCCTGCGCGAGCAAACGCGCGCCGGCGTCGTCGAATCCCGTCACCGACAACGCGTCCAGCCGGGTACCGGCGAGCGATTTCGCCATTGCCTTGCGCAGTCCTTCGAGCTGCGTCGCGGTCGCGGCGGTCAGCTTGCCGGTGAGGCCCACGTACCCGCCCGGCGCCGCGCGCGGTCCGGGTCGCGGCGTGGTCGTCGACGCTTCCCAGGGCGGCGCCGTGCGCTCGAACTGGACGACGTACTGGAGCGCCAGCTGGTCGAATGCCGCACGGTCGCCGGCGCGCTGCAGGAGGTCGAACAGCGCGAGCCAGGCGAGGGGCGACACCTTCGCGTCCTCGTCGGTCTTGACGCCCTGCTCGAGGATCGCCCGGGCCCCGCCTGCCTGTCCGCTCGCGTAGAGCAGCGCCGCGTTCTCCAGCACCGAACAGAGCCCCGGATTGGCTTGCGCGACCTCGAACGCCTGCTGTGCCGGCGCCCAATCGATCAGGCTCGCGCCCGTCATCGAAATGTCGCCCGCAGGATCGACCCGCGGCGGCGTGTTGCCGACCCGCACCGCCGCCCGTGCCGCGACATCCCGTGCCGTGGGCGCGGGCATTGCCCGCGGCGCGAACAGCGGCGACGTGCGCTCCGCCTTCGCGGGTTCGCGCGCTTTCGGCTCCGGCTTTTTCGCGGGTGGTTTCTGGAACAACGCCATTGAAAGGTCAATCGTTAGGAGGCATTCGCGCCGCAGGCTCTGAATCGGTCGATCCGGCGTGAAGAGCGGCGAATGTCCCGCGCGGCAAAGTGGACTGATGATTATCGGCCTGCCCTCTTCGGGGATCAAGCGAGGGGCGAATTGCCGTGCGGCCCGGGGCCGCGGCTTGCTAGAATGGACGTCGCCCGGTCCATTGGCCGCTCAACGTGGAGAAAGCGCATGAAAAACCCGCTCGACTCGCTCTGGGGGACGGTCATTTCCGGCGTCGTCCTGACCGTTATCCTGTACGAAGTAGTGAAGAATTTTCTCAACTGACCGGGAGGCGACGATCATGGAACTGGTTCCCGCACTCGCACGCTGGCTGCATTTGCTCTCCGGAATCATGTGGATCGGCCTGCTGTATTACTTCAACTTCGTCCAGGTGGCGGCGATGAAGGCCGCGACGGCGGACGGCACCGCAGCCGGGATCTCCAAGCACGTGGCGCCGCGCGCGTTGCTGTTCTTCCGCTGGGCCGCGGTCGTGACCTGGCTCGCCGGGGCCGCGCTGCTCGGCGGCTATTTCGTCAGCGCGTTCACGCTGTCGAAGGGTTACGCCGGCATCGGCGTGGGCGCGTGGCTCGGCACGATCATGCTGTTGAACGTCTGGGGGCTGATCTGGCCCAATCAGAAGAAGATCCTCGGGCTCAAGCCCGCGACCGACAAGGAGAAAAACAAGGCACGCCGCGTCGCGTTCCTCGCGTCGCGCACGAACACGATGCTTTCGATCCCGATGCTGTTCTTCATGGCCACCGGCTGGCACCACCCGTTCTGAGGCCGGCGGCGCCCGAGGCGGCGTGCAGCCGCAAAGGAAAAGGGGATGGATCCATGGGGTCCATCCCCTTTCTCACGATCGTTCGCGATTGTCGGGCCGGACATCGCGGCCCGGTGCGGTTCTGCCGCGGATGGCCCACCCCGCACGGCCTCCATGAATGTGCCAGTGCGGGGCCGTCGCGTCGTCGGCCTCAAGCGTCGACCCGCGCTAGTCCCCGTAGAGCTTCTGCACCCGCTCGCGCCGTTCCTGCGCCTCGAGCGAAAGCGTGGCCGTGGGCCGGGCGAGCAGCCGCGGTATGCCGATCGGCTCGCCGGTCTCGTCGCAATAGCCGTAGTTGCCGTCGTCGATCAGCTTGATCGACTTCTCGATCTTCTTCAGGAGCTTCCGCTCGCGGTCGCGGGTGCGCAACTCGAGCGTGTACTCCTCCTCGAGCGTCGCGCGGTCGGAGGGGTCCGTCGTGATCTCGCTCTCGCGCAGGTGCTCGCCGGTATCGTCGGCGTTCTGCAGGAGCTGGTCGCGCAGCTCGACCAAGCGCTGCCGGAAGAAGGCGAGCTGCGCCTCGTTCATGTAGTCCTTGTCCGGCGCCTTCAGCAGGTCCTCCTCGGTGAGGACCTTGGGCTTCTTGGCGACGGTTGCGCTCGCGGTTGCCTGCTTCGCTGCCATTCTGACCTCTGTGCCTTTCATGGTGCCGCTGCGCGCATCGACCGGATTCCGGGGCTCACCCGATCCACCCGACCGGGTTGCCGCGCGCCGGCGGTGGCGCTCCTGCATGACATCGCCGCCGCATTAAACCGTTCATTATAGCCGGTCGCCCCCCAACATCGCCACCCTTCTCCCGACGCCGAGTGCATCGGGCCCGCCCCGGCCGGGTCGCCCCGTATAATCTTGGAAAAACAAGGCCCTTCCATGACACCCCCCGCCGGAAATGCCGCCCGCGCCGCGCCCGCGACCCTCTCGCTGGCGCAGCCCGACGATTGGCACGTCCACCTCCGGGACGGCCCGGCGCTGTTCGCGGTGGTCGCCGCGACGGCACGCACGTTCAGCAGAGCAATCGTCATGCCCAACCTGGCGCCGCCGGTGACGACGACGGACCGGGCCGCCGCCTATCGCGACCGGATCCTCGCCGCGCTTCCGGGCGGGTCCGGTTTCCTGCCGCTGATGACGCTCTATCTGACCGATGACACCGACGCCGCCGAAATCGCGCGGGCCGCGGCGTCGGGGTTCGTCCATGCGGTGAAGTATTACCCGGCCGGCGCGACGACCAACTCGGCATCCGGCGTCACCGCGCTGCAGCGCGTCTATCCCGCGCTGGCGGCGATGGAGCGGCACGACGTCGTGCTGTCGGTGCACGGCGAGGTGACGGATCCCGACGTCGACGTCTTCGATCGCGAGCGCGTCTTCGTCGAGCGCCATCTCGCCGCGATCGTGCGCGACTTCCCGGGCCTGCGCATCGTGCTGGAGCACGTCACGACGCGGGACGCCGCCGACTTCGTCAGCGCGGCGCGCGACGGTGTCGCCGCGACGATCACGCCGCAGCACCTGCTGTACTCGCGCAACGCGCTCTTCGCCGGCGGCCTGCGCCCGCATTTCTACTGCATGCCGATCCTGAAGCGCGAGTCGCACCGGCAGGCGCTGGTCGCGGCGGCCACGTCGGGATCGCCGAAATTCTTCCTGGGAACCGATTCGGCGCCGCATGCGAAGCAGAGGAAGGAGTCGTCGTGCTGCGGCGCCGGCTGCTACACGGCGCATGCGGCGCTCGAGCTCTACGCGGAGGCCTTCGAGGACGCCGGCGCGCTCGACCGGCTCGAAGCCTTCGCAAGTTTCTTCGGCGCCGACTTCTACCGCCTCCCGCGCAACGCCGGCCGGATCACGCTCTCGCGCGAGGCGTGGACCGTGCCGGAGTCCTATCCCTTCGGGGACGGCCTGCTGGTGCCGCTGCGCGCCGGCGAAACGATTCGCTGGCGCGCGGGAACCCCCGCAGCCCGGGTGTTATCCTAGCCGTTCGAAGCCAGCCAGACCGTCGCCGCCCGTGCCAGCGCAAGCTGTCGCGGGGGGAGGAAAGTCCGGGCTCCGCAGAGCAGGATGCCGGGTAATCCCCGGCCGCTATAAGTCGCCGCTAGCGCGAACGACGAAGGTGAGGAACAGGGCCACAGAGACGAGTCGCCGCGGGTCAAACCGCGGCGGGTGAAACGCGGCAACCTCCATCCGGAGCAACACCAAGTAGGCGGACATTGACGCTGCTCGCCGAGTCCGCGGGTAGGTGGCACGAGCGCACCGGCAACGATGCGCCTAGAGGAATGGCGGTCATAGCGCGTCTTACCGACGCGCCGTAACAGAACCCGGCTTATCGGCTGACTTCGGCTTTACACCACGACGCCCCGCGGCGGGATCCGCGGGGCGTCGCCCTTTCGGCGCCCCGCTATCCGGCATCGCCGCGCCCGCGAATCGCGAGCTGGTAGGCGCACAGCGAAACGAGCCCGCCCGCGGCGAGCAGGCACAACGTGATCGCCCGCGTCGGGTCGAACGGAAACGCGAGCGTCAGCATCACCGGCGCGACGGCGCGGGCGATGAGCTGCGGCTGCGCGAGCCGCCCCAGCAGCGTCCCGAATTCGCGCCGCCCGAAGAGCTCGGCCGGCACGGTTCCGCGAACGATCGTCATCACGCCGTTGCTGACGCCGTAGAGCAGCGCGAAGCCGACCGCCGCCGCCGTCGACCCGCGCATCTGCGTCAGCAGCGCGAGCGCGAGCGCAAGAAGGACGAAAGCGAGCGTGCCGACGGTCCGCGGGCGCAGATGCCGCCCGTGCGAGAACTCGGCGATCCGTCCGGCGACCTGCATCGGCCCGAACAGCGCGCCTATCAGCACGGCGTCGCCGGCCGGGATTCCCGCCGTCGTCATGAAGCCGATCAGGTGCGCGGTCACCGCGGACGCGATGAAGGCCGCGCCCGCGAGCGCGATCGCGAGCCACATGAACGTCCGCCGCGCGGCGGCGGTGACATGGGGCGCTTCCGCCGCGGCCGGCGGCGGCGCGGTCTCCGCGTGGCGCGCGCCCCGCGGTATCGCCATGAGATGCAGCGGCAGGCAGACCGCGACGTGCAGCACCGCGTACACCGCAAACGTCGCACGCCAGCCGACGGCGTCGGACAGCCATTGCGACGCCGGCCAGAACACCGTGGAGGCGAAGCCGCCGAACAGCGTGAGCGCGGTGATCGCGCGGCGGTAATGGATGCCGCTGATGTGGTGCAGCGTCGCGAACGCCGGGTCGTAGAGGCAAAGCGCCATCGCGACGCCCGCGAGAATCCAGCCGGCACACACCGACACCGGCCCCTGCGCGAGCGCGAGCGCCACGAGCGCGAGTGCGCCGACGACCGAGCCCGCCCCCAGCACCTCGCGCGCGCGTCCGGCGTCGATCAGCCGCCCCACCAGCGGCGACGCCGCGCCCGACACGAAAAGGCCGGCGGAAAATGCGCCGAACAGGAGCATGTCGCCGACGCCAAGCTCCGCGCGCATCGGCGCGCCGAGCACCGCGATCGTGTAGTAGAGCGTGCCCCAGGAGACGATCTGCGCGACGCCGAGCGCGGCGATCCTGGCGCCGAGGTGGCGCGCTCCCGCGGCGCCCGGATCAGCGGCCACGGCGGCGCGTATCGCGCAGGATTTCGCGCGCCGCGTTGTGCCCCGGCACGCCGGTCACGCCGCCCCCCGGATGCGTCCCCGCGCCGCAGAGATACAGCGCGGGCACCGGCGTGCGGTAATCGGCGTGACCCAGCACCGGCCGGGCCGAGAAGAGCTGGTCGAGCGAGAGCGCGCCGTGGAAGATGTCGCCGCCGACGAGCCCGAACTCGCGCTCGAGATCGAGCGGAGTGAGCGCGCGCCTCCCCACGACGCTGGCGGCGAAGTTCGGCGCGTGGCGATTCACCGTCGCGATCATGAGGTCGGCGACCTCGTCGCGCGCATCGTCCCACGACATTCCCGGCCTTGCCGCGCCCAGATCCGGGTGCACGTGCTGGCAGAAGAGGCTCGCGACGTGCATCCCCGGCGGCGCCAGCGACGCATCGACGACCGACGGGATCAGCACCTCGACGATCGGCTCGCGCGACCAGCCCTCGGTCTTCGCGTCGAAATAGGCGCGCTCCATGTAGCCGAGCGACGGGCCGATGACGATGCCGCTGCCGTGGTGCGCCTCGGCCGTCCTGCCGGGGAGCACGGTGAAATCGGGCAATTCGGACAGCGCGACGTTCATGCGGAACGTGCCCGACCCGCAGCGATACGCGCCGATGCGCGCGCGAAAGTCGGCGTCGAGGTGCTCGGGTCCGACCAGCCGCTCGAACAGGAGCTTCGGATTGACGTTCGCGACGACCCGCCGCGCCTCGACGACCTCGCCGCTCGCAAGCTCGACGCCCGCCGCGCGCCCCGCCTTGACGACGACGCGCGCAACCGGGGCGTCGACGCGGAGCAGCACGCCGCGCGCCGCGCATTCCCTTGCCATCGCCTGCGTGATCGCGCCCATGCCGCCGATCGCGTGGCCCCACTGGCCGCGCTGGCCGTTGACCTCGCCGAACACGTGGTGGAGCAGAACGTAGGCGGAGCCCGGCGTGTAGGGACTTGCGAAATTGCCGACGATCGCGTCGAACCCGAACGCTGCCTTGATCGGCGCCGACTCGAACCAGCGGTCGAGGACGTCGCCGGCGCTCTTCGTGAAGAGATCGAGCACGTCGCGGCGGCCCGCGAGGTCGAGCGCGCGGAACCGGCGCGCGAGCTTCAGCGCGTCGAGCCAGCGGGCGACGTCGGTGACCTTGCCCGGCGCCAGAGACGGCGGGGTCGCGAACAGGAGCTCGCGGAGCACGTCGGCGACGCGATCGAGCATCGCGTAATACGCGGGCAGCATGTCGGCGTCGCGGCGCGAGAATTTCGCCACCTCTAGTTTCGTGGCCGCGAGCCCGCCGCCGACCTTGAGGTAGCGTCCCTCGGGCAGCGGCAGGAAATTCGAGATCGGCCGCAGCACGACTTCGAGCCCGTGCTCCGCGAGCCGCAGATCGCGCACGACGCGCGGATTGAGCAGGCTGACGGTGTAGCTCGCCGTGGAGTTGCGGAAGCCCGGATGGAATTCCTCGGTGACCGCGGCGCCGCCCAGCACGCCGCGCCGCTCGAGCACGCAGACGTCCTGGCCCGCGCCGGCGAGGTACGCCGCGCAGACGAGGCCATTGTGACCGCCGCCGACGATGACGGCGTCGAAGCGGCGGGAGCTGGGCGGGGACACGGGCGCGCGCGAAAGGGCGGACGGGACCGGAACGGCGGCGATCACGCGGCGGCAACGGGCAGGGCCGGGGACGGTGGCCTGCCGTTCTCCGCAGCGTCAGCCTTCGTCGATGCTGATCGCGACGGTCGAGTAACCGCAGTCGACGTAAGTGATCTCGCCGGTGATGGCCGACGACAATTCCGAGAAATAGAACGCGGCGACGTTGCCGACCTCCTCGATGGTGACCCCGCGCCGGAGCGGCGCGGTGCGCTCGAAGCGGCTGGCGAGCTTCGAGAAGCCGCCTATGCCCGCGGCGGCGAGCGTCTTGATCGGCCCCGCCGATATTCCGTTGACACGGATTCCCTCCGGGCCGAGGCACGCGGCGAGGTAGCGTACGTTCGCCTCGAGGCTCGCCTTAGCAAGCCCCATCACGTTGTAATTGGGCAGCGAGCGGACCGCGCCGAGGTAGGTGAGCGTCAGCAGCGAGCCGGGCCGCCCCTGCAGCAGCGGACGCGCGCCCTTGGCGAGCGCCGCGAAACTGTAGGAACTGATGTCCTGCGCGGTCGCGAACGCGGAGCGCGTCATGCATTCGAGAAAATCGCCGGAGAGCGCCTCGCGCGGCGCGTAGGCGATCGAATGCAGCAGGCCGTCGAGCGCACCCCATTCGGACTTGAGCGTGGCGAACAGCGCGTCGATGTCGCCGTCGCGGCTGACGTCGCAGGGAAGCACCGGGACCGTGCCGAACTCGGCCGCGATCTTCACGACTCGGTCCTTGAGATCGTCGTTGACATAGGTGAACGCGAGCGTCGCGCCCTCACGCTGGCACGCCCGCGCGACGCCATAGGCGATCGAGCGGTTCGAAAGGATCCCCGTTATCAGAATCTTCTTGTCGTTCAGAAATCCCATTTCAACTCTCCTGGCGGGGGTTGCGCGCCCTCGACGCCGTTGGCCACCGTCAGAACACCGCCTCGGGCACGTCGCCCAGGACGACACACGCGATCCGGTTGTTGCGCACCCCCGGTTCGGCATCGAGCGAGCCGGTGGCGCCGTGGTGAACGACGACCGACCGGCCATAGATGCCGTCGGGCGGCTCGACCGGCAGCCCAGCGATCACGATGCTCATGTTGAGCAGCCCGTCGGCGTTCATCGAGCCATCGTAGGCCTTTGCTTCACCGCCGGGCGGCGCCCATGGCGGCCCCGCGGAAAATCCGTTGGGCGACTTGCAGTTGCCATTGGTGTGGAACGCCACGCGATACACGCCGGGGGCGACATCGTTGAGATTGACGATCAGCGTGACGCCGCCCTCGCGGCGCCGGACGTTGATGAACCCTTTCGCCGAGCTGCCGCCCAGCGCGACGATCCTTCCGCCGAGCGCGGGCCTGCTGCTGACGAAGGCCGCATTCACCTCTTTTGCCGTCTCGCAGCCGGCCAGCGTGGCGGCCAGCGCCAGCACAATCGCGCCGCGCCGGGAAACCGATGCGATCGACGGCTGCATCAGCGCCGCCGCGCGTCGATGCGTTCGCGTCGCATCGGGCGACCGGTCACGCCTGGCGGATGACGCCGCAGGCGACCCGCGCACCCGAGTTGCCGGTGGGCTGCGTCGTGAAATCGTCGGCGTCCCTGTGGACGATGACGCTGCGGCCGACGATGTCGGCAGCGCCCGACCCGACGGTGATCACGTCGAGCTCGGCCGTCAGCAAAGCGTTCCCCGAGGCATCGGCGACGAGCATCGGCATGTCGCCGCCGTGATGGTCGGGCGCCGAAGGATCGCCGTGCGCCTTGCCGAAAGGGTTGAAATGGCCGCCGGCGCTCGTGCCATCGGCGGCGCTGCAGGCGCCCTTCTCGTGGACATGGAAGCCGTGCGGACCGGGTGCGAGGCCGGAAACGCGCGCGGTGACGACGACCTTGTCACCCTTCCGGGCGAACGTCACCTGGCCTTTCGCGGTGTTGCCGGCGGTCGGCGCGAGCAGGGCGACGGCGGAAGGTGCGGCGGGCATCGTCGTCGCGCAGCCGGCGCAGAGCGCGGCGACGGTCAGGCATGCGGGCAAGTTCTTCATCGTCATTCCATGTGTCGGCAATGCGGCGTCGGCAGCAGCAGCGCAACGCCGCACCGCTTGCCTTGCCCGTGCCAATCCCTTCCGCGAACGACGGATGATAAGCGATCGGGGCGAACGCCGCCACCGAGGGCCGCGGTCTGCGCGGTACAATCGCGCGGCCGCCCTCCGGGCCGGCGGTACTCTTTCCGAGCGCAGGCGCCCGATGTCGCACATGACCCCTTCCGAGATCGTCTCCGAGCTCGACAAGCACATCGTCGGGCAGCATGACGCCAAGCGCGCCGTCGCGATCGCGCTCCGCAACCGATGGCGGCGCCAGCAGGTGGCCGAGCCGCTGCGCCAGGAGATCACGCCGAAGAACATCCTGATGATCGGCCCGACCGGCGTCGGCAAGACCGAGATCGCGCGCCGCCTGGCGCGGCTCGCCGACGCGCCGTTCATCAAGGTCGAGGCGACCAAATTCACCGAAGTGGGCTACGTCGGCAGGGACGTCGACACGATCATCCGCGACCTGGCCGAGGCGGCGATCAAGCAGGTGCGCGAGGCGGAAACGCGCAAGGTGCGCGACCGCGCCGCCGACGCCGCCGAGGATCGCGTGCTCGACGTGCTGCTGCCGCCGGCGCGCGAGGTGAGCTTCCACGACATGCAGCCGACCGACACGACCACGCGGCAGAAATTCCGCAAGATGCTGCGCGAGGGCAAGCTCGACGACAAGGAGATCGAGGTCGAGGTGTCGCTGCTCGCGCCGCAGATGGAGATCATGGCGCCTCCGGGGATGGAGGAGCTCACGAGCCAGATCCAGGGCATGTTCCAGCAGATGGGAGGCGCGCGGCGCAAGGTGAAGAAGATGTCCGTCGCCGAAGCGATGAAGGCGCTCACCGAGGAGGAGGCCGCGAAGCTCATCAACGACGACGACATCAAGGCGCGGGCGCTCACCGCCGTCGAGCAGAACGGCATCGTGTTCCTGGACGAGATCGACAAGATCGCGAGCCGGCAGGAGATGCAGGGCGCCGACGTCTCGCGCCAGGGCGTCCAGCGCGACCTCCTCCCGCTCGTCGAAGGCACGACGGTGTCGACCAAGTACGGAATGGTGCGCACCGACCACATCCTGTTCATCGCATCGGGCGCATTCCATCTCGCGAAGCCGTCCGACCTGATTCCCGAACTGCAGGGCCGATTCCCGATCCGGGTGGAGCTCGCGTCGCTCTCGGTGGCCGATTTCGAGAAGATCCTCACCGCGACCGACGCGTGCCTCGTCCGCCAGTACGAGGCGCTGCTGGGCACGGAGAACGTGCACGTCGATTTTCGCGCCGACGGGATCCGCCGGCTCGCCGAGATCGCGTTCGCCGTCAACGAGAAGCAGGAGAACATCGGCGCCCGCCGGCTCTACACCGTGATGGAGCGGCTGCTCGACGAGGTCTCGTTCAACGCGACGCGGCACACCGGCGAGACGATCTCGATCGACGCCGCCTACGTCGATTCCCGGCTGGCCGGCATCGCGGGCGACGAAAATCTGTCGCGGTACATCCTCTAGACGCGCCCCGCGCCGCACGACGGACGCGCAGCCCGCGGCGCGCCGCCGCCCCGAACCCGCTCGACGCTGATCGCCGGACTCCCGCCAATGTTCGAACGCATCGTCGACATCATCGTGCCCGTGTTCTCGGTCGTGGCGCTGGGCTGGCTGTATGCGTGGCGGGCGAAGCCGGACATGGCGTGGGTCAATCGCATCAGCATGAACGTGCTGGCGCCGGCCCTGATCTTCTCGGCGCTGGCGAGCCGCGACTTCGACCTCGCGAGCAACGGGCTGCTCATTCTGGGCGGCATCGGCGTCGTGCTCGGGTCTGGTGTCCTCGCGTGGCCGTTCGCGAAACTGCTGCATCAGGACCACCGCACGTTCGTCCCGCCGATGATGTTCAACAACTGCGGCAACATGGGATTGCCGCTGGCGGCGCTGGCTTTCGGCGCGCCGGGATTCTCGGCGATGGTCGCGCTGTTCACGATCTCGAACCTGCTGCAATTCACGCTGGGCGTCTGGATGCTCGATCACCATGCGCGCTTCGGCAGCCTGCTGCGCTCGCCGATGGTCTGGTCGACCGTGCTGGGCTTCGCCTTCGCGCTCACGCACCCGCCGATGCCGGCGTGGACGGCGGTCACGCTGAAGCTCGTCGGCGACGCGTTGATCCCGGTGATGCTGCTCTCGCTCGGCGCGCGCCTGTGCGACGTGCGCTGGACCGATTGGCGGATCGGCGTCGTCGGCGGCCTCGTGTGCCCGCTGACCGGAATCGCGCTGGCGGCGCTCCTGACGCCGCTGCTCGCGCTGTCGCCCTTGCAGCAGGGGCTGCTGATCCTGTTCGGGTCGCTGCCCCCGGCGGTCCTCAATTTCATGGTGGCGGAACAGTTCGGACAGGAGCCCGGCAAGGTCGCCTCGATCGTGCTGATCGGCAACGTGATGTCCATCCTCTTCGTGCCGCTCGGTCTCGTGCTCGCGCTGCGCTAGCTGCGCCAGCGATCAATCGAGCGTGCTGCGGAACGTACGCAGGCCGATCAGAAGCACCACCGTCATGAAGGCGATGATCGGCCACGCCTCGGGCAACGCCTCGACGACACCGTTGCCCTTCAGCAGGACGCCGCGGACGATGCGCAGGAAGTGCGTGAGCGGCAGGATCTCGCCGATGGCCTGCGCCCAGCCGGGCATGCCGCGAAACGGGAACATGAAGCCCGAAAGAAGCATCGACGGCAGGAAGAAGAAGAAGGTCATCTGCATCGCCTGCAACTGGTTGCGCGCGATCGACGAGAAGGTGAGCCCGAGCGTCAGGTTGGCCGCGATGAAGATGAACACCGCGACGTAGAGCACCGCGAGACTGCCCAGCATCGGGACATGGAAGAACAGGCGCGCCAGCGCGAGCACGATCGTCACCTGGACCAGCCCGATCAAGATGTACGGCACGATCTTTCCCGTCATCACCTCGAGCGGCGTCGTCGGCGTGGAAAGCAGGTTCTCCATCGTCCCGCGCTCCTGCTCGCGCGTGATCGCGAGCCCGGTCATCAGCACCATCGTCATCGTCAATATCACGCCGATCAGGCCGGGCACCACGTTGTATTGCGTGACGGCCTCGGGGTTGTAGCGCGGGTGCACCAGCAGGTCGAACGCGCCGGGCCTGGCCGCGAGCGGAGCAAGCGGGCCGACGAGATCGTGCGCCAGTGCGTTCTGGGCGAGCAGATTCACCGCGGAGATCGCGTTGCCGGTGGCGGTCGGGTCGGTCGCGTCGGCTTCGACGAGCATCGATGGGCGCTCGCCGCGGACCAGCGCGCGCGAGAACCCGGCGGGAATGGTGACGACGAACTGGGCGCCGCCGGTGGCGAGCAGGCGCTCCGCCTCCGCTTCGTCCTTCGCCTCGCCCACAAATTGGAAATAGTCGCTGTTCCTGAGCGCGGCCTCGATGCTGCGCGAGAACTCGCTGCGGTCGAAATCGAGCAGCACGGCAGGCAGGTGCTTCGGGTCCGAGTTGATCGCGAAACCGAACAGCACGAGCTGGATCACCGGGATGCCGACGATCATCCCGAACGTCAGCCGGTCGCGTTTCAGCTGGATGAATTCCTTGCCGACGATGGCGAGCCAGCGCGAGAAGGAAAAGTAGCCGCTCATGGAGGTCCCCCCACGCTTGCGGCATTCGCCGCTGCGCTGCCCCCAGTGGGGGAGCAATTCGCGCCTTGGGGCGGCCCGGCGGCGCTCATGGTCCCCCCACGCCTGCGGCCGACGCCGCCGCGGCTTCCGAGCTGTTCGACCCGTCGCCCTGCATCAGGTGGATGAAGACGTCCTCGAGGTTCGGCTCGATGCGTCTCCAGTTTCGTCCGGGCTCCGACTTCAAAGGCGCGATGGCCGCTTCGAGGCGCGCGCCGTCCGACCCGGTCACGTGGAGCGCCGCGCCGAAAGCCGCGACCTGCTCGACCGCAGGAAGCGCGCGAAGGCGAATCGCGAGCTCGGGCAACTGCGGGCCGTCGACCGCCCACGTGACGAGCGGCTGGCTCGCGACGACTTCCTTCGCCGTCCCCTGGATCAGCAGCGTGCCGTTGAGGATGTAGCCCAGCTTGTGGCAGCGCTCGGCTTCGTCCATGTAATGCGTGCTGACGAGTATCGTGATGCCGCGCGCCGCGAACTCGTGCAGGTGATCCCAGAAATCGCGGCGCGCCTTCGGGTCCACGCCGGCGGTGGGCTCGTCCAGCAGCAGCAGTTGCGGCTCGTGCAGGAGGCACGCGGCCAGCGCCAACCGCTGCTTCCATCCGCCCGACAGCTCACCCGCAAGCTGGTCGGCGCGGTCCGCGAGCCCGAGCTCGCCCAGAGCGTTCTCGACGCGACGCCTGATGTCGTCCATCTGGTACATGCGCGCGACGAAGCGCAGGTTCTCGCTGATCGTGAGGTCCTCCCACAGCGAGAACCGCTGCGTCATGTAGCCGGCGTGGCGCTTGATCTCCTTCGTCTCGCGCAGGATGTCGTAGCCCAGGCACGTGCCCTCGCCGCTGGTTGGCGTCAGGAGGCCGCACAGCATCCGGATCGACGTCGTCTTGCCGCTGCCGTTGGGCCCGAGGAATCCGAAGATCTCGCCACGCCTGATCGACAGCGCGAGATCCTTCACCACATGATGGCTGCCGAAGCGCTTGTTGAGACCGCGGACGTCGATGACGACGTCGGTGGCGGCGGACGGCGTCATCTGGGCAGCGTGACGTCGACCGGCTGGCCGGGGTGGAGCTTCGGCGCGTCCTCGGGCGAGGGCTTCGCCTCGACCAGATAGACGAGCTTCGCGCGGTTCTCCTTGGAATAGAGCACCGGCGGCGTGAACTCGGCGCGATCGGCGATGAACACGATCGTCGCGGCGATCGGGGCGTTGCAGCCGTCGCAGGCAACGCTGACGGTCTGTCCGCGCTTCAGTTGTCCGAGCATGGTTTCCGGCACGAAGAAGCGGGCCTTGACGTTGCCCGGCGGCAGCAGGCTCGCCACCGGTGCCCCGGCCTGCACCCAGTCGCCGACGACGTAGTAGGTGTCGTTGACGAGCGCTGCGACCGGCGCCGCGATCGCGCGCTGGACGAGGCGCCAGTCCGCCTGCGCGAGGGCGTCCCGGGCGGCGGCCGCCTCGGCCTCGGCGGCGTGTATTTCGTCGGTCCGCGCCGGCATCCTGGCGACGGCGACGGAAGCCCGGAATTGCCCGACCTGCGCTTCATCGCGCATCAGCGCGGTGCGCGCGTCGTCCAGCGCCGCCTTGCTGACGAAGCCCTCGGCGAAGAGCTTCTCCTGGCGCTTGAGGTTCGCCGCCGACAGGTCGCGCGCGGCGACCGCCTGGCGCAGCTGCTCGGCGACGGTCTCCACTTCCGGCGCCCGTTTCCCGGTCTTCAGATTGGCGAGTCGCGCGTCGGCGGCATTGCGCTGCTGCTCGGCCTGCCGGCGCGCGGCGATCTCGTTGTCGCGCTCCAGCGCGAAGAGCGGCGCGCCCGCCGCGACCTGATCGCCGCGCTTGACCGAGAGCTGGCGCAGCGCGCCGGCGAACGGCGCGGCGACGCGAACGTATTCGCCCTCGATGTATCCCTGAAGGGGACGCTCGCCCGGCTGCCCGCATGCGGCGAGCAACCCGGCCGCGACGACGAGCCACGCGCGCCCGGTCGAACGATTCGCCGGACGCGGCCCTGCCGCACGCGCCGGTGACTTGATTCGCTGCACGACGCTCCTCGCTGTTGAACGCCCGCGAAGCATACCGCGTAGCGCAAAACAAAGGCCAGCCGGAGGGCGCCAGAGTCTCGGACCGGCTCCCCTGGCCTCGCTTCGCTCGAAATCAGCGGATGAAGCCATCTCGAGAACGCCACGAGCAGGCCCGAGGGCCGCGGGTGCCAATCAGGGCACGCAGCGAGCCCCGAGTTGGTACTCGGACGTACCGCGAGGGGCGAGGGAGATCACGCCGGCGGCGGCTTCAGCGAAGGCCCGCATGAGCGCGGCGAACGTCGGGCGCAGCGGCCGGAGCTGCAAAGCGTTCGGGATGCGCAGCAGACCCGGGAATGGCTTCTAGAGGGTCGCGAGGGCGTCGAGCACCGTCTGCTGCTGCAGGACCTCGGGCAGCAGCAGCGGGGACTTGCCCGGACGATGCAGCACGTAGACCGGCACGCCGTTGCGCCCCAGCGCGGCGAGCGTCTGCGTGATCACCGGATCGCGGCGCGTCCAGTCGGCGCGCAACAGCACGACGCCGGCGCGCGCGAAACCGGCGCGCACCGGCTCGGTGTTGAGCACGAGGCGCTTGTTGACCTGGCAGGTCACGCACCATGCCGCCGTGAAGTCGACGAAGACCGGCCGTCCGGCGGCCGTCAGCTCGGCGACGCGCGCGGGGGTGAACGGCGCCCATTCGCCCTCGACCGCGGGTGCGCTCGAGCTT
>Ga0209048_10001412_pt1 | contig 24829 bp, 27 predicted proteins | sample FrelakmetCRP12CR_FD_187146 | JGI IMG/M metagenome (GOLD analysis project Ga0209048, IMG submission 187146) | Freshwater lake sediment microbial communities from the University of Notre Dame, USA, for methane emissions studies - CRP12 CR (SPAdes)... | ecosystem: Environmental > Aquatic >... | reverse complement strand
GCAGGATCATTCCTGAAAAAAAAAGAGCTTGAACTTCTGCCCCAGTCCGTGAAGGTGATCACCTTTGAGCTTGGCCTCCGGTTCCTTGCCGATTATCTGCGGGGGGACACGTATTTCAAGATAACATATCCAACACACAATCTCCACCGCGCTCGCGTGCAGTTCAGGCTGCTTGAGAGCATCGAAGCCAATGAAGAACGGATGATTGCGTTTGTATTGAAACATTAACGACAGGAGGTAAAAATATGGAACTGTTCGAAGCGATCAAGACACGCAGGAGCGTCCGCGCGTATCAGGACAAGCCGGTTGAAGACGAAAAGCTCCAGTCCGTGCTGGATGCCGTGCGCATGGCGCCGTCGTGGGCGAACATGCAGTGCTGGCGCATGGTGGTGGTGAAGGACAGGGCAACGCAGGAGAAGATCAGCGACCTGTCATACGTGGAGTCCTTCTTTGCGCCCAAGGGCTACAAGTCCAATCCCTCGAAGAAGGCCCTTGCTGCTGCGCCTGTGGTGATAGCGTTGTGCGCTGACCCGGCACAGTCAGGTGTGCTTTGGGACCAGAACTACTATCTTGTGGATGCCGGTATCGCTGCCCAGAACCTGATGCTTGCCGCGCGGGGCTTAGGTCTCGGTACGGTCTTCGTGGGCGTCTATGACGAGGAGAAGTTGAAAGAACTTTTGAACATTCCGGCCTCGATCAGGATCATCGGGCTTCTGCCCCTCGGCTATCCGACTGAGGAGAAGAAGGACGGTCCGAAGAGGAAGCCTCTTGATGAGATCTGCTTTAACGAGCAATGGGGCGCCTGAGAGCAGCGAAGATGTCATGATACGTGAATGTACTGAAAAAGATTTCGAGACACTCTACGCCGTCATCAACGATTCCTCACGGGCATACAAGGGAGTTATCCCTGCGGATTGCTGGAAAGAGCCCTATATGTCGCGTACGTATCTCCAGCATGAGCTGGACGCGGGGGTGATATTCTGGGGATATGAGGCAGACAGGGAAATCGTCGGTGTCATGGGCATTCAGGACGCGCAGGACGTGACGCTCATCCGCCATGCCTATGTTCGCACGGCCAATCGGGGCCAGGGTATCGGTGGATCACTGATCGCCCATCTTAAAACGCTCGCGACACGGCCCACGCTCGTCGGCACCTGGGCGGCAGCGGTCTGGGCCATCAGGTTCTACGAGAAGAACGACTTTCGTCTGGTCACGTGGGAGGAGAAGGAGCGCTTGCTCGGGAAATACTGGTCCATTTCCGAGCGGCAGACGGAGACCTCGGTCGTATTGGCGGACCAGAGATGGTTTAAATCACAACGTTGATCGCGATCATGAAGACGCGGCGGGAAGAGACGCCTCGCTCATTGGGACTCCCATTTTTCTACCGGTCCTCTTTTGACACAGAACAAAGCATTCGGTTTGGGTCTGGATACTGAATTAAGTTCTTTGAACAATACAGGGTTTCTTTTCGCCAATTTTTTCTTTACATGGTTGAACTCGTAGTCAAGCTGGCCTCTGGTTACCGGAATGCGCGATCGCATCGGTCGATTCAGTATCTTGCTTCTATTGAAATTATATCCGCGTTGAAGCGCTTCGTCGTACACAGCGATAAGATAGGAGGCAATGGCAGCCAAAGGGTTGGAGCACTCCTTAAACCGAATCAGCTGTGGATGATGGCGATAGCCTTTTGTTTCGCCTTTCAAAACTGCTTGAGCTAACAATGCCTCTCTCCACAAGGCCACAAGTCCTTTTGAATCCAGATAGCATGGATGAATAGACCATAATCTCATTGAGTGTTTTCCCGCAGATTGCTGGATGTCGATGCATACATTAAACGACAGGGCGGCACAAAAGCATGGATAGAAACAACGTACCCACAGTTATTTCCCGCTCCCCCTTTTATACCTCAGATAGAGAGCTTCAACCTTGTTTCTCGCCCAGGGAGTTCTTCTCAGAAATTGCAGGCTGGAATTGATGCTCGGATCGCTGGTAAAGCATTTGATCTTGACGGCCTTCCCCATTGCATCCCAGCCATACTGTTCCACCAGTTGGGTAAGTATCATTTCGAGGGTAATGCCGTGAAGAGGATCTTTGGGTTTTTGATCAGTCATGTTTCCGCCTGAGGGATGGTCTGTTGTCGTTTTTTTTACTGCAGTTGATATAAGAGATAAAATGCTGAGTTTAGCCCCGGTTCATTCCTACCGGGCTATTAATACTGAACAGCCACCACCTGGCGTCTTTGCGTCCTTTGCGCGCCTGCCGGTCGAAATAGATCTTGATCGTGCCGTCGGAATCGGTTGCGACCTCGTACCAGTGTTTGCGAACATACAGTTCCGGACTTCCGTGGCGGCACTTTCCGGTTTCGCGCCAGGTGCGCAGTACGGCCGTGATCCGGATGGTTCGGCCACGCCAAAGAAACTCGCGCGGGAGACCGGGCTCTCCGACAGCCATGCGCGATGTGTCGCTTGTAGTGACCACTGGCATGAGGGGTTCGCTGATTAATTGTTCAAGCATGGTTACAATTTTGTTGGCTTAACACAGCAATCATGAACCGGTGCTTTCGGTTTCCTGCTTTGCCTGGTTATATGTCTTCTTGGGGAAAAACCGGTCAACGGTCAGCGCAACTTCGGACAGCCATTCCTTTCTTTGCGAATCAGAACTGGTAACGACGATATTGAACATTCTCCGATGGATATTCGGTACGCCGCACAAACCGAACACGCAATTTCTCCATATCGCTTCCAGCGGGTCGCCGAAAACTGTCTTCTCTCGACCAGCCTCCGTGTTTGACGTGTTGAATATGATCGCGCATTGTGCTTTGAGCAGACCTCTGGGAATGCCTTCGCCGTTATCTTCTTCCAAAAACTCATATGCCACTCCCGGTCTCATCACCCGGTCGATCCATCCCTTCAGAATCGCCGGCGGCTGCCCCCACCAATTCGGATGTACGATAATGATTCCGTCAGCTTCTGAGAGATCATTACAGTGTCTTTGGATTTCTGGCGGTAACATGACCTCTCGTGGGAACTCGCCATAAGGGAGACCTGGATTGAATTGCTCCTCGTACAAGTCGTGAGCAATGACTTCGTGACCGTTATCCGTGAGTATTCTCGAACAGGTCATGGCAATGGCATGATTGAAACTGTCTCGATTAGGGTGCGCGACAATCACAAGAACTCTCATCTGTTTTGGGGCTGCTCCTTTTATCGTCACGTAACGCGAGGTTAGGGGAACGTTTTCCGCGCCTCGTTCTCGAAAGGAGTATATCAATAATCGGACTTTTTGTAAAATTAAACGGCACAACCGAGTGATATTATTATACTGGCGTTTCGCCTATCACCACAAATAGAGCACAGAGCGTCATCGCAAGAGATGCGTATGATCGAAGAAGGTATGTCTTTTTCATCTGGGGCCATCCGTGCAAATCCATGGTAAAAAAAGATTTTCATGCTATAATCCCGCCATGCGTTTCATCGCCGACCTTCACGTCCATTCCCATTACTCCCGCGCAACGAGCCCGGACATGTGCCCGGAAGGCATCTGGAAATGGGCGCAACTTAAGGGCATCAGCGTAATCGGGACTGGAGACTTCACTCATCCCCTATGGTTCAAAGAGCTGAAGAAGAAGCTCGATCCGGCCGGCAACGGCTTGTTCACCCTTAAGAATAAGTACACGACCGACGATGTTCCCGGGTCGTGCAAGGCAGATGTCTCGCTCATCTTATCCGCCGAGGTCAGCAGCATCTACAGCAAGAACGGAAAGACGCGGAAGGTGCATTCCATCATCCTTGCGCCGGACTTCGCGGCTGCCGAGCGATTGAACCTTGTCCTGTCAAAGATCGGCAACCTTAAATCCGACGGCAGGCCGATCCTCGGGCTTGATGCAAAGAAGCTGCTTCAGATCGTTCTTGATATCTCACCTGATGCCATGCTCATCCCGGCTCATGTTTGGACGCCGCATTTTTCCGTACTCGGCGCTGCCTCGGGCTTTGATTCACTGGAAGAATGCTATGAGGAGCTTACGCCGCATATCCACGCCGTCGAGACAGGGCTGTCATCAGACCCGCTCATGAACTGGCGGATTTCCGCCCTTGATCGGATCACGCTCGTCTCGAACTCCGATGCCCACTCCGCGTCAAAGATCGGGCGCGAGGCGAACATCTTCGATACGGACATCACGTATACGGCAATGATGAAGGCCATTAAAACGCGGAAGGGATTCGTCGGGACCATCGAGTTCTTTCCCGAGCAGGGGAAGTATCACTTTGACGGTCACCGGGATTGCGGTGTCAGCCAGACGCCGAAAGAGACGATACACCATAATTACCTCTGTCCTTCATGCGGCAGGAAGGTGACCGTGGGCGTGATGCACCGGGTTGAGAAGCTTGCGGACCGGAATGAGGGTTTCAAGCTCGCGGGCGCTCCTTCCTTTGCTTCCATCATCCCCTTGCCGGAGATCATTGCCGAGGGTTTGGAATGCGGAGTGAATACTAAAAAAGTGAATGCCCTGTATATGCCTATGCTCGAACGGCTCGGCAATGAGTTCAAGATACTCCTGGATGCGCGACTCCAAGATATCGAGCGCGCAAGCTCGCCGCTCATCCGCGAGGCTGTGGCGCGCATGCGCGCGGGGAACATCCATATCTCGCCGGGGTATGATGGCGAGTTCGGGAAGGTAAGGATTTTCGAGGAAGGGGAGAGGAAAAGATATTCTTTGAGGTCTGCGTGATCTTCGTGGTAATAATAATTTCAATATAGGCTGGTCCGGCTCAGGAGGTATTTTATGGATACTATCGAAAAAAAGATCAACGAGACGACCATACGGCTTGTGTCGGCCGACCTGACCGAACGTGAGGTCGATGCCATCGTGAACGCGGCAAACAGCCGGCTGCAGCACGGCGGGGGGGTCGCGGGCGCGATCGTGAGAAAAGGCGGACAGATCATTCAGGACGAGAGCGACAAGATCGGCCATGTTCCTGTGGGTAGCGCGGCGATTACCACAGGCGGGAAGCTGAAGGCGCGGTACGTGATTCATGCGGTCGGGCCGAGGATGGGAGAGGGGGACGAGGACAATAAATTAAAGAAGGCAATCAACAGTGTGCTTGCCCTTGCACTGGAGAAAAAGCTCAGGAGCATCTCAATTCCCGCAATCAGCGCGGGGATATTCGGTTTTCCCAAGGAACGGTGTGCGAAGATAGTGGTGGGTGAAACCGCGGCATTCTTGAAAAGCGCGCCGACTGCTTCGCTGGAAATTGTTGAGTTCTGCATCTTCGATCCAGAAGCCCATGCATTCTTCAAAAACGAGATGGAAAAATTACTAAAAATATCTTGACGAATCCGCAAATCTTTTGCATTATGATAATCAGTCAGCAGCATCATTGTGCTGCTGAACATTACATTATTTTAGGAGGAACACATGAAAATCGACATAGAAGGAACACTTCTCAAGATGACGCCGGAGAACAGCAGGGAAAAAGAGGACCTCGCAAAACTCTGGAACATGGTCGTAAGTTGCATCAAGGATAACAAGAAATTGGTGCCGGTAGGGCAGTATACACCGGGGTTGAAGGAAACGGCGATGTTCAATATTGAATAGTATTTTCCGCTTGATTGGTTCAATAGAAAAGGCCCGGGAAACCGGGCCCAATTTATTAGTTCGACGGGCTCTGTTATTATTTATGCGAACGCGTTGCCGGTTATTCCCCCTTTATTTTTAGCTTCATTTTCAGCCAAAAAGTCAATGAACGTCTTAAGCGACGTTTTATCCTTATCCGTCAAATTAGTGAACTCCACTCCGATATCATAGTATGTTTGCTCCGCAATTTCCATCATCGTGCAAGATACAGCTCTTCCGATAAACGTAACCGCTTTGTCGGCATTCAGAGATAATTCCATGGGGATGGTACTGTTGATTTCAACAGACTGCTGTGATTGGATGAGAATGCCGCCCAGGCTTATCAATTTTACTTTAAACTGCAAGGGATAGCTCAAAATCTCCTCCCCGGGAGTAGTGATATTAAACCTGACATTAAGCCGTCGATCAGCAACAGGCGGCGATTCTTTTTTTCTACGTTGCTCGAGCGGTTTGAGAAAATCAGCTATCTTATCCGCATAACCATCTTTAAATACCAACCCTGCCGAATAAATCGAGGTTCTTTCCCCGTGGCCCCTATCTTCCATTCCGCTCAACTCTGAACGCACTACAATGCCCTTCACTTCGAGAGTTATTCCTTTTTTTTGCAGCTTGATAAAATATTCTTTGCCGATATTAAGTCTCCGGTCCGCTTTCAGGGCAACTCCGCCGAGACTTATATCAAGGACTTCGACTTTGTCGGCCAAGCTCATCTTGCCGTGTATTTCTATTAAATCCAAACTGTATCTCTTATGCTTTCTCTTGTCTTGCATTAGCTCTTCGCTCCTATTTCATAGAACCCAGGCATTTGGATCAAAATCAAGGAAAGAATATTCAACGGGGATGACGTAGTTATCAATGAGTATCATGAGCGTCAACCGCCTGTTCTTGAAGGATCCCCGCAAGTGCGTACTTCAGGAAGCAGTTACGACTCTCGAAGCAGTAAAGAAAGCGTATGATTTTATACAGTTAATGTTAATGAAGTATACTGATATAGCATATTCAAAGTCAAGTTAAGTTTTATCTTGTCTTATCGCGAATGAAGCTGACGTACGAATAGACTTTGAGAAGATCACTGCACGCCACAAGAAACGCAGATGATTCATGATCGTTACCGGACGTGCATACCAGGCAATTTGAGTGTGTCGGGAGTGTCGGAAGAGAAGAAAAAATCGTAGGAACGTATTGAAAAAGAATGGTGCCGGCGGCAGACTCTCACGCGGTTTGCTTAACGATGGGGCCTGCCCCCGGGATGAGTTCGGAGTGCAGAGTTCGGAGTGCCGAGTGAAAAGAAAAAACAGCGAGGAACCTTTTCCCGCATCCCCCTTGTTCGGTTCCACCCGTCGAAAAACAAAAAAGATCGGTTGACGAACCGATCTTTTTAATGGTGCCGGCGGACGGAATCGAACCGTCATGGAGTTGCCCCCGGAGGATTTTGAGTCCTCTGCGTCTACCAGTTTCACCACGCCGGCACGCGATGAAAGTTACACTAACCTGCTTTTACTGTCAAGCAAAAAGGCTTGCAACTTCCTGCCCGGCTTTGTATAATACCTGAACATGCTCACCGGCTACAATACCGACTTCAAATTTCAGGGGAAGATCTACCACTGCCAGACCGAGGACGGCGGGGTCAATAGCCCTTATGTAACTTCTCTCTTATATCTTCAGGGCGCGATCCTTGCTTCGCGCAAAACCAGCTACGCAGACATTCTCAAGGCTGACTGTCTTGATGAAGTGGTGCGCGAGTTGATGATGGAGCAGCACAAGCAGATGATCCGCGACCTGATGCATGGAAAGCTGGACCTAAATAACGCCCCGCACGAATCCACGTATACGTCGTCAACTACGTCCGTGCCCGCGCCGGCCGTGCTGGAACCGGCTAAGGAAAAAACATCTCCGACATCTCCGACCCCATCGAAGGCAGATGCGAAAGAAAAGGGACTCGACGATATTATCCTGGACTATCTCGCCCAGGAACAGCGGGACAGGGAACAGAAGAAGTCGGTTTAAGAACACCTGTTGCCACTTTTATGTGCGGGATCGGCGCATGAAAAACGGTGCGACGCCTATCTTTGTGATCATATCCCAATTCGTTGTTGCTTATGACCATACTTTGATCCACTCAGGAGGACAGGTGCATGGCGGCATCAAAAGAGCAGTTGAAAACATTGACGGAAAAGGCCAGAAGGGTCCGGATTGACATCCTGAAGATGCTGACCGAGTGCGGCTCGGGCCACACCGGCGGCAGCCTTTCCGCGGCTGATATCGCGACGGCGCTTTACTTCTATAAAATGAAGTACGATGCGAAGAAGCCGGACTGGAAGGGGCGGGACCATTTCATCCTCTCGAAGGGCCATGCGGCACCGCTCCTGTACACGGTGCTCGCGCATGCTGGTTTCATAGAACACGCTGAGCTCTGCACGCTTCGAAAGCTCGGCTCGCGGCTCCAGGGCCATCCGGACAGCAAATATGTTCCGGGGGTCGAGATATCCACGGGGTCTCTGGGCCAGGGCCTGTCCGTGGCCAACGGCATCGCGCTCGCGCACAAGCTCGACAGAGCGCAGAACCGGGTGTATGCCCTGCTGGGCGACGGTGAACTGCAGGAAGGCCAGATCTGGGAAGCCGCCATGACAGCGGCCCATTACAAGCTCGACAACCTCTGCGCGCTCGTTGACAACAACGGACTCCAGATCGACGGGCCGGTTGCCAGGGTGATGGGTGTGGAGCCGATCACGGATAAATGGCGCGCCTTTGGCTGGGAAGTGCTTGATATCGATGGTCACGACCTGGCCGCCATCACGTCCGCGCTTGACAAGGCTGAAACCATAAAAGGGAAGCCGACCATGATCGTCTGTCGGACGGTCAAGGGCAAGGGCTCGAAACAATTCGAAGGCAAGGTGGAGTTCCACGGAACCACGCCGTCGAAGGAAGAGCTTGAGATCGCAATGAAGGAGTTGTCTGAAGAAACGGTGTGTAAGTAACAAGCACTAAACTCGAATATCGAAATACGAAACGATCACAAATTTCGAATATTCAATTTCAAACATTTAGGATTTCGAGCTTAGGATTTCGGATTTGCCTTTGAAGAGGGGGGAACGTGACGAAGATAGCAACACGAGATGCATACGGGGACGCGCTGGTGGCCCTCGGAAAAAAGCGGGATGACGTGGTGGTGCTGGATGCGGACCTGTCGGGTTCGACGAAGACCTCGAAATTCGCCAAGGTGTTCCCGGATCGGTTCTTCAATATCGGCATTGCCGAGCAGGACATGATGGGCACGGCGGCCGGACTCGCCATAGCCGGCAAGCTGCCGTTCGCGAGCACCTTTGCGGTGTTCGCCACGGGCAGGGCCTGGGAGCAGGTGCGGCAGTCCATCTGCTATCCAAACATGAACGTGAAGATCGTGGCGAGCCATGCGGGCATTACGGTGGGCGAGGACGGTGGTTCGCATCAGTCCGTCGAGGACATTGCCGTGATGCGCGTTCTGCCGCACATGACAGTGATCGTTCCTGCCGACGGGCCCGAGACCCTGCAGGCCATAGCGGCCGTGGCGGAGCACAAGGGCCCGTGCTACGTGCGCGTGGGACGGAACAAGGTGCCGACACTCTTCGGCGAGGAGTATACGTTCAAGATCGGGAAGGCTCACGTGTTCAATGAGGGCAAGGACGCCACCATCATCGCCACAGGCATAATGGTCGCCGAGGCTATCAGGGCGCGTGACCTGCTCAAGGCCGAAGGGATCGATGCCGGCGTGATCAACATGTCCACGATCAAGCCGATCGATGCCGGCGCCGTGGTGGCGGCCGCGAAGAACAGCGGCGCGATCGTGACCGCTGAGGAGCACTCGATCATCGGTGGTCTGGGCGGCGCCGTGGCCGAGGTGCTTTGCGAATCCGCACCTGTTCCCATGGTGCGCATCGGCGTCAAGGACGCCTTCGGCACGTCCGGCGATCAGGAAGGGCTTCTGAAACATTATGGCCTGTCGGCGGGCGATATCGTAACCGCGGTCAAAGAAGTAATGGCAAAAAAGAAGCGCTGAAGATTTCAGATCGCGAAATAAGACAGCCGGCTATGAAAAATAGGGATGTTTGTTCTTAGATGGGGTTCATTCGCGTCAATTCGGCTAACTCCTTGTTTGCCGTTATCTGTGTGAATCCGTGAATAAAAGTGAACGATGATCCAGCTCTACCGGGTGACAAAATATTACGAAGGCGTTCCCGCCCTCCGCGAGGTGAGCTTCACCGTGGACAAGGGCGAGTTTGTTTTTGTCACCGGTCCGAGCGGCGCCGGCAAATCCACCCTGCTGAAGATCCTGTTTTGCGCCGAACATGCGGACGAGGGGCGGATCGTCATGCAGGGTGTAAATACCTTCCGGTTGAAATCCTCGACCATTCCCTACCTCAGGCGCAATATCGGCTTCGTGTTCCAGGACTACAAGCTCCTCCCGCATAAGACTATTGCGGAAAATATCGCCCTTGCGCTCAAAGTGGTGGGAACGCCCGCCGGCGAAATCGAGCAGCGTGTGTACCAGGTGCTGAAGAAGGTCGGCATGGAAAATAAGCGCCACTTAACGCCGCCGAAGCTCTCGGGCGGAGAACAACAGAAGGTCGCTGTGGCCCGCGCGCTCGTGAATGAACCCCAGGTGCTGCTTGCCGACGAGCCCACGGGCAACCTGGATCCCCAGAGCGCCCAGGAAGTGTTCCGCCTCTTCAAGGACATCAACATGAAAGGCACAACGGTGCTGGTGGCCACACACGACTGGGAAACCGTGCGGAAGATGCAGCGCAGGATCATTACCATGGAGGGCGGGAAGGTCATTGACAACGGCAGCCAGTCCCCTCATACACCGACCCTCGCACCGTTGAACCCGGAAGCGGGAGCCGAAGGAACAAAGTCTTTCGAGAGGGAACCGTGAAAGGATACGGCCTGTTCTATTATATCGCCGAGGCCTTTCGCGGACTGCGCGCAAACAGCCTCGTGAACCTCCTCGCCGTGGGCACGATAAGCATGGCCATGTTGATCGTGGGTTTTTTCCTGATCGTGTTCCTGAACCTTCAGACCGCGGTGAACGCCCTGGGGGACCGCCTCGAGATGTCTGTATACCTGAAGGAAGGGCTGACAGAACACGAAAAGGATTTCATTCAGCACCGGATCAAGATGGAGCCGGGTGTGAAGAAGGTCAGCTATCTGTCCAAGGCCGAGGCCCTTCAGTTGTTCAAAAAGGATTTGAAGGGGCAGGAGGCCCTGATCCAGGGCCTGGCTGAGAACCCGCTGCCTGATTCCTATGAGGTCACCATCGATCGCCGGTATGCCGATGCGAAGAAGATCGAGGCCATGGCAGGAAAGTTTTCCGAATATCGGGGTGTGGAAGAAGTGTCCTATGGGAAAGAGGGCGCAAGGGTACTGTCGGGTTTTTACACGGTGATCACCTACGGCGGGATGGCATTGGCAGTTCTGCTCGGGGTGACCGTGGTGTTCATCATATCCAATTCGGTCCGTCTAGCGCTGTACTCGCGGGGGCAGGAGATCGAGCTGATGCAATGGATAGGAGCAACCAGGGGTTTCATTCAGGGGCCGTTTCTCATTGAAGGAATGATGCTCGCCATGCTCGGCACAGCGCTTGCTGTCGGAGTTCTCGCAGGCGTCTACTACGCGCTCCCGCGGGAGGTTTTTCTCTTCCTGTCTCGGCCGAATGGGCTGGACTTTCTACCGATTTCAGTGGTAACATATATGATTGGCGGCGGCGGCCTGCTTGGGCTGGCCGGCGGGCTGGTCTCGGTCAGCAAGTTCCTGGAGTAGCGCATGCGAATGATGAACGGCTCCCGCGTTTTCATGTGCATGCTGGTTGTTCTGCTCGCGCTCGAGGCGGGCGGCCCATCCTCTTTTGGTGCGGATAAGGCGGCAGAAAAGAAAGAGCTCCAGCGCATCAAGCGTGAGATGCGCGAGAAAAAAAAGGAGCTGAAACGTGCGGACCGCAAGGAACGTTCGGTATTATCAGAGCTCGAAAAGATCGATCGGGATATCCAGACGGGTCGTGCGGAGCTCGCGAATCAGCAACAGCGGCTGCGAGAGTCAGAAATAGCCCTTCGGGACGTTGAGCAGAACAATACCGCTCTCAACCGTGAGCTTGGCGCGCTGAAGCAGCATTATAGCGAACGGCTCAGGGCGTTATACAAGATGAGCCGGAGCGGATACGCCGATGCAATATTATCCCCTGATGGACTGGGCCAGACACTGAAGCGGATCAAGTATTTCGGTATGATCGCTAAACGGGACCAGGCGGTCATACGGGAGTACGGCAGTGCCCTGAGAAGGCTTTCAGCCAGACAGACGGAGATTGAGGAGAAAAAAAACGAGCTGCTCGCACGCCAACGGGCGGTGGAAACAAAGAAGGTGGAACTCGAGGCACGAAGGCGGAAAAAAGCAGTCATCCTCGCGGATGTGAGGCAAGAGAAGGGACTGTATGAGCAGTCCTTGCGTGAGTTGGAGGAATCGTCGGCCAGTCTCTGGGCCATGATCAAGAAGGACGAGCAGAAGAAGAGGGCGGCGAAAGCGACTGCCCCCGCGTCCCGGCAAGAGAGAGAAGCCGCGGACCGAAACAGGTCACGGCTACCCTGGCCCCTCGACGGCCCGGTACTGACAAAATTCGGCATGCAGCGTCACCCGCAGTTCGGCACCATGGTATACCGCCGGGGAATTGAGATCCAGGCACATGAGGGGGAAGCGGTGCGAGCAGTCCGCGACGGTCAGGTGGCATATGCGGACTGGTATAAAGGCTACGGGAAGCTCATGATCCTTGACCACGGCAACGGTTTCTATACACTCTACGGCAACCTTTCGCGACTTGACCTAAACAAGGGTGCGCGGGTAGCCGGGGGCCAGGTTATCGGCCTAGCGGGCGACACCGGTAGCCTGAAGGGTTCGAAACTATACTTTGAGATACGCCGGAACGGCGAGGCCCAGGACCCGCTCCTGTGGCTTGCTAAAAAGTAATTTTAATTGATAATTAATTGTTAATAAAAATCGGTATTGCTCCGGTAATACCACAAAAAATAAACCGTTATCTAACAGCAGGTCTTATCAGAGGAGGAACTGTGGTGCATATTCGTCGTGAGCAGTTATGAAAAAACTGAAGGCAAGGTATTTATTCACTATGCACTCTAACTGCTGATTTTTTTCAGGGAGAGTTATTATGCAGAACCATCTGGAGGATGATGACATGATACGAATCAACAAAAAGAAGTTTCTGATGGCCGCGCTGATCCTTTTACTGATCGGCATCGTGATCGGTCAGGGAATGGTCCAGGCCAAATCCGATACCTATGAGGATCTGAAGGCCTTCACACAGGCACTCGAACTTGTAAAGCGGAACTATGTAGAGAACCCGGATTCCAAGGAATTGATCCAGGGCGCCATACGGGGCATGGTCTCGAGCCTCGATCCCCATTCGTCCTATATGAACGAACGTTCGTTCAAAGAGATGAGCCTCGACATCAAGGGTGAGTTCCAGGGCGTTGGGATTCAGATCGGGGTCAAGAACCAGCAACTCACGATCATCGCGCCGATTGATGATACCCCCGGTTTCCGCGCGGGACTCGCTGCCGGGGACAAGATCATGAAGATCAACGATGAGTGGACCAAGGACATGTCGATCGAGCAGGCTGTGGACAAAATGCGCGGTCCCAAGAACACTCAGGTGAGTCTCCTGATTTACCGTGACGGATGGGACAAACCGAAAGAGTTCAAGATCACGCGTGACGTCATCAAGGTGACGAGCGTGAAGTCCGAGATGCTGGACAAAGAGATCGGTTATATCAAGATCATCCAGTTTCAGGGGCAGACCACCGAGGAGCTCGAAAAAGCTCTGAAAAGCCTTGAGGCAAAGGGGATCAAGAAGCTGGTTCTCGACCTGCGCAACGATCCGGGTGGACTCCTTGACGCATCCGTGGATGTGAGCGGCAAGTTTCTGCCCAAGGATTCGCTCGTAGTGTATATCCAAGGCAGGCAGAAGACCGACCGGAAGGATTTTCTCACCAGTGGACCGGAAATGCCCCGGGAGTTCCCGATGGTCGTGCTCGTGAACACGGGGAGCGCGAGCGCATCGGAGATCGTTGCGGGCGCATTACAGGATTCAAAGCGCGCGGTGATCGTGGGTACGCAGACCTTCGGCAAGGGATCGGTCCAGACCGTATTCCCCCTCGAAGGCGGTGGTGGCGTCCGGCTTACGACTGCCAAGTACTACACGCCAAACGGCCGCTCGATTCAGAACGTGGGGATTACCCCGGATATCGAGGTGAAGTTGCCGACAGTAAAAGAAGTGAAGGAGGGAACTACTGATTCGTTGCACGTGGTTGTGCGTGAGAAGGACCTCGATCGCCACTTGAAGAACGATACGGTCCAAGAGGAGAAGAAAAAGGCAAAGGGCACACCTTCCGTTGAAGACGAGTTCTCGATGGAAGTTACGCCGAAAGAAAAGAAGGATGATATCCAGATACAGAAGGCCATCGAAATCTTAAAGCCGGCATTGATGGCCGGGGATGTATTTAAGAATCTTCCAATCTCGGCAAAAAAGGAAAAATAGAAAAAATATTTACAAGATAAATGCTAATAAATTGAAAAAGCAGGGATATCATCCCTGCTTTTTTGTTATTAAGTTCAAATAATCAGCAATCCTATGGTTTCTGCAAAAAATCGACTAATATCTACATAATATAGTCTAAAATTGACATATTCTGGGTTTGCTTTTTTTTGAACTCAGCCATATATTAGCACTCGCCTTTAACGAGTGCTAAATTTTCTGCTATAATAAAACTTACAATTCACGAAAGGAGTTGAGCACACATGAGTATTAAATTCAAGCCATTGAAAGACAGGGTGTTCGTAAGCTACACAGCGGAACTGGAGAAGACCGCAGGCGGTCTATATATCCCCGACTCCGCAAAAGAGAAACCACAAAGTGGTAAGGTTGAGTCCGTGGGTGATGAGGTAAAGTCCCTCAAGGTAGGAGACAAGATACTCTTTGACCGTTATTCGGGCTCGAAGATCAACCTCGACAATGTCGAGTACCTGATCGTAAAGGAAGAAGATGTGCTCGGAATCCTGAGCTAAGTTCCCTGAAGGTTCACTCAACGGAACGCATGATTAACAATATGAATTTTAGGAGGAAATGATATGGCAAAGCAGCTTATGTTCGACCAGGAAGCGCGTGCGGCGATCCTGAAGGGAGTGAACGTTCTTACGGACGCCGTGAAGGCGACGCTCGGCCCCAAGGGTCGGAACGTTATGATCGACAAGAAATTCGGCGCACCGACTATCACCAAGGATGGCGTGACGGTGGCCAAGGAAATAGAGCTGAAGGACCCCTATGAGAACATGGGCGCCCAGCTCGTGCGAGAAGTGGCTTCCAAAACATCGGATGTGGCCGGCGATGGCACCACGACCGCGACGGTGTTGGCCCAGGCCATCTACCGCGAAGGTATGAAGAACGTGACCGCAGGTGCGAACCCCATGGATCTGAAGCGCGGCATCGAGAAAGCCGTTGATGCGGTCATCGCCAACCTGAAGAAGAACTCCAAGCTCGTTGTTGATAAGAAGGAGATATCCCAGGTTGGCAGCATCTCCGCGAACAGTGACGCCACCATCGGCGATTTGATCGCAGAGGCCGTGGACAAGGTCGGCAAGGACGGCGTCATCACCGTGGAAGAAGCTAAGAGCATGCATACCAGCCTCGACGTGGTAGAGGGTATGCAGTTCGACCGCGGATATATCTCGCCATATTTTGTGACCAATGCAGAGAAGATGGAGGCCGTTCTCGAGAACGCCTATATCCTCCTGTCGGAGAAGAAGATCTCCAGCATGAAAGACCTGCTTCCGATCCTTGAACAGACCGCCAAGATGGGCGCGCCTATGGTTATCATAGCCGAGGATGTGGAGGGCGAGGCCCTTGCGACCCTGGTCGTGAACAAGCTGCGCGGCACGCTTCAGATCTGCGCCATCAAGGCGCCAGGTTTCGGCGACCGCCGCAAGGCAATGCTCGAAGACCTCGCGATCCTGACCGGCGGCAGTGTGATCTCTGAAGATCTCGGCATCAAACTCGAGAACGTGAAGATCACAGACCTCGGCCGGGCCAAGAAGATCACGGTGGACAAGGACAATACCACCATCGTTGAAGGCGCAGGCAAGACCGACGCGATCCAGGGCCGGGTGAAGATGATCAAGGCGCAGATTGCCGAGACTACCTCTGACTACGACAAAGAGAAGCTCCAGGAGCGGCTCGCGAAGATCGTGGGCGGTGTCGCGGTCATCAACGTGGGCGCGGCAACAGAGACGGAAATGAAGGAAAAGAAAGCACGTGTCGAAGACGCACTCCATGCGACCCGCGCTGCTATGGAAGAAGGTATTGTGGCAGGCGGTGGAGTTGCGCTGCTCCGCTGCATCCCGATTTTGGACAAGATGAAGCTCGCTGGTGACGAACAGATCGGCGTCAATATTGTGAAGAAGGCGCTTGAAGAGCCGATCCGCCAGATCGTGAACAACGCCGGTCTCGAACCATCGGTGATCGTGGATAAGGTAAAATCTTCGGACAAGCAGAACTACGGTTTCGACGCGCAGAAGGAAGAGTATGTGGACATGCTTCAGGCGGGCATCATCGACCCGACCAAGGTGACCCGGTCCGCGCTTCAGAACGCGGCCTCCGTGGCGAGCCTGATGCTCACGACGGAAGTGATGATCACCGATCTGCCCGAAGAGAAGGGTGGCGGAGGAATGCCCGGCGGCATGGGTGGCATGGGTGGCATGGGTGGTATGGGCGGCGGAATGTACTAAGGATACAGTTTCCTTTCACGAGGAAAATACGAAGGCCGGAGGGAGAAATCTCTCCGGCCTTTTTTTAATCCATTTACGTAACTACTCAGGTCGTCAGGTTCACGGACTTCGGCGAGCTCATGACTCACCGTTTAGATGAATCGTCAAGGGTTTGTGTGTTTTTATAAATCCGTGCAAATCAGATTTCGCTTAAAGCGCCTGCTCCTGGTATCCCTAGCCAACTACTTTTCCCGGATTATTCGCGGTCCGAGACAGGAACAAAAAAGGCCGAAGGTTCAATCCCCTCCGGCCCTTGTTTGTATTCAAAATAGCTGCCGCCCTAACTCTTCAATATCTTTTCCGCGGCGATCTGAGCCTCATGTACACAGTCGCCGATGCCAATACCCTTGTATGAGCAGCCGATGAGATGAAGCCCCGGATGCGTAGCAAGCATCCGGTCCAGGACCGCGATCTGTTCAAGATGCCCGACAGTATATTTCGGCATCCCCTTATACCAGCGGTAGACTTTCGAGAACAGGGCATTCGCCTTGAGTCCGAGGACCGTGTCCAGCTCTTCGAGCACCATCCTGACCATGCCCGCGTCATCGAGCTCGTGCACGAGCTCTTCGTGGTGGCCGCCTCCTACAAAGACGCGGACCATGATCGTATCGTCGGGTGCGCGGTAGGACCACTTGATGGAGCTGTAGGTGGCCGCGTTGATCCGCCTGCCCTCGACACGGGGGACGATGAAGCCGAAGCCCCTGAGCGGGACTCTCACGTCCTCTTTCTTGAACACGATCGATACCGTGGCCGACGACGACCACTGGATCACACCCATCTTCGCGGCAAGGCTCGCATCAAAGCCCTTCACCATCTCCAGGGAATCATAGGAGGCCGAGGCGAACATGACGTGGTCGGCTTCGAGGCTCTCTCCGTTTTCAAGAATGACCGAATATCCTTTGCCCTTCGGCTCAACGGCCTTGACTGCTGCATTGAGCCGAACCGAATCCTTTCCGATATGCTCTGCACAAGCCTGCGGCAGGGCCTGCATGCCGTTCTTGAAGCTCATGAAGTAGGTCATCTTCGGGCCGGCATGCCCAGGGTGTGACGGGCCGCTCAGGGTTGCATGAGGCCGGCTCTTCATGGCAGAGATCATGCCGAGGATAAGGCTGCCGCTCTTCTGCTCCATCTGCACGAAGCGCGGGAAGGTGGCCAGAACGCTCATGTTGTCAGGATTCGACGTATGAATGCCGGCAACCAGCGGTTCGGCGATCTTTTCGAGACATTCACGGCCGAGCCTGCGCGTCACAAAGCTCGCAAGGCTCTCGTCGTCACGCGATTTTCGTTTCGGCATGAACACTTCCATGCCCATGCGGATCTTGCCGGGCCAGGAGATGAGGTTGGATTTTGCCATGGGCCAGAACGAGGTCGGGACCATGAGCATTACGCCCTCGGGCAGGGAGTGGAGCTTTTTTCGTGAGTAAATGAATGTTCCCTTGAACTGATCATTTGATGGAAGCATCTCGGGCTCAAGACCGAGATGGCGAGCGAGGTTCACGGACCAGACCTTTTCCGGCAGGAAACTATCCGGGCCGCCCTCAACCAGGTGGTTGTCGATCTTTTCAGTCAGGATTTTGCCGCCAATGCGGTTGTTCTTTTCGAGCACCAGGACATCAACGGTCTTGCCATAGGCCTTGGCCCCGGATTTGAGGTGGACGGCAGCTGCCAGACCGGCGATTCCTCCACCTATGATGATGACGTTCGGCATTGAGCTCCTTTTTCACCACAAAGACACAAAGTCTGATAAATGCAAAATGCAGAGTGCAAAATGCAAAAGTCAAAATTAAAGAATATTAATCATGGCCTGAGGCCATGCCGCAATTTTGCACTTTACGTTTTGAAATTTGACTTATTCTTAGCTTTCATAGTCGCTTCATAATCTTAACGTTATTATCCTGCTTTATGTACAATATCCGCCAGGGCTTTGATGAAAAGCGGGGATGTATTCAACGACGCTGCTCGTTCAAAGTTGAGCCCCAGCTTTTCGGCGTGAGCCCGGTGCACAATATCGATATCATACAATGTCTCCATATGGTCGCAGGTGAACCCGATGGGCACTTCGAGCACGTTCTTATAGCCTTGCCGAGCGATCTCGTCCAGTGTGGGCTCCACCTCGGGCTGGATCCATGGTTCGGTTGCCCGCGCACCCTTGCTTTGCCAGGCAATACGCCAGTTCCTTATGCCGAGCTTGTCCACAACGAGGCTCACTGTTTCTTCGACCTGATGCTGGTAGGGATCGCCTAAAGTGATGTATCGCACCGGTATGCTGTGACTGGTAAAGATGACGACGACCTTGTCCTGCTGTCCGGGAGAGAATCGCTTCAGTCCCTGGAATACCTGTTCCTGCCAAGCCTGGATGAAGAGAGGATTATTGTGCCAGCTCGCTATGAAGAGCGGGCAGGTTTCGCCGCTTCCCAGTCCGTCGCAGGCGCTTTTGTACGCGCCCGTTGTGACCTCCGTGGCAAAGGGCGACATAGAGAGCGCGATCACGCGCTGTGCGCGGTCCGTGATGGCCCGATCGAAGGACTGGGCTACTGTCGGTGTTGAGTACCGGAAACCTTCATACACGCGATAGTTGCTGCCGAGCTCTTTCTCAAGCGCACTGGCCTGGATTGTTACCATCTCGGGGAGCGGCGATTTGCCGCCAATGAGCTTGTAACGCTCGACGACTGCGGAAACAACAGGCGGGGGCGCCGGTCTTCCCATGAAGGCAGTCATGAACGGTCCGACCTCGTCGAGAGAACGGGGACCGCCAAGGGCGATGAGTATGATGGCAGTTTTTGACATCAAATCCGAATTTCGATATCCGAAATCCTAACAATTCCTGTTTAGGATTTAGATATTCGAATTTAGAGTTTACTCAGCGCTTGCTGAGTTCATGGGTCGCGTTGATGAACTCCGCGGCATGGTCAAGCGGCGTCTGCTGCAGGATGCCGTGCCCCAGGTTCATAATATGGCCATTCCTGTTGCCTGCCCGATCGAGGATCTCCCGGGTGCGTTTGCGGATGAATTCCTTGGACCCGAAGAGGGAGATAGGGTCGATGTTGCCCTGGACGGCTTTATCGTATCCTACGCGCTTCCAAGCCTCATCAAGATTGCAGCGCCAGTCGAGTCCGATCACATCGCCCCCCGCCTCCGAAACCATCTCCAGCAAATGCGTTGCCCCGTGAGCGAAATGGATGAGCGGCACGGTCTTCTTGACGCCGGCGATCACGTTCTTCTGGTGCGGCAGAACGAACTCGCGGTAGTCGGTCGGTCCAAGGGCGCCGACCCAGGAGTCGAAGAGCTGGACCACCTGCACGCCTGCATCGATCTGGGCGTCGAGATAATTGATGATAACGCCGGTAAGATGCTCCATGAGCTTGTGCCAGGTCCTCGGTTCGGCGAACATCATGGTCTTGGCATGCTCGTAGCTGCGCGATCCGCCGCCCTCGATCATATAGGAGGCAAGCGTGAATGGCGCGCCGGAGAAGCCGATGAGCGGAACTTTATTGTTCAGTTCCTTCAGCACGATCTTGATGGCTGTCATGAGATAGGCGATCTGGCTGGCGGAGTCGATGGGCTTCAGCTTCAGCACATCCGCCATGGTGCGCACCGGGTTGTGGATCACCGGGCCCTCGCCTTTCGCGAACTCAAGGCCGACGCCCATGGGCTCGAGCGGCAACAGGATGTCGGCAAAAATGATCGCCGCGTCGATGTCATAGCGGCGCACCGGCTGGATCGTCACTTCGGCCGCCACTTCCGGCGTCTTGCACATCTCAAGGAAGGTGTGCTTTGAACGGATCTCGCGGTATTCCGGCAAATACCTCCCTGCCTGGCGCATCATCCATACCGGCGTGCAGTCCACCGGTTCACGTCTGCATGCTTTTAAGAATCTGTCTGCTCTGGACATTAATTATCTCCTGAAAATGATGGTATGTCCCGCTGCGGCGGACGGTAAGGGCGCTCGTGAACGTTTCCTGCAGCGGATGAATGAGTCCATACTATAGTATTTTGTGAGGCAAAACTCAACATTTTTTTTGCATTGGGACGGATCCGGCACGGGTCAGTGCTGGTCGCTTGTTTTGGACATCGGTATTCTCTCGAACCAGGGTTGCAACGGGCAAGACATTGTGATACTCTTTATAGTAATAAATAAGCGTTTCGGAGGTGGCTGCATGGGAAAAGATGACGGAGAAAAGATTGTCGCCAGGTTCAGGGATGGCAGGCTCTTGAAGGGCTTCGTGAGGAATTTCAGTATAGAGTCTGACACGGTCATCCTGAGTGACCAGAAAACGAACAGGGAAAACCGCATTCCGATTGAGGAGCTGAAGGCGATTTTTTTCGTCAAGAACTTTGAAGGCTCCAGCGAATATGTCGAACGGAAGGTTTTCGGTATTAGGAAGAACAAGGGACGGAAGGTTTTTGTCAAGTTCATCGACAAAGAAGCGCTGGTCGGGTTCATCGAAGGGGAGATCCCCTGGGATAAGGGGTTCTCCCTGGCCAAGCTTGGCAAGGACGTCAAGGGGTTTTTCCTCACCCCGGTTGACGAAGACAGCAACAATGAAAGGGTCTTTGTCGTGGGCAGCGCGATTGACAACGTCACGATCATGGTGACGTGAGGGCCGGTCCCGGATGATATCCAACCATGAACAGGGAAGCGACAATTCGTCTGCAGATTACACAGGTTAAAACAGACGAGTGCTCAGCACGGGTCCACGACGAATAACAGCAGCAGAAGAAACCGTTCCCGATGTTCCTCTCAGGCGGTCTCACCGGCAGAGGACGCTCCGCAAAACGCTCACACCACCCGCAGAGGGTAATACTGAAATGCTGCTTACCTCAATTTCTTATCCTCCCCCTCGCGCACCTTCGTCATTGATTTAATAGTGCGGTTTTCGGGTCGCATTCTTTTTAGTTAGTGATGTTCTCCGGTATACAGGTTGTTTTTCTCTACCCGAAATATGCGACGAAAGTACACCACAAGAGCCCAGGATTAGCAAGATAATTCTGTGCTTCATCTAATTTTATGGTTTTGATGCTAATCCGTCTCGCACGGCGGCACCTTTTCTCTCAGCTTCGCCAGCCTCGCGGGTGTGAGCTCTGTCTTGATCGCAAAGTAGGGTAGCGCATAAACGTCCTTTTTCTTCATCAAGAGCCACTCCTTCCCTGTACTTTTCGGCAGACCCTTCATCTGCGCCAGCACAAAGACGCCTTTCAGTTTTTTCCCCTTGAGCTCAAAGTGCAATGCCCCGGTCTTAAGCACTGCATCCGGCTCATCGTCACCGAGCGGAACGTACTCTCCCGCGTCCCAGACCACCACCGGCCCTGCACCGTAACTTCCCTCGGGAATGATGCCTTCAAAGTCGATATATTCCAGAACGTGATCAGGCACCATGATGGCGAGTCGCCTGTCCGCGGGATTCATGGACGGCCCCTTGGGAATTGCCCATGACTTCAGCGCACCGCCGATCTCCAGGCGGAAGTCGTAATGAAGACGCGCGGCCTTGTGCTCCTGGACGACGAATCTGAGAGGTTTGATTGTCATGGCCGGCCCCCGCGCATACGAAACTTCTTGACAAAGATTGCCGCAATCTATACTATTTCAGGTCACACGAAATAAAGCGAAGAAGTGACCGGCAGAAGTTTACATTACCTGGGGATTGTTTGTCTATGATAAAGATTTATAATACGATGAGCGGGAAAAAAGAGGAATTTGTCCCGATCCATCCCGGCAGGATGACCATGTATGCCTGCGGTGTGACGGTATATGATTTTTCCCATCTCGGGCATGCGCGCGGGGCTGTGGCCTTTGACCTGATCCAGCGGTACTTCAGGCGCAAGGGCTTCGACGTAACATATGTGCGGAACTTCACCGATGTCGACGACAAGATCATCAATCGCGCAAAGGAAGAGGGGCTTTCCGCCGCCGAGGTTGCGCACAAGTACATTGAGGCGTACCAGGAGGACATGAAGCGTCTCGGCGTGGGCAGACCGGATATCGAGCCCAAGGCCACGGAGCATATCAGTGAGATGATCGAGGTCATCAAGGGGCTCGTGGCAAAGGAGCACGCCTATGTCATTGACGGCGACGTGTATTTCCGCGTTGCGAGCTTCAAAGAATACGGCAAGCTCTCGAAGCGGAACCTCGAGGACCTGAAGGCCGGCGCGCGCGTGGAGGTTGACGAGCGCAAGCTCGACCCGCTCGACTTCGCTCTCTGGAAGGCATCGAAGCCGGGCGAACCGGCCTGGGACAGTCCCTGGGGGCCAGGCAGGCCGGGATGGCATATCGAGTGCTCCGCCATGGGGTTCAAGCACCTGGGCGAAACGTTTGACATCCACGCCGGCGGCAAGGACCTGATATTTCCTCATCATGAGAACGAGATCGCGCAGAGCGAGGCGTACTCCGGAAAGAAGTTCGTGAACTACTGGCTCCATAACGGGTTTGTGAACATCAACCAGGAGAAGATGTCCAAGTCGCTCGGCAATTTCTTTACCATCCGGGATATTCTGAACCAATACGACGCTGAAGTTGTGAGACTGTTCCTGCTTTCCACTCACTACCGCAGCCCGATCGATTTTTCCGATGCGAACCTGAAGGATACCCGCGCAGGGCTCGACCGGTATTATACGATGAAGGAAGGGATCCTTAAACTTCTTGCCGGAAAAAAACATCCGTCGATCAAGCCCGAAGAGATCATCGAGGTCGCTGACCGGCCTTTGTACGAAAAAATCCAGAATCTGCCCAGGGCCTTTGAAGAGGCCATGGATGATGACTTCAATACGGCCTTTGCCATCGGGCTTATCTACGATCTGGTCCGTGAGGTGAACAGGGTCCTTGCGGAAGCGGATAAAAAGAACGAGGACGCCGTAATCCTGCTCTTGTCGGCAGCGGCAGCTTCATTCGAGGATGTGAACAAGACGCTCGGCATCTTTCTCCGCGATCCCGAGGAATGGTTCAAGGAAGGAAGGCTTGCTGACAGCAAGGTCACGCTTTCCGTTGAGCGGATCGAGGAACTCATTCATTTGCGGAACGAGGCCCGGGCGCGCAAGGACTGGGCCGAGGCCGATCGGATACGCAAGGCCCTTGACGACGGCGGCGTTGAGCTTTTCGACCGGTCCGACGGCACCGTGTGGAAACCGAAGTAGGTCTCTACTAAGCACCAAATCCCGCGTACCAACATCCAAATAAATTTCAAATAAGCGCAAACACCAAGCCCACGTTTGTTGACCGGCTTTTTTAATTTGGATATTGTTTGGAGCGTCTAATTTGAAATTTGGAGATTTTACGTTACCGTATGCAGAGAGATAAAATATTCGGCATCAAACCCGTGATCGAGGCGCTCAGGGCCGGCAGGCCTGTCCAGCGCGTCTTGATCGCCGAGCAGAGAAAGTCGGATCAGGAAGTCCAGGAGATCATACGATTTGCCCGGGGGGGCGGCATCGAAGTAAGGATGACAACCCGTGATGCCTTGAATCGAGAAGCGCCGAATGCCCTTCACCAGGGTGTGCTGGCCGTCGTCGCTGCCCACGAGTACGCCACGCTCGATGATATACTTGGGATCCCGTCCCAGAAGAAGCAGACCCCGCTCTTCCTTGTCCTCGATGGAGTGGAAGATCCGAGAAATCTCGGCGCCATCCTCAGAACAGCCGAAGTCGCCGGTGTTCACGGTGTGATCCTCCCCGAGAGAAGAGCCGCAGGCCTCACCGAGACAGCCGCAAAGACGGCGGCCGGCGCCGTGGAATACGTGCCGGTGGTCAAGGTCGTAAATATCGTGAACACCCTTGAAGACCTCAAAAAGTGCGGTGTTTGGATTGCCGGCGCAGATGCGGGCGGTGACCTGGTCTATTGGGATGCGGATTTTATTCGTCCAACCGCGATCGTACTGGGCGGGGAGGGCAAGGGCATCCGAAGGCTGGTGCGGGAGCATTGCGATTACCTGGTGTCTCTGCCGCTCATGGGGAGGATCAATTCGCTGAATGTATCCGTTGCATCCGGGGTCCTTTTATATGAAGTGCTCAGGCAGCGGCGGGGGAAGGACTGAAAAACGTCTGCCCGCTGTTTTTTTCACAACGCCGCTATTTTCTCAAAACACATCTCATTAATCTTTTTGCTTGACAAGATCAACCACAATCCCTTATAATTCCAATTCTTTGACGCGAGGTTACATCTTCTGGTTTGCTATCTTACGGTAAGATATACGATTTAATAAAATCGGGCAGGGCGTGGTGTGTGCAAAAGGTTCTGCCACCGTAACTCAGTTGGTAGAGTAGCTGATTTGTAATCAGCCTGTCGGGGGTTCGATTCCCTTCGGTGGCTCCACTTTTCATGCATTCGTTCACAAGAACACCAGG
>Ga0209048_10001411_pt1 | contig 24856 bp, 23 predicted proteins | sample FrelakmetCRP12CR_FD_187146 | JGI IMG/M metagenome (GOLD analysis project Ga0209048, IMG submission 187146) | Freshwater lake sediment microbial communities from the University of Notre Dame, USA, for methane emissions studies - CRP12 CR (SPAdes)... | ecosystem: Environmental > Aquatic >... | reverse complement strand
CGTGAGCCACCCCGCGCCGACCCCGGGACCTGTCCCGGGCCTCGGTAGGCTGCGTCCACGCGGGCGTGGCGGAATCGGCAGACGCGCCGGGTTTAGGTCCCGGTCCCTTCGGGGGTGGAGGTTCGAATCCTCTCGCCCGCACTCTCGCCCGCACCGAACAGTGGCGCGGGCTGCGGCCCCCGGGGGCGGGTCGGCATCCGCCCGGATCGGGCGGGGCCGTGGCCGTTCGCCCGCATTCGGCGCTGGCCGGGCGGGCGGCTTCGGCTCTGGCACGGCACCGGCATCCGGTGTTCACCGGGGCCATGCCCGTGAACGGAGCGTACGAACCGAGCTCGGCCCGGTGGGCCCGGGACCAGGTGGAGCTGTACGAGTCGTCTGGCGGGACCGAGGGCGCGACGCTCCTCGACACCGGGATGCCCGTCGTCATCGTCACCCACCGGGGGGCGTCGACGGACAGGGTCCGCACGACGCCGCTGATGCGGGTCGAGCTCGACGGGGCCGAGGGCGGGGACGCCGTCGTGCGCGAGGTGGACGGGCCCGAGCGGGCGCTGTGGATGGACCGTGCCGTCGTCGCCTAGCGGCCCTACGCCGCGTACCGGGAGCGGACCGACCGGGTCATCCCGGTGCCGGCGGTCGAGGGCACCGCCCCCTGACGCACCGGGAGGCTGTGCCGCCGGAGACGCAGAGGGGCCCCGGCGGAGGTGGGGCGGAGGTGGGGCGGAGGTGGCCTTCCGGGCGAGGAGCGCCAGCAGGTAGCGGGCATCGGCCTCGTGGAAGATGCCGTAGTTGGCCGCACACGCCGCCGGGTCGAACCGGCCCTGGCCGACGGCGGTGCCACCCCGGTTGAGCCCGCGCTCCGACACCACCTCGAGGCCGGCTGCCTCGGGCTCGTCGCCCAGCTGCCCGAGCGTGTACTCGACTTCGTGATCCGGGTCGATGAACTCGTCCTGCCGGAGCCAGGTGAGGCGGCCATTCGGGGTGTCGAGGGCGAGGTGGCCACCGGGCCGCAGGATCGGCGCGACGTGCCGGAGGACCTCGTCGCCCTCGGTCCCGCTGACGTGCTCGATGGACTGGCCGCGGTAGACGAGGTCGACCGACGCGTCCTCGACGAACGGCAGGTCGACCGTCGACCGGCACTCGTAGGTCACGCGCCCGCGTTCCGCTGGGCGGCGAGGAACTGCTCCGAGTGGTAGAGCGGGTGACGGTCGTCGGGTGGCAGGTCGACGATCACCGGCTCGTCGAAGTGGTACGGGTGGCCGAGGGCCACCAGGGCGCCCCGCGTCCTGCTGGACCAGCTGGGAGAACGACGGCCCGGCCCGGTGGATGGCCTCCCGGCGCACCTTGCCGTCGAGCCGGGCCCACTGGTGGGCCGCCTTGGCCCGCAGGTCGACGGGAGGCGCCGTCCACCGGTGCGTCTCCTCCTGCTCCCACGCACCCTCCTCGCGCCCCACGTCTCGGGCCGTAGGTGCCCGCAACCCACCAGCGGCCGCGCCGGGGACCCGGCGGCCTGTGGCCCGGGTCAGCCCCCGCCGTCGACCGTGACGACCTGGCCGGTGATGTAGCCGGCGGCGGGCGACACGAGGAACCGCACCACGTCGGCGATGTCCTCGGGGCGGCACACCCGGCCGAAGGGGGACGAGGCGCCGAGGGACGAGATGTCGTCCACCCCCATCATCCCCTTCACCAGGCGCCGGCCCATCTCGGTGTCGACCAGGCCGGGGGCGACGACGTTGGCGTGGATCCCATGGGGCCGCTCCTCCTTGGCCAGGGTGAGGGCCAGGGCCTCGAGCGCCACCTTGGCCATCGTGTACGGGGCGGACCGGGCGGCCACGTGCCGGGCCGCCACCGAGGAGATGAAGACGAGGTCGCCACGGGGCTGCTCCCGCATGGCCGGCAGGAGCGCCCCGCACAGCTGGAACGCGCTGTACACGTGGGTCCGCATCAACCGGTCCACCTCGGACAGCGAGGTGTCGGCCACCGTGCTCCCCCGGCTGGCGATCCCCGCGTTGCAGACCAGGAGGTCGATCGGGCCGAACCCGGCGAGCACCGCCGCGGCCAGGCCGGCGGCCGCCTCGGGGTCGTCCACCGACGCCTCGAAGGCCGCGGCCCGGCGCCCGAGATCCCCGATGGCGGCGGCCGTGGCGGCGGCCGACTCGGAGTCGCGCCGGTAGTTGACGGCCACGTCGCACCCGTCGGCGGCCAGCGCCAGGGCGATGGCCCGCCCGATCCCCCGGCCGCCGCCGGTGATCAGGGCCGCCCGGCCCGCCAGCGGGGCGTCGGACCGTGCAGGGGCGTCGGTGCTCGGGTGTGCGCTCACGGTGGCGTCCTGTCTTGCGGAGGAGGTGGCTTTCGGCCATGCTTCCCCGGTTCCGCCACATCGTCAACGTGGGCGGCCCGATGATCGATCGCAGATCAACCACTGCTCACATCCACCACAGGAGGACACCATGGGAATGCTCGACGGCAAGGTTGCCATCGTCACCGGCGCAGGCCGCGGAATCGGACGCGAGGAGGCCCTCCTGCTGGCCTCCGAGGGAGCCAAGGTCATCGTCAACGACGTCGGCGCCTCCCTGCAGGGTGAGGGCGATGACAAGCACCCGGCCGAAGAGGTCGTGGAGCTCATCAAGGCCGGTGGTAGCGACGCCGCCGTCAACTCCTCGGACGTCAGCTCCTGGGAGGGCGCCAAGGCACTGATCGACCAGGCCGTCGACACCTTCGGCCAGCTCGACATCCTGGTGAACAACGCCGGGATCCTGCGCGACAAGATGTGCTTCAACATGGAGGAGTCCGACTGGGACGACGTCATCCGAGTCCACCTGAAGGGCCACTTCGCCCCCTCCCGCCACGCGGCGGTCTATTGGCGGGCCCGGGCCAAGGCCGGCGAGGACGTCACCGGGCGCATCGTCAACACCTCGTCGGAAGCCGGGCTCTTCGGCAACGCCGGCCAGGCCAACTACTCGGCGGCCAAGGCCGGCATCGCCTCGATGACCTGGGTGCTCGCTCGCGAGCTGGGCCGCTACGGGATCACCTGCAACTCCATCTCGCCGCGTGCCCGCACCCGGATGACCGAGGACATCTTCGGGGAGATGGCCAAGGCCGAGAACGGCTTCGACAAGTTCGACCCCAAGAACGTGGCCCAGCTGGTCACCTTCCTCGCCACCGACGAGGCAGCCGACATCAGCGGCCAGAACTTCATCGTCTACGGCGGCGACATCTGGGCCACGGGCGGTTTCCACACCACCGGCGAGATCCACCGCGACACCATGTGGACCCCCGCCGAGCTGGCCGCGGCCAAGGGCGAGCTGTTCAAGAACATCTCGTCGGGCGTGCCGGCCTTCAGCCTGGCCTAGGACTCACGGCCTGATCTGCACGCCACCGGGCCCGGTCCACCGACTGGGCCCGGTCAGGCCGTCGGCCGGGGCCCGTCCCCGGAACCGCGGGAACCACGGTCACCGCCGGACCCGCCGTGGTCACCTTGGCCACCGGCGCTGTCGCCGACCGCCGGCCTGCCGAGCACGAGGTCGCCGATCCGGCCCTCGACACCGGCCACCGTCCCGTGGTAGACGACCCGTCCCTTGCTGAGCACGACCACGTCGTCGGCCAACTCGAGGGCCCGGTCCACGTGCTGCTCGATCAGGAGCAGTGACGTACCCGACGCCAGTACCCGCTCCAGGGCCGCATAGACCTCGTGCACCATCACCGGCGCCAGGCCGAACGACAGCTCGTCGACCACTAGGAACTTCTGGCGAAGGACCAGGACCCGGGCCAGCGCCAGCATCCGCTGCTCCCCGCCGGACAGGGTCCCCGCCGACTGGGTCCGGCGCTCCCCCATCCGGGGGAAGGCTGCGTAGGCCTGGTCGAGCGCACCGGCGACTCGTCGCCTGCCGAGGGCGCGCCGGAACGACAGCGTCAGGTTCTCCTCAACCGACAGTGACGCGAACACCGAGCGCCCCTCGGTGAGCTGGGACAGTCCCAGCCGGGCGATCTCGTAGGCCGGCCGGCCGGTGATGTCCCTCCCGTCGAACCGGACGGCCCCCCGGGTGGTGGGCACCAGACCCGACACCACCCGTGCCACCGTCGACTTGCCGGCCCCGTTCGCGCCGACCAGGGCCAGGGCACGGCCCGGGCGAACCTGCAGCGACACGTCGAACAGTGCCTCGTAGGGACCGTAGGCGGCGCACACATCGCGGAGTTCGAGGAGCGGCCCGGCACCGTCGTCCGCCGAGCCGGCGCCGCCGTCCTCGGCAACCACGGGCGAGGTCACGCCGTGCTCCCGAGGTAGGCCCTCCGCACGTCCGGGTCGCTCAGCACCTCATCGACGCCTCCAGTGGCGAGCACCTTCCCGAAGTTGAGCACGTAGAGGCGGTCGACGGTGGACTCCACCAGGGCCAGGTCGTGCTCCACCATGACGACGGCGACGCCGGTGCTCCGACGGGTCTCGTCCAGGATGTGGGCCAGGCGGGCGGTGTCCTCCGCATCGAGGCCTGACGACGGCTCATCGAGCATCAGCAGCAGGGGCGTGCCCATCATCGCCCGGCCCAACTCCACCAGTCGGGCGTGGCCGAGGTCCAGGGTGTCGACCGGCCGGCCTGCCAGGTCGGCCAGGCCCAGCAGGTCCAGGACCTCCTCGACGTGACGCAACTCGTCGGGCGACGGGCCGCCACGGTGGAGGAAGTCACGCCAGATCCGCACCGTCCCGCTGGCCGCCTGCTCGGCCACCAGCAGGTGGTCGGCCACGGTCATGCCCTCGAACAGCTCCATCCGCTGGTACGTGCGGCCGATGCCCAGACGGCTCCGCTTCCACACCGGCATCCGGTCGATGCGCCGTCCGTCGAAGACCACCGTGCCCTCGTCGGGCTCCTCCAGGCCGAACAGGCAGTTGAAGAGCGTGGTCTTGCCGGCCCCGTTGGGCCCGACGATCCCGACCGACTCGCCACGGCCGACGTCCAGTGTGACGTGGTCGAGTGCGACGATCCCACCGAACGTCTTGGTGATCCCGGAGGCCACGAGCAGCTTCCCCCCGGTGCTCATCCCGCCCCCTCCCCCACCGGCGTGGGCTCGAAGCCGCCGGGAGCGACCGGTCCCGCCCCGGACGGCCCGACCCCGGACGGGCCCGCCCCGAGAGCGTCGCCGCGCAGCCGACGGGCCCGCCGTCGGGCGATGGCGGCCTGGGTGCGGTCGCCGAGGTAGTCGAGGAACCCCTCCGGATGCCGTGTGTAGCTGAGGGTGGCCAGGCCGAAGAGGACCGCTACCAGTCCGGCGAATCGGCTGGGAAGCGTGGTGACCGCCACCTGAAGGGTCGTGTACACGACGCCGGCCACCACCGCCCCGGTGATCGAGCTCAGCCCGACGATGGCCACCACCACCAGCAGGACCGCAGAGACCTGGTAGCTGAAGGCCTCCGGGGAGAGGGACCCCTCGAGGGAACCGGAGAGCGCGCCGCCCACCCCCGCCAGACCTGCCGACAGGGCGAACACCAGGACCCGGAGGCGGTAGACGTCGATCCCCACCGAGTTGGCGGCGAGCTCGCTCCCGCGCACGGCGGACAGGTACCGGCCGATGGTCCCGTCCCCGACCAGCTTCACCACCCCGGCGGCGATGGACAGGATGACGAGCGAGAGCAGGAAGAACGGCTTGGTGGCGGCGAAGCTCACCGGGCCTGCCGACGGGCGGGGCACGGTGACGCCGCCGGCGCCGTTCCCGATCAGGCGATTGGGGAACAGGATGTTGTCGGCCAGGAGAGCGAAGGCCAGTGTGGCCAGTGCCAGCGGGAGCCCGGCCAGGCGCAGGGTCGGGATGGCCACCAGGACGCCGAGGAGCGCGGCCAGGAGCCCGCCCGCCACCATGCCGATGACGACCGGGAGGCCGACGTTGTTGGCGAGCTGGCCGGCCATGAACCCGCCGAGGCCGGCGAACGTGGCCTGGCACAGCGAGATCTGCCCGGTCATCCCGGTCAGGAGCGTGAGCGACAGGAAGATGATGGCGAACGCCACCCCCTGGTTCATGGTGAGGAGCCAGTCGGGGGGCACCCAGGTCAGCGCCGACAGGACGGCGAGGCCGGCCACCGCCCACGCCAGGGTGGCCGTCGGCCGACGGGTGAGGAGTCCCGGCGCCCGTATCCCGCCGTCCCCGACCAGCCGCTGGTGCCACAGTCCGACGCTCCTGACCGTCCCGCCGGCGGCGGCCAGCGTCGAGGCGGAGTGGTAGCCCGACGTCGTGCGCTCGACGGTGGAGGACGGTGGGTCGCACCCGGACAGGGGGTCGTCGAGCTGATGCTGTCGGGCCAGGGGCAGGAACACCAGCAGGACCAGGAACGGCAGGGACGGGCGGAGCCCGTTGGCGATCACCCCCGCCGGCATGTAACCGGCGATGACCTGCTGGCCGACGCCGAGGGCGAGTCCGCCGACCAGGGCCAGCGGGAGGCTGGAGAAGCGGCCGATCACCGCCCCGGCGACGCCCCACACCAGCAGCACGGTGAAGTTCTGCGGGTCGAGCTGGGAGTAGAGCGGGGACAGGAGCACCCCGGCCAGCGCGGCCATGATGCTCGACAGGATCCAGGCGAACGCGCTCACCCGGCCGGCGTTGACCCCGGCCAGCTCGGTCATGCGCGGGCTCTCCACCACGGCCCGCATCTCGAGACCGACCGGGGTGAACCGGAACAGGGCCACCAGGGCGGCGACCACGACGACGGTGCTGGCCGAGATCGACAGCTCGAGTCCGCTCAGGGGAACCGAGCCGATGTGGAGGTAGACCTCCTGTGCGTTGCCGACGATGGCCGGCGGCGGTATGTCCGGTGTGGATCCGGCGATGATGAGTGCGACCTGGGGAAGCGCCACCAGGAGTCCCAGGGAGGGGACCAGCTTGACCAGAGGCGAGGCCGTCCGGATGCGACGGAACAGGAGTCGGTCGAGCAGGACCCCCACGAACGGGCCGATGACCAGGACGGCGATGACACCGGCGGCCCACCGTGGCCAGCCGTCCTGGATCAGCGAGACGTAGGCCAGGGCGGACACGAACGCCTGGGCACCGAACGCCAGATTGAAGACACCGGATGCCTTGTAGGTCAGGACCAGCCCGACGGCCATGAGGGCGAACACGCACCCGAACGGAACGCCGGGCACGGCATAGTTGAGGAACTGGTTCATCGTGGCGGCACTCCCGGCTGGAGCGGCAGCGTGGTGACGGTGACACTCGAGGTCCGGGCGTGGCCGGTCTGGTCGAAGCACGAGTAGACGCTGGCCGGCGTGGTGAACTCGGGCACGAACTGGTCGCCCTTCGCCCGGACGAAGGTCGTGCAGTCGAGGTCGTTCACGCCGGTATGCGCGATCTTCCAGTTGACGGGCGGGTAGGCGCCGTTCGCGGTGAAGGCGGTCAGGCGGTTGATGGCCCGCACCAGTGCGGTCCGGGTCACGTCGTTGCCGATGGCCCGCAGCCCCTGCACGAAGAGGTCGGCGCTGACCCAGCCGGCGAGGGCGGTACCGGACGGGGTGGTCCTCGGCGCATAGCGCTTCAGTGCCTGGTTGAAGGCGTCGATGCCCGGGTAGACGCCGGGGTGGAGGGCGCTCACCTCGAACGGCGTCTGCTGCAGGAGGAAGTACACGCCGTCGTAGGCCGCCCGGTTGTTGAGGAGGATCCTCCGGTCGTAGCCGTCGAGCCAGTACTGGACGGCCGACCCCATCCCGTGCTGCTGCAGGGTCTGGGACAGCTTGATGTCCCCGGTCGAGTCCATGCAGGTGGCCACGAAGTCCACCCCGCTCTGCTGCATCCGGGTGACGTCGGCATCCAGGGTGGCTGCGCCGTAGGGGATGGAGAAGTCGATCACCGGGGTTCTGATGTGGAACTTGGCCAGGGCCCTGACGACGCTCACGCACCCACCCGACGACTGGGCCACGTTGTAGGCCACGACGGCCGCCGCACGGGAGTGGGTCTGCTGGGCCACGTAGGCCACCTGGGGCATGGGCAGCAACGACGCTATGTAGGAGCCACCGGCACCGAACATCGCCGGGCCCGACCACTGGGCGTTCGTGTTCTCCTGGATGCCGAACGTCGGGACGGCATGGGAGCGCAGGATCGACGAGCCGGTGAAGAACGGGGTCCCCACCCCGACCACCGCGAACACCTTGGACTGCACCAGGCGCTGGGCCGCTGCGGTGTTACCGGAGGGCGACGTCCCGTCGTCGACCACCGGGGAGTAGATGATCTTGCGGCCGTAGATCCCACCCGAGGCGTTGAGCTGGTCGAAGTACACGGCGGCACCGGTCGTCACCGGGGCGAAGCTCGGCGCCGCGAATCCGCTGAACGAGCCCATCGCCCCCACCCGGATCGAGGTCGGGGTGACGCCGTCGGTGTCCCCGGCGTGGGACACCGTGAGCACGGTGACGTTGGCACAGGACGCCAGCAGGACCGGGGTGACGAGCACCCAAGCGATCACGAGGGCCGTGCGGACGGGCACGCGGGGTGCCCGGTTCGCACGCCGATGCCGTCGGTCCACAGCCCTCCCCGCGATCTCGCCGCCCGTCGCCGAAGTCCCCATCCGGGTGACCTGCGGCGACAGGTCCCGACCGGTCCCGACTGTACCGCCCGGCCGCCTCCGGGCGGGCGACGCTCCGGGAGCGGAGCGGCAGGGCTCAGCCCTTCGACGGCACCTTGGCGGTCGCCTCGCCCACGACCTTCTCCTCGCCGTCTGCGTTGCGGAGTCGGACGTCGAGGTCGACCAGGTGGAGGCCGTCCTCGGTGCGCGTGCCGGTGACCACGATGGCCGACGAGAGCTCCTCGTCCGGCCAGGTCTGGCGGGCGAAGCGGACGGTGAACCGGGTGACGTTGCCCGCCCCGACGTAGTCGGTGATGGCGGTGCCCAGGAGTCCCATCGAGAACATCCCGTGGCCGAACACGCTGGGCTGGCCCGCAGCCGTGGCCTTGACCTCGTCGTGGTGCATCGGGTTGTAGTCGCCCGACGCCCCGGCGTAGGCCACCAGGTCGGTCCGGGTCAGCACGTGCGTCAGCACAGGGGCCTCGTCGCCCTCGGTGACGTCCTCGAAGTACAGCACCCCGTCAGCCATGATCTGCTCCTCTTCCGTCCGGGCCGCTATCGGCTCCGTCTCGACGACTCCCGGGCCCGATCGGCCCCGTCCGCACTCGGTCCGGCCACCACCGGGCACACCGGTCCTGGTCCGACAGTCTCGCACCCCTGGTGGCCGCCCGCGCACGGCCGTGCCCGGTGCAGAGGCCACGGGTGGGGCCGCGGTGGACCACGCCGGTCCCTGGGGGCGGTCCCGACCGTGCGCCCGTCGCGGCATCGACGGTGTCGGGCGACCGGTCGGTCATCGACCGGGCTCGGGGTCGCGTGGCAGGCCGAGCAGGCGCTCGCCGATCACGTTGCGCTGCACCTCGCTGGTCCCCCCGGCGATGGTCATGCACTTGGACTGCAGCACCCCGTAGGCGGACACGGCGGCATCCCCCTCGGTGATGGCCCCGTCGGGGCCGCAGATGTCGAGCCCGAACTCGTGGACCCGCTGGTCGAACTCGGCGCCGAGGAGCTTGCGCACGCTCGACTCGGACCCGGGCTGGAGCCCGCCGACCGATCGCAGCGTCGCCCGCATCCCGAGCTGGGCCAGGGACTGGGCCTCGGCCAGCAGGTGCCCCAACCGGTCGAGGGTCACCGGGTCCTGGAGCACCGGGTCGCCGGCCACCCGGTCGAGCACCCCCTCGAGGGCCCCGCCGAAGGCCGAGTCCGAGGAGAGCGAGACCCGCTCGTTGGCCAATGTCGTACGGGCCAGCTTCCACCCGCCGTCGACCTCCCCCACCACGCACTCATCGGGGACGAAGCACTCGTCGAAGAAGACCTCGTTGAACAGGGCGTTGCCGGTGATCTCGCGCAGCGGCCGGATCTCGATCCCCGGCGACGTCATGTCGACCAGGAAGTAGGTGATGCCGCGGTGCTTGGGGACATCGGGGTCGGTGCGGGCGAGACAGACGCCCCAGTGGGCGCGCTGGGCCACCGACGTCCAGACCTTCTGGCCGGTCAGTGACCATCCGCCGTCCACCCGGGTGGCCCGGGTCGAGAGTGCCGCCAGGTCGGACCCGGCGCCGGGCTCGCTGAAGAGCTGGCACCAGATGTACTCGCCCCGGAGCGTCGGCCCCACCCACCGCTCGACCTGCTCCGGGGTCCCGTGGGCCATGATCGTGGGCAGGGCCCAGCCGGCCACGGCCAGCGTGGGGCGTCGCAGTCCGGCCTCGGCGCAGACCTGGTCGATGACCAGCTGCTCGACAGCACCGGCGTCCCGTCCCCACGGCGCCGGCCAGTGCGGGGCCAGCAGTCCGTGGTCGGCCATGGCCCGGTGGCGGGCCCCGGGGTCCTCGATGGCGGCGATCCCGGTCGCCAGCGCACCCAACTCGGCCCGCATCGCCTCGGCCTCGGGCGGGAGGTCGATGGTCAGGCGTCGGCGCCAGCCGGCCAGGGCCAGGCGGGCGGACTCGGCCCGCAGTGGGGCGGTCCCCCCGACGAGCTGGCGCAGGGTGGTGGCCCGGCGCAGGTGCACGTGGGCGTCGTGCTCCCAGGTGAAGCCCATCCCCCCGAGGACCTGGATGGCACCCTTGGCCGCCTCGACGTAGCCGTCGAGAGCCAGCGCCGCAGCCAGCTGCACGGCGAGGCTCCCCTGATCGGTCTCGTCACCTGCGGTGGTGCCGAACTCGGCATCGAGGACCAGCGCGGCGTCCCAGGTGGCGGCGACACTCTGCTCGACCGAGACCAGCATGTTGGCCAACCGGTGCTTGATCCCCTGGAACTGACCGATCGGACGGCCGAACTGCTCGCGGGTGCGGGCGTGCTCGGCGGCCGAGTCGACGCACCAGCGCGCCCCGCCGACCGCTTCGGCCGACAGGACCACCAGGGCCAGGTCGCGCACCATCCCGGTCGTCGCGGCCTCGAGGACCCGCTCGGGGGCCACCCGGGCACCGTCGAGCACCCAGGTCGCGCACGGCCGGGTCAGGTCGAAGCTGGGGAGAGCGACCACCTCGCGTGCGTCGCCCCGCTCCAGGAGCACCCACTGGGCCTCGGTCCCGACGGCGACGGCGGCCAGGGCATGAGTGACGACGGCCCCGTGCAGCAGCGGTCGGACCGAGCCGGACACCACTACGGTCCCGTCGGGATCACGGGCGCCGGTGAGGCCCGATTGCGCCACCGGGGACCCGTCGGCCGCCGCGGTCGGGACGGAGAGGGTGGCCGTCAGGGTCCCGTCGGCCAGACGGGGGAGGACGCCCGCAGCCAGACCGGTGGCACCGGCGACGGCGATCACCCCGGCCACGACGGCCGTGGTGTCCCACGGCCCCACTGCAGCAGCCCGACCGAGCTCTTCGGCCACGACAGCCAGTTCGACCAGTCCCGCTCCCTGGCCGCCGAACTCCTCGGCCAGGTGGATGGCCAGCAGGCCCTGCCCGGCCAGGTCACCCCAGTAGGGAGGGACCGCGTCGCCGTCGGCGTCGAGTGCGACTCGCATGACCTCGGCCACCCCTCGGGCCTCGGCCCAGCCCTGGACGGCGGTGCGCAGCTCCTCGTGCTCGTCCTGGATGCCGATGGCCACGGGGTCAGGCCCCGAAGAGGTGGAGCAGGTGATCGATCGAGAATACGGCCCAGGAGTGGGTACCGAAGGCGACCACGGCGGCCAGGATCATCATCAGGTTCTGCCCCTGCTCGGCCCAGTCGCTGATCATGAGCACGAAGTAGAGGAGGTTGAGCAGGATCCCGCACACCAGGGCGATCGGCGTCAGGAACCCGAGTACCAGGCCGAGCCCGAGGGCCAGCTCGGCGAAGACCACGATGTAGGCCATCGGGATCGGATGGGGCCGGACCACCTTGTCGAAGCCGGTCTTGACGAAGCCCCACTTGTGCTTTTCGGCCACCGAGCCGCCCCACTCGATGCCCGACCCCCGCTTCAGCCAGCCGCCGAGGTCCTTGTGGGCGAAGCTCTTGATCCACCAGAGGCCGAGGCCGATCCGTAGCACGGCCATCCATGCCGCGTACTGCGAGGCGGTCAGCAGGCCAGAGGACGTTGCGATGATGTGCACGGCCCGTTTCTAGCATCTCGGGGCTCGGAAACAGAACCCGTTCTATCTGGCGGGACCGCCGGCGCCGGGCCGGACTACCAACCCCGGAAGACCGGGGGACGGCGCTCGGCGAAGGCGGACAGGCCCTCCCGGCAGTCCTCGGTGCCGGTCACCAGCTCCTGGCCCACGGCCTCGTCCCACAGGGCCGTGGCCCGGTCGGTGTCGAGCGCCCGGTTGGTCAGGTACTTGGCCACGCCGATGGCCTTGGTCGGGGCGGAGGCCAGACGGGCGGCCCAGGCCGCCACCTCGTCCATCAGGTCCGCACGGGGGACCACCTTGTTGACCAGGCCCAGGCGCTCGGCCTCCCGGGCGGGCACGTCGTCGCCGAAGAAGAACAGCTCCTTGGCCTTCTGCGGTCCGATCAGCCGGGCCAGCAGGTAGGCGCCCCCGGCGTCCGGGGCGATCCCCCGACGGATGAAGACCTCGATGAACGTGGACTCCTCGGCGGCCAGGACCAGGTCACAGGCCAGGGCCAGGTGCATGCCCCCACCCGCAGCGGTGGCGTTCACGGCGGCGATGACCGGCTTCTCACAGTCGAGTACGGCGCTCACCAGCCGCTGCCACCCGGTACGGATCAGTCGGGCGGCGTCACCCACGGCGCGGTCGGGCGCCCCTTCGGGCCGGGGCGGCGCCAGCCCTGATGACCGGAGGTCGGCCCCGGTGCAGAACCCCTTCTCACCGCTTCCGGTGAGCACGACGGCACGCACGGCGAGGTCGGCGGAGGCCTCCTCCAGCCACACGATGACCTGGTCACGCATGGCGGCGGTGATGGCGTTGCCGGCCTCGGGCCGGTTGAGGGTGATCCAGGCCACCCCGTCCTCGATGCGGCGGAGGACAGCGTCCACGGGGGCTCCCCCGGTGGCGTCGTCGGCCATCAGACGCGGTGGATGATGTTCATGCGCGACGTGCAGACCGGCTCGCCGGTGGTGGTGTCGGTCCACGCCGTCTCGACGACGACGAAGGTCATGGTCTTGCCCTTCGACTCCTTCTGGTAGGCGTCGACCACCAGACCCTTGCCCTCGAGGACGTCACCGGCGAAGACGGGGCGGTGGTAGGTGAACTCCTGCTCGCCGTGGAGGATGAGGCCGCCCTTGGCCATCAGCGGCCCGAGGACGGCGCCCATCGGGTTGCCCGTCGGGGCGTCGGCCGCCTGGAGCTCGGGGTAGGCGCTGAAGTTGCCCATCACGAAGGGATAGGTCGGCGGGGCCGGGATCCCCGGCAGGCCGGCGTCGGCTGCGGCCCGGGGGTCGCGGTAGACCGGGTCGGCGTCCTTGACCGCGTCGGCGAACAGCGCCAGCTGGCCCCGCTCCACGGTCACCACCGTCGTGCCGGTCGGCGTTCCGATGATGGTGCTCAGGATGTCGTCGGCCATCTGCGGCTCTCCCTGTGTGGTCGCTGGTCCTCCGGCGGCGTCGCTCCTCGCGTGACTCACCGGGTGGGCGCTAGGGTGCCCGCTGCGCACGCTACCGCGCCAGCCCGGGTCCCGGCCCGGACGTCGCCGAACGAGAACGGAGCCCGTCCATGGCCGCCATCCCCTCTTTCGAGACCCTCGGCTACGAGGAGACCGGCGGTGTCGCCTGGGTGACCCTCGACCGGCCCGAGGTCCACAACGCGTTCAACGCCGTCATGCAGCGCGAGCTCCGTACACTCTGGCGGGCGCTGCGCCGCCACGACGATGTGCGGGTCGTGGTCCTGACCGGGGCCGGGGACAAGGCGTTCTGCACCGGCATCGACCGCAACGAGGCGCTCGGCGACGCCACCGGCGACGCCACGGTGGGTGAGGACGGCGAGGCCGTCCACGTGGGAGCCGGCACCACGCCGTTCATGTTCGACGACCCGGGCGAGGACCTCGGCCCGAAGACGTGTGACCTGTGGAAGCCGGTCATCGGCGCCGTCAACGGGATGGCCTGCGGCGGAGCCTTCTATCTGCTCGGCGAAGTCGACTTCCTCATCGCCACCGAGCAGGCCACGTTCTTCGACCCCCACGTCACCTACGGCATGGCCGCCGCATTCGAGCCGCTGCAGATGACCGGGCGGATGCCGTTCGGCGAGCTGGCCAGGTTGACCCTGCTCGGGGCCTCGGAGCGGATGAGCGCCCAGCGGGCCCACCAGATCGGGCTGGTGTCCGAGCTGGCCTCCGACGTCGACGACCTGCGGGAGAAGGCCGGATGGGCCGCCCGGGCCATCGCCGACGCGCCCCCCCTGGCCGTCCAGGGGTCGCTGCGGGCCCTGTGGGCCGGACGGGACATGGGACGGGGCCAGGCGCTGGCCCTCGGCTACGCATTCGTCGGGTTGGGCAACAGCGAGGAGGCACTGGCACAGGGACAGGAGCGCTTCGCCTCGGGTGCTCGCCTCGACTGGCGCCTGCGGTAGTCCGCCGGCACCGCGGCCCGGGGGGCCGGACCGGGTCAGGCGACTGGGTCGGCGCTCCGCACGGACGGCATGCTGTGGGCCGGGCTCCCCTTGGCCCGCCACCCGTCGTAGCGGTCGAGGAAGTCCTGGCCGAACGGGTCCTCCCCGATCAGCGGCATCCCCGCCCGCCACACCGTGAGGTCGTCCGGTGCGAGTTCCCCGGCCCGCAGGACGTGGAACCGTGTGGTTGCCTCGTCACCCCGGCGGTGCGCCTCGGCGGCGACGCGGAAGTGCAGCTTGGCCAGGACCTCGTCGTCCGTCAGGTCGGCCACCGCGTTGCGGGCAGCGGACGGCTCGATCGGCAGGTCGCCGTGGCGCACCCACCGGCGGACCAGTTCGAGGTGGGGGGACGACTCCGCACCGGTGAAATCGGCGAAGGTGTCGGTCCCGAACGCCTCCCCGTTGGGGCGGGCGATCCGGTCCTCCTCGTCGATCCACACCACGGTCGGGACGTTCGAGATGGCGTAGAGCTCGGTCAGCAGGTGGTGCCGGTCGTAGAGGACCGGCATGGTGAGCCCCTCGGTGAACGGACGCACGTCGTCTGCGCTCTGGTCGATGGCCACGGCGATGACCGTGAACCCCTCGGGCTCGAGCTCGTCGTGGAGTGCCTGCCACCCCGGCAGGTCGTAGCGGCAGCCGCACCAGCTGGAGAAGGTGACGAGTAGTCGCTTGCGGCCGGCCCACTCGTCGAGCGAGTGGGGGACATCGTCGAGGTCCGGGAGGGTGAAGGGCGGCGCGGCGAGGTCGGCCAGCGCCCCGCGGCGCAACTCGGCCGGAAGGGCCACGGCCACGATCCCGGCGTCGAGGTCGACCACGACGGGCTGGCGGACGGCGTCGGCCACGGCGGCCACGTCGAGCCGGGCGCCAACCCTGAAGGCGTCCATGTCCCGGACCGGAACGCAGGTGTCGTCCCGGCACAGCCCGCTCGCCTTGAGCTCCCAACCGAGGGCGTCGGACAGGTCCGCCGGGTCGACGAGGAAGGTCCCCCGGTCGGTGTCCGCCACGGCGTCGACCGACGCGACCCTGTCGGTGATGACGGTGATCTGGCGCAACACACTCTCCCCTGTTCGACTCCACCGTGGCCCGACGGTGGAGGGCTGTCAACCCGGTGCGGACCCCGTCGTCACGACCCGGGAGGTGTCAGGCCGGCGGCCTCGGTGAACTGCCGACTCCGCTCCCGGTACCCCCCGCCACCCTCCGGCGTCGGCGCTCCGGGGGAGAACAGCACCACGCCGCCCTCCGGCGTCGAGCCCGCCGCCAGGTGCACCGCGGCGGCCACGCCGTCGGCCACTCGAAAGGCGCCGGGGACTCCGGCGTCGGTCAGCACGGCCACCAGGCGGTCGGCGCCCGGGCCCAGGACGACCACCGAGGCCGGGGGCTGGTGGACGGCCAGGGCGGCCACCAGCGGTCCCGGGTCGACCCCGCGGTCGGCGCCGCCCACGATGACCGTGAGGGGTCGGCCGGCGAACGTCTCGATGGACGCCGCCGAGGCGAACGGGTTGGAGGCGAGGGCGTCGTCCACGTAGGTGCGCCCGTGGCGAGTCCCGACGGTCTGGCACCGTGACGGAAGACCCTCGAATCCGTCGACCGCCCCCGACACCGCCCCCGTCGACGGCGCCGACCCGGTCAGCAGGAGCGCGCCGGTCACCGCGCCGCACAGGTTCCAGGCGTTGTGCCGGCCCGGTACCCGCAGGCGCCCGGCGTCGGCCAGGGCGGCCCCGTCGACCTCGACCCACCCCTCCGCCGACACCCGGACCCGGCCCTCCGACCCGTAGAGCGTCCGATTGGGGTGCCCGGCGGTGCGTCGGACGGCCTCGTCGTTGCCGGCGCTCACCGCCAGGGCGGCCGCCGGCCCCGCCTCGACCAGTCGGAGCTTGTCCCGGTAGTAGGGCTCGACGCCCCCGTGCCAGTCGAGGTGGTCCGGGGCCAGGCTGGTCAGCACGACCACGCCGGGCGAGCAAGTCACGTCGACCGCCTGGTACGAGGAGACCTCGACGACGTAGGCATCGACCCGGCGCTTCCCGTAGGTGTCCAGGACCGGGACTCCGATGTTCCCGATGAGCTCCACCTCCAGGCCGTCTCCCCGGAGCACGGCTGCGGCCAGGGCGGCCGTGGTGCTCTTGCCCTTGGTGCCGGTCACCGCCAGTACCGGAGCGTCGGCGTAGTCCTCGAGCCACAGCGCCATCGCCGTGGTGACCACCACGCCCGCCGCTTCGGCGGCGGCCAGCTCCGGCCGGTACCGACTGACCCCGGGGGCCCGGACCACCACGTCCACCTCCGACCACGGCACGTCGCTGGGGAGGAGCACCGGCCGGGCCGGACCCGGGGCGGCCCCTTGGGTGGCGAGGCGCTCGGGATGGTCGTCGATCAGGAGCGGTTCGACCCCCCGGGACCGGGCCAGGGCCACAACGGCCGAGCCCTCGGCCCCCAGCCCCCACACCGCCACCCGCCGCGACAGGACCTCGTCGAGGGTCACCGCACCTCCGTCAGCAGTGCGTCAACCGCTCCGGCCACCGTCGGGTCGGAGAACGCCAGTTCGCCCCGGGGCGAGAGCAGGTCGTCGAAGTCGTCGTCGGAGACCAGGGAGGAAGCCACCGGAGCCAGCGTCGCCACCACGACCGAGTCCCGCCACTCGGGGAGCCCGGCCAGCATCCGCAGGGCGACCGCCGACTCGCGCCGCTCGCCCACGCACTCGAAGGGCTTGTCCACGTCGCTCATCAGGGCGACGAAGCCGGGCACCTGGTCGGGGTCGGCGAACAGGTCCCGCCCGATGATGGCGGTGAGGGCGTCCCGGGGCAGGAACGGCGCGAGCATCAGTCCCACGAACCTGCACTTGGGGCAGTTTCCGCACCAACGGTCGCCGGGGGCCGCGTCCTGGCGGAAAGCGGTGTTGCAGCTGCAGAACGTGCCGTGGTACCGAGTGAGGCCGGCGAACGCCCGCGAGATGGCGAGCTCCGAATACGGGCGCAGCCCCGAGCCGTAGGTGAGGTCGGCCGAGACCGTCGAGGTGAGCAGGTCGGCCAGCAAGAGCTCCAGCTCCCGGCTCTTCGAGTACTGGTGGTTGACGGGCACGCCCCCCACCCAGACGGTCTCCTCGCTGGCCGACCGCTCGACGGCCATGGCCACGGTGTCGTACCCGTGGACGAACCCGCCGACCACGGCGATCAGCGAGACGATGGCCGTCACCGGCACGTGGCCGTTCAACGCACCGGCCCGGTGCAGGTCGGCGAGTCCCGGGTCGAGGCGGCGCCTGACCACCACCAGTTCGAGCCCGGCCTCCTCGGCCAGGTCCAGGACCAGCGGGTGCGGGTTGACGGCGAACAGTCGGGGCCGGAGGTGGCGGACCGCCTCGATGAGGACCATCGAGTCCTTGCCCCCGCCGATCGGGACCACCAGCCCGGGCCGGAGGTTGCCGGTCGGTACCACGTCCGGGACGGTCGACCCGGCGTCGGGACCGGCCCCCGAGAGCACGACGACGGGCCGGGGCACCGGCAGGCCGTTGGTCACGGCGAACTCCCGCAGGCCCTCGTCATACAGGTGCTGATGGAACACCTGCTCGGTCGGGCCGAGGTGCTCGCCCTCCACGACCACCTCGGCCGGGGCCGCCGTCTTGTAGTAGCTGGTCCCGGCGGCCACGTGCAGGTGGAGGAGGGCACGGTCGAACCCGGCCCCTGACGGCTCGGGCACGCCGGTGGTGGCCGTCTCGAACGTGAGCGTCTCGGTGAACTCGGCCCGGTCGTCGAGGGCGTACCGGAGGGTGACCCGGCGCTCGGCGGGGTCGTACTCCCGATCGACGACCCGGAAGACCCGGAACGAGGCCGGCTCGAATCGGCGGGGGGAGCTCATCGGGCGGTCAGCGTAGTGGTCGCCCGTCCACGGCCAGTCGGCAGGCGGCGGCACCGGGCCGGCTCATCGGCGCGGCTCCTGGCGGAGGTGGTCGACGATCTCCAGGGCTGACCCGGTCGACTGGACGACCCACACCTCCCCCTTCAGCAGTCGGAGCTGGTGGCGGGACTTGGCGGAGCGTCCGACGGCCAGGACGCCGAGCAGTTCGGTGGCGACGTCCCGGTGGGTGCAGATCACCGCTGTCTCCCCGGCCATGCGCTCCAGGAGCTTCAGGGCCGCGGCCCCGTGCCCTTCTCCGAGCTCACCGACCGACTCGATCGGCAGTTCGAGTGCCTCGGCCAGCGGACGGACCGTTTCGAAGCAGCGCACCGCCGGACTGGAGAGGATGCGCCGGGGACGGAACGTGGACAGGAGGGGGACCAGCGCGTCTGCCTGGGCGCTCCCCCGAGGGGACAGCGGGCGCTCGAGGTCGTCGCCGTGATAGGCGCTGCGGCGCCCGGCGCGTGCGTGTCGGACCACGAGGAGCGGCATGGGGTCATGCTCCCACGCTCCGCACCGGGTGTGACTGATGCGGCCCGTTGCACGGTTCACCCGGGGCTCTGTGTCCGGGGTCAGGCGCCGGCCCCGGGGACGTCGATCCCCGGGGCATCCGGCAGGGGGAAGACGTCGAGCACACCGCCGTGGCGGGCCAGTGAGTGGTAGCGGCGCTGAGCGAACCACCAGCGGCTGTCCTCCAGGACGTAGCGGTCGTGATAGAGGCCGAACGCGGTGGTGAACGCCCCGCTGGCGCTGTCCTGGCGCAGCTCGCACATGAACAGGCGGGACACGGCCCGGCCCGATGTGACCCCCTCGGGGAAGGCGATGTGGGCGTTCAGGATGACGAATTCGAAGAAGGAGAAGTGCTCGATGGCCCCGCCGATGAAGGAGCCGACCTCGCCGCCCCCCACCAGTCGGACCGGATCCCCGGCACGCCGGTCGATCTCCACATCGGCGTCGGGGCGGAAGAGGGCCACGAGCTCGGGCCACGCCCGTCGGTTCACCACGTCGGCATAGGCGTGCTGCAGCCGGCGGATCCCGGTGTCGTGCACCGTCTCTGCAATCAAGTCGTCGTCGATCACCCGGGCGACGCTAGTCCCGCACCTGGCGCCGACCACGCTCCGGCTGCCCTGGAGGCCCCGGGGACGTCCGGCCCCGGGCTGTCTAGGGTGGGACCACCGGAGCGGTCCCGACCCCCGCACCCGACTCCCCGGAGGTACCCATGAAGCACGTCAATCTCGGCCGCACCGGACTGAAAGTCTCGCGGGTGTGCCTCGGCATGATGAGCTTCGGCAACGACTCCGAGCGGCCCTGGGTCCTCGACGAGGATGCCGCCGAGCCCATCGTCCGGGCCGCTGTCGAGGGGGGCATCACCTTCTTCGACACCGCCGACACCTACTCGGGAGGCGCCAGCGAGGTGGCCACCGGCCGGCTCCTGCCCAATTACCTCACCCGGGACGAGATGGTGGTGGCCACCAAGGTCTTCATGCCCATGACCCCGGGAGAGAACGGCGGGGGCCTCTCCCGCAAGCACATCCTGTCGGCCATCGACGCCTCACTGACCCGCCTCGGGATGGACTACGTCGACCTCTACCAGATCCACCGCTGGGACAACCGCACGCCGATCGAGGAGACGATGGAGGCGCTGCACGACGTGGTCCGCGCCGGCAAGGCCCGCTACCTCGGCGCGTCGAGCATGTTCGCCTGGCAGTTCGCCAAGGCCCAGCACGTCGCCGACACCCACGGGTGGACCCGGTTCGCGTCCATGCAGCCGCACTACAACCTGATCTACCGCGAAGAGGAGCGGGAGATGATCCCGCAATGCATCGACCAGGGCGTCGGGGTCATCCCCTGGAGCCCCTTGGCCCGGGGCGTCCTGGCCGGCAACCGCAGCCGGTCGGGCGAGAAGCGCACCACCCGGTCGGGCACCGACGACTTCACCGACTACCTCTACAGCCAGCCCACCGACTTCGACGTGGTGGAGCGGGTGGCCGGGGTCGCCGCCGAGCGGGGCGTGCCGTCCGCCCAGGTGGCACTGGCGTGGCTGCTCCACAAGGAGGGGGTCACCGCCCCGATCGTCGGCGCCACCAAGCCCGGGCACCTGGCCGATGCCCTGGCCGCCGCCGAGCTCACCCTCGACGACGCCGAGGTGGCGCGGCTCGAGGAGCCCTACGTCCCCCACCCCGTCCTCGGCCACTTCTGAGGACGACGATGCTCGTCACCCGTCGGAGTCGCCCGATCCTGATGCCACCGGCGCCGCCGGCTCGGTCGGCACCCGCTCGAAGATGTAGTAGGCGGTGATGGCCCCGGCGATCAGGAGGACGAGGGGCGCCCAGACGAAGGCAGCGGCCACCGCCACCAGGTACGCCGCCGCCCCGAGCCCGAATCGGAGGATCGCCGCCCGCGAGGCCTCCTGGGTCAGGGGGCGGACCAGGAGCCCGGCCCGCACCACGTGCACGAACATGAGACTGAAGCTGAGCCCCATTCCCTCCATGACCAGGGCGTAGAGCACCGCGGCCACCCGGGAATCCTGCCCGCCCGACAGCAGGTAGTCGGCCAGCGTCGAGGTGATGAAGGGGATGGCCACCACGAACAGCAGCAGCAGCAGGTTGGCGAAGAGCATCAGGCGGTCGACGCGGGCGACCTGCCCGAAGAGCGAGTGGTGGTTGACCCACAGGACGCCGATCACGAAGAAGCTGACCACATAGGCCACGTAGGCGGGCCACTTGTGGCCGAGTTGGTGGAGGAGGGGCCCGTGACCGGGCCCGTCGACCGCCAGGTCGAGCGCCAGGAGGGTGATGGCGACCGCGAACACCCCGTCGCTGAACGCCTCGACCCGGCTGCGGTCCATCATGGGGCGAGTGTACGGTTGGTTGTGCGCCCGAGGCGTGACCCGGGGCCGGACCAGGAGTGATCGATGACCGACGTCCGTAGTGGCCGACCGACGGCGGTCGACTTCCACTTCGACATCATGTGCCCCTACGCGTATCAGACCTCGCTCTGGATCCGGAACGTCCGCGACGAAACGGGCCTCGACATCCGCTGGAAGTTCTTCAGCCTCGAGGAGATCAACCGCGAGGAGGGCAAGAAGCACCCGTGGGAGCGGGAGTGGTCCTACGGCTGGTCGATGATGCGGATCGGGGCCCTGCTCCGCCGCCAGGACATGGACCTCCTGGACCGCTGGTACGCCGAGGCCGGCAGGGCCCTCCACATCGACGGCCGCAAGCCCCACCGTCCCGAGGTGGCCGAGGCCATCCTGGGTGAGATGGGCCTCGATCCCGGCCTGGTCCGCGCCGCCATCGACGACCCCACCACGGGCGACGAGGTACTCGCCGAGCACCAGCGGGTGGTGGAGAAGGGCGGGTTCGGCGTGCCGACCCTGTTCTTCGACGACGACCAGTCCCTGTTCGGGCCGGTCCTGGTCGACCCCCCGGAGGGCGACGCCGCCGTCCGCCTCTGGGACCTCACCGTCGGCTGGCTCGGATTCCCCCATGTCTACGAGCTCCAGCGACCGAAGGGCCCGGCCGACATCGACGCCATCGCCACTGCCTTCTCCCCCTACCTGGAGGCCCGGGACTGGTTCTCGGTGCAGAAGCCCACGCCATGACGGCGGCGGCGGTCGACGTCGTGGCGGGACCGAGGTGCTGATCGTCGTCGAGCCGCTCGAAGCGGCGTCCCATGACGACCCGGGCCACCCCGAGCGACCGGCCCGCATCGGGGCCGCCATGCGCGGGATCGAGGACCTGCACCTCGGCTCCGACCTCCTGATCGTGGCCGCCGAGCCGGCCCCGGTCGAGCGCCTGGTCCGCGTACACACGCCCGCCCACCTGCAGCGGCTCGAGCAGTTCTCGGCCGCCGGGGGCGGTGCCATCGACCAGGACACCTACGCCAGCCACACCTCGTGGGCGGACGCCCGCCTGGCGGCCGGGGCCGGCCTGGTGGCCATCGAGGCAGCCAAGACCCACCTCGCCCCGGTCTTCGTGCCCGCCCGCCCGCCCGGTCACCATGCGGTGGCCGACCGGGCCATGGGGTTCTGCCTGCTGAACAATGTCGCCGTCACCGCGGCCGCCCTGACCGACGCCGGCGAACGGGTGCTGATCGTCGACTGGGACGTCCACCACGGCAACGGGACCCAGGACGTCTTCTGGGACGATCCCGACGTGCTCTACGTCTCCACCCACCAGTGGCCCGCCTACCCCGGCACCGGTCGTGCCGACGAGGTCGGCGGGGCATCGGCCCGCGGAGCCACGATCAACGTGCCGCTCCCGGCGGGAGCCACCGGCGACGTGATCCGCCGGGCGTTCGACACCATCGTCACCCCGGCGGTGGAGGCATTCGCCCCCACCTGGGTCCTGGTGTCGGCCGGCTTCGACGCCCACCGGGCCGACCCGCTGGCCGACCTGGCCCTGTCGGCGGGCGACTTCGCCGCCCTGACCGGCATCGTGGCCGGGTACGCGCCCCGGGCCGGCCGGTTGATCGTCTTCCTCGAGGGCGGGTACGACCTCGACGCCCTCCGGGCCTCGGTGGCCGCAACGTTCGGGCGCCTCGTCGGGGCCCCAAACGGCACCGAGGCACCCACGTCGGGAGGACCGGGGTCCGAGCAGGTGGAGGCCGCCGCCGCCCGACGGCTGGCGGCACTGGAGGAGGACCGATGAGCCCGTCCGGACACAGCCCCATGATCCCTGAGCAGTACGCTCGGAGCCGGCGCACCCGCAGCGCCGACAGCCCCGTCTGGAGGAGCACCTTGACGACCGACCCGCTGGACCACGTGACCGATGCCGTCGTCGTCGGGTTCGACGGCTCCACATCATCCGAGGGCGCCGTCCGCTGGGCGGCCCAACAGGCTGTGCGCAGCGGTGCACGCCTCGACCTGGTGACGGCGTGGGAGTACCCGACGTCGTGGGGCAACGCCATCCCGCTGCCGAGCGATTACGACCCGGCCGCCGACGCCCAGTCCATGATCGACCCGGTGGTCGAGGGCCTCCACGCCGAGCACCCGTCGCTCGAGGTACACGCCCATGTCATCGAGGGCCATCCGGGCGACGTGCTGGTCGAGGCCTCGAAGCACGGTTCGCTCCTGGTGGTGGCCAGCCGTGGCCACCGGGCCCTCGCCGGGTTCGTGCTGGGCTCGGTCAGCCAGCACTGCGTCACCCATTGCCCGTGCCCCGTCGTCGTCTACCGGGAGCGCAAGCCCGCCTCGTGACCACTGGCCTGCCGGCGGCCGTCACCAGCGGCATGCCGGCCGAGCCTGCCCGTCCCGGTCACCAGGCGTCGACGCAGCTCCGCTTCTTTCCCGTCCGGGCCGCGGGTGCCGGTGCCGACCGCAACGCCCCGACGATCCGACCCCTGGACTCTGCCGGGTCGATCACGTCGTCGATCTCGTAGGCCGTGGCCACGTTGAGGGCCGTGCCGCGCTCATAGGCCAGCTCCACCATCGACGCGAACAACGCCTCGCGCTCGACCGGGTCCTCGACGGCCTCGAGCTCTCGGCGGAAGCCGAGGCGGACCGCACCTTCGAGACCCATCCCCCCGAGCTCGCCGCTCGGCCACGCCACCAGGAACAGGGGTGACCGGAAGCTCCCGCCGGCCATGGCCTGGGCGCCGAGCCCGTAGCCCTTGCGCAGGATGATGGTGCAGAACGGCACCGTCAGGCTTGCACCGGTGACGAACATCCGGCTCACATGGCGGACCTGCCCTGTCCGCTCCGCCTCGGGGCCGACCATGAACCCCGGGGTGTCGCACAGAAAGACCACCGGCACGTCGTGGGCATCGCACAGCTGCAGGAACCGCGCCGCCTTGTCGGCGCCGTCGGCGTCGATGGCACCGCCCAGATAGGTGGGGTCGTTGGCCACGACGCCGACCGGACGTCCCTCGATGCGGGCCAGCGCCGTCACCATGCCCGCCCCGAAGCCGGCCCGGAGCTCCAGCACCGACCGGGTGTCGGCCAGGGTCCCGAGCAGAGCCCGGATGTCGTAGGCGCGTAGGCGCTGCTCGGGGATGGCCGAGCGCAGCAGGCGCTGGTCGGCGCACGACCAGTCCTCGACCGGACCCTGGAAGTAGGACAGGTACCGCTTGGCCAGGTCGACCGCTCCGGCGTCGTCGGCCGTCACCAGGTCGACCACGCCGTTGGGCACCTGGATCTCGAGCGGCCCGACCTCTTCCGGCCGGTAGGTGCCGAGGCCGCCGCCCTCGATCATGGCCGGGCCCCCCATTCCGATCGACGCGCCTTCGGTGGCGATGATCACGTCACAGCACCCGAGGAGTGCGGCGTTGCCGGCGAAGCACCAGCCCGATGCGATCCCGACCAGTGGCACCAGGCCACTCAGGCGTCCGAACAGGGCGAAGGCCTGAGTGTCGAGCCCGGTGATGACGGCGTAGTCGGTGTCCCCGGGACGGCCGCCGCCCCCTTCGGCGAACAGCACCAGCGGCAGGCGCAGCCGCTCCACCAGCTCGAACAGGC